>Ga0315289_10005725_pt1 | contig 18314 bp, 16 predicted proteins | sample YL17G11_40_MG_FD_203452 | JGI IMG/M metagenome (GOLD analysis project Ga0315289, IMG submission 203452) | Sediment microbial communities from Yellowstone Lake, YNP, Wyoming, USA - YL17G11_40 | ecosystem: Environmental > Aquatic > Freshwater > Lake > Sediment | place: USA: Wyoming | collected... | reverse complement strand
GTAATCTGGTCTGTCCGGCGGCTTATGCTTTAGGTGAGGAACTGCGCATGGTCCTGGTCTCCACTCCGGAGGGGGATGATAAAGCCAGCAAGTATCCTTTGCTCTTCCGCAGTGCAGATGTTTTGGTAGTCACCAAAGCCGACCTGCTCGGCGCAGTCGACTTTTCCCTGGAGCGGGTTAGCAAAGACGCCCGTCGCCTGCACCGGGATATCGCCATCTATCAGGTATCCGCAGTCCGCGGAGATGGCCTCCCGCAACTCGCGGAATTTATCTCCCGCAGACGAGAAGAATGTTTGAGAAACACTTCCCATTCTAAGTAAAATCACTTTTGAGAATCTATTGCCAGTAAAAGTAGCTAGCCCCCCCGGATGGGGGGGCTTTTGCCTTTGTATAGATGTATTAGAAGACGCTGCAAAAGAAGTTTTCTTAATCTCCGCAAATCAACTATTCCCCGGACTTTTCTATCGGGATTTCCTTGGTATAAGGTCCCATGATTGTTGACGTGGGCTTTTCCTTCGGTTTTTCGGTCGGCTTCTTCTGCTTGGGTTTAAGCCCATCAGCAATCGCCTGCTCTATTCTCCGCTTTAACTGCTTATACTCCGCATTATCCGGAAAAAGCTCCAGTGCCCGGTCTATGTATTTCCTGGCTTTATCGCCGACGCCTTCCAATAGATAAGCGAGGGCTAGCTCGGCATTCAGATTGGCTTGTAGCTCTTTGGAGAGGTTCTGGCTGGAGAGTCCCCGGGACAGAAAAGAAATCGCCTGGTCGCTTTGTGGCTCCGGGCGATGGTTGTAGGAGTAACCAACTAAATAGAAGACCTCGGAGTTCTGGGTGGTCGCCGGCAGTAGTTGGGCGATGCGGTCCATATATTCTGGTTCGTTCACCAGGGTTTTACTCAAGGTGAGCAATAATTCCTCTCCTTCCGCTTTCTCCGCCTCCCTTTTGGTATAGCGAATGGCTTTGTCCACATTTTTAATGGCGTTACCGAAGTGGGAGAGTTCAAAGTCCAGATGCGCCATCCCCAGATAACCCAAATATACCGCCGGATAGTCCTTGAGCAGTTTAAGGAAGGAGAGCTCCGCCTTCTCGTATTGCTTATCGTTCAGGTCATACATTCCTTGCAAATATAGCGAGTCCGGCTCGGAGTAGAACAATTCCTCAGCTTGGCGACGGAGCTCTTTGGATTCGTCTATATCGCCGTCTCGAAACGCGGTGTGAGCGTCAAAATAGACCAGCATAGCCCGGCATTCCAGAATGCGCTCTTTGGCTTGCTCCACCCATACACCGCTCTTGTTTTCGTCTAAGACCTGTTGGTAAAGCTCTATAGCCGAGGAGTAGTTACCCTCCTGCTGTTTCTGCAGACCTTCCTCGTAAAGGCTTCGCCCCCCGCCGCCAGAACAGGAGAGAAGTGTTATGCCGATAAGGATAATCACCCAGCAGAGATGTTTTGTCCCGGTCATCATTGTTCTGGGTGGAACTTTTTGATGATTTCATCCAAACTCAAGCCCTGCCACTCGTTCAAAAAGGTGATACGCATCATAACATCCAGGTCCGAGCCGTTGACCAATCCGCGATATATCTTCCAGCCTTCGTCGCTCTGATGTAATAGATATAGATAGTAAATCTTCCCTGCTCCGGCGGTGACCCACAGCTCCACCTCGGCGTTATCCTTGCCCACCTGGCGCTCGCTAAGGAATTCATAATTTTTATCCTTAAGTAGCTCCATAATGTCGCCCAGGTAAGGCTCGTTAGCCGAGACTATGGCCTCTTGCAGGCGTTTCTGTTCCGCCGAGCTGAGCGCACTGTAAAAAGTGCCAAAGATGAACTGACATTCTCCCTCTAAATCCCAGTATTTATAGGCGGTGAGGTCTCCGCCACTGAGCAGGTCCAGAAAAGCCTGCACCGTCTCTGTAGGGGTGCTAGGCTCCTGGGAAAAGACTGGTGAAATGTAGAGCAGGATGCTCATAGTAATCAAGAAGCAGAGAATCTTTTGCCAGGTGAACATTTTTACCATCCGTAGTCTATATGTGATGAAAATAGATTGCCTTTGAGCAGGTTTAATTATTCCATTAGCTGCGTATCTTATCCCCTTTAGCCAGCGCCACCGCCCTCTTGCAGACCTCTTCAATGGGAGTATCTATGCCGTAGAGCTCAATATTTCTGAACTTCTGCGGGTTCTTCTCTTTGGCGGAAGTGAGCAGGCGCAGTCCCTCCTCCCACATATTGCCGGTCATGCGCAGAGCCATTGGTTTAGAAAGCTCGCTTTCGGAGAGAAAGATGATTAGCCCCTTGGCGAAATCGTCGCATCTGCTTACCCCGCCAAAACGAGCGCCGAAGATGGCTTTCACCCGGGGATTATCATTCAAGAGCATAAGCATTTTGGCGATGCGTTCCGGTGTGGGTCCGCCGCCGGAGTCCATAAAGTTAGCCGGTTTGCCGCCATAATAAGTGATGAAGTCGTTTCCCATAATGCCGAAGCCGGCGCCACCGGGGAACATACCAATGTCTCCCTCCAGGTCCAGATAGGGTATGCCGTCCTCCTGGGCAAACATCTCCCGCGGGCTTCTCTCCCCCTCCTCGTGACGGTTGGCAAGATTGAAGCGCGCCAGCTCCTTGTGTCGGAAGAGCGCGTCGTCGTCCAGGTTAATGCGCGCGTCCAGGGCGACGGCTGAGCCGTCCGCGAGCAGGGCTAAGGGGTTAATCTCCGCCATCTTCGCCTCGTGTGATATGAACAGCTGGTGCAATTTGACCATTATGGAGCTCAGATTATTGATAGCGGGTCCGGAAAGGGAGAGCTTCTTCAGTAGGTTGACGGCCATATGGGGATAGAGCTTCTCGTCCACATCCAGGGAAAGGCGAGCTATGGCTTCCGGTTTTTCTTTGGCGACCTGCTCAATCTCCATACCACCTTCAGTAGAGACGATGACCACCAGACGATAGTTGATACGGTCAATGGTGATGCCCAGGTAGAGCTCTTTCTGGTGTGGGGCAAGTTGCTCCAGAAGTATTTTGCTCACCTCATAACCGTGAATTTTCTTGCTCCACAGTTCGGCAATCTTTTTAGCCAACTCCTTTTCGTTCTCTATCTTCAATATTCCTCCGACTTTGCCCCGTCCGCCGACCAGCACCTGGGCTTTGGCGATGAGGGGGAAACCTATCTCAGCGGCTGCTTTGCCGGCGTCTTGCTCGGCACTCTCCACCAGCGCTGATTTGGGGGTGGGAATGCCCGCAGCGTTGAACAATTCCTTAGCCTCGTATTCGTATAAACGCAATCTATCCACCTCTACATTCTGGAAGACGACTTTCTGAAAGACGACATTCTGAAAGACGACATTCTGAAAAACGACTCTCCAGGGATTTCAGAGAATATATCATATATGAGGGGGGAAATAAACCAGGAACTCCTTAAAGTCTACCTTGTCCCATATTTATATGTGAATGGGCACGGCATACCGTGCCCTTACGCAAATAGTTAGACTGTCACTGGGACTTACAGGCGAATGGCTAGTCCGGCGGTTATTATGGTCTCATTGGAGGGCACCTTGAACTGCACATATTGGGAGCTTACCCGTCCGCCGGATTCATCCTGGCTGAGCAGCACCGACTTGTTTATTCCCCCAATTCCGATGGTCTGGAAGATGCCCATCTCCAGGTCTAATTCGGCGTTGCAGTTGATACGCAGGATAAAATTCAACAAGACACCCGGTCGCCAGACATTCACCGATACATTCCGCTCCTCCGAGCTGACCAAATTGCTATCACTTACTGGGTTTTGCGAGCCTTCTTGATAATAGCAATACTCATAACTTCCCTTAGCCCGGATATTCATAATGGCGAAACCGTAGCCCAGAGCGGGACATATCCTTTGTTCGGGAACTAGAAAGATATGGTGGCAAAATCCTATAAGGGTTTGTTTCTTGGAATTATTATAGATAGAACCACGGTATGGGTCCCATTTGTTGATGTTTTTGCTCTGCATATAAGTCAAATATATCCCCATTCGGTTGGTGCCGGAATCCCCTACATAATGATGCAGTCCGGCTTGAAAGGCTATGAATGGAGAGTTAAAATCCCAGACATTCTGCCCGCTGCTTAGCCCCAAAGCCACAATTAAATTCCATTTGGATAGAGGGATGGTGCTCTTCAGGTCGTCTGATTTACTCAGGTCACCATACTTAGCCGTGGCTAGACTGCAGAAGAGCAGGCAGATGGCTAGAATTATTATTACCGATGTTATTCTTAAGGGCATAGTCTATCTATTTCTCTTTTCCCTTTAACAGATACTTTTCATTAACCAGGCGACTAGCAGAAAACAATTTGAGTAGTTGCTACTCTTTTCCTTGGCTACCGGTCATAAATTAACGACCATCTTCATCATCAGCAAGGTCTCGCTAGTGGGTATCTTATACCAGTTATAAGAGTGGGGTTGATATGTTCCGTCCGGCATATACTCTTCCGAGGAGACGAAGGTTTCCTGCAGTTTGCCAAAGCCAAAAACCTGGTCTATGCCAAATTCCCATTCTATTGTCTGGGTCAATACCGCGTCAATTCCAACAGAGAGAGAAAGGCCGGGAAGTAATTTTTGTTTGGAGAGTTCCCTGGTCTTGTAACCGATATAGTTCATATGTCCTGAAAATTCATCCTTCTGGTAAATTAAGTCCAAAAAATTCCCTTTAGTCTGAATATACATAAGCCCAAATCCCACGCCAAAGAAGGGCGCGGTGCGGGTTTTTACCGGGAGCTTAAAGTTGCTCTGTAACATAATCAGTCCCTGTTGCTTGGAATTATTGAAGGTTACTCCCGGGTAGTTTTCAGTAGTTGCATTTTTCTGCGGCCGAGTCAGCAGATAGCCAATAGAGAAACCCAGCTTAAACCATCCGGCTTCATTCACTATTTTCAATAAATCCAATTTGACTGCGAAATCGGCGGCATTAAAGTTGTTCTCTTTGTTACCCCAACTGGTCCCTACCCCAAAATTCAGCTGCCAGTCGGGCACAATACGCGCCGTCTCTGAGAAACTGGTCAGGTCTTGGGTAAAAGCCGGACCTATTACTAGCGTTGACAAAAAAACGCTACAAACGAATAACCAACTAGTTTTCAAATCCATAACTCCCCGCATTGTTTTTTGTGTCTGCGGGACAATTCCTCGCTAATCGCATTTTAATATATCATAGTTAGAGCTGTGATACAATGATAACTTGTGAGAGAAAATTAAAAATCAGCATCTCCATTTTGCTTATGTTATGTCTTCAGAATTTTTATGGAATTCCTCACCAACGATGTATTTTAAACCTTTACTAAGGATTTGGCTATGAAATCCCTGCCCCGCTATCGCCAGTGTTTCGTTTGCGGAGCTGATAATTCCGCCGGTCTAGCCATAACCTTCCGGACTGACGGCGAGAAAGTCTACGCGGAATTTTCCCCCCGGGAGTGCCACACCGGTTATAAAGCTCACATTCACGGTGGAATTCTCGCTTCCGTCCTGGATGAGATTATGGGCTGGGCTATATGTGCCAGGACCGGGTTGATGTTCTACACCTGGGAGCTCACCATCCGCTATCACCGACCGGCGCATCCCGGGATGAGATTGCGGGCAGTGGCAAATATGGTGGAGGATAAGGGGCGTTACCAGACTGCCGAGGGTTGCATTACGGATGAACAGGGGGAAATCTATGCCCGGGGGACGGGAAAGTATAAGCCCATAAAGGACGAGGAACGGGCAGAAATATTATCCTATCTGGAGAAGGAGGACGGAGAAAGACCCACGGTAGATGATTTGCTGGGAGGATAGCAAAGGCTATCAGCCTATATACTGCAGTCCCGGAAAACTCTCCGCCAGAGTGCGCTCCATCCAGGCTTCTATCACCAACTTACCGTCTTCCGAATTAGACTCGTGGATTACCTGAGCGTAACGGCGGAAGCGCTTAGTCTTAGCTACATCCTTTCGGTCAAACTGTGCCCGAACGCAGACAATATGTCGCATTGCTTGCTTCTCTATTCGCAGAAGAAGTTCTGATAGATTATCCCCCCGAAGGGCGGAGACTGCCACTGCCTCAGCTCGCACCTCTAATCTTGCGGTAAGCTCCTCCGCACCCAGTTTATCCCGTTTGTTGAGCACCAGTATCTGGGGGATATGTTCCGCGCCCAGCTCCTCCAGCACCTCCTGCACCACAGTGAGTTGAGCGGGCAGGCGGGGGTCGGAGGCATCCGCCACCAGTAGAATCACATCTGCCACTACCACTTCCTCCAGCGTCGCCCGAAATCCTTCCACCAACTGATGGGGCAATTTGGAGATAAAGCCGACGGTATCGGATAGCACCACCTGACGACCGTTGGCTAGGGTAAGGCGACGGGTGGTGGGGTCCAGGGTAGAAAAAAAGCCATTCTCGGTGTAGGCGTGGGAGGCGGTCAGAGTATTTAGCAGGGTGGTCTTACCGGAGTTGGTATAACCCACCAGCGCCACGCGGAAAGGTCCTCCAGGCGTGCGCCTTCTTTGGCTGGCTTGACGGCGCCGCTTTTCTACCCCGGCGAGCTCTTTCTTCAGCTTGGAGATGCGTTCCCTAACTCGCCTGCGGTCGGTTTCCAGCTTGGTCTCGCCCGGTCCCCGGGTGCCGATACCCCCACCAAGGCGGGAGAGCTCCCGCCCCTTGCCGGTGAGGTGGGGCAGAAGATACTGTAGCATAGCCAGTTCTACGGCGATTTTGCCCTCGGCGGTGGAGGCGTGCAGGGCGAAGATGTCCAGAATGGCTTGGGGGCGGTCTATTACTCCACAGTCCAGAATCCGCTCGCAGTTACCTACCTGGCGCTGGTTGAGCTCTATATCAAAGACCACCAAAGTGGCGCCCAGCTCGGAAACCAAACCAGCCGCTTCCTCCAGTTTCCCCCCGGTAATGTAGGTGGCCGGTGTGGGCTTGGGCTGTTTGACGATTATTTTTGCCAGGACCTCAGCGCCACAGGCGCTCAGAAGCATGGCTAATTCCTCCAGGCTCTCCTCCACGTCCAGAGGGGAACGCTGGTAGGGGGAATCAATGCCGATTAGCAGGGCTTTTTCGGCGGATGGCTTGGTGGTGGTGATGAGACGGGGCATAGTTTGGTAGACCGTTGGACTAACTATTTGCCGGGTAATAATGATTGATATATTCTGCCAGAGCGGTTCGCCAGTGGCGCAGTTTGACGCCAAAGGTGGTGGTGTATTTTCGGCAATCCAATACTGAGTAAGCCGGGCGCTTGGCTTTTGCGGGAAACTCCTTGCCGGTTACCGGCTTTATGGGGTAATCGGAGAAGCCGGCCAAAGCGAGGGTTTCCTTGGCTAGCTCATACCAGGTGGCAGTGCCGGAGTTAGTGAGATGATATAAACCGTAGGCAGAGCTCTCCAAAAGTGGAAGAAGCCCGACAGCCAAATCTTGAGCATAGGTGGGAGAGCCGTGTTGGTCGTTGACTACCTTTAGGGGTGTTCCGGTTTTTGCTTGCGCCAGAATTTTCAACGGGAAAGCGTTGGGAGAATCGCCAAACAGCCAGGCGGTGCGAATGATGAAATGACGCCGGCAGTTTTTTGCCACTTCCATCTCACCGGCGAGCTTGGAACGGGCGTAGCTGCATAGTGGATGGGGTGTCATATCTTCAGCGTATGGCTTCTTTCGCCTTCCGTCAAAGACGAAGTCGGTAGAGAAATAGGCCAGGGTGGCGGAGAGTTTCTGGACACAGGAAGCCAGGCGGGCGGTAGCCCGGGAGTTAATCTCCGAAGCATATTCCGGCTCATCTTCAGCTCCTTCCACATCGGTATATGCCGCGCAATGGAAGACGAACTCCGGTCTTTCACCAGTCAGGTAATCCTTGACCACGCCGGCGTCGGTCAAGTCAAAGTCGGGTAGGTCCACGGTAACGACCTGGTGACCTTTAGCACAGAGCAGAGCGACCAGCTCTTTGCCCAGTTGTCCCTTGGAGCCAGTGACCAGGATTCTTTTAGCTCTTTCCATGCCAAACTCCCAGATAGTTAACCCTATAACCTCTCTCCATACCACTTGCGATAAAAACTAAGGTATTCACCACTCTTGAGAGGTTTCCACCAGTCGGGATTCTCCGCATACCACTTCACCGTTTGCGAGAGCCGTTCTTCAAAGGGAAGGCTCTGCTTAAAGCCCAGGGCGGTCATCTTCCTGCCGTCCAGGGCGTAGCGGCGGTCGTGGCCCGGACGGTCCTGGACTAATTTGATATTGCTTTTATCGTAAGCCAGCTCCCCGCAGATGCGCTCGGCCACGGCAATATTCTCCCGCAATTCGCCTGCATCAATGTTATAAACTTCCCCCAACTTGCCCTTCTCCATCAAAATTTCCAGGGCGATGCAACAATCATCCACATAAAGCCAACTGCGCACCTGCCGTCCGTCCTCGTATAGCGGAAGCGGTTTCTGCTCCAGGGCGTTGGTGATGAACAGGGGGATGAAGTTCTCCGGGAACTGGCAGGGTCCGAAATTGTTGCAGGGACGAGCGATTATAGCGGGGAAATGATAGGTGTTGATGTAGGACTGCACCAAAAGCTCCCCGCCGGCTTTGGAGGCTGAATAGGGGTTGCGCGGTCGGAGCGGGGAATCCTCGGCGGCTCTGCCCTCCAGAATCTCTCCGTAGACCTCGTCGGTGGAAAGGTGGAGAAGCTTGGCGCTGGGGGCAAACTCCTGCATCGCTTCCAAAATATTGAAAGTGCCCAGCACATCGGTGCGCACGAACTCGTCGGCGGACATTATGGAACGGTCCACGAAGGTCTCGGCGGCAAAATTGACCACCCAGTCAACGCCGGGCAGGAGGGGGGCTATATCCCCCTTGATGCAGATATCCCCGTGGATGAAGTGGAAGCCCGCTCGGTTCTCCAGCGGTAAGAGATTCTCCCGGCGACCACGGTAGTTGAGCTTATCCAGGACGATGAGCTTCCAGTCGGGATGTTTCTCGGCGATATGGAGGGTGAAGGTAGAGCCGATGAAGCCGGCGCCGCCGGTGATGAGCAGGTTCATTCAGTGCCTTTCTTGAAGTAAATTGCCAACCTAAGCCAGTATATATCCAACTCCTATTTATTTAGCATTACCGATGAGATTATCTACGGTTATTTGACGAAAGAAATCCTTATTGCCCAGTTTTTTTGAGGCATCTAATATCTCTATTCCCGCCAGATTGCCATCCTTATCATAATCCGCAGAGATGCCTTCAGCAAGATGCTCTGTAGAAACCTCAGTTTCCTTAAAGCGAATGTATAACACATCGACTTCCGGGTCGTAGGTTATTCTCATTTTATTTTCTTCCCCACCCTGCCACCTCATTGCTCACCGCCAGAAGCGCCTCCACACTCTCCCCGGCGTCTCCCCAGTAGCCCGAATATGTCTTATACCTCAATCTGCCTTCCTGCAGATAATGATTGGAGACATCGGTTATCTCCAACTCCCCGCGCCTTGAGGGCTTTAGCGTCTTCACTACCTCAAAGACCCCCGGCTCGTAGAGATAGACTCCGATGACCGCCAGATTGCTCGCCGGGCGCTTGGGCTTTTCCTCTATCTCCACAATTCTGCCGTCCGAGAGGGTGGCTACGCCGTATTCGCTGGGATTCGCCACCTCTTTGAGGAAGACCATAGCTCCGCTGGAGTCAGCGGAGAACTCCGCCACTGCTTCCGCAATGGATTCACCTAGAATGTTATCTCCCAGGATGACGCAGACCGCCTCCCCGTCGGCGAAATTCTCGGCCAGGGAGAGGGCGTAAGCTATGCCCCCGGCGAACTCCTGGTAGGCGTAGGAGAGGGGCTTGCGCAAGCCGAACTCGGAACCGGTGCCCAGCAGGCGGACGAATTCACCGGCGTGGTTGCCCCCGGTGACCAGCATAATCTCCTCTATTCCGGCATCTATGAGGGTTTGCAGGGGATAATAGACCATCGGGCGGTCGTAGACCGGCAGGAGGTGCTTATTGGTGACTTTGGTCAGCGGGTGAAGGCGGGAACCAGCCCCCCCGCAGAGGAGAATGCCTTTCATAGCGTGATTGAGTCGGTTTATTTGAATCTAATTAACAAACTCTATTTTGCAGAATAAACTTTTAAGTTGGATTTTTCTATAAGACGGTTAAAATCGTTTGGGTTATTTGTGACTAGAGGTATATTATAATCAACCGCAGTAGCTGCAATCCAGACATCATGCCATCTTGCTTCACCCATATAATAATGCCTTATTTTGGCAGCTGTTTTGCAACAGCTCAAAGTCATTGGAGCTATTCGGCAACTCTTAATAAATTCATTGATTGGCTCATCATACTTTGGTTGGGTTATAGACCAGGAAAAAAGTTCCTGTATTGTAGCGAAACATAAAACCCAATCTACGAAGCTTGCTACCCTATTTTCATTTAATAGCTTATTGTATTTACCCCATTCAAGTGAATTTTTTAGATAATAGTTAATAACATTCGTATCAATAACAACCAACATGCTACTCATCACCCCATGTTGTCTTAATCATTTTATTCGTCAACTCATCAGCTGTTTCTGGTATATTTGAAATAATTCCAAGAAAACGATCCGTATTTTCCATTTCAGCAGAGATTCTATCCATATTAAAAAGGTCCGCTTGTGGAATAATCTCTGTAATATCAAGAACAGGAGTCATTCCAGGTCCTTTTCTTTCAATTCCTTTTACAACAATATCACGCTTCAATGGCTGTAGATGCTTTGCTATGATATCTTCCATTTTATGGTTGTATTTGCAAGATATTACCTCATGATTAAGCATGACGAGCTTACAGGAATATTTTCCAAGCCTGAAATCTCCTTCCATTAATCTACCCCAAAGTTCCACATTTTTCTCTTCCAATTTAGATTTTGTCAATCTTTTCGCATTTGATTCCCATTGGTCGTCAAGTTCTAAGGTTTTATTTTCAATCGACGTTACAATTGGATATTTCCTACCTATCTTTTCATAGACCTCACAGAAATTATTAATAATTACTCTTTCTTCCGGTGTTAAGAGCATTTCTGTGGGTTTTTCTTTCGTGTCATTCAAGGTACTTTGAATTAATCTCAAAGCATAATCACCATTATCAGTATGCTTACCGTCAGCAGTGATTGAACGGAATTCCACTACAGAAGAACCTGGTTTTACTTTCGTCAAAAGCCCAATCTCTTCCCTAGTTTTTCCCTTCTTTCGTTTAATAATAGAGTTGAAGCTTTCTTCAATTGATTTAAGAATGCAGCGAAGTTCATCAGGAGGAAATTCTCCTTCCCAAGGGGATTTAACTGAAACGCGAAATAAAACTTCGTTTATCATTTTCCTCACCTCTATTCAAATTCTCTTTTCTTGAATAAGAATGTAAAAAATTTAAATAATCCCATATTCCTACCCCTCCTTTAGCCCCCATTCATACGGTATGTCGTTATCCCAGGGGTCCAGGCGATATTCGTCCGGTTCTTTATGGTCATAGAGCTTGTTGGGAATGTTTAGAAGATAGCAGGGCTCTCCGCCTACCGCCTTGAAACCGTGAATTACTCCGGGTGGTATGACCAACAGACCGGGGTTGGTCTCCCCCAGAAAGAACTCGTTCACCTCGCCCTTGGTGGGAGAATTCTCGCGGGCATCGTAGAGGGCTATTTTGCCCAGACCAGCCACCACACAGAAGCGGTCGGTCTGCTCCTTATGATAGTGCCAGCCCTTGACCACCCCGGGATAAGCCATAGTAATATAGCATTGACCGAAGTCGCCGGTAAACTCCGGGTCGTCGGCACGCAATATTTCTAGCAAATGCCCACGCTCGTCGGGCAATAGCTTCAGCTTACGCAGAGAGACGCCGTCTATCATCTACTCCTCCAGTGATTTTTCCAAACAGGCGACATAAGTATAACACAAGAGACCGAAAAATTATTCCCCTCACTCCTACTTGCGCACCAGTTGATAATACGCCCAGGACTTATCCATATCCAGCGCTTTGTGGGTGTCCTCGCCCAATACCGCTACCGCCACCACATAGCGAGTCCCGGTGGGCGTGCTCCACCAACCGCTGACCTTCGCCCGGTCAATAGAAAGAGTGGTCAGACGAGTGGGGCGCTCCAGATTGCTCCAGACCTCACTGGAGCCGGGACCGGTGAATTGAGCAAAGACGCTTTTGGGGATGATGAAGACAGCATAGGATGCTTTTTCGGGAAAAGCCACGCCCTGCCAGGAGATATTCACCCTGGAGCCGTCGTCCTCAGCGGTGATATTCGTAACCAGTGGCAGGTTGATGAGCTCCAGACCGGGAAACTCAGCTGAGCCCACAGTTATGCTATTGCCCGCTTTGTCTTTAGCGGTTAGGGTTAAGCCCTCTTCCATTGTGTTAATTGCCGGCAGGTCCTCAGGGGTTACCTTCAACTTGAGTGAATAGATGCCGTCGCCTGCGGTTTTGTCCCCCTCGCGGCCCTCGTCGTTCAGCTCCAGTTCTTTTCCGTTGGGTAGTTGAGCGGTTATTGAATTCAGATCGTAATCGTCGTCGCTGACCAAAGCCCAGAGGAAGAGCTCCCAGCTCTCCGGCTCCTGCTCAAAGGCACCGTGGTGACTGAGCCGGGCGTTGGCGAAGCCGAAGGAGGGAACGAACATCAAGCGCAGAAGCAAGTTGGTGGCTGGAGCGGAGGCGTTAAGCTCTCCCCGGGCTTCCCCGCTATCCAACTGATTATTTTTATTAGCATCGTCAAAGGCGATTATGCTTAGCTCCTTATCCTGAGGAACTGGCAGGCGAAAGGTGCCTGCGCCATCTGCAACAGCTATGCTTACCACCTGAGAGGTATCTGCATCCATTGCTACTACCACTGCCTGAGGTAAAGCTTTTTCCTCCAGGATGATACTCCCCTGCAGATAGGCGACCGGTTTGGGTTTTTGAGCGGAGACCTCCAGTCGGCTCACTTCCCCCCAATTACCATTCTCGTCCTGTGCCTGGATGAAGATGGGCAGGATTTTTCCCGACTTCAGACCGGATTTGGAGAGGTTAAAGATATAGACGCTGACCGCCGATTGGCTCCCCTCGCCCAGTTTCCCCAGAGTGGGAGAAAGCTCTATGCCGGTGCCGTGAGAGCTGAGCTCTCCCAGGAAAGCCTCCACTTTCTTTATAGAGCTGTCCCCGGTTCCCCGGTCGCTGACCAGGCATTTCAGCAGAATGGCATCGCCGTAAATCAGGGGGTTGGGTTCTGCCCAGGCTCGCAATATCCTCGGGCCAATAATGTCTTGTTCTAAAATAGTAACCGTGAGATTGTGGCGCTTCTCCCCGGGGCCTAAACTCAACGAGGCTACCTCGCCTTTGCTCCCCAATCCGCCAAAGTATTCCTCCACACCATCTCCGTTCTGGTCTTTAGCGGCGTGCAAATAGTAGCCGGGCAGGTCTTTTCCGGTGGGGGCAAGACCGCTGAATGAAAAATATCCCGCCGGCGGAGGAGTGGTGCCCTCGGGATAGTCCAGGGGGTTGAATTCCTTAACCACCGTTTGAGCGTAGATTATCTGTGAATAGGTGGTGGGGTCCTGGCTATCGGAAAGCCAGACACGGGTATTTTCCGGTGTAATGTCACCGAACAGCGAACCCACGGTGCCGTCAATTGCCGTGGCTCTGGAGTCCGGGATGGTGGTGAACTGCACCAGTTCTTCGCGATAGAGGGGATTTCCGCTCATGTCCGTTGCGCTGGTGTGAATGCGCACGGTGTAGGTTGTAGAGAAATCGTAGGTCCTTTGGGGGATTAACAGAAAGCGGGTTCCCTCTCCCTGCAGGCTGAAGGCTATCTTCTCCCCCAGGTCATCCTCCATCTCTATGGCTTGATTCAAGGTCTCCTTTTGCATGAGGTCGCTGAAGATGAGAGTTACCGGGCTTAATATACCGATTCCGCTCTGTTGGTGAGCTGGATAGGAGCTGACCAGCGCCGGGGAGGTGGTATCGCTTTTGCTGGAGCCGGTGAATTTGATGCTCTGGGCAGAAACGAGAAGGACTCCATTAGCGTCGCGCAGATTGAGAAGGCGCAGGAAGTAGGAGTCACCGGACTTTTGCGGAGCGGTAATGACGGTGACAATTTCCGGGCGATTGTTGATGACCCCCAGAACGGGTAGAGAGTTGCCGTCGCGGTCTCCGATGAGGTAGTTTTCCTTCGTCTGCGCTTCCTCTGGCTTTAGAGCGCCACTGAAGGTCAGAGTAAGGTGAGTGGAGTCTTCAACGGTAACGGAGATAAAGGCGGTAGTAGTTTTAGTAATGTCAGCTTGCTTTCCCGGTGGGGTTCCGGTCTTAGCGCAGGCGGCTATGAAGATGGAGGTGAATGCTAAAATGGTGATTAAGGAGATAACCCTTTTGGGGGAGAGCATTTAGGGTTCCTCTTTATCTGACGCTTTCCGTGTAGAATTTTCCGAGGAGCTTATCTGTTGATAGAGGTAATTAAGATAGGGGCAGTTCAAGCAAGTTCTTATTTTTTCCTCCAAATTGCTGATGTTGTTTACATAACAGCAGGAGGAAGCGATGTTAAAGCATGCTATCTGGGGATTATTAAAACAGGGGCAGGAGCTTTGCTCACATTTTTGATACTGGTAACATCTTTGTATACCAGTGACTACATCGCTTTTATCCACAAGGAATAAATATTTGCTAAATTCAGGGTCGCTAGTCTTAATCATTTGTAAAAGCTTGGCAGTCTTAGGCAAAGAGAAAGAAATCTCCACGGCCCCCTGCTCCAGATTGCGTGCCCAGAAACTCCCTCCCAAAGATTCCACGGTCAAGCGCGCGATGGCTAGCTCGGAGCCCAAGCTGTATCCGCCAGCGTGTATTCGGGTACTGGGAAAAAAGACATCAAAGATGGAGGGTAAATCCCGCGAGGATAGACCTAATCCGTGGTCTAATACGGAGATGCGGAATTCGTCACTCGCTTCAGACAGTTGAATTTCTATTACCTTGCCTTCTGTGGAGAATTTTACTGCATTGTCAGTAATGGCTTTAAGCACTGAAGCGATTTTTTTCTGATTGGAAAAGACCAAAGCCTTAGAAGGCAAGGCGGAGAGGTTCAGGATGAGGTCCTTGGATTTAATCTCCTCAGCTTGTTTGGCGGTAAAACTCTCCAGTAGGTCGGTGAGGTCTACCGCTTGATAGTCCTTGGCTTGATTGGAAAAGGTCGCAGCCGGGGAGGTGACCAAACTCAATCGGGAGAGGATGTCGGAGGTCTTCTGAATGTTGGAGCGAATAATCTCCACAAAATGGCTGAGCTTTTTATGTTCTGCACCTTTTTTATCTTTTAGAATATTAGCTATTATGTCTGAGGACATAACTATATTGGAGACAGGTGTGTCAAAGACCTTCATCACCGCTTGCACCAATTCCGATTTGGTCTCCTCCAGTTCGCGTTCCTTACTAATATCCCGAAAGACTACCAGACGCCCCAGGAGTTTGCCGTTTCGTCCAAAGACAGGATTGGCAGCAATACGCAGAGAGCGTCGTTTGGGGTAGATGAGAGTAAAGTCCAGATTAAGAATATAGTTCGGGTCCTGGTCCAGTTTGCTGGATTCTGTCTGCAGACTCCCTTTTTCCAGTATCCAATTAGTTATCAACATAAGAATTTTCAAAATGTCCTTACCCAGAATTTCCGACTCATTAAAATTAAATATGGAACAAGCCTGGGCATTAATAAAACTGACTTTTCCCTCAGCGTTGGAGGTCATCACGCCGTCGCTAATCTTTTCAAAGAGAGCCCGTAGAATATTCTTTTCAACTGCCAGGTCTTCCAGGCTTCGCTCCAGCTTCAGATTGCTGTTAAGCAAGTCCATTTGCTGGACATACAGTAGAGTGACTACCACCAATCCACTGATAAGAAGTAGTAAAATATCGGATAAATAATGGAAATATGCCGGGGTAAAGATTTCCAATCTGATGCTGGTTTTCATAAGAAATGAGGAGAGACACAGGATAAGTAGGGTAAAGACGAACTGGCGCGCCAGGATTTCCTTATGGAAAAGAGTATAAATGAATCCAGCAGTAAAGATTATTAATGGCAAAAGATTGAACAGTAAATCTAATAGTCGCCTTCCCCAGATGAGAGTGCTTAACCAGGAAAGGGAATATATGCCAATTGCCAGAAATAAAAGTGCTCCCACTGATATGCTACTGGTGAGCCAAATCCTGCGGATTATATTTCTATTGATATATTGGTCCGGTAATGTTCCAGTAATAAGAATTGGGATGGATATGAAGACCAGACTGTAAGCTAAGTAATATAATAGCTGAGATGTGATGGAGGAGAATTCGGTAAGCTCCACCAGCAGGTCGGTGCTGGTAGCTAGGATTGAGTAGGAGGTAAATAAAGCAAGGCCACTCAGGGCATAACGAAGGTGGACGGTTTTGGTGAAACGATAGCGAACGGCGGCAATTATCAGGGCGAGGAAGAAGATGGAAATTATTGCAAATTGCAAGGATATAGAAATGGTTATTTCAGTATCAAAAAGACTCATAGTTCCTCTCCTCTAAGCTGTGCTTATACCAAAAATACAATAGGATTTTTGTTTTGTCAATTGTTATGATATTCCATAATGTTTTAAATGAATCCGCTTTTGAGGGAGTAAAACCTTGACATAATGATATAATATCTGGTAAAATTAATAAATAAACAAAATATTCCCCTAAACCTTGATAAACATTTAAGATATGCACATAACTTTATGTCTTTAATTGACCTACATCTGCACAGCTCTGCCTCAAGCGATGGTGAAATCCCTCCCGATGAGCTCCTCTCGCTCGCCAGCTCCTCAGGACTCTGTGCCGTCTCCATTGCTGACCACGACACCACCGCTGCGTATAATCAGGTCTCTCCCGGCGGCACCCACCCGGAGCTAATCGCCGGCGTGGAGATGACCACAATGCTGAGCGAAAAGACCATTCATCTGTTGGGCTATTTTATTGACCCCTTCGAATCCCGCTTGCTCACCGCGCTCTCCGCTCTGGAAGAGGCAAAACGTAAGCAGGCAGGGATGCGCTCCGCCAAGCTACGTTCCTTGGGTTTCGTCTTCTCCAATGAGGAACTGAGCCAATATGCCCAGGGCAAATTGCCAGTAGGTCCCATATTTGCTATGGCTATTCTTAATAACCCCCAAAACCGAAGTGATGCCAGATTAATTCCTTATCGTCCCGGCGGGGCCAGGTCTACTCAGCCCTATTATTTCTTTGACAAAGATTATTTGCAAGAGAGTAAGCCGGCTTATTGCCGGATTGAGCGTATCTCTACAACCGACGCCGTCAAACTACTCCGGCAAATAAACTCTGCGCCGGTGCTTGCCCACCCCGGGGAGAAATTTCATCCGGAAAGAGACGCCGGCATCATTGCCGGTCTGAAAGAAGCTGGCCTTCTGGGTATAGAGGTATTCTCCAGCTATCACGACGGTGAACAGCAGAATGGTTTCTTCAATCTGGCGAAAAGGCTGGGTCTAGTAGCTACAGCCGGCTCCGACTACCACGGTCCCAAGGTCAAGCCCAAAGTCCATCTGGGAGATTGTGTCGGGCAGTATAAAACAATTGACGAACTACACGGCGCTCTTCAGAAGGATGGATGATATGCGTCTTTCGGCGATTGACCTGGGCTCTAATTCTGCTATCCTGCTCATTGCCGATGTGGAGGCGGGGAAGCCGCCGGTAATAATTGACGAAGACCTGGTGACCACCTGCTTAGGAAAGGGTGTGGGGAAAAACGGGGTGATAGCTCCTAAAGCGCAAGGTGCGGCGCTCTCTGCTCTGACCGACTTCTCCCAAAGGATGGACGCCAACAAAGTAGAGGCAACCCTGGCTCTTGCCACCGGTCTACTCACAAATGCCAAGAACTGGCCAAGTTTCAGCGAGAAGATATACACAAAAACTGGGCTGAAGGTCTCCCTTATCTCCTCCAAACAGGAAGCCGAGTTGTCTTTCCTTTCGGCAACCTGTAGCTTGGGGTTATCCGGTGAGGTGGCGGTTCTGGACATCGGCGCCGGAACCGTGCAATTGAGCATAGGCGAGAGCTCTTGCGCCCGGGAGTCTATATCCTTTCCGCTCGGCTCTCTTCGTCTGACCGAGCAGTTTATCCTCGGGGCGCCGACTGGTGATGCTGAAATAGTCCGCTTGCGGGAGTCTATCCGCCAGGAGCTGACCGGGAATAGACCGGCCTGGTTGGCGGAGATTGCCAATATTCCACTAATTGTGGTAGGTGGGACTGCCGTGGCGCTTTCCGCTTTGAAGCTGGGCCTAGATAAATACGACCGGGAAGCCATTCAAGGGACGGAGTTGACTGCCGAGGATATTGTCTCTGCGGTCAACCGATTATCCACATTATCCCGACAAAGCC
>Ga0315289_10005723_pt1 | contig 18315 bp, 16 predicted proteins | sample YL17G11_40_MG_FD_203452 | JGI IMG/M metagenome (GOLD analysis project Ga0315289, IMG submission 203452) | Sediment microbial communities from Yellowstone Lake, YNP, Wyoming, USA - YL17G11_40 | ecosystem: Environmental > Aquatic > Freshwater > Lake > Sediment | place: USA: Wyoming | collected... | reverse complement strand
AAATTTATGCTAAAATGAAAATGTTAATTCATTTAACATTTTCACCCCGAACGAAGTGAGGGGTCTCTGACAGACATTAACCTGCACGGCAGGCATGAAAGCCCGCCGCTACCCACATTTTTATGGACATCTCTGCCAACTTAAATCCGGAACAAAAAAAAGCCGTCACATTTGGTGAGGGTCCGCTTTTGATTGTGGCTGGCGCGGGGACAGGCAAGACGACTGTGATTACCCAGCGCCTGGCGTGGCTAATTTTGCAAAAGAAAATCGGCACGGATAATATTTTGGCTTTGACTTTTACGGACAAAGCCGCGGGTGAGATGGAGGAGCGCGTGGATGTGCTTTTGCCTTATGGTTATGTGGATTTGTGGGTTTCCACTTTTCACGCCTTTTGCGAAAGGATTTTAAAGGACAATGCTTTGGCTATCGGCTTGCCGCCTGATTTTAAACTGCTAAATCAAACTGAGCAGGCGCTTTTGATTCACCGTAATTTTGAGCAGTTTGACTTGGATTACTACCGGCCACTCGGGAATCCGACCAAGTTTATCCAAGCCCTGGTCAAGCATTTTTCGCGGGCTAAGGATGAGGATGTTTTACCCAATGATTATTTAGAATATGCCAAAGACCTGAAGCTGGACCGCGACCAGGAGGAATTTCTCAAGAAAAAAGAGGGCGAAGAGATTTCCGAAAAACAAAGAATTACCGAAGTGGCTAATGCTTACCATACTTACCAGCAGTTGCTTTTAGACAACAGCGCTTTGGATTTTGGCGATTTGATTATTTATACTATCAAGCTTTTCAAGCAAAGGCCGAAGATTTTGGAAAAATATCGGGAGCAGTTTCAATATCTTTTAGTGGATGAATTTCAGGATACCAATTACGCCCAGTATGAGCTGATTAAGCTGCTCGCCGCGCCGCAGAATAATTTGACTGTGGTTGGGGACGATGACCAATGTCTGCCAGGTGAAATAATGGTTGATACACTGAAGGGTAGGAAAATGATTAAGAATATCAAAGTAGGGGAACAAGTCTTAACCGCCGTAGGCAAAGGCCATGTGGGTTTTTCTACAGTAACCAAGGTCCTCAAAAATCATAAACAAGCTAGATTTATTACTTTTACGACTGAATTCGGTCATAAGATTACTGCCACGGATAATCATAAAATGTTTTGCTACGTGCCGCCTAAGCCGAAAAAGCTTGATTATTTTTATGTTTATTTAATGTATCGCCAAAATTTAGGCTGGCGCATTGGCATAACTAATGATTTATGTACACGCTTGCGATTAGAAAGATCAGCAGATAAAATTATTGGCTTAAGAGCGTTTGTGACTGAACAAGAAGCGCGTTACTGGGAGACTTTTTATTCACTAAAATATAGTATCCCATCGGTTTGCTTTAAAGAAAGGGAAGGCGTAGTGATTGTCAATGAATGGCTAGAAAAGCTTTATCAAGATATTGACACAGAGCAAGGCGCCAGAAAATTAGCTAAAGAATTAGGTATTGATTTAGAAGCTCATCATTATTCTCTGCAAGGCATTGTCAGAGGTAGCGCATCAAGAGTAAAAATATATTTAGATTTATGCTATCGCAAGTATAGGAGCAAAGAGCATGTGCAAAAGGGAAAGTTGTTAATCGGTAATCCATTAATTGCTCATGCAGTATCTTTAGAAACCTCTGATAAAGAAACAATTAGTAAGTTAAAAAAAGCAGGTTATAAGTTAAATAAAGCTAAGAAAGGCTGGAAGTTTAAGATGCAAACAAATGACATTAAAGAAGCTGGCCAAATAGCTTTACGACTGCAAAAGTTAACTGGCGGCATTTTGGAACATCGTTTCTCCGTTGGCCGTATTAATTATCAACATAGACCCGCTTTGATTATGCCAGCTGGCAATGTTTTAGCTGGCCATTATCTGCCAGTGCGAAGCGGCAATAATATTGAATACGAAATGGTGAAAAAAGTGGAGGTAAAAGAAAAAGGGATGACTGTGTATGACTTAGAAATTAACCGTACACATAATTTTATTGCTGATAATTTCGTAGTTCACAACTCCATTTACAAATTCCGCGGAGCGGCTATTTCCAATATTTTGGAGTTTAAAAAGGATTTTCCTGATTCCAAAGAGATTATTTTAACTAAAAATTACCGCTCCAAACAGAATATCCTTGACTTAGCTTATAAATTTATTCAGCTGAATAATCCTAATCGCTTAGAACATCAGCTTTCCGCTAAGGTGCTGGATGACAAGGGCAAGCCATTGAAAAGCAAGGTTATCAAACAGTTAAAAGCGACCAGCAAAGGTAATGGGATACTGGAGCATTTGCATTATAAAAGCCATCTGGAAGAGGCCTCTGGCGTGGTCAAAAAGATTATTGAATTAAAGAAAAAGGACAAGAAGCTCGGTTGGAGCGACTTTGCCATTCTGGTGCGCGCGAACAGCTATGCTAATGGTTTTATTACTTCCTTAGCCAGACATGATGTGCCTTATCAATATATCGCTTCTTCAGGGCTTTACAGCCAGCCCGAGGTTTTGGATGTCATCGCTTATCTGAAAATGTTGGATAATTATCATGAGAGCGCGAGTTTGTGGCGCGTGCTGAATTTTTCGCACTGGCATTTGCCAGCGGCTGAACTGATGGCTTTGTCCAAATACGCTTCGCGGAAAAACACCTCGCTTTATGAAACCTTGAGGATGGCGCGGTTGTTTCCTGACATGAACCCCAAGGCGATCGTGGCTTTTGATAAAATATTAAATATGATTGACGCTCACACGGCTTTGGCTAAAACTAAAACAGTGGGCCAGGTCGCTCTGCGCTTTATGGAAGACTCCGGCTATTTGAAATCCATTTCTAACAAAGACACGCCAGCCAATCTGGAAAAAATCATGCACTTGAACCAGTTTTTCAGAAAGATTGAGGAATTTGAAACAGCCAATGATGACAAGTCAGTGAATAATTTTCTGAACGAGTTTATTTTAGCTCAGGAAGCTGGAGAGGAAGGCGCCATGTCGCCGCTTTGGGAAGAAGGCCCGGAAGCGGTGAAAATTATGACCGTGCATGGTGCGAAAGGATTAGAATTTACCTATGTTTTTTTAGTCAGTTTAGTGGACAAACGCTTCCCTTCGGTGGAGCGCAAAGAGGCCATTGAACTGCCTGATGATTTGATTAAGGAAATTATTCCGGAAGGCGACATCCATTTGCAGGAAGAAAGGCGGCTCTTTTACGTGGGTATGACGCGCGCCAAAAAGGGTTTGTTTTTCACTTCCGCTGATGACTACGGCGGCACGCGCAAGAAAAAGCCGTCGCGGTTTTTGGTGGAGCTGGGGTTTCAGCGCAAGGAAGGCACGGAAGAGCTGGATTTAGTTAGCCGTTTGAAGCCAGCAGAATCGCTGGCTCAAGAGGTTAAGGATTTAAGTTTTCTGCAAAAAGCGATTCCGGAAAAAGCCAGCTTTACGCAAATCAAGGCTTTTGAAACCTGTCCCAAGCAGTTTAAATTCGCGCATATATTACGCATCCCGGTAGAGGGACGCTTCACTTTCAGTTTTGGCAAAACTATTCACAACACGCTTTATGAGTTTTTTAAGCTTCTCAAGGAGCGCGCTGGCAAAGTTCAGACTGACCTTTTTGGCGCTAAGACCAAAAAGACCAAGAAACCCAGCGCGACTTTGGCTGAGCTGATGGAGATTTTTGAGAAAGAATGGATTGGCGACTGGTATTTATCCAAAAAGCATGAGCAGGAATATAAGGAAAAAGGCGAAAGATACCTAAAGGAATTTTATGAATATCATCAAAATGGTTTTCCAATGCCGCTTTTTTTAGAACAGCCGTTCAATGTTAAACTAGGAGAATATGTGCTTAAAGGCGTGATTGATCGCATTGATCAGATTGGCAAGGCTAAAGATGAGGTTGAACTGATTGATTACAAAACTGGCCGGCCGCCTAAAGCTGGCAAGATTGAAGAGGATGACAGAAAACAGCTGCGCATTTATGATTTGGCGGTCAGAGAGGTTTTCCATCTCCAGCCAGTGCAATTATCTTATTATTACATTGAAGGCAATCAAAAGCTTTCTTTTCCTTCAGAAGCTGAAAAGCTGGATAAAATAAAAGAGGATTTAATCACCGCTATCAAAGCTATGCGCGTTTCTGATTTTAAGGCGACGCCCGGGTTTTGGTGCGGAACCTGTGATTTTAAAGAGATTTGTGAGGACCGCTGGCGCGGATAATGACTAATTTTTAATATCTAATTCCTAATCTCCGCCAGAGGCGGATCAGCCTTGGGCTGAAAATCCCAATGACCAATGCCTAAATGACCAAAATTGGACATTGGACATTAAGACATTAGACATTGACCCCGAACTAATCCTCGTTATGCTTGGATAGTACGGGGTTAGAAATTAGAAATTGGGAATTAGAAATTCTAAAAAAAATGGCTATCCACATCAAAAACATTCTAGACAGGAACATCAGGGAAGCTGGCATTAAGCAACCAGTGACAGCAGCCATTATTTGTGATGAGTTTAATAAGTTAGCGATAGAGATAATCGGTGAAAAAATCAGAGATAAAGCCAAGGCGCTTTATTTGAAAAACAGGACTTTAACTGTAGCAGTTTTAAGCTCGGTAATCGGCCAGGAGTTGAAATTACATGAGAAGGAAATACTGGAAAAATTGAATAAGAAATTAGGTGAAAATGTAGTGGATAGAATCAGGTTTTTTGTCTAGTATTTTTGGCTAATTTTAGCTAAAAAATAGCTTGTGGAAAAATCTTGCCAAAGGATCAAAAATTTGCTAAAATAATGATAGGTTTTGAACCTATCTTTTTGGTTAAATATCATCTTATGTCTTTAAAGAAATATCTCATTTTTATGTCATTTTTGACGCTATTCTGCTGGCTGGCTTGGCTGGTTGTTTTATTTTATTTAAATCCTTTTGAAGCTGGGTTTATTGGTTATTTATGTTTTTATATCAGTATATTTTTCGCGCTAATTGGTACATTTTCTTTACTTGGCTTTTTTATCCGTGTCTGGTTTTCCAAAGAACCGGTAATTTTCCGGCACTTAGGGGTTTCCTTTCGGCAATCTCTTTGGTTTTCTATGTTACTGGTGGCAGCGCTTATCCTCCAGGGCACTAATTTTTTAAGATGGTGGAATGTTTTATTGTTAATTATTTTTATGACTTTTTTGGAATTCTTTTTTCTTTCTAAAAAACAATCACATTATTAATTCATGCAAGACAGATTAGAAAAATTAAGGAGAAAAGCATTAGAGGAATTAAATAAGGCAAAAGATTCTATGTTTTTGCGTGATTTAGAAATTAAATATTTAGGCAGAAAAGGTGAACTTACCCAAGTCTTGCGAAAAATCAAGGATCTTTCGGAAAAAGAAAAACCAGTGATTGGTAAATTAGCCAATGAAATTAAAAAAGATTTAGAATCAGCCGTATCGGAAACCAAAAGGGTTTTGGAAAGAACAAGTGAGGAAAAGACAAGGCTAACTAAACTTGATGTTACTTGGCCAGGCGAAAAAATTAAACTTGGCCATTTGCATCCATTAACGCAATTCCAGCGCAAGGTGGAAGACATTTTTATTTCCATGGGTTTTGAGATTGTGGAAGGTCCGGAAGTGGAAACGGAAAAATATAATTTTGACTTACTAAATATACCCAAAGACCATCCATCTCGTGACTTATGGGATACCTTCTATTTGGAGAAAGGTTTGGTACTTAGAACACATACTTCACCCATGCAGTTGCGGGCTATGGAAAAGAGAAAGCCGCCTGTGCGTTTAATTGTTCCTGGCCGTGTCTATCGCCATGAAGCCACTGACGCCAGCCACGAAGCGATGTTTTATCAGTACGAAGGTTTAGCTATTGATAAATGTATCAGCGTCGCTAATTTGTTAGGCACCTTAAAGTCATTTTTTCAAGCCCTTTATGGTCCACAGGTAAAAATTCGTTCCTCCGGTTCATTTTTTCCTTTTACCGAGCCATCTTTGGAAATTTCCATGAGCTGTCTGATTTGTCAGGGCGAGGGTTGTCCAGTGTGCAAACAATCAGGCTGGCTGGAAATGCTGGGTGCCGGTATGGTGCATCCGACTGTTTTAAAAAATATGAAAATTGATCCAGAAATTTATTCTGGCTTCGCTTTTGGCGGCGGCTTGGACAGACTGATGATGCTGTATTACGGCATCAATGATATCAGGCTTTCCTATAAAGGCGATTTACGCTTTTTAGAACAATTTTGATCGCTAATAATCGCTAATTTGCGCTAATTTTCACGAATTTTTATCGTGAATAAAATGTATGGCTGAAAAAATAGCTGTCGAAAATCAAAATGAAGAAGTAAAAAGGATAGAAATTAATCCGGATGAATCTATTGATAAAAAAGAAGAGGAGCCGACATCTGCTGACATGGAATCATTCCGTCAGGAAATAGCTGATTTTATAAAAAATGAAGCAACTATGGGTGATTTAGAAGTGCACCTTGCCATGGTTAATCCTGTTTATTTGGATTATGCCTCGTATGATATGTGGAATTATTACAAACAAATAAAAGAGAATGGCTTTCCCGAGGATGAAGTAAAAAGATTTGAAGATAAACTTCTGAAGGTACAGCGCCGGTACAGACCTGGGGAGACTGCCCAATACAATTTTTTAGTCTATCTGAGAACCACCGTAACTTTCGAAGCCAATAAAAATAGAGCAAGAGTGGAAGAAATCAAAAATAAAATAGACAAAAAAACTATAGCGCAGGGAAAATAATTATAAGAATTAATGAAGCTCTCTCTCAACTGGCTAAAAGAATATATTTTTAAAAATATAATTTTTAACTACATTATGTGGATATCAAAGGTTAAAATTAAACATGATTGTACAATAGCTAATCGTTGTGAAAAATTTGGGTGTATGAGCTATTCGCTCGGGTTAGGCGCTTGGCATGATGAAACTTATGAATACACTTCACAAAAGCACCATATTTTCGGTCCGCCTGATAAAGTACATTTGTTCTTGTTAGATTTAAAAAATGATCAAAGGATTTTTAATTTGAAAACCTTAGATTCACAAGCTTATTTTATTGAAAAAAGACGCAAAAAAGAAATTCCCAGTTCATTTTATAATTCCAATTTATTTTATATAAAACCAGTTTTTGTTGATATTTATGGTTGGGAAACTTGGGAGTTAGCCAGTCGCGATAAGAAATATATTGAAAATTTTATAAAAGGAGTTAAAACAACTAAAAATGTTCAGGTTAAAGTTGAACCCATAAGACCATATGAAGTTAATAATATTTTACTAAAATTAGATAACCCACAGAATATAATCAAGAGAACTGAAGGGGAGCTCGATCAACGTCTCACCGAACAATTAAAAACAGGACATATTGAGGGGGATCAGTGGTTTCGCGATTTTCAAGAATGGTTTGTTATTGCTTTCAATAATCCATATAATTTTAAGCACTCAAACTCAGAATTAATTCTGTTAGAGAGAAATCGAGATCATATCTTTCCATTAATAAATAATCATCTTCAAGTTCATTATGGTGTGGGTGTCGGTGAAACCGAATTAGAGTTAGTAAGATGGCAATTAGAAGCGAACAATCATATAGAAATTAGCGCTGTTGATATTAACGGTGTATTTCTTGAATTGTTTATTGAGAATTTGAAAAACAAGGAAATTGAGTTTACGGATGGTAAGATTCTTTTTAAAGGATATAATACTACCTTTCAGAACACGACTCTTGAAGACTTTGAATTTTCTAATAGCAAGTTTAAAAATAAAGTGCATATCTGTTTAGGCGGAACTATTGGTAATTTTAGACATCAAGAGGAAATTTGGTCTATATTTAAGCGTAATACAAAGAAGGGAGATAAATTATTGTTGGGATTTCAACTTGATTCACATATAAGGGAAGCCTTTGATAAATATAAAAATAATAAATACTATCCCCACTTTGTCTTGAATTACTTTGATGAGCAAATAGATACATCAAAAATTGAATGGAAAGTTGATTCCAAGTCCGGTTTTATCCTTATGAATTACAAGGGTATGGAAGTATTTAGAACAAGAAAATATAATCTAAATAAACTTATCAGCGAACTGCGCGAATTTGATTTTTCTATGTTGGATAAATGGGTTGATGAGTATAATAATTCATGTGTGGCTATTTTTGAAAGGAAAAACAGATGAAACTATCGTTCAACTGGCTCAGAGAATACATCAAGATTAAGCAAACGCCAGAACAGCTGGCTGAAGTTTTGATATTGGCTGGGATTGAGGTGGAAAGCGTTGAAAAATTAGGCAAGGGTTTGGATCAGATTGTGATTGGCCAGATTAAAACAATGGTTGACCATGCCGAAGCTGACCGGTTGCGCGTTTGCAAGGTGGATATTGGTGCAAGCCAGTTGCTTAATATAGTTTGCGGGGCCAGTAATATTAAAGCAGGCGATAAGGTGCCGGTGGTTTTGGTTGGTGCCACTTTGCCCAATGGTATGAAAATAGAAGCAAGAAGGATTCGCGGTGTTGATTCTGAAGGTATGCTTTGTGCGGAAGATGAGCTCGGGTTAGGTGATGATCGTTCCGGCATTATGATTTTGGATAAAGATTTGCGCGTTGGCCAAAAACTAGGCAAAGCTATTGGCTTGGATGACACTGTTTTTGATTTAGCATTAACACCGAATCGGGCTGATTGGTTTTCCGTACTTGGTTTAGCCAGAGAGTTGTCAGCTATTTTGAAGGCTAAGCTGAGTGTGAGGACGTATCCCATGAAAGAGGATGTTAAAAATAACGTGAAAAAATGGCTCAAGGTTCAGGTCAATGACTATAATTTATGTCCGAAATATGTGGCCAGAGTGGTTAGAAATGTTAAAATCGGTGAATCGCCAGCGTGGTTAAAGTCAAGACTAATTGTTTCGGGCATGAAGCCAATAAACAATGTGGTTGACATCACTAATTACGTGATGTTAGAAATGGTTCAGCCTTTACATGCTTTTGATTATGATAAAATAGGCGGTCATAAAATTATTGTACGTCGTGCTAAATTGGGTGAGAAAATAGTGACTTTAGATAATGAAGATAGGAAACTCGAAAACACTATGCTGATCATTGCCGACAGCAAAAAACCAGTGGCGATTGCCGGTGTTATTGGCGGCTTTGATTCCGAGGTCACCAAATCAACGAAAAATGTGGTGATTGAGTCAGCGATTTTCAAGCCTATCTCAATTCGTAAAACAAGACAAAAGCTGAATTTAGTAACTGAGGCTTCCATGCGTTTTGAAAAGGGTATTTGGTGGACATTATCCGAGCAGGCGGCTGACCGTGCGGCTGCTTTAATGAGCCAGCTGGCTGGCGGCGAGGTTGTTAAGGATAAGATTATCTGCCAGACAAAAAAGGTGCCTAGCCAAAAGACTATTAAAGTCTCTCTTGATTACATTAATAAAATCATTGGTTTGACTTTTAAAATAAAACAAGTTAAAGATATTTTGGAAAGCTTGAGATTTAAAGTGCAGGCTCCTAAAGATGATATTTTATATGTAAGTCCGCCGAGCTTTCGGCCTGATGTGAAATTACCAGCCGATGTGGCTGAAGAGGTGGGACGGCTTTACGGCTGGAATAATATCAAGCCAGCCCCGATTTACGCTGAGTTAAAACCAGTGAGGTTACCAGATGAGAAATATTGGGAAAGAGAAATTAAAGAATTATTAGCGGCGGCTGGTTTGACCGAAGTTTTAAATTATTCATTTTACAGTAAAAATTTAATGGATAAATTTAGTTTTCAGGAAATAGATCATTATAAATTAATTAATCCTTTGAATCCCGAGCAAGCCTATTTAAGAATCAGTTTGTTGCCTAGATTAATAGATAATGTTTCCCAAAACGCACCAAATTATGAAACTATCAAATTATTTGAAATTGGGCATGTCTATAAAAAGAGTAAAAAGGAAATGCCGGAGGAAAAACAACATTTGGCAGCAATGATTTTTGATAAAAAATATGAATTTTACCCGTTAAAAGGCGTGCTGAATAAATTGTTTGATAGTCTTAAGATAAAAAATGTAGAATATCACCGCACTGATAGTCAGGTGCTGACTGGTGCAGAGATTTTCATTAAAAATCAGAAGATCGGCTATGTCGGTAATATTAATTTAATGATTTTAGAAAAATGCAAAATACCAGGCAAAATTTCTGCTTTTGAGCTTGATTTTAATAAGCTACTTCAGTTTATCGGCCAAGTAACGTACAAATCTGTGTCCGATTTTCCGAGTGTCGAAAGAGATTTGGCTTTAGTAGTTGAAGACAGGGTCACTTACGCTGATTTATTTGAAGAAATTAATAATTTTAGTCCGTTAATTATTTCAGTAGAAGGTTTTGATTTATATGTTATGCCTGATGGCCGCAAGAGTATGGCTTTTCATTTGGTTTTCCAAGCACCTAATCGGACTTTAAAATCAGAAGAAGTAGATGAGATCCAGGAACAGATTGTTGAGAAGTTAAATAAAAAGTTTAGAGCGCAGTTGAGAGGATAAATTCTCGCTAATAATCGCTAATGTCCGCTAATTGTCGCTAATTTTCATCGCGAATACGCGAATAAACGCGCTATCCATCTCTTCAGTCTATGCTGAACTTGTTTCAGCATCTTAATCAAGGGAAAAGAGATTCTGAAATAAATTCAGAATGACTAATCATTAATAAAGAATTAATACACCACGAATATAATTACACGAATTTCACGAACCTGATCTATAGCTAGCCAAAATGGAATTCGTGATATTCGTGAAGAATAGATTCGTGGTGGATAATAACAATAAAGCTTATGCCAAAAAAAATCAAAAACTCAAAAACTGAAAGGGTATCTAAAAAAGATTTAGCTGCCATTAAGGAGAAACAAGGTGAATATACAGCCAAGCAAATTACAGTTTTGGAAGGCTTGGCGCCGGTGCGTAAAAGACCGGCCATGTACATTGGCTCAACAGGACCAGAGGGCCTGCACCATTTGGTTTGGGAAGTTGTTGATAACTCTATTGATGAAGCGATGTCTGGTTATTGTAATAATATTGAGGTTGAGCTTTTGCCTGACTATATGGTTAGAGTTGTTGACAACGGACGCGGTATCCCTGTTGACAAGCATAAACAAACCAAAAAGTCAGCCTTGGAGACTGTACTAACAATGCTACACGCTGGCGGTAAATTCGGGGAAGGCGGCTACAAAGTTTCCGGCGGTTTACACGGCGTGGGCGTTTCAGTAGTGAATGCTTTGTCTGAATATATGAGGGCCGAGGTGAAACGCGATGGCAAAATCTGGATGCAGGAATATGAGCGTGGAAAACCATTGAAAAAAGTGAAACCGATTGGTACAGCCAAGGAGACAGGCACGACAATTATCTTTAAGCCAGATGCTCAAATATTTGAAACATTGGATTTCAATTTGAACAGTATCTTAGATCATTTACGACAGCAGGCTTATTTAACCCGCGGTACGAAGTTAGTATTGATTGATTCAAGATTGGTCAAGAGTAAAAATGATAAACCTTTTATCTACGCTTTCTATTTTGAGGGTGGCGTGGCTTCCTATGTCCAGCATCTCAATTATAATAAAGCGCCAAAGCATCAAAACACTTTTTATATGGAGAAAACAGTGCATGACGTGATTGTCGAGGTAGCTTTACGTTACACTGAAGAGTACAAAGAGACTGTCTATGGCTTTGCCAATAATATTTATAACGCTGAAGGCGGCACGCATTTAGTGGGTTTTCGGACGGCGCTCACCAGAGCTTTGAATAATTTTGCCCGCAAGCAGGAATATTTGAAGGAAAAAGATGACAATCTCTCAGGCGAAGATGTTCGTGAAGGTCTAACAGCCGTCATTTCAGTGAAGGTTAAGAATCCGCAGTTTGAGGGTCAAACAAAAGCAAAGCTCGGTAATGTCGAAGTCAAATCGATTGTTGATAGCGTTGTTTTTGAAGGTCTAACTGCTTTCCTGGAAGAACACCCCCGCGATGCTGAAGCGATTGTCGGTAAGTGTGTCTTGGCTTCGCGGGCTAGGATTGCTGCCAAGACGGCACGTGAGTCAGTTTTAAGAAAGGGCGCTTTAGAAGGGATGACTTTGCCTGGTAAGTTGGCTGATTGTTCTTCGCGGGATGCTTCCTCAAGTGAGCTGTTTATTGTTGAAGGTGATTCAGCGGGCGGTTCAGCCAAGCAAGCCAGGAACAGGAATTTCCAGGCTATTTTGCCTCTGCGCGGTAAAATATTAAATGTGGAAAAAGCGCGTTTGGATAAAATGCTGGCGAATAATGAAATTAAATCACTAATCATCGCTTTGGGGACAAACATCGGCGAGCAGTTTGATTTATCCAAACTGCGCTATAACCGTGTTGTCATCATGACTGATGCTGATGTTGACGGCGCTCACATCAGGACGTTGCTCTTAACTCTTTTTTATCGATACTTCCCAGATTTAATCAAGAACGGGCATCTTTATATTGCGCAGCCACCATTGTATCGCGTGCAATTAGGCAAAGAAATGAAATATGTTTATAAGGAAAATGATTTAGAAAAAGTTCAAAAAGAAATGTTAGCGCAAAAGGCGCAGAGAATACAGAAAGCAACAAAGACAAAGCGTGCCACCATAGCAACCACAGAAAGCACCGAAACAACAGAGGCAACAGATGTTACTGAAGGCACAGAAGCGTCCGCGACGGTGGGTATACAGCGCTACAAAGGTCTTGGTGAGATGAATCCGATACAACTTTGGGAAACGACGATGAGTCCAACTAACCGTATTTTTAAACAAGTGACTATTTCTGACGTGGAAAAAGCTGATGAAATCTTTGATATTTTGATGGGCGATGACGTTGTCCCGCGTAAAAGATTTATCCATACGCATGCTAAATCAGTTAAAAACCTGGATATTTAAAATTCCAAATTCCAAATACCAATAACCAAATTCTAAATAATGACCAAAATCCCAATATCCAATTTTCAAAACAAGTTTCGGTCATTGGAATTTATTTGATTATTGGTGCTTGGAATTTGACATGTTTTTGTAGGTATTATATGATAGAAATGTCCCCTTCCGAGGGGATTTTAAAGACCAAATAATATGGCTAACAAAGTATTTAATTATGTCAGAGAATCAAGGGATGAGCTGAAAAAGGTCGTCTGGCCTTCCCGTAAGGAGACTATTAAATATACCTTTATTATTATCGGAATCAGTTTGGCCGTAGCGGCATTCTTGGGTGCTGTTGATTTTTTATTAAGTTTTGGTTTAAACAAACTTATTGCAAAATAATCTTTTTATATTATGCCCAAACAAATAGTTCAACAAGGCAGAAGATGGTATGTACTTCATACCTATTCTGGTTACGAAGAAAATGTGTCACGGAACCTTAAACAAAGAATCGAATCAATGGGTATGGAAGATAAAATCTTTAATGTTTTGATTCCAACTGAAAACCGTATCAAGATCAAGAATGGGAAAAGAAAAATAGTCACTGAGAAAATTTTTCCTGGCTATGTTCTTGTAGAAATGGTTGTCACTGATGATTCATGGTATGTGGTACGTAATACGCCTAATGTGACTGGTTTTGTCGGTTCGGGCACCACACCGACACCAATTTCTGAAGCGGAAGTAAAGGCTATTCAAAAAAGAATGGGCGTTGAGGAGCCGAAATATAAAATTGATCTTACTGTCAGCACACCGGTAAAAATTGTTGATGGACCATTCAAAGAATTTGAAGGCAAAGTTTCCGAAGTAGATGAATCACGCGGCAAGATTAAGGTTTTGGTTTCGATGTTTGGTCGGGAGACGCCGATTGAGCTTGATTCATTACAAGTCAAGAAGATTTAATTTTCAGCCTTACAGCCATATAGCTGTAGAAGCCTGCCTGCCGGCAGGCAGGCCATAAAGATGTAATAATTACTAAAATGGCAGTTAAAAAGGTAAAAACAATAGTCAAACTTCAATTGCCAGCCGGTAAAGCCACACCAGCGCCGCCTGTTGGACCTGCTTTGGGTCAGCATGGTTTGAATATTGCTGAATTTTGTAAGAAGTTTAATGATCAAACTAAAGATAAGGTTAATGATATTATACCGGCGGAAATTACTGTTTTTGATGACAGGACTTATAAGTTTATTCTTAAAACACCACCAGCGGCTGATCTTTTGAAAAAAGCGGCAGGTATTGAAAAGGGCTCAGCACAGCCATTAAAACAAAAAGTAGGCAAGGTCACCAAAAAACAGATTGAAGAGATTGCCAAGAAAAAAATGCCTGATTTGAATGCCAAGGATTTAGCTGGCGCGATGCGGATTATTGAAGGGACAGCGCGGAATATGGGCCTTGAGGTTATCGAATAATATTTATTTGAAAAATAATGCTAAGTTTTATAATATTATTTGGCATCCTGTCTATTATTATAGTCTTTAGCCTCGCCGCTATTACAGAAGGAAAAAACAATATGAAAAAGGGAGCGGTTATCCGTAGTTTATATTTCTATATTGCCTCGTTGATAACATTAGCGATTGTCGTCGGTTCGCTGATTTTTTTAATTAACCTTGGCTTAAAAGCTTGGGTTTTTCCGAAAGCTGATTATGGATTCAGTTCTTATCTTGGATCACCGACTGGATTATACTTTGAACAACCAGTGGCTCAAGGCGTAGCAAAACCTATACAACTCAGTGAGGGTTTGACTTGTGATGACAAGTGTACACTGACAGACGTACAGAAATCATCGATTGATAGCTGGAAAACAAATTATAAAAGTTGGCAGGAATCAAAGACAAATCCTGGCTCACGCCGGATGCGTGATATGGTGGCCGCTTTGTCATTTTTAATTGTGGCGCTGCCATTTTTTATTATACACTTTAGAATTGTCCAGAAGGACGCAAAACAAAGTAGTGATAATGAGCGTTCAGTTATCAGGCCGACATATTTTTATTTTGTCGCGCTTGGCTCATTAGTGATGATGGTAGTTGCCGGCGGTTTTCTAATTAACATTGCCTTAAAAATCTGGGTTTTTCCGCAGGCCGGAAAGGTAGATGAGGCGGCCAGTAAAGCGGTGCCTAGCGAAATAATTCCTTCACCCGAAAAAACTGGTGTGCAAAGTCTGACTACCTGCGGGGAAAAGTGCGGTTTGGATGAAGATACTGTTGATCTAGCTCAACAATGGGTCATTGATTATGATGCATGGCAAACCGAAGTTTCAAAACCAGTTAATAATACGCAGCGTTCAGCCGCCGCTTCTATACCATATGTCGTGCTGGGCATTCCGCTTTTTCTGTATCACTGGGGTGTGGCGCGGAAGGAATCCAAGGAGAGGAAGGAGCAAGCGACAGCACCGCCTAACCAGGTTTAATAATTAAGAATTAATTTGTGGGACTCCGCTAGCGACGGAGGTTTGTACCACGAAAGGAATACAAGTATGAATAAACACTCTAAGCGTTATAAAGCTCTTAAATCCTTAATTGACCCTCAAAAAAATTATTCAGCTGCTGAGGCAATCGAATTAGTGAAAAAGACAACTAATACAAAATTTAATTCATCAATTGAAGTTCATCTGCGACTTGGCTTAGACACAAAAAAAGCTGATCAGCTGGTACGCGGTACTGTTTCATTACCACATGGTACGGGCAAGAAAAAGAAAATTGCCGTTTTCGCCGAAGGTAAAGATCAGGAAGCGGCTAAAAAGGCTGGTGCTGAAATAGTCGGCGGCGAGGAAATGATCAAAGAAATCAAGAGTACTGGTAAATGTAATTTCGAGATTGCCTTAGCCACACCAGAGATGATGAAAAAACTCGGTCAGATTGCCAAGATTTTAGGACCAAAAGGTTTGATGCCTAATCCTAAAAATGAGACAATTACCAAAGACATAACTAAGTCAATTAAAGAATTGTCAGGCGGTAAAATTACTTTTAGGAATGATGATTCAGGAAATATTCATCAGATTATTGGCAAAGCTTCTTTTGAGAACAAAAAACTTTTAGAAAATTTTAATATATTTCTTGACGCTGTAAAACGTGCCAAGCCAGCCGCTGCCAAAGGAGTTTACCTGCAAAATATTAGTTTATCCTCCAGTATGGGCCCAGGCATTAAGGTTAATGTATAATTAATAATTCATAATTATGCCTGCAAGAAAAAAACATAAAAGACCATCTTGGGACGAATATTTTATGGAAGTTGCACGCACAGTGACTAAACGCGCCACTTGCGATCGCGGCCGTAGCGGCTGCGTGATAGTGAAAGACAAACGCATTTTATGCACTGGCTACGTCGGTTCACCGATTGGTGTTGAGCATTGTGATGAAATTGGCCACGAGATGCTCGAGACTTATAATGAAAAAGGAGAGAAGTCCTTGCATTGCGTGCGCACCTCGCATGCTGAACAGAATGCCATTGCGCAAGCAGCCAGGTTTGGCATTTCCATCGATGGTGCGACTCTTTATTGCAAAATGGAGCCTTGTTATATTTGTGCCAAGATTATTATTAATTCAGGCATTAAACGAGTGGTCGCTGAAATGAAATACCATGCCGCGGAAAGAACCCGTGAGGTTTTTAAAAAAGCTGGCGTTGAAATTGAGGTTTTGAAAGATAAGCTTGTATATTATAAAAAACAATGAACTGATGAACTTAAGAACTGAAGAACCTAGGAACCTAAAGAATTAAAAGATTAATTTTTAAATTTAAAATGGAAGTTGAAGTCAAGGCCAAAGTAGATAATTTGGATGAAATAAAGGAGGAATTAAAGAGTTTAGGAGCCAGTTTTGATAAAGTAAAAAGGGAAGAAGATTTTTATTATAAACTTGGGAATGAGATACGTAATTTTGAGCCAGGTAGCTTTACCTTGAGAGTCAGGGACAGCAATAAAGGAAAATTTTTAACCTTTAAAGCTTTTACTGACAGATACGGCGTTTGGGACGAGCATGAAGTGGAGGTTGACGATGCTCAGGAGATGAGAACTATACTAGAAAAATCAAAATTTATCTTGGCTTATACTATTACCAAGGAAAGAGTTTCAGGAAAGCTGAATAAATTCTCTTTTAATTTAGACAGAGTAAAAGAGCTGGGTGATTATATTGAAGTGGAGCTAGTCAGCCATGAAACAGAAAAGGCTCAGGCCACGATTAAGGATTTTTTGAAAAGTTTAGGCATAAAGGATAACCAATTAGATAGACGCGGTTATCCAGAAATTGTGGCCGCTCAACAGGGTTTTTATTCTAAAGGGCAAATTTAATATTAAATAATTTCTCAAAAAGTTAATTAAAAAGGATAATAACTTATGATTTTAGGAGTAGATCAATTATTAAAATTAGTTAAAACTAAAAAATTAGTAGAGAATCTATCAGAAAGAGAATTAACTAATCCAGAAGGAGCTGGTTTTGATTTAAGGTTAGGGGAGATTTACGGACTAGAAGGAAAAAGTTTTTTGGGTATCAAGGACAGAAAAACGCCGGAAGTTAAATTATTAGCAAAATATGAAGCTAGTAAAGATAGTGTTTTTACATTTAAACTAAACTCTTTTTATTTAATGAAGACTATTGAGAAAGTGAACACGCCTAAGGATTTACTGATTCTTTTTACACCAAGAACCACTATATTTAGATCTGGAATGATGATTTTTACGGCTACTTGCTCTCCTGGTTATTGCGGTGAATTAACCTTTGCGATTGTTAATTTGGGACCTTGCGAAGTAGAGATAGAATTGGGTGCCAGGGTAGTGCATGCCATGTTTTTTCAGGTAAAAGGGAAAACAAACCTCTATCACGGCCAATGGCAGGGCGGTAGAGTGACGACCAAAAAGAGAGAAAGGCAAGTTTAGTTTTGTCGTAACTATATGTCAAACGAACACCCCAGAAAAATTTACACTCTTGCTGACCTGCCACCAGAGGTGAAAGCAGTAACTTTTGCTAAATGCTCTAGATCGCCAAAGAGTTTTAAGGAGATCGCGGCAGAACTGACTGAGGAAAAGTCAGCTGAATTTCATGAAAAATGGGTGGTGGGCTATGGCCATTCTTCAGTGGCTGAACATGCTGTTTTGTCCATTGCTATGGAAAATGTGTCCATTTTAGCCACCAAGGTTATTGAAGATAATCGTTTAGCCTCATATACAGAGCAATCGACACGTTATCAGCTTTACGACAGGAATCGCTATTACAAGCCAAAAGAAATAATGAATTCGGAGTTTGCCTCGCTTTATGAAGAAGTAGGTAATTTTTTGTTTGACACTTATTTATCGCTTTCTGAAAAAGTCATTGATTTTGTCAAAAGAAAAAATCCAAAGAAGCCTAACCAGCCGGAGAAAATGTATGAAACAATTTGCAAGGCAGGCGCTTGC
>Ga0315289_10005722_pt1 | contig 18319 bp, 19 predicted proteins | sample YL17G11_40_MG_FD_203452 | JGI IMG/M metagenome (GOLD analysis project Ga0315289, IMG submission 203452) | Sediment microbial communities from Yellowstone Lake, YNP, Wyoming, USA - YL17G11_40 | ecosystem: Environmental > Aquatic > Freshwater > Lake > Sediment | place: USA: Wyoming | collected... | reverse complement strand
GAAACTACGGCCGTTGGTACTCGAAGAGCACGGACGTAGCGTGAAGTTCAAGCCTAGCGTCGTTTTCGAGGTAGGCTATCAGGAAATACAGCGCTCGCCTACATACGACTCGGGGTTCGCACTGCGCTTCCCAGTTCTGTTGAGGGACAGGAGCGCCGACAAAGGTTCCGAGGAGGCCGACACGATCGAGCGCGTGCGCAAATTGCACGAGTCGCAGAAGAAAAAATCGTAAGTTCCGCGCGTTCAAATACGCGATGGACTACTTGTAAGATATAAAAACTTATATATTAAATCACTTATTAGTTAAAACAAGGAAGTTCGCGATGGGTTGCACGGATTTCCGTTTCCGGGGGCCGGATGATAACAATGATTGTCTCTTCGAGGGTCATGGACGCGCTTAAGGGCATCGGACTCAACCTGTACGAGCGCAGGTTGTGGGTCGCGCTCCTCGCGCGCGGCACTTCCACGGCCGGCGAGCTTTCTGAGATAGCCAACGTCCCGCGCTCGAGGTCGTACGACATACTGCAGAGCCTTGCGGAGAAGGGTTTCGTGATTGTGCAGAACGGCAAGCCCATACGATACGTGACAGTAAGACCGTCGGAGGCGCTCGAGCGCGCGAAGGCGAAGCTCGAAGAGGACGTGCGCTCGATACAGGAGCGCATCGATGACTTGAAGGGCTCGCCTGTGATGCGCGAGATGGACGACCTGTTCCAGAAGGGCATGAAGATAACGACGCCAGAGGAGATGACGGGTGCGTTGAAGGGCAGGTACTCCGTGTCGCAACAAATCGGTTCGATGATGAGGGACGCGAGCAAGAGCATAAACATCATGACGAACGAAGCGGGGCTTGACGAGTTGTTATCGACGCAGTTCGACACGCTGAGGGATGCGAAGGAGCGAGGCGTGAACATAAAAATCGCCGCGAACGTGTCCAAGCTGCCGGACAGCGCAAAGTCGCTGAACATTATCGGCGAGATACGCGCGATAAGCAGGAAGGACCTTTCGATTGACGGCAAGTTCTTCATCGTCGACGGCAAGGAATTGCTGATGCCGCTCACCGACCCGAAGACCGTTCACGACACGCAGGACATAGCCATATGGAGCAAGAGCAACTACGCGGCCAGCAACCTGTTGAATCCTATATTCGACCACCTTTGGACGCACGGAAAATCTTTGAAGTAGAAGACGAACGTTGTTCTACTCGATTGATCTTTTTTCAATCTTCTCGGTAATCTTTTTCACAAAGTCCGGCAGCTTCACGCCATACTCGACCTTGCCCTCGCGTCCGCGCACCGCCACGCTTTTCGCCTTCTCCTCCTTTTCGCCGACCACGAGCATGTACGGAACCTTGCGCATCTGCGCCTCGCGAACCTTGTAGTCCATGGTGTTTGCAGACAGGTCCGCCTCGACGCGCACCCCTGCCTTATCGAGCTCGTCCGCGATTTTTTGCGCGTATTTGTTGTTCTTCTCGCTGATGGGTATCACGCTTACCTGCACTGGCGCGAACCACACCGGGAACTTCCCGCTGAAGTGCTCGACGAGTATGCCCATGAAGCGCTCGATGGAACCCATCATCGTGCGGTGTATCATCACAACGCGATGCTGCTTGTTGTCCGCGCCGATGTAGTTCAGGTCGAACTTCTCCGGCATGGTCATGTCCAGCTGTATGGTTCCGCATTGCCAGGTGCGGTCCATCGCGTCCTTGACGTGGAAGTCTATCTTCGGCCCGTAGAAAGCTCCGTCGCCCGGATTGAGCTTGTACTTTATTTTTTCGGAATCGAGCGCCTCCTTCAGCCCTTTCTCCGCCGCGGCCCACTGCTCGTCCGTGCCTATGGAGTTCTTCGGCCGCGTTGACAGCTCTATGTGGTAGTCGAATCCGAACGTCTTGTAAAAGTCCGTAAAGAGCGTTATCACTCCTACGATCTCGTCCTTTATCTGGTCCTCGCGCATGAAGATGTGCGCATCGTCCTGCGTGAAGCATCTTACGCGGAACAATCCGGAGAGCACGCCCGAAAGCTCATGGCGGTGCACAAGCCCCAATTCGGCCATCCTTATCGGCAGGTCGCGGTACGAATGCACTTTCGAGCGGAAGATGAGAATGCCGCCCGGGCAGTTCATCGGCTTGACTGCAAAGTCCTCGTCATCAATCTTCGTGAAGTACATGTTCTCGCGGTACTTGTCCCAGTGCCCGCTTATCTCCCACAGCTTCCTGTTCAGTATTATCGGCGTCTTCACTTCGAGATAGCCCGCTTTCTTGTGCAGCTCTTTCCAGTACTTCAGCAGTTCGTTTATCACTATCATGCCAGCGTTGTGGAAGAACGGCATGCCCGGCGCGGCGTCGTGGAAGCTGTACATATCCATCTGCTGCCCTATCACGCGGTGGTCGTTCGGCGGCAGCTCGTCCGCGTCCACACGAGCCTGCCGGAACATCACCGCCTTCTTCTCCCCGAGAGACTTTTCGTCGAGCTTCGCAATCTCCCTTTCAATCGCTTTCTTCGCAGCAGGCTTCGCTTCCTTGCCTTCTTTGCTTTCCTTCGTTATGCTGCGCGACTGCTCCGCGAGCGGATGTCCTTTCACCGCTATCGAGAGCTTCTTCGTCCATCCGAACGGCGCGCGGAACGTCTCGAGCTTCAGCGCCTTCGCTTGCTTCTCCATCTCCTTCATAACGGCTAGCGCCGTAGCTGGATCTGCAAGGTCCGAACTCAGGTGCGCGTACGGGTACAGCAGCACGCGGTTCGCTTTCAAGTTCTTCATGAATTCCGCAGCCTCTTCGACAGCGGCCTTGGCAACGGATTCGTCGTCGCCTTTCTCCACGCATGTCAGCAAAACTAGTATGTCCTCCAGCCGTGTGGCTTTCTTGTCCGCCGCCTCCGCGTTTGGCGCCTCCTTCTTCACCGGCTCGTATTCGATGTAGTCCGAATGCAGCTGCAGTATCCTCATTCCAAACTCCTCCTATTGGTAATTCTAATTTGTACGTCAGATTGAATTAACTTTGCATGCTGGTATGGTTTGAGAAGCAGAGACGCGCCGCTGAACGAAAGCAAATCACGCGGCTGTTTGACGTCCACCGTGCACTTCCAGCACCTTGATTAATTCTACAATTTAATAAGTAAAACAACGCTTATATATTTTCGCAAATCATTTGATTTCATCCGCAAAGCGCAGTCCCGTGGTGTAGTGGCCAAGCATGCGAGCCTCTGGACAAAAAACGAGGGTAAGCTTGCGACGGCGGTTCGAATCCGCCCGGGACTATTCCTTTTCCAAAACAAAAGCATTTTTCTAGAAATCGGCCGCAATCGACGAATGGATAATTAAAAATCCCAGAGAAGACTCAATGCCGTCTGGACTCCTTCACGCGCTGCTCGAGGTACTTGATCTTGCTCTGCAAAAAGCGTATCTGCTTCACGTTGCTCGCGGAGAAAAGCATGTTCCTCGCTTCGAACAGTTGCTCCTCGAACATCTGCACGCTCTCGCTCTTCCCGTTCATGGTTGAAGCCTCGTTCTGCCTCTTTGGCTATTCACTATTGAGTAGTAGTCACTATATAAAGTTTACTATTCTCCAGTAGCGAAATCTTTATTTATATTCCGCTTTTCAAAGGAAACTTATGGCATACGGCGAAGCCGCAGGCTTGGACAAGGCGATAAAGGAAGCGGCCGCGATAATCAAGGCTGGCGGGCTCGTGGTTTATCCTACGGAAACCGTGTACGGGCTCGGTGCAAGCGCATTCAGCCGCATAGCAGTGCTCAAGGTCTTCGCAACCAAGAAACGTCCGATCGATAACCCGCTGTCTGTTGCTGTGAAAGACATGAAGCAGGCAGACGAAATCGCATACGTTAACACGGCCGCGCGCAAACTTGCAAAGGTCTTCCTGCCCGGGCCGCTGACGATTGTGCTGAAGAAGAAGGCAAACCTTCCAAAAGAGCTGACATCCGGTTCGGACAAGGTCGGCATACGCATACCGAGGAACGAAATCGCGATAAGGCTAATCGAACTTGCTGGCCCTATAACCGCAACATCGGCGAACATATCCGGACAGCATCCTATAACAACCGCGGACGAGGCGCGCAAGCAGCTAGCCGGTCGCGTGGACTTTGTACTCGACGGCGGACCGAGCCAAATCGGCGTTGAGTCTACAGTTGTGGACGTTTCTGAAGAAGGCAAGTGCGAAATCCTTCGCGACGGCGCAATCGCGCGCGTGACAATCAAGGATGCATTAAAGTGAAAAGCCTAACTGCGAATGGAATATTGTCAACTACCCACCTATAAATGATGTGGGCTTGTAACTGACATCGGGAGATTCACAATGTTCGAGAACACGGAAACTCGCATCATCTGTCGCTACGATAGGCTCGTTGACATCGAGCCCGAGAGCCAAAGCCAGTGGCTTGACTCGGAGTTTGATATTGAAAGCGGCGTTGAGGTCGGAATTACAGGAGTAACCGCAATTGTCGCATTTGAAGAAACCTTGGTTTCTCGTCCCGATTTCACCGCATCTTCGGCAGGATTTGCTAGTATAGGAAGGAGCGATATACACGACAGGACAACCGGCTCTCAACGCCTTGTATTTGATAAAGTTTTGAAGCTGGCTGAAAGCCCAAGAATGGAGAGTCCTGTTGAACCTCCTGCCCTTGTCGGAACGGATTCCTTTCAAATTTTCCATCGAAACGATGTCGCCTTCCTTCAATCCATCCACTATCTCTCTGCTTATCCGATGGTTCTCGCTTTGCATAAAACGTGTCCATCTGCCAGAAAGGCGTTTGAGATGCCTCTTGGCGGATTTCGTTCCTTTGCTCTGGAGTGCGGAAACGAGCTTCTGATGGCGAACCATCTTCGGCACGACGCTTCCGTAGAACCTACAATCGGATGTCACGGCAAGGTGCTTTATTCCGACATCGATGCCAAGAATCCGCTTGTGTTGAGCAGAGCGCATGTTGACAGGGATGTCTTTGGAAAGGCACATGCCGAAAAAAATGCGGTTACGTCTGTCAATCCAGACGAGGCTTTCATTGATTTCCCAATCGGAATATTCAGAGGCGTAGGAAGGAAATGGAACATTGAACTTCTTTCTGCCTGCGATTGTGCTGAGACTCAGTATTCCACGCTTGTAGGAGAAGCTTCTTGGAGGATTGACTCTCATAGAACGGTTGGATACGGTTGGTTTGCTCTTGGCTCTTTTGACCATTCCACACGCCTGTTTGATGCAGGCTACGGACAACTGGGCGGGCAATCCAGTTTCTCGCAGGTGGCGATAGACGAACGGATGGAGTCTGACGTTGTTTCGGATTCGTCTATCCCAAGCGACATCGATGCAATGTTGGAGTCCAGCCTGATAGATATCCATAGTTTCGAGGGGTTCTTTGCCATCTGGGAGTCTGAGGTTCACAGTAGCCCTGCTCAACATAGGTCATTTATTGGGGAGAAAAGGATAAATATCTTTCCCCCAATTCCTCCCACGATTGAAACCGTGGGTATCCTTGGGGGGATTTGATGAAATTCGTCAGCCCGATAACCGAAGTAAAGCCGACGGACGACGCCGAGATTGGGATAATCGGCGGCACGGGCGTTTACGATCCTGAGATGCTGCAGAACAGGCGCGAGCTTGCGCTGTCCACGCCTTTCGGCAACCCGTCCGACAAAATCGTGCTCGGCGAGCTCGGCGGCAGGCGAATAGCCTTCATAAACCGCCACGGCCATGGTCACTCGATACCGCCGCACATGATAAACAACCGCGCGAACATCTGGGCGCTGAAGAAGCTGGGCGTGAAGCGCGTGCTTGCCACGGGCGCCGTTGGCTCGTTGAAGGAAATCTACATGCCGGGCGATATTGTCATAGCAGACCAGTTCATCGATTTCACGAAGACGAGGCAGTATTCGTTCTTCAACCGCGACAGCGTCTACCACGTCTCGCTGGCAGACCCGTTCTGCAGCAAGCTGCGCATGGCGCTCGAACGCTCGGCGATAGCGCTAGGCATGGACGTGAACTGCACGGGGACGTACGTCTGCATCGAAGGCCCGCGCTTCTCAACGCGCGCCGAGAGCAGGATGTATCGCAATTTCGGCGATGTTATAGGCATGACGCTCGTGCCCGAATGTCAGCTTGCACGCGAGGCGGAGCTGTGCTACGCGACCATAAACGCGATCACGGACTATGACGTCTGGGCAGAGAAGCCCGTGTCCGCGGGCGAGGTGGCGGCAAACATGAAGAAGAGCGTCGGAAAGGTGAAGAGTCTGATAATGGATGCGGTATCGAATATTCCTGCCGAGCGCAACTGCGCATGCGGCCAAGCGCTGAAGGATGCGGCCGCTTGAGCCGGCGCCAGAGGCAAGCCATGGCCTGAAGAATTTAAATCTGTTAATTGTCATCATTTTAGCATGGCTGAACCTACGCTGGAGCAGTCCGAGCAGGTCCCCTTCGGCGACTTTTATCCGCAAGCGCTTGGCTACCTATCTGGTATGCAGAAGGAACTGTATGCCTTCAACGACGGTTTCAAGAAAGAAAATATGATATTGGACCAGAGGGTAAGGGAGTCGGCGCTGGCAAAAAGGATCCAAAATCTAACCAACTTGTTCGACAATTACAAACGCAGCGTTGAGAGAAAAGATAATGGTGTAAAAACCGTGGCCGTATCTGGTTCGGCAACGCTGGGACTCGCACTCATTATGTACGCGTCTGGAGCTCCGTCGCTCATAGGATGGGTTCTGGTATCTGGTGTTGCAGCCTGTGTTGGTTCTTTAGGATTAGAATTGTACCACGTGCGCAGAGATGCCAAAAAATACAGACAAGAACTGGTCAAAGAGCTTGGCCAGGAAAACTTCGAAGAGAACCTAGGGAAGCTCGAAGAGCTCTATGGCAATACGTCCTACCATTTCCGCCATTTGGACTGAACGATGCCTGGACTTTTTGAAATGTAGTTTGTGCAAACGCGTTGAAAATTATTTATTCTTTCGGCAAGCCGGCGCATGGAAAACCTTTATACAATCGCCGCGAAAGACTAATTATGCCGAAAGCTTCGATGGAGATTATCCTGAAGAAGGCGTTGAAGAAAATAGTGCCGAAACCCGCAGAGCGGAAGCGGCTGGAGAAGCTCGCAGCCCGCGCGCTCGAACTTGCGAACAAGGAGGCGCTCAGGCATGACGCATACGCGATAATCGCGGGCAGCCTGACGCGCAACACCTGGCTTCCGGGCAAGATGGAGTTCGATTTGTTCGTACTTTTCAAGCCGTCCGTTCCGCGCGAGAAGCTGGAGAAGTTCGGGCTGCAGATAGGCAAGGACGTGATACGCAGGCTCGGCGGGCGCGCGACCGTGGAATATGCGGAGCATCCTTACACCAGCGGCTGCGTGAAAGGCCTGAACATCGATGTTGTGCCGTGCTACGAGCTTGAGTCCACGGAGCAGCTGAAGTCTTCGGTTGATCGCACGCCGTTCCACGTGCGTTACATCGAGAAGCGGTTTCCGCCGGAGCTGTCTAACGACGTGCGGCTGCTGAAGCAGTTCTGCACAGCCGCGGACGTGTACGGCGCGGACGCGAAGACGGAAGGGTTCTCCGGTTACGTGTGCGAGTTGCTGGCCATCCGTTACGGGAAATTCGCGGAAATAATAAAAGCCGCGGCCGGATGGCGCACGGGCGAGATAATCGACATCGAGAACTTTTACAGAAAAGAAGAGTACCGCGAGCTTGCGAAGGCGTACAAAAGCCAGCCTCTGATACTAATCGACCCGACGGACAAGAACAGGAACACCGCTGCCGCCGTTTCGCCTGAAAGCTTCTGCAAGCTGCGCTCGGCCGCGAGGCATTTCCTTGAGAAGCCTTCGTTGGACGCGTTCTTCCCGAAACAAAAGAAGCCGCTTTCGCCGAAGGAACTGAAAGCGCTCGTGCAGAAAAGGGAAACAAGCCTGGTTGTTGTAAGTTTCAAACCGCCGCAGGTTGTGCCGGACATACTTTGGCCGCAGATGCGCAGGCTCGGGCAGAGATTGGAATCGATACTGAAGGAGAACGATTTTGATGTTGTGCGCCGCGACGTTTACACCGACGGCTGCAAGCTGGCTGTCGTGATAATCGAGATGGAGAGCTGCACTCTGCCGGCCGTCCGCAAGCGCGTAGGGCCGAGCGTGTTCGACGACAACGGCGCGCGCAACTTCGCGAAGACGTACAAGCATTCCGCAATCAACGGCCCGTTCGTGGAAGGGGGTTTCTGGGTAGTGGAAACGAAGCGCAAGTTCAGGACCGCGCAGGAGAAGCTCGAGGACAGCCTCGGCGACCCGCTGAAAGTGCTCGAGGCGAAGGGCATACCGAGCCACGTCGCGAAGCAGATTTCGCGCGGCTTCCAGGTAACCGCGGACGTCGGGAAAACAGCCAAGCTGGCGAAGAAGGACAAAGGATTTGGGGTTTTCCTGCGAGATTATTTCGAGAAGGAGAACCTAAGCTGATGTGATTAACATGATAGACGTTACGTTCCTCGGCACGGTCTCGGGCATACCAAGCCTTGAAAGGAACCACCCAGCAATCGTGCTCGAATACTCTTCGGACGAGCGGCACTTCCTGCTGTTCGACTGCGGGGAAGGGACGCAGAAGCATCTGATGCGGTCGGGCATCAGCTTCATGAAGCTGCAGAAGATTTTCATATCGCACTGGCATGCAGACCATTTTTCCGGCCTCATCCCGCTAATCCAGACCATGAACCTTGAGAAGCGCAGGGAGGAGCTGAAAATCTACGGACCCGAAGCCGAACGCTTCGTCTCGAACATCTTGGACCTCGGCTATTTCGGACTGCGCTTCCCCGTGGAAGCGATGAACGTTCCGTTCAGCGGGGACGAGCCGACGAAGGTGGACGAGACGGCCGAGTACGAGGTCTGGTCGATTCCCGTTTTCCACACGGTGCCGAGCGTTGCGTATCTGTTCAAGGAGAAGGACAGGCTGAACATCAACCTCGAGAAAATCAAGGAGCTCGGGCTGAAGCGTGGGACGTGGATGAAGAAGCTCAAGACGGACGGTGTCGCGACCGTGGGCGGGAAGAAGGTGAAGATCGAGGACGTTTCGGACGTCAAGCCGGGACTGCGCGTGGTCTACTCGGGCGACACCAAGCCGTGCGCGAACGTCGTGAAGCTGGCGAAGGGCGCCGACCTCCTGATACACGACGGCACATTCCTGGAAGAGGACGAGAGTAAGGCGCATGCGGACGTGAGACAGGCCGCGAAGGTGGCAGCGGACGCGGGCGTGAAGCAGCTCATACTAACGCATCTGAGCAGGCGATATTCAACGAAGGAGGACATACGGGAGATAGAAACCGCGGCGCGCAAGATATTCCCCAACACGAAGGTCGCGTACGACTTCATGAAAGTGAAGCTGAAGAACTGAAATGCCTCCACTGGGATTTGAACCCAGGTCCACGGCTCCGGAAGCCATCATTCTATCCAAGCTAAACTATGGAGGCTCAGGAGTGCCCCCGCCGGGATTTGAACCCAGATCAACAGCTCCGCAAGCTGGCATTCTATCCAAGTTGAACTACGAGGGCATTCGGCTGCATTTAACTTCCGAACCGATACTTATAAAACTTCTTAACCTTATTTAAATAATCTATCCGAAGTAATTGTAAAGACAAGAGGCGAAAACGGATGAACTGCACTAGCTGCAACATGCACGTTACTGCATCGGAAAACTTCACCAAGTTCAAGTGCCCGAAGTGCGGCGAACAGGAGATCGTGCGCTGCAAGACGTGCCGCGACAACAGCGTGATGTACAAGTGCGCCAAGTGCGGGTTCGAGGGGCCGTAGGCTGCTTCTGGTGCTGAAAATGTCCGGAGTCATAGCAACGTTCAAAGTCATGCCCGCCAGCATGGACGTGAACCTGGATTTTCTCGAAGCAAGAATCAAGGAAACGGTGGGCGCCGACCAAGTAAAGCGCGAACCGATAGCGTTCGGACTAGTTGCGCTGATTGTTGCCAAGCTCATACCGGACGAAGCGGGATTCATCGACAAGATGGAAGCCCTGCTGCGCGGCGTAGAGGGCGTCGGCGAAGTGGAGACGCTCGAAGTCACGAAGGCGCTGTAGCTACACAAGTTCCTTCTCGATCTTTTCCTGCATGTTCAGTTTCTCCTTCAGCACGGCCTTGAGCGTGTCTATGTTTGCGGTTTTGTCCGGATTTTTCTTCCCGTGCATCGCCAGGTAGTAGCTTAGCACGTCGCCAAGGAACACGAGCGACATCTCCTTTGCAAGTTTTGATTTGCCGGCAGCCCACAGTTCGGCCACGCCTTTGACCTTGCCTTGTATTATTTCCTTCGTCGCCTCGATGCGCGTGCGCACTGCCGGATGCTCGTCCGCGTCGCGGAGTAGCAGAATGTAGCTCTCTTTGTTCAGGTCGTTGTCCTCGTAGCCGACTATCTCGTTGTGGTTCATCTCCGGGAAAACGTCCCAGTTCGCTGGCAGCTTGCTATTCTCGTTTATCTGGTTCTTCATCCTGCGCGCCGCTGCTTCGTACGCGTCTGCGGCATAAACGCTTATGCGGCTGTTCGCCATAAGCCCTGCGAGCGACATTATCTCGTTGTCCTTTTGCGGATCGTCACGCAGTTCCGTCAGCACTTGCACGGTCTCGTCTATGTCCCCAGAAATGTCGAGTTTGCCAGCCTCGCGCAAGTATTCGATTACCGTGAACAGCGAGTATGGCAACGCGGCGCGCGGCTTGAACCCCGCAGGCATCTCTACGAAAGGAACGCCCAAGTCCTCGGCCCATTTCTTCAGCCTTCCGCCCGATGTCATGCAAATCATCTGCAATCCTTTGCGCCTCGCTTCCGCGAACTGGCTGAGCGTCTCCTCGGTCTCGCCGGAGTAGCTGGAGAAAATCACGAGCGTGTTTCTGTCAACGTGCGGAGGCAGCGCGTAACGCCGCGAGATTTCTATCTGTAACGGAATGCCATAAGCGCGCATCACGTCCGTTGCCAAATCCCCGCCCACCGCAGAGCCGCCCATGCCGCACACGAGCAGCCTGTCGAACTCGTAGCTTGGCAGCGCCGCGCGCTTTGTCGCTTCGATTGCGTCGAGAATCATCTCTGGGTACTTGCGTATGTAGCCGAGCATGTCTTCCATGCAATCACTGCATGCTTCCGCCTGCGACGAAAAGCCTGTGCCCGTCCTTGCTTTCGAGCTCCTCGATTATGCGCTTCACGACTATCTTCTTCGGGTCCGGAAGCATCGTGACGCGCTTGCGCAAATCCTCAAAGCTTTCGAACGGCTTCTCGCGCCTGACTTTTATTATCTCCCACATGTGCTTCTTGCCGATGCCCGGCAGCAGTTCGAGGCTGTGCAGGCGTGTTGTCACGGGCCCGGCCTTGCTGAAGAAGTCCACGAAGCGCTTCTCGTCCGCGCTTATCAGGTTCGTCAGCACGTCCTCTATCTCCGCTTTCGCGAAGTTAGTCAGCTCGCGGTACTCTATGCGCGAGCGTATGTACTGCACCTGGTCTCGCTTGTCAGCGCCGATGTATACGCGGTCGCCCGATTTGATCGACACGCCTTCCTTTATCGCGAGCTCGAGCAGGTTCAGGAACTTCTCGCCGATTGCCTGAGCTATCGGCTCCGCCTTGCGGTCACCGGGTCTTCCGCCCGATAAAAAATCCAAGACTATCGCGTAGTCGTCCTTTGCAACCATGGGAGTCACCTGGTGGGGGTTCAACTCTTGTCTGCCCGCGTATTTCGGACGGACTCAAGAATTAGGTTAATCTCGTCCGGAGTGAAGTTCGTATAGTCCTTGCCCATCACCGCGCGCAGATCGTCCTCGTCCTCCGGCATTATGTTGATTATGGATACGATTTGTCGCTCGCGCAGCTTCTTGCTCTTGTTCAACTCTTCCATCAGTGCTTTTGCCTTCTCAGCAGTAAGCTTCGCGAACCTTTTCAGGTTCTCGTAGGCGTTCTTCTGCTCGAACTTCATGTCGTCCGGTTTCACGGCTTTCTCGAGCAGCGCTTTCGCTTCGGCGTTCGTCACCAGTTCCTCTTTTATCAGGTTCATGTGTTTGCACCCGCTGCGCGTTTTGTCGCGTTTTCCTTACCAGTTATTGCCCTAATTATCTATTGAAGCTATCCTTGTGAACTACCCGACCGCTAAAGCGTGTGGGCTTCTTGCCACCAATCGCCAATTTCGAGTATAGCGGAACGGTACGCACTCGGATTGGGTGTGCTTTACGCAAACGATAGTCCCTATCGCAACCGTTCTACATCATTCTTTATTTTAGGGTTTATATATTTTACTATCAGTGTATCGGTATTCGTTTTCATCCCACCCCCGAAGGATGTGGGATTTCCCGCTCACATGGGGTTAAAAAATTCTTCCGCCGCGGCCGAACCTTTGGTTCAGGCGGTCTGGAGGTGTTCGGGCCTTACGATGAACGTCTTCTTCATCTTGCCGTCGTTTATCTCGACGAAGTACGCTCTGCCGCGCCTGCCCGTTATCGTGCCAGCCACGCCCTTGTAGCGCGACAGCGGCATGCCCCTGTGGCTCGAGGGTTCCGGCATTAACAGCACACGCGCGCCTTCCTTGAACTCCTGCAGGAATTTTGTTATCGCCGGCCGCACGTTTGGCTTCTGCCTCAGCTTCTTGCGCGTTCCCGAGCGGAATCCTCGTGATTTTTTGACCATGACAACCACTTGACTTTGGCATTTTTGCTTTTCTATAGTTTAATGGTTTGGCTCTTAAATCTTCGATTTTGACGATTACAAAAGTCAAATTTTATAAGAAAGTTTAATTCTATCTATGTCTCTTCTAACGTCTTCCAATATTATCTCTTGTGTCTGAGGGTCGTAGGAGTCGAATTTTCCCAGCACTTCCTTGTAATTGTTAATCGCCGATTTTTCGAAAACTAAATCTCCTGTTTCTATGCCCATACATTCTAGCTTCTTTTCCAGTTCGGTTAATTCGGCCAAGTACTTGTTTGCTTTCTCACTCATGAAACTTGATTGCAGATGCAGATTTAAATCCTATAACGTAGAAATCGGGGTCGCATCTTATTTGCAGATTTTGATTACATCAAGCTTTATGCTTTTAACCTTATTGTCCAGCAGTTCGGCCACGTTCGGCGAAGTGCGTCCGTCATCGCCTGATATCAGTTCCTTCACGTAGATTCCGGCCTCGCCCGTGAGTTTTATCTCCAGTTTCTTCGGTCCGAGCTTGCGCACGCTTATCTTCTTCAGCCCGCGCTTCCTCACCAGGTCGGCGCGCCTGTGCGCCACGCGTCTCGGCGTGCGCTGGTCGATGTCCCGGCCCGCCAGCTTCTTCACAAGCTTCAGCTTCGATGCGTCTATCTTCTTTTCGAAAATTACCTCGGCGCGATAGGTCTTGTCATAGCGCGACGACTTCACGTCTTCAACGTCCTTCTTGCTTGCGAACTTCAGGCCCTGCACTTTCACCTTCTTCGACTTGTTCACCTGCGTCTGCAGCTTGCGCAGGTTCAGCTTGCGTACCATCGGCCGCACGAGTTCGAGTATGAACGGCCGCCAGCCTAGACAGCGGACGTCTATGTCCTCGCGGCCCGACCCGTGCATCTTCGATGCCTTGGCTTTCGCGGCCTTCAGCAGCGGCGGCTCGATGTTCTCCTGCACGGACGTCTCGTACATCTTGCCCTTGCCTTTGCAGCGCGGACAGCCCTTGCCTTTGCACTCGCGGCACAGCCACCTGGTCTGCGGCATTCCGCGCACGAGCTTCTGGTAGCGGCCGTAGATGTATAGGCTTTTCACCTGCAGCGAGACTTTGTTCTGCTCCAAATCGAGAATCACAACGATGTCCGGCTCTTTCAGGTTGAAATTCTTGCCCGTAAGCTTCTCGACGCGCTTTCCCACTTCGCGGTTTATCTCGTTCTTTATCGGCTCGACGAACTCGACGCCCGCGTTATGCCACGCCTCCTCCTCGGCCTTCGCCATTTCCGCAGAGACGATTGTGCCCATCAGGAAGGTCTTGAACTCGTAATCCGCCGTCCGCTTCGCTACCGCTTTCGCCAGTTCTTCTACTCGCTCGCTAAAAAAATTTTTGCAGATTTTGCACTTGCTCGGCTTTTTCGAGTCGACCTTCGCGTTCCTGAACTTCATTCCGCTGAAGTTCGACGCGTCCACGTCAAGCTTCTCGCCAGAATCCAGAAGCATCGCTATGTACGTCCGCAACACTCGCCCTCGCTCCGCGTTCGAGAAACCGCTGAGCAGCTCTGCCACGCTCCTGCCAAGGCAGGCGTCGCACACGAACCCGTCCTTCATCGCTTCGATCGCGGCCGGCAATATTTTTTCAGACGTTGGCATGCAACCACTCTATATTTCTTTGACCATAGCTTTAATTATCTTTTCCAACTCGGACAGCTTTGTTATCCTATAATCGAACCTATCTGTTTCATTTGCGTGTTTTCCTTCCGAATCAACTAGGCAGAACTTTATTCCCAGTTTTCTGCAAGCGCCGTCTTCCTCTGGTTTGTCGCCAACCATGAGACAGTCCTTCGGTAATAGGTTGAGCTTGGCAAGCACATACTCAAATGGTTTAAGGCCGGACTTGAGAGCCCCGACTTCTTCCGAAAGCACAGTAACATCGAAATACTTCATTATTCCATACTCGTCGAACAGTTCATACATGCCCTTCCAGTTGTTGCTTACCAGAGCCAGCAATAGTCCTTTTTTCTTTAGCATTTCCAAAGTTTTGACGGTATCTGGAAACAATTTTGAATTCTGCCTGTATCCTTCGCGGAAAATTTCGAACTCGTTCCTGGCCACCTCTTTCGATATTCGCAACCCCGTTTTCTTCGCAAAAATCAAGCTCCAGTCTTCCTTTCTTACAACCTTCGTTTTCCTCCACTTATCCCACAATTCCTTTCCCGTTTCCTCTTCTAGCGCACTGTATTCTTCGAAGTTTCCTTTGAATCCGAGCTTTTTCCAGAATGGGAACGTAATCTCTTTCGATATCTTTTTCATAAGGCTACCTTCTTCCGTCAGCGTTCCTCCCCAGTCGAGCATCACGCACTTGAACATAGTTAGAATTTGTGGAGGAGGTTTTAAATCGTTGCCAGAATGCGCGCCCGCGCAAACGGTTGTCGCATACGAAATCGTCATTCATATATGCTTCAAAATCTATTTGCCACCACAGACAAACTTATTATAATTTGAAATGCAAAATTATAGTGATAGATTATGCAATGCCATAGCAACCGCCAACCGGAGAGTTTGAATCTACTCCTTAGGAATTGCATAGTCTATACAATGTGGTGCACATCCAAGTTTATCAATCGCAGGTAAGTTGGGATGATTCCACGCTGCCTTCTTGCATTTCTTCGCCTCTTATCGGATGACCAAAAAAATTTGCCTGACAAAACCTGTATTCAAATCCGAACGGAATTCCTTGAAACGTTGGGAAAGGATCCGATACAAAAACCCCATGGAGGATTCCACACGACAGTTTTTGCTAATCGGTCCCTCAATAACGTCATTGGAAGATGGAACACATTCCAGCGCACAACTAGAGATAGGGTTTGTTTTGTTAAAACTAGAACTTGCCGCCGAACTGCTTGAGTAGCTTCATCATATCCTTGTTCCCGCGGCCGAGCATCTTCGTCAGCTTCTTTATCTGGTCGTACTGCTTCAGCATGTCGCGCACGTCCGACTCCGCAACGCCCGCGCCCGATGCGACGCGCTTTATCCTTCCGCCCGCAATCAGCGATGGGTTCGCGCGCTCGTCCTTCGTGAGCGATTGTATTATGATTTTGTACTTCTTCAGCTGCTGCTCCTGCTTCACCAGCGCGTCCTGCGGAAGCTTCATCATCCCGAATCCAGGTATCATGTCCGCTACCTTCTGCAGCGAACCCATCTTGCCCATGCTCTCTATCTGCTCGTAGAAATCGTCGAGCGTGAACTTGCCTTCCAGCATTTTCTCTGCGATTTCAGGTTTCAGCTCCGCGTCCTTCGCCTTGTCGAGCAGAGTCTGCATGTCGCCGAGCCCGAGCATGCGCGACACGAACCTAGTCGGGTCGTAGGGCTCGAACTCGTCTATCTTCTCGCCAGTGCCGATGAATTTCACCTTCGCGCCAGTCGCGGCCGCGGCCGCGAGCGCGCCTCCTCCCTTCGCAGTGCCATCCATCTTCGTGACTATAACGCCTGTTAGCCCAACAAGCCGGTTGAACTCGTTCGCCTGCCTGCGCGCCACTTTTCCTAAGTCGGCCGGTATAACCAGAAGAACTTCATCAGGTTTTATTATTTCGCCGAGTTTCTTCAACTCGTCCGCAAGCTCTTTGTCCAAAGCATTGCGGCCGGCGGTATCAAAAATTATAACGTCTCGTTTCTGGAATTTCTCAAGCCCTTCTTTCGCAGCTGTGTAGGGGTCTTTTTTCTCGTTGATATGAACAGGCACGTTCAGATGGTCTCCAAGTTGATTTAGCTGTTCTGGCGCGGCTGGACGATGGTAGTCAAGTGCAACAAGCACTGGTTTTCGGCCACGCTTCTTAAGATAGCGCGCAAGCTTTGCTATTGTTGTTGTTTTTCCGCTGCCATAGAGCCCAACAAACATTATGCGTTTTCTGTCTAGCATGTCGCCTTCGGCTGGCTTCTCGCCTAGCAGCGCCACTAGCTCGTCGTAGATGGTCTTCAGCACGTGCTCGCGCAGCGTCAGGCCGGCAGGCGTCTTCTCCTGGAGGCACTTCTTGCGCATGTTGCCCACGAGCTTCTCTATAAGGTCCAAATCGACGTCCGATTGCAGCAGTATCCTCCGCAAATCCTGCAGCACTTCCTCTACCGCTTTCTCGTCCACCGTTGTGCCAGTTGCGAGTTTGCGTATCAGGTCGCCGAGACTCTTGCCAAGGTTCTCTAACATCCTCTATCACAGTATGATATCAATTGGTTGTTATTAGATTTTTAAATGCTATATGAATTTAAAATAGCTGCCAATTTTTCTCGAACTGGTTCGGTCTCAGCGGAAGTGACCTTTAGATGGGTTATACCAAGTTGTCAATACTAATTGAAATGGTTGAAATGTTGGACTTGTTATTATTGCATAAACCCGAAGACGCTAGAGATGCCAGATGTTGGATTCTAGCTAAAGGTAAGAATTTAAGATGCCAGCTTGACTCTCTACAAAGTGAAGTACTAAAAAATTTGAATAAGAATGAATTCACAAATTTATTGGCAGAAAAGGCTGGCGCAAATTTAAAAATTACTTTGAACGGTTTGTCTGTTAAAGAATGGTTAAGTCATATTGAAAAATTGAGAATTGGGAAAGGCGTGTCTTTTAATAAGATAATGCGGTCTACTGGCACATCTGGTACGCATTGGTCACAAATTCAGAAAGGGGAAAGATTGCCATATTGTAGAAAATTTAAAAGGATCGTTGGGGTATTGGGTATAGACATAGAAAAGGTTTGTACTAGAACTGATTTCTGTTTACGCTCTATTGATGTAATATCAAAATCCTTCGAAACGGAATGGATACCTTTAATCTTTATTTCTGGCGTTTTAGAAATTTACAGAAATGAGTTCAATTTAGGTGCCGAAGACTTTGAATTATTAAAACGACGGGTCATAGATTCTATAGAATTTTTGGTCGTGAATCAAAAAAGCTCCAAACCGATAAAGGCCGTTAAAACCATAGACGAGAATCTTGCCAAAATAATAGGCGCATTCGCTGCTGATGGGAGCTATCGCTTTCCTGACATGTTGAGTTGGGAAGACGAGTATGAAGAACAGTTAAAAATCGTTTCAAATTGGTTTTACAACTCTTTTGGAGTTAATTTAAAAATAAAATCTTTGAAAAAGATAAAAAACAGTTTTACAACCAGATTTAGAAACAAGATTATCGGGAGGTACTTGGAGGTTTTCTTCGATTTTTATCCAAAGAAAAAAGTCTACACAGTCGACGAACCAAACATAATCAAAAAACAGTCGCTAGAAATAAGGAAGGCATTCGCTTCAGGCGCTTTAATGTTTGATGGAAGTGTCAATTTTGACTCCACTGTAAGTTTTAATTCGGCCAGTAAAAAATTTAGAGATTCTATAGCTGAAATCTTATCAAAAGATGGAATAACGGTTTTTGCTCCGTCCAAACCAAATAAAAAATTCCATTGGAATATTTATACATCTTTAAAATTCGATAAATCGCAGTTGAAGAAATTGGTATATTATTTTGAAAAAGATTCATATAAATGGAAAATATTAGACGCCTACATAAATAATTTTTCTAATATACCTATTAGTGAATTAGACAAACTATTCTTAAAAAATACTAAAATACGTTTGATATTAAATCTTCTCGGTACTCGAAAATTTAGCTGTTTCGATGTATACGACATCGTAAAGATAACAAACATACCAAGAA
>Ga0315289_10005720_pt1 | contig 18321 bp, 17 predicted proteins | sample YL17G11_40_MG_FD_203452 | JGI IMG/M metagenome (GOLD analysis project Ga0315289, IMG submission 203452) | Sediment microbial communities from Yellowstone Lake, YNP, Wyoming, USA - YL17G11_40 | ecosystem: Environmental > Aquatic > Freshwater > Lake > Sediment | place: USA: Wyoming | collected... | reverse complement strand
GCATGGACCGATCAATATTATGGTCTTAACTTAGGAATATTATTGTCAGCATGTGTTTTTCTTGGCGTTTTACTCTTAAATGAAGGCGGTTTCAAGCGAGTCTCAAAGTTGATCTTGAATAAACACATTGTTAGCTGGATCACCATTGGAGCTGGTTACTCATACACTCTCTGCTTGACTCATTATCCAATAATCATATTCCTTAACGGGTTGAATTTGACAGGGAACCGATTCTTAATGATGCTCCCAATATTGCTAATTACAAACCTTACTGCTTTTTCCTTAGCTCATTTCACAGAAAAGAAACACAAGGAGCTAGCTAGAACAATTAAGAAATTGTTACGTATGTCACAATGTTAAGAACGCATTATTACGGACATTAACATCTGTATTGCAAAACAGTTTAAACAATGCCATTGAAATAACTAAAAATGGCTAAAGAGTTATATCACATCAAGATGATGTGTGTGAATTAAATTTTAATTTTTGGGTTTTGGGATTCAGCCTTTATATAAGGGGGCATAGACTTTTCCGAGCAGCTAGTTCCAGCTTATCTACTTCTTGAAAGCCACCGCAGCGTACCCAACCACGCTGGAATAGTCCCCAGTTATGTCTCCGCTACTCTTATAGCACAGCAGCTTCGCCTCTTTTGCGTTCAACCCTTTCGCAACGGTTATCACTGCAGCTATTGGACCATATCCGCAAGCGGTCACATTCTGCTTTTCGATAATCGAGTAGAACCGCTTTTCATCCATAGCCTCTACCGCTTCCAGCGCAGCCATGTCTTTCTTAGCAGCGTTTCCCTGTGGCTCATAATGAGTCATGTCCGAAGAAGCTATTACCACAGCGTTTTTGCTGGCTAAAACTTCAACCAAAGCATTTCCAACCTCCACAGCTGAAGCCAAGTCCTGCATCTGAAAACAAATAGGCACAAACTTGAACTCCGAACCATAAAGATACTGCAAAAAAGGAAGTTGAACTTCAATAGAATGCTCAAAACGATGTGCAAGGTCATCCACATCCACAATGCGAGTTTCCTGCACTATCTGGTTCGCTGTTTCTCCATCAATTTCCGCATCGCCCAAAGGTGTACGCCAAACGCCTTCATTCATAACCGCTAAGGCACTGCCGTAGCCCGTGTGGTTTGGCCCCAAAATCACAACGGTGTCTGGTTTACCGTCTGAAGCCAATTCATAATACGCATTGGCTGCCACCGCGCCAGAAAACATGTAACCCGCATGGGGACAAACTAAACCCACAAGTTCTCGTGGACCGTTTTTGTTAACTTTTGGACGTTTTTTTGGACCGAATTCTTGGAGGAAACAATTTTCAATCTGGGTTTTCAATGCTTCGGCGTCTGCCTCATAGAAGGCTCCAGCTTGGGTTGGACGCCGAATTTTCGTCATCGGTTTAGGGTTCCTCCTCCTCTTCCCTTGTGATCTTAGCTTCGAAGTCTTCAATCGTCGCTGTCGGATCCTTGTCCGCTGCCAGTTCGCCTCTTTCTCGCAAAACTTGTCTTGAGAGAAGCCAAAAAATGACTGCTAAGGCTCTTCTGCCCTTGTTGTTCGTTGGAATGACTAAGTCTACGCCAGCGAATTCGTTGTCAGTGCTGCACAAAGCAACTATGGGTATTCCCACGTTTGAAGCCTCTTTCACGGCTTGCGCGTCTGCTCTAGGGTCACAAACTACTATCACTTCTGGGTCAATGCGGTTTGGATACAACGGGTTCGACAATTGTCCAGGGATGAAGCGACCTGTTAAGGGCATAGCGCCTGTTAGTTCGCAGAATTTTTTCACTGGTTCATGAGCATAAAGCCTAGTTGCTGCTACTGCTACTTTTGCGGGTTCGAATCGTGCCAAGAATTTGGCGGCAACCCTTATGCGGTCATCTGTTTTTTTGACGTCTAAAACAAACAAGCCATCTGGTCTGACGCGGTATATGAATGGTTCCATGTCTTTGGTTTTCATTCTTGTTCCGATGTGTATTCCTGCGGATAAGAGGGTGTCTCGCGGTAACAGGAGTTCTTCTGTAATTGGTGTTTCTTGTTCTTTGCTAGGCTTAACTTCGGATGGATTTTCTTTTATTTCATCTTCTGCCATTTTCGTTTTTCTCCTTAAGGTATTTTTAAATCAGCCATTTTGGCTCTATTTCCTAAGAAATGCTCTATTCTTACTAGCTCGTTTATTTTTGCGATGCGTGCTCCCTCAACGATGCCAGTTTTTATTATTGGACACTTGAAGGCTACTGCCAAATGGGATATGTGCCAATCGCACGTGTCGCCAGAACGGTGTGACACTACTGTCGTGTATCCGTGTCTCTGCGCGTTTTCGATTGTTTCCGCTGCGTCGGTGAGCGTTCCGATCTGGTTGACCTTGATTATAACCGCGTTTGCTGCGCCGAGTTTTATTCCTTGGTTTAATCGTTCGTTGTTAGTTGTGAACAAGTCGTCACCGCAGATTAAGCAGTTCTTGGTTTTTTTGGTGAGTTCTGCGAAACTTTCGAAGTCTTCCTCATGGAAGGGATCTTCAACGTAAGCAAGATGGTACTTCTCGATTAGGTCTAAAAGGAATTCAAGTTGTTCGGCAGTGTCTCGCTTTTTCCCTTCCCTTTCGTAAACGTACTTCTCTTCTTTTTCTTTCCAGAGGGAAGAAGCAGCAACATCAATACCGAAACCGCATTCAAAATCCAACTCGTTACCCACTTCTTCGCACGCTTTAGATATGACTTCAAAAGCGTCGATGTTTCCAATGTTAGCAATCCATGCTCCTTCGTCGCTTTTTCCGCCGCTGAAAAGGACGCTTTTCTTTTTGAGGGCATCGCCTATTTTCTTGTGGATTTGAGCGTTTGCGGTTGCAGCTTCTAGGAATGTTTCAGCTCCGTGAGGGAGCGCCAAGTATTCTTGGATGTCTGGAGCTTTGCCGCGTGTGTGTTGTCCACCGCTTATTGTGTTTCCAAGCGGGTATGGAAGTGTGTTGGCTGTGCTTCCGCCTAAGAATTGGAATAATAGAAGACTGTGTGAGTTTGCTGCTGCTTCGGCGTTGGCTAGTGAGATGGCGAAGGCGGTGTTTCCGCCTATGCTTTTGAAGCTGGTTGTGCCATCAATCTCGTGGAGTGTGTTGTCGATTTCTTCTTGGAAATCCGCGTTCAAGCCAGCTAGTTCAGGAGCTATCAGTTCGTCTACTTTTTTTAGCGCTTGGTCAACTCCGCCTTGCGGGTAGTAGACGACTTCGGCTTTTCCGCGGCTTTTTCCAGCGGGAGCGCTTGCGCGTCCGAAGCCTGAGGTTGTTATGATGTCGACTTCGATGGTTTCTTCTCCGCGGTTGTTGAAGATTTTTCTGGCGATGAGGTCTTCGATGATTGATGACACGATTTTATCCTCAAATGGCTATACATTTTTGTTACGGTCTTATTTTAGGTTTCGGAAGAGAGTTGCGCTAATCTAGCGCGCGAAAAAGACTATACCCCCTTATATAAAGGAACTATTTATAGATTGAAGAGAAACAGCAACGCACTCAGTTTTAATGGTCGGGTTTACTTTTACCTTCTTCTTTGCGATGTAATCTTTCTATTTGTCAGACGGCGGGTATTCGGTCATAAATTGGTCTCTGCTTACTGTTCCGTCGGTTCCAGGTCCCGCATATTTTGACGCTGAATGGAAGAAAGTTACAAATGCGTCATAACCATTACCTTCAACTGTTATCTTCACGCCAGAAGGTAATTCCCATTTAGAAACAGTGGTTTTGAGTCTACTGTAACCCTCAAGCAGCATGCATGATGGCGGCAGAGCGTAGCGCGGAGGAAAAAGCGGTATTGGCACTGTCCAGCCCGCGAAGAGAGTGTTGCCATGCACTCGTATCTGTAACTCGTCTTTTTTGACCAACTGAACATTCTGCGCTACGGGGGTGCCTGCATAAATCGTCTTCTGAAACTCCACAGCTCTGGGATTGTCTGTGACGAAAGCCACGGGCACGTAAGCATAACCCGTTGGCGTCTCAAGCCATAGGAAAACCATTAGCCAATCCTCTGCGCCCCATGAAGACTGCTTGTCCCAGCGCCGGACAAAAATAATCATGTCAGGCAGGTGGAAGTATTCTGGCGGGTGGATAACAGCCGATCCGCCGCCACCATAATATCTTAGTATGTCCTTTGGCCAATTCTTAGCGGGGTATTTCTTGGCGTTTATAATCTTGTTTAATACGTCTTTTTCTGTTAATATTTCTGGCTTCTCTTCGATGAACGTGGTCATCTTCCTATACGGGCTTTCTGGTCTAGAAAAAACGTATTCGTTATCAGAAAGAGGGGTAATCGTAGGCATGAAAGATCTAGTGATGGATTCTAGAGTGACAGTTGATGAAGCGCGAGCTTTTTGCCAAACGTCATTCATCATGTTCATTGTTTTTTCAATGTACTCAAGGTCGTTTGTGTAGAAGGTGTTTTCAAAATAAGTTGTTGCCTCGGGCTTTTCCTCATCTGACGAAGTGGTCTTGAATTGGAAAAGGTGTTGCCCATCAACAATAGTAGTTCTCAGGTAACTTGTGGCAACATGTCTTACCTCACAACAGTCTAGCAGTTGCTGCACAGCCTTCAGGTTCTCGCCCGTTATAGGCGCCATTATTTTGACGGAAACGCCTCTTTTACTCCATTCTTTCAATAAAGGCGTGAATTCCAATAATTCAAGAAGTCCCTCCGAAGAGGTCATCATGAAGATTTCCTCTTTTGTCGAACGTATGATTTCATCGTACTTGGTTTTAGCTACTTGCGCATCGCTGATGATGGACGTTCTAGGTGTTAATTTGCCAGTTTCGATCTCTACAATTCTTTTCTCGATTTCTGTTGCGTTACCCCATAAATCCTCAAAAACGGCGATGAACGATTGCACAAGAGTTTTACAGTTTGTCCAGAAGCACACATCGTCCTGTTCTGACGCGGCTATGTCTGTTTTAGGTTTTATAAAGAATATTATTTCGTCTTCGTCTTTTATGACCATTCGAGGAGACAACTTCAAGCCTAGAGTAGGGTTTCTTCCTTTGATATTGAATCCGGCTTTTGGTATTCTCTTAAGGAGAATCTTCATAAAGTTCAGGTTTTGACTAGATAGGTCGGTGATGAAACGGAATTGAACCTTGGATCCCACGAGATGATCGAACGCTGCGTCGAAAAGGCCGAACTGATCAGCACGCATCAAGCCTGAAACTGTTGATACGGCTGACAATTGGCTTTTAGTTTCTTTCATCATCTGAAGAATCTTGGAATATATTTTGTGATTTCCTTCGATAACCACAAACTTTTCTAGGGAAGGCTCAGGTTCGTGCCTGCTGATACGTTTCCAGTCGTCAAGCAAGTCTTGTTTTGCGCTCTCTACCGAGGCTGCTTCCTCTCGCTTGGTTTTGATAAACGAATCCAAGATTGTTTCAAACGGGACTGTTGTAAAACGGGTCGGTGACTCCAAAGTCGACTGCACAAGTCCTTTGCTTTGAAGACTCTTCAGCATTCGGTACACTTCCGCCCTATGCGTCTTAATGCCTTTAGAGATTTCTCCGCTTCGCAGGACGCCATGTTTGGCGAGGAAAATGTACACTTCCGTTTCTTTTTCGGTTAGTCCAAAATTCTTGAGGACTTTTCTTACTTTTTCGTCGCCCAACCTGGTCATATCCGACATTAAGTGTAGGCTACTATGGTGACTAGCCCAATTTTAAGTACACTAAACAAGCATAATTGCTTTCCGATTATTCGACCCGAATTACTAATTAATTGATGGAGAAAGGAGGTGAAAAAGATGAATAAGAAACTTCTTGGAACGGTTCTGGCGCTATCAATTATCATGATTGTTGCTGCTGTTGCTCCAGCCCTCGCCCATAACAACCGAAATGATGACGATAAGCCTATTCCTCCTGACCCAAACAAGGAATACGTGTATGGCAGAGGCGGAAAGATCGTTCTCAATCTGCCAGCGGGAGGGGTGTGCAACAAAACCGACATTGGATTTACATTTATGGACGTTGATAAGCGCTCTACAAAAGGCGCCGAAGACTACATAGAGGTCGAGTTGTGGATTCCCTCGCAAAGCAGGTTCCGCACTGTAGCCTTAATTGACGACAATCCTGTCGCTATAACCTCTATTAAAGCGATGCTTTCAGGCGTCCCCTATATCCAGTACATCCAAGTCGCAGACGCTGAACTTGAAGTATGGAGAGAAGGCGATACAATCATCGCCAATTTGACGAGGCCAGTCGACATCAAATTCGGCAATCCTTTGTCGCCAACCTCAATCTACAGGGACTTGAACTTTACCCTTCCAGCCATGACAGTGACATTCGTTAAGAATGGCCCAGTCTATGAGAAAACAGAAACTAACGGAAACTACACGGGTTGGCCTGGTGCTTCAAACTGGGCTTACACTACCAAGCGCTGGGTTGCGCCTGCATTCGTGTCTGTTTCAATTCCAGCTTGGCTGAGTTCCACTACATTGCCCGTTGCCGGATACTACAGAGAAAAAATAGTTATGGACGTTACAAAACCGTAGGCGGAACATGGACAGGATACCTCTTGAAACCATAAAGACAAGAACATGGCTCCATCAATTTCTCCTTTTCTTTTAGACCTCTAAATGCAGATGCAACTCGCGGTTAAAGGTGCAGCTAAATGAGTCACGAACGTGTGCTCAAGGCTCTTGTGGGTCTTGGGCTTTCAGAAATGGAGGCTGAGGTTTACGTTTTCCTCGCAAAAACGGGACCCCAGAAAGCAACCAGCATAGCCGCGGCGCTGAAAATGTACGAGCAGCAGCTCATCCGCAGCCTGAAAAGCCTCAGAGAAAAAGGAATCGTAAACGCAACCCCTGACCAGCCATCCCAGTTCAGCGCCATACCCTTTGACAAAGCATTAGACCTACTAATAAAAGCCCACTTGGAAGAAGCACGCGACATTGAACAAGACAAGGAGGAAATTCTCTCTCAATGGCGCTCCATGATCACGGAAGATTCTGGAGGATAGTCAAGCAACTATTTTACTGTGTAGGATTGGCATATCTCTTCTACTGTTCGGTTCAGCGTCAATTCAGCAACGTCTTTACCGTAATCCAATATTCTTCGTGAACTGTCCAGCACCAGCCTGAGAATTGCCGAGATGTTTGGGTCCAGTTTTTTGCTGGACATAAGCCTGATGAGGTCATTTTCCAGTGTCACGTAGGATTCCCGCTTGGGGATCAACTTTTCAGCGGCATTATAATCTCTCTTGAACATCGCTCTGGTGGCATCTTCAAAAAGTTGGTGCGCTAAAGCGTTGAAGTTGAGCATTTGCGAGTATACTTCTTCGTCTATGGGTTCTTTTATAAAGAGTAGCTGGTCGTCGATCAGTTTTTGAAATGTCGCTAAGTTGTTGATTATGTTTAGTGCGTTCTCGGCGATGTTCTTTATGTCATTCACGACGATTCTGTACAATAGAAATTCTTTAGGTGTTTCGAATCCCAGTTCTCTGAACAGGTTGCGTTCTATTCCAAACTTCAATTGGCGAACAACATATAGGCCCAGCCTATTTACGTCATGATGGGTATTGAGCACGTTTTGGAACAATTCTTGACCTCTGTCTTTCAGCGCTGAGATGGCGTCCTTGTTGGCAGACAGTGCTATGATGGCCATTCTCCTAACGGCTTTTTCAATGGGAAATTCTGAGTGTTTTATAAGAATCTGAAGCGTAATCTCGTCAGGGGTTTCGTCGATAATTTCTGAGCCTAGAAAAGTGTCTCTAGCAAAGTTTTTTATTTCCATTTTGCACCTGGAAACATCCTTTGTGCCCTTGAAATGGATTCGAATTATGTCGGCGCTTATGACGTACAAGGCTTTTATCATGCGGAGGATGGATTGCAAGTCTTCTTCTGCTAAATCAACGTTAATGTAGTATTCTTTGAGTTTAGCACTCTCATTTTCTTCATATTTTTCTTTAAGTTTTCTCGGAACCAGAATTAGCGATGAGTCGGCTTGTAAGTTGAAGGCGATTTCGCTTCCTCTTTTTAATCCTATGTCTCGCACCCATTCTTTTGGTAAGGATATAATGTACGAGCCTCTTCCCGTGCTTTGCACTCTTCTGTATCCAAAGTCTTTTTCCGTCATACGCATCCCAAAACACATATTTCATTTATACTATATATTTCATTCCTTTATCTCATTACTCTGAATATAAATGATATTCAACAAGCTTAAATACAAAATTGTACGCTTGTTCACAAACAATACATACTAAACTCATGAATATTCAACACTATATGGAGAGAAAAAAATGAATGAACGTGTACAAAAAAACAGCTCTTACCTGAATGGAAAATCAACTGTTGGAACCGCAACACGCGTAAAAGACACCAGCACAGTAAGCGGAATGTGCCCCCTCTGCATTCACGACTGCCCAATAATGTGTGAAATCAGCCTCTCAGCCTTCAGAGGACGCGAAGCACTTTACCCAGAACCAGCACAATACGGAACAAGCACCGCTGGATCCCTCAAAAACTACGGCCTCGACTGGTCACACTTTAACCTTCAAGCCAGCGTTTTCGAGGTACACGGCATCGAAGAAAACTCGGAGAAAGCCATATTTCCAAACGTGAACGTAGAAACCAAAGTCGGCGGCATACCTCTAAAACTCCCAATCATGACTGGCGCTTTCGGCTCAACAGACGTCGCCCGCGTAAACTGGGAAGGCTTAGCCGTCGGCGCAGCGCTTTCAGGAGTCATGATAATAATCGGAGAAAACGTCTGCGGCATGGACTCGGAATCCAAAATTGAAAATGGAAAACTAACGTACTCCAAAGAACTGAAGCGACGAGTTGACGCGTTCAGGAAGTTCTGGGACGGAAAATACGGCGACGTCATAGTCCAAACCAACGTAGAAGATCAAACGATAGGCGTAGACGTCTATGCATTATCCAAACTGGAAGTGAACGTGATCGAAAGAAAATGGGGACAAGGAGCCAAAGCCATAGGAGGAGAAGTCCGCATAAAAGACCGGGACAAAGCCCTTCTTCTAAAAAAGAGGGGGTACATCGTCATTCCTGATCCGGAAGACCCCGTGGTTCAGCAAGCGTTCAAAGAAGGAGTTTTCAGCACATTTGAAAGACACAGTAGAGTAGGCATACCCAAAGAAAAATCGTTCGTTGAAGACATAGAGTGGCTGAGGAAACAAGGCGCTAAGCGCGTGTTCCTGAAGACTGGAGCGTACAGGCCGTCAGCGGTGGCTTATACGATGAAGTTTGCTTCAGAGGCAAAAATCGATGCTTTGTCATTCGATGGTGCAGGAGGCGGAACAGGCATGAGTCCAGTGTCAATGATGGATGAGATGAGCATTCCAACCGTGTACTTGGAAGCATTGGTACTCAAATGCGCGCAAATACTGAAGAAGAAAGGACGCCACGTTCCAGATTTGGTCATGGCAGGAGGCTTCATCGAGGAGACATCGATCTTCAAGTCTATTGCGATGAGCAACTTTGGAGGCAAGCCCTTGGTGAAAGGCGTTCTTATGGGTCGGTCACCAATTACTGCCGCAATGAAGTCTAACTACTTCAAGCAGCTATCGGAAAAGGGGAAATTGCCGAAGACGTTCGCAGACCGTTACGGAACTGAGCCTGACAAGTTCTTCATAGCAACACCGGAGATTAAGAAAAAGTACGGCAAACGCTTCAGCGATATACCACTTGAAGCTATTGGCGTGTACACTTACTTGACGGAAAGAGTAGGTGTAGGACTTCAGCAACTAATGGCTGGCGCAAGAAAGTGGAAGCTCGACCTTCTCGATAGGAACGACTTAATGAGTCTATCTGAAAGGGCTGCGAAAGTTACTGGTATTCCGACAGTTGACGAAGTTGAAAAAGACGCCATAGACAAAATCCTAGAATAGCGTAGGGCAGCAAAGCCCGCTTTTTCCGTTTTCTTTCTTTTTCAATTCTATATTCCATTCAGCTTGTGTTCTTCAGCTTCGTCGATAACGTTCTTACATATATTTCATTTATATCCTATAGGCAATCATTCTACATATAAATGATTTTCAATAAGGTTATATAGAATATATGCCACTTACATTGGCTAACTCCCTAAAACTCGGTGAATTAAATGTCTCTAAACACTTGTAGAGCGCGCATAAACTTGGCTGGACAAACTGTCATGAGCAGCGCAGTTTTATGCACAAACGATGTCGAACTTCACGTTTTCATGCTCATTTGCCCTCGCTAATCAAATAAAACGTCATGAGGCATAATGATGAAAAGAATAATCGCTGAGGAAGAAGTCTGTATGGGCTGCGGACTCTGCGAAGTCTACTGCACCGTCCAGCATTCCAAATCCAAAGACATCGTAAAGGCTTACAACAGGGAAAACCCTCGACCAATCAGCCGAGTACGACTGGAAACCAACAAACCAGTTTCATTTGCCATCCAATGCAGACACTGCGAAGATGCCCCTTGCGTCACTGCTTGTCTCTCAGGAGCCATGCGCAAAGATGAGGCAACAGGCTTGGTAACTCATGATAAAGAGAAGTGTATGGGCTGCTGGACCTGCATTATGGTTTGCCCATATGGCGCCATCAAAATGGACGTTTCAAACAAAGTAGTAGCAAAGTGCGACCTCTGTTCAGAACTGGATGTCCCTGCCTGCGTCGCTAACTGCCCCAACGGCGCTCTCGTAGTTCAAGAGGTGAAACCGTAATGTCGAAGTACGTGATCGTCGGCGCCTCAGCCGCAGGAATCAGCGCGATTGAAGCCATCAGAGAAGTAGACCCTGTGGGAACAATAACTGTGATTTCAGAAGAACCTTGCCCACAGTATTCAAGACCGATGATTTCCGACTTCGTCAGCGGAAAAGCCAATTTAGAGAAAATGAAGTGCCGTGATGACCACTTCTGGGAAAAAAACACGGTTCAAGCATTAACAGGAAGAACCGCAGTGAGCCTCAACTTGGCTGACAGATACGTAACGCTTGATGGACAAGACCGAATCAACTTCGAGAAATTGCTAATCGCCACCGGAGGAAAACCATTTATCCCAAAGATAGAGGGCGCCGAAAAAGACGGCGTGCTAACTTTCACCACGTTCTCCGATGCTGAACGCTTAGCAGCAAAAATCGAGAAATCCACAAAGGCACTGGTCATAGGCGCTGGCCTCATAGGCGTCAGCGCTGCTGAAGCACTGGTAAAGCGCGGATTAAAAGTGACGATGGTAGAATTCAAAGACAAAATCCTCAGCCTCTTACTGGATGCGACAGCCTCAGATATCGTGGAAAACGTAATCAGAAAAGCAGGAGTCACAATCATCACGGGTCAAACGGTACAGCGAATATTAGGAAAGCCCGAAAACGACCGTCTCGTTGGCGGCGCAATCTTAACTAACGGTGACCAAGTGTCATGCGACTTGGTGATCATCGCGATCGGCGTTGTTCCACGCATGGAGCTAGTTGCAGGAACCGACGTGAAGACGAATAAAGGCATAATCGTAGACAGATTCATGCGCACCAACGTTCCCGACGTTTATGCAAGCGGAGACGTTGCCGAGGCATACGACTTCGTCTTGAACGAGAATCGGCCGCTACCTCTTTGGCCCCTCGCCCAGTTAGAAGGAAGAGTTGCAGGCTATAACATGGCTGGAAAAAAAACGGATTATCCAGGCGGCACCTCTATGAGCGCCTTGAAGTACTTCGGCATACCCATAGTCTCTGTTGGGTTAGCCAACCCGAAAGATGACGGTACCTATGAAATCTTGGTCAAGCTTGACCCTGAAAAGGGTCTTTACAAGAAATTAGTGCTCAAAGACAACGTAATCGTAGGCATGACCTTGGTGAACGATATCGAAAGAGCAGGGATAATCTTCTATCTTATGAAGAATTGCGTCAACGTGAAAAAGTTCAAGCAAGAACTTATCTCAGAAAACTTTGGACTCGCCACGCTGCCATCGCGTTTGAGAAAAAAAATGAATCTGGGGAACTAAAATGAAGAACTTGAGCAGAGTAAACAATCCTTTCAACGATGACAAGGACTTCGCAGGCTGCTCCATATTCGGCATGATGAACCTTGAAGGAAAACGGTTCTCGTCACGGGACCCTGTCAAAGCCATAGCCAACATGCATGAGCGAGGCAACGGTTTAGGCGGAGGTTTCGCCGTATATGGCCTCTATCCAGAGCACGCGGATGACTATGCTTTTCACATCATGTACTTGAGCAAGGAAGCAAAAGAGAAAACGGACAGACTGCTGAATGAAAGTTTCAACCTAATTTACGAAGAGGAAATACCGACTAGAGAAGCTAATGTTCAGAATCCCCCGTTCGTGTGGCGGTACTTCATCCAGCCTGGAAAAGGAAAACCTGAGAGCCAACCTGCAGACGATTACGTGACGGAGAAAGTGATGCGAATCAACACGGAAACGGGAAAGGCTTTCGTCTTCTCAAGCGGCAAAAACATGGGCGTCTTCAAAGGCGTAGGCTTTCCAGAGGACATAGCGGACTTCTTCTGCTTAGAAGAATATGAAGCATACATATGGACCTGCCATGGCAGGTTCCCCACAAACAGCCCAGGCTGGTGGGGCGGAGCCCACCCGTTCAACATTCTAGACTGGACAGTAGTGCATAATGGAGAACTTTCCTCTTATGGCATAAATCGCCGCTACTTGGAGATGTACGGCTACAAATGCACCATGCAAACCGACACGGAAGTATTAGCTTACGCTTTCGATCTCCTCATGCGGAGACAGCACCTGCCAATCGAGATAGTTTCCAAAATCTTGGCTTCACCTCTGTGGAACGAAATAGACGCAATGGAACCAAAACAACAACGCGCACTCATCGCTCTACGCCAGACTTATGGTAGTTTGTTGATGAACGGGCCGTTTAGTATCATTGTGGCTCACCATGGAGAGATGATAGGGCTAACCGACAGAATCAAACTTCGGCCTCTCGTCGCCGGCACCAGAGAGGACTTTCTCTACCTGTCCTCTGAGGAATCTGCCATTCGCCTTGTTTCCCCAATGCTGGACAAGTTCTGGTATCCGAGAGGAGGCGAGCCTGTAGTGGGCAAACTCCGCAGCCAAAAGGCTGTTGAGGTTTTAGCGAGTGTGGAGGAATAATCAGATGAAAACGTACCTTCTTCCTGAATACCTCGTAGAAAGAGACCAAAATCGATGCATACGCTGCAAAGTCTGCGTGAACCAGTGCACTTACGATACGCACTATTATGATGCTGAAGACGACACCGTTTGCAGCAGGGACGAAAACTGCATCAACTGCCAACGTTGCGTAACCTTCTGCCCCACTCACGCCATAACGATAAGAAAGAATCCGAATGCCAATCGCGAGAATTACAACTGGACATTAGAAGCAATCAGAGACATCAAAAAACAAGCTGAAACAGGCGCAGTGATTCTAACAGGCATGGGCTGCGACAAGCCATACTTTACTTACTGGGACAGGTTGCTTCTGAACGCCAGCCAAGTTACTAACCCTTCAATAGATCCTTTAAGGGAGCCTATGGAAATCAGAACGTACTTGGGCGCAAAAGCGGACAAGCTGGAGATGGAGCTAGAAAATGGTGAGGTCGTATTGAAGACGGAGCTTGCTCCTCAACTTTGCCTTGACACGCCGATTATGTTCTCTGCTATGTCCTATGGCGCGGTAAGCTTAAACGTGCATGAGGCTCTTGCTCGCGCTGCCACTGAATGCGGAACTTACTTCAACACTGGCGAGGGCGGTTTAGATCAACGACTATACAAGTATGGCTCTAACGCGATTGTTCAAGTCGCTTCAGGCCGTTTCGGCGTGCACCCGAAATACCTCGATGTTGGTGCTGCTGTAGAAATCAAAATCGGCCAAGGAGCCAAACCTGGGATAGGCGGGCACCTTCCAGGCGAGAAAGTCACTGAAGACGTTGCGAAAACGCGCATGATTCCTACGGGAACGGATGCGCTTTCACCTGCGCCTCAGCATGACATCTACTCTATTGAGGACCTTAGGCAATTAATTTACGCGCTGAAAGAGGCCACGAATTACGTTAAGCCTATCTCGGTAAAGATTGCCGCGGTTCATAATTCGGCAGCAATTGCCAGCGGTATGGTTCGCGCAGGAGCAGACATAGTTGCCATAGATGGTGTTAGAGGTGCTACTGGTGCTGCGCCAAAGGTCATCAGAGACAACGTGGGCATACCCATTGAGTTGGCAATTGCGCAAGTAGACCAGCGTCTGCGTGAAGAAGGCATCCGTAACAAAGCCTCGATCGTTGCTGCTGGCGGCATCAGAAGCAGCGCTGACGTTGTTAAAGCTATTGCGCTGGGTGCTGACGCCGTATACATCGCCACTGCTGCGCTCGTAGCTATGGGCTGCACTGTTTGCCAGAAATGCTATACTGGAAAATGTCCGTGGGGTATCGCGACGAGTGATCCGTGGATCTCAAAGAGGCTAAATCCCGACATTACTACGGAGCGGCTGGTGAACCTCCTTCGGGGGTGGAGCTTAGAGATTAAGGACATGATGGGTGGGATGGGTATTAACGCTATTGAAAGTCTGCGTGGAAACCGTTTGGCACTGCGCGGTGTGGGTCTAACGAAGACCGAGTTGAAGGTTCTAGGCGTTAAGATGGCAGGAGACTGATGGGCTTATGCTTGAAGAAGAAAAAATAATCGCTGAGATTGGCGCGAAGTTTCTTTCTCGCGTAAAAGTGGAAAAGGAAGTGTGGAAAATCAACGCTGAAGGAATGCACTATCGAGACCTTAACTGCCTCTTGAGAGACATCAGCAATAATGGCGCTGAGAGAATCGAGATTCACAACGTCTACGGGCAGCGGTACATCGGCACTGACTTAGATGCTGACATTCAAATTGATATTTACGGGACTCCTGGAAACGATCTGGGTGCCTTTATGAGTGGGCCTAAGCTGGTGGTTCACGGAAACGCGCAGGACGGCTGCGGCAACACCATGAATGAGGGACGAATAATAATTCATGGACACGCGGGAGACATTACTGGCTACGCGATGCGAGGCGGGAAAATCTTTATTCGTAATGACGTGGGATACCGTGCAGGCATCCACATGAAAGAGTACAAAGACAAAAAACCGCAGCTAGTGATAGGTGGAACTGCACAAGATTTCCTAGCTGAGTACATGGCGGGTGGCGTCATTCTCGTTCTCGGTTTGAATTTGGCAGAGAGCGAGCGTTGCAAGGCACGGTTCGTGGGTACAGGCATGCATGGCGGCGTAATCTACGTGCGTGGCGACATTCTTGAGTTGGGAGAAGGAACTAAAACTATGGCGGTTGGCAAGCGCGACTCTCGTGTGATTGAGGGTATAGTGCGGGAATTCTGCGGTTACTTTGGTTTCGATTTTGAAAAAGTCATGAGTACAAAATTCCGCAAGATAATGCCTGTTTCCAGAAGACCATATGAAACGCTGTACGCGCACTAAACTGCCTTCGCGAACAAGAAAGATTTAATGAAGTAAGAGTTTTCACTCCGCCAGTCTGCTACAAGCCCTGTACCCTAACTTGTCTTGTTGGTAACAGTGCTGATTATGAAAAAAACAATGGCTACTGAAAATTGAAAGTTAAAAGAAACGAGTCAATACAAGTTACGAGATTCTTTTCTTTTCTCTGCTTCTTCGTAGAAACGTAGAACATCGTCAATTATTTCCACGTTGGAGAGCAGCATTCGCCTACAACAGTATCGCTTAATTCCCAAACTGTCCAAAACGTCGCTCGCGTTCTCGCCTGTTCTGATTCTTCGGGCGAATTCTTCCCATCGGTCGCCAATCAGTTTGCCACAGGTGAAACATCTCACGGGAATTATCATTAGCCTTTTCTCCTTACCTGTAGCTCTTCTGCTCTTTAGCGCGTGCGCCTGGACCGCCGAACTTTTTGGGTTCCTTGCTTCGCGAGTCCCCAGCGATCATAGTCCTATCGTATTCAGTGAAGACCGTGCGTAAGTGAGTACTCTTTGTCCATTTCAGCAGCGCGTTGGCGACTGCCATGCGTGCGGCTTCTGCTTGTCCCATGTAGCCTCCGCCTGAAGTTTTGATGTCCATATCCAATTGTTTCCAAACGTCTTCTCCCGCTTGCAGGAGGGGCTCCATGATTTTTTCGCGGGCGATTTCTGGCTCGAAAATTTCCACGGGGGTTCTGTTTACGCGTATTCTTCCGATGCCGGGTTTGACGACGGCGCGGGCGGCGGCTGTTTTTCTTTTTCCGCTAACAACCAAGACTTTTTTTGCTGGCATAATTATTCACCTTGGTTCCATCCTATTTCTTTTGCCAATTCAGCAAGGGTGAAGTGTGGCCCTTTCAGTTTTGTAGCTTGCGCTTCTGTAAACGTGTCCATTTGCTGGTCTTTAAGGTCTTGGGGTACGCCCATAAATACTTTCAGTTTCTTATAGGCGTTCTTTCCCTTTGGCTGCTTGAATGGCAGCATTCCCCGGACGGTTTTCTTCACTATCCTGTCTGGCCTTCTGTAGTGAAATGGTCCTCTCTCGGGAGCTCCAACTTCAAGGAACTCTTTGGCTTCTGCTACTTTGCTTTTCTTTTTTCCTGAGAGTACAATTTTCTCCGCGTTGACTATGATTAATTCTTCTCCATTCAGCAGTCTTTTGGCGACTTTGCTAGCCATTCTTCCCAGAATAAGCCCGTCAGCGTTTATTAGGGTAACTGGAGCTTTTGTGTTTTTCATTTTTTTCACCGAATTATTTTGACGTTGGCGCCTTTTGGGTTTTTTTCCACAAGTTCTGGAATGGACAAGTATTTTGCCTTTTTCGCCCTCAGTTTTTCTTTTGCCTTGTCCGAAGCGGCAAAAGCGGCTATTGTTATTGCGTGGTTCAGGGTGCCTGTTCCCAATACTTTGCCTGGCACAACTACAATGTCCCGTCTTTGAGTGTGCCTAGATATTCGGCTCAGGTTCACGGCAACGCGTTGTCTCCTTGGCTTAGCCAAGTATTCCGCTACGTCCAGCCAGATGTTGGCTTCTTTTTCTCTGCTTTGTTTTTTCAGGAAGCGGATAAGTTGTACAAGCTCAGGGTTTGTAGATTTGGTTTCTCTCATTTTTCTTCCACCGTTAACTGTTCTTCGAATTCCTTTAGTTGTTTGTCCAATATTTTAGTGGCTTCTTGAAGTATTCTCTCTGGTGGAAGCGTCCCAGTTGATTCTATGTTCATGATGAACGCGTTCTTTTCCCATTCAACTTTTATGCCAGGCGGTTCTTGTGGGCAAGCTTCCACGCAGTCTTGGCAGAGATTGCAGGCCAAGAGGTCTCGGACGTCTATTTTGTTTTCCTTTACGGTGAGCACTTTTTTTGGGCATATATCTACACATTTTGTGCAGTCTTTGCAGTCTTTGCTTGTGATTTCTATTGTGGGGAAGTACTTGTAAGCGCTCACGCAGACAGGTTGCCATTTTGCGTGGTTTTTTCCTTTTCCAAGTCTGGCGTAGGCTTCAAGTTTTAGTTTTTGTCCTTTAGCCAGTTTTGTGATGGGTATCTTGTCGGAAACTGGCACTATGTTTTGGTTTTCAGAGATCAGTTCTCCTGAATAGACTGTTCGTGTTCCCTCCTTTGATTCCGCATCCAGCGTGAGTGTGACGCGGCAGAGATTGCAGCCGAATTCGCTTTGGCATGGACATTCTTCGGGAAGATTGTAACTGTCCAGGTCTGTTTTTAATGGAGTAAGCCCCAATCTATGGGATATGATTTCGTCTTGCAGAATACCCGAGTTTTCGATCATGACGACCTCGTCTATGGCCATGCTTGGAACTTCGGCAAGTGCTATTCGCCGCAGGGCGTTCATTAACTGGACCTCCACGTCTCTGATGATTAGGCGAAGGTTTGCTTCGTCTTTTTCAATCACTTCTATTTTCACTTAATATGACACTCCAAATGGGTTATGGTAATGACTGTGCGGTTCAATAGAAGTATAGGTGCATTATTTCAATTTTTCTGTTAACAAGCGTTCAAAGTGGATCGGCTATACGCGTCTTCCTCTTCTGCCGCCTGGTCTTCTTGTGCCGTCGTGGGGAATCGGTGTGACTTCTTCGATGCGTTCTATGCGGAAACCGAATCTTGCGAAGGCTCTTATGGCGGCTTGGGCACCTGGTCCTGGCGTTCTTGGGCCTGATCCCCCTGGAGCGCGGACTTTTATGTGTATAGCTGTTATTCCCTTGTCTCGAGCTACTTCGGCTGCTGCTGTGGCGGCGCGCATGGCCGCGTAAGGTGAAGATTCCAATCTGTCCGCCTTAACGAACATTCCGCCTGTTGTGCGAGAGATGGTTTCTGCGCCTGAGATGTCGGTTATGTGGATTAACGTGTTGTTGTAGGAGCTAAAGATGTGGACG
>Ga0315289_10005719_pt1 | contig 18324 bp, 16 predicted proteins | sample YL17G11_40_MG_FD_203452 | JGI IMG/M metagenome (GOLD analysis project Ga0315289, IMG submission 203452) | Sediment microbial communities from Yellowstone Lake, YNP, Wyoming, USA - YL17G11_40 | ecosystem: Environmental > Aquatic > Freshwater > Lake > Sediment | place: USA: Wyoming | collected... | reverse complement strand
AATACTAACATTAGATAACACATGCCTACATCACAGAGCTAAAACGAAAGGAACTCGACTGAAAAGACAGCTACTTACTCAAAGACGGCGGGGGGAAGATCCGTCCGAGATCCGCCAGTGGGCCGGCCCGGGCACCCAGGTGATCGACCTGCAGGGCAAGCTGGCGGCGCCCGGTTTCAACGACGCGCACGTGCACTTCCTAACCGGGGGCATGCACCTGGCCAGCGTGCAGTTGCGGGACGCCGGCTCGCAGGCCGAGTTTCGGGACCGCCTCGGCCAGTTCGCCGCCAGGCAGCCCCAGGGCCGCTGGATCGGTGGCGGCGACTGGGACCACGAAAACTGGACCCCGGCAGATCTGCCCACCCGCGCCCTGATCGACCCCGTCACCCCCCTCCACCCGGTGTTCGTGAACCGCCTGGACGGGCACATGGCACTGGCCAACTCGGTGGCATTGAGGCTCGCCGGCATCACCCGGGCGACGCCCGATCCGCCCGGTGGCCTGATCGTGCGCGACGCGCGGGGCGAGCCGACCGGCCTGTTGAAGGACGCCGCCCTCGCGGCGGTCTACCGCGTGATTCCGGCCCCGGGCCCGGCCGAGATCGAGGAGGCCCTCGGCGCCGCCATGCGCTACGCCGCCGAACACGGCGTCACCAGCGTCCAGGACATGTCGGCCTCGCCGGAAGTGCTGGCGGCCTACCAGAGGCTGGCCGAGCGCGGCAAGCTGACGGTACGGGTCTACGCCCACCAGCCGCTGGCGAGCTGGCCGCGCCTGGCGGCCATCGGCGTGCGCGCCGCCTTCGGCGGGGACAAGCTGAAGATCGGCGGTCTGAAGGCCTTCGCCGACGGCTCGCTGGGCTCGACCACGGCGCTGTTCTTCGAACCCTATGCGGACGCCCCGCAGACCGCGGGCCTCGCGGCCGACGAGATGATCCCCCAGAGCAAGCTGCTCGAGCACATCCTGGGGGCCGACCGCGCCGGGCTTCAGGTGGCGGTGCACGCCATCGGCGACAAGGCCAACAGCATCGTGCTGGGGATGTTCGAGGAGGCGGGCCAGCGCAACGGCGCCCGTGACCGCCGTTTCCGCGTCGAGCACGCCCAGCACCTGCGGCGCGCCGAGATCGCCCGCTTCGGCAAGCTGCGCGTCATCGCCTCGATGCAGCCTTACCACGCCATCGACGACGGGCGCTGGGCCGAGAAGCGCATCGGGCCGGATCGCGCCAAGGGCAGTTACGCCTTTCGTGCGCTGCTGGATGCCGGCGCGGTGCTGGCTTTCGGCTCGGACTGGCACGTCGCCCCGATGGAGCCGCTGGCGGGCATCTACGCCGCGGTGACCCGCCGCACGCTGGACGGCAAGCGCCCTGGCGGCTGGGTCCCCGAAGAGAAGATTACTGTCGAGGAGGCCCTGCGCGCTTACACCTTCGGATCGGCCTATGCCGCCTTCGACGAGAGGATTAAGGGCGCCCTCGAAATCGGCAAGCTGGCTGATATCGTCGTGCTGTCCGGCGACATTCTGACCATGGACCCAGCCGGGATCGACACAGCGCACGTAGTGATGACCATCTTCGACGGGCGGGTGGCTTACCAGCGCTAAGCGGGGTCCTCACAGGGCCGGCGGCAGGCACAGAGAAGCTTTGGCCAGCGATCCCTCGATCAGCGCGACTGCCTGGGCCACCAGCATGCCCCGCGAAATCGAGATCTCCGTGACCAGCATGTGCCGGGCACGGTCCAGCATCTTCTTCTCGCGGAAGGAGAGGGGCTTGACGTGTTGCAACAGCAGGAGGCTCTTGAGCACCTCGGCGATCTGAAACAGCCCGCCCGAGCGCATCTTCACGGAGTTCTCCTTGAAGCGGTTCTTCCAGTCGTGGCTGCTCGGGCAGACGCCGCAAGCCAGGAAGCTCAGTATCCGGGTCAGCTCGCCGTTGCGGGTGACCTTGCGCAACCCCACTTCCTGGACGTGCGAGAAGGGGACCATCACGGTCATCGAGGAGTACATCAAGCGGAGCAGGTAGAACTTTTCGAACTGGGCCCCGAAGCAGCGGCTGCTGATGTTCTCAACGGTCCCGATACCCTGATTGGGGTAGACTACCTTTTCACCGATCTGGAAGGCCATCCAGGGACCCTTTGCACCAGCCAGCGGCTACCAGTTCTTAGCTGCGAACTAAGAAGACGATCTTAAGCTCAACAGGTCCGATTGTCAACGAAAATCCGCGCTCCCCCGCCGTTTCGGAACTTTTGGGGGGGCCCGGGGCGGGCCGGGAGGTGGGGGTTTGGGCTGCGGGAGTTCATGGCGGTCCGCACCCCCAAGGCCGTGGCCATGGATTCGGGTCTTCGGGGAGGCGCCCCGCCGTGATCTTCCCGCCTGCCCCCTACAACGCCAAGGTGGGCCTGGCCCTTCTCTGTCCCATCACCAGCCAGGTGAAAGGCTATCCGTAGTTGGTGATCGAGCCGTCGGGGGGGGGCAGCAGTACGACGGCGCGGATGCTGTCCTCCCGGCATGAAGCTCACCATCGCGCTGGATCGCGAGGTGGACGGGCGCTGGATCGCCGATGACGTAAGGTGGGCCTCCGGTCTGCCGCCGGTTTTCCAGCCGGCGTCGCCGTGGCTGCGGCCGAGACCGAAACCTGGTATCTTCATTGTAGATACGGAGGTGCCCATGCGAGTCGCGGTGCGCAAGTGGGGCCACAGCCTGGCCGTCCGCATCCCCAAGGCCGTGGCCGTGGATTCGGGTCTTCGGGAAGGCGCCCAGGTGGAAGTGAGCCTGGTGGACGGCAGAGTGGTGCTGGCGCCGGTCCCGAGGCCGCGGCGCACTCTCGAGGAGCTGCTGGCGGGCGTCCACAAACGGAACCTCCACGTCGAGTTCGACACCGGCGCCCCGGTGGGCAGGGAGTCCTGGTGAAGGCCTGGGTTCCGGACCGCGGGGATGTGGTCTGGATCGACATGCATCCCCAGGCCGGCCACGAACAGCGCGGGAGGCGCCCGGCCGTGGTCCTCTCGCCTGCGGTCTACAACGCCAAGGTCGGGCTGGCTCTTCTCTGTCCCATAACCAGCCAGGTGAAAGGCTACCCGTTTGAGGTGCTGCTCCCGGCTGGCCTGCCGGTGGCCGGCGCGATTCTTTCCGACCAGGTCAAGAGCCTGGATTGGCGGGCCCGAAACGCGAAGCTGCTCTGTCGCCTGCCGGAGCCGGGGGTGGACGAAGTCCTGTCCAAGCTCGGCACGTTGCTGGAGCGGTAGTCTACCAGTTGGTGATCGAGCCGTCGGGACGGCGGTAGAGCTGGATGGGGCGCGCGCGCACGGTGATCTCGGCCGCGAGCTGAACCCCCTTCGGATCGAACTCGACGCCCAGCCCGGGGCGCTCGTTGGGCCACAGCTTGCCGTCGCGGAAATCGAAGTGCTTCGGCAGGTGCGGCTCCTCGCGCGGACCCGCCCCGGTCATCTCCATCAGCACCGGCCCGGAAAACACCCCGCAGGCGTGCACCAGGGCGGCCTCGGCCACCGGCCCGGTGAAGTGCGGCGCCAGGCCCACGTAGTGCGTCTCGGCGAGTGCGGCGATCTTCAGGAACTCCGTCAAGCCCCCCACGTTGGGGATGGTGACGCGCGCGTAGTCGATCAGGTGCTGCTCGATCAGCTCGTTCGCATCCCAGCGGTCGCCGAACTGCTCGCCCACGGCGATGGGCACCTTGACCTGCGACCGCAGCGTGCGGTAGACGCCCGGGTTCTCCGAGCGCACCAGGTCCTCGACGAGGTAGGGTTCCAGCGGCTCGATCAGCGTGCACAGCCGCACGGCGTCGGCCAGGTCCAGCCGGGTGTGGAAGTCGATGGCCCAGTCGCCGTCCTTGCCCACGCCCGCGCGGATCTCCTGGCACTGCTGGTAAGTTCTCTGCACCATCTGCCGCGAGTTGAAGGGCGCATCGCGGCTCGGTCCGGTCACCGAGGTGCGGAAGGCGCGGAACCCCGCCTGGAGGCAGGCGCGGGCGGTCTCGCGGAGGCTCTGGCCCTGGCTGGGGAAGCCGGTCGAGTAGCACTCGAGGTGGTCGCGCGTGAGCCCTCCGAGCAACTGGTGGACCGGCGCCCCCAGCGCCTTGCCCTTGAGGTCCCACAGCGCCAGGTCCAGCGCCCCCAGCGCGTGCAGCTTCTCGCGGCCCGCCGGGTAGAAGTAGCCGCGGTACATGAGCTGCCACAGGTGCTCGATGCGCGTGGCATCCTCGCCGATCAGCAGGGCGGCGCACTGCTCGAGCGTGTCCTTCGAGCCGCCCTCTCCGATCCCGGTCAGCCCGGCGTCCGTCTCCACCGTGACGATGTGCATGCTCTGGTTGAAGAGGGCCCGGGAACGCGGGTTCAAGTAGAAGCGGATGCGCGTGATCTTCATCTTGGGCAGCGCGGCGTGAGCCAGCGCGCCGCCCGCCGCGAACAATGCCGTCCGCAATAGCGACCTGCGATTCATAGTGAACACCTCCCTCACCACATGGTCGCACCAGCCGGTGCTGTCAAGTCAGCGGGACGTTCTGGTAGAATCCGGACATCTGGAAGGGAGGCGCCGCATGCGTCGATCTGCCGTGCTGGGGCTGGTCCTGAGTGCGCTGCTGGCCGCTGAGCAGGGCGCGTTCCGCGCCGGCGCGGCGCGCGTGGACATCACGCCGGCCAAGGACGCCGCGCTGCTCATGAGCGGCTACGGCGGCCGCACCCAGGGCCACACGGGCATCCATGACCAGCTCTACGTGCGCGCCCTGGTGGTGGACGATGGAGTCGCTCAGGCCGCCCTCGTCACCTGCGAGCTCATCGGTTTCCCCCACCCGTTGTGGGAAAGAATCTCCCAGCGCATCAGCCGGGAAGCCGGGATTCCCGCGACGCACCTCCTGCTGGCCGGGACCCACACCCACGGAGCGCCCGCTCCGGCGCGCCCGGATTCCTCCGACGCCAAGCCGCTGGCCTACACCCGGAAGGTCGAGGACGCCGTCCTCGAGGCCGTGCGACAGGCTAAGGCCGCGCTCGAGCCCGCCCGCCTCGGCGCCGCCACCGGCCGCGCCAACGTCAACATCAACCGCCGCGCCCGTATGGCCGATGGTCGCTGGTGGCTGGGCCTCAACCCCGACGGGCCCTCCGACAAGACCGTGGCCGTGGTGAAGTTCGAGACCCTGGCCGGCCAGCCCATGGCCCTGTTCGCCAACTACGGCGTCCACGGCGTGGTCATGGGTCCGAGGAACCTGGAGATCACCGCCGACCTGCCCGGCGCCACCGCGCGCTTCGTCGAGAACCATTACGGCGGCAAGGTAGTGGCCCTGTGGACCAGCGGCGCCGCCGGAGACCAGAACCCCATCTACGGCCCGGGTACGGAGTTCAGCCAGGTGGCTGCGCTCGGCCAACTGCTGGGCGAAGAGGTGCTGCGCCTGGCCGGCGAGATCCGGACTTCGGCGCGTGCGCGGATGCGGGCCACGCAGCGGGTGGTGAGTTGCCCCGGGCAGAAACTGGCTCCGGGCGCCCGCCCCCGCACCGAGTACGTGTTCGAAAACGCCGAGCCCGTGGACATTCGGCTGTCGCTTCTCAGGCTGGGCGAGGTCGCCCTGGCCGGCGTCTCCGGCGAGGTGCTTACCATGATCGGGCAGCGCCTCAAGCGCGAATCGCCCTACTCGAACACCATCATGATTACGCACTGCAACGGTTCCAGCGGTTACCTGGCCGACGACGCCGCTTACGCCCAAGTCAGTTACGAGATCGTCACCACCCGCGTCCAGCGCGGCTGCGCCGAAAATGCCATCGTGGGCGGCCTGCGCGAGATGATGAACGAGGGGCAGTAAGAAGTCAGAAGTCAGGAGTCAGAAGAAGTGAGCCATGGCTGAGGACAAGCTCGCTATCGACGGCGGCACGCCGGTCCGAAGCGAACCGCTGCCGCTGGAGTTCCCGGGCGTTCACTACATGAACGAGGAGGAGGTCGAGGCTGCGGTCCGCGTGCTGCGCTCGCGCTCCCTGTTTCGTCACTACGGCATCAACGAGCCACGCGAGGTGAAGAGCTTCGAGGCGGAGTTCGCCGCCTTCCTGGGCATCCGGCACGCCCTCGGAGTCTCCAGCGGCACCGGGGCGCTGCACACGGCGCTATCGGCACTGGGCGCTGGTCCGGGCCAGGAGATCATCGTTCCGGCCTACCTGTGGGTTTCGGTGCTCGCCGCGGTGGTCAACCACGGCGCCATCCCGGTGCTGGCGGACATCGACGACACCTTCTGCCTGGACCCCGCCCAGCTCGAAGAGCGCATCACACCCAGGACCGCGGGCATCATCCTGGTGCACATGAGCGGCGCGCCAGGCGATGCGCCCGCCGTGCGGGAGGTCGCGCGCCGCCATGGCCTGTTCCTGCTCGAGGATTGCGCCCAGTGCGCCGGAGGCAGCATAGCCGGCCGGAAGACCGGGACCTTCGGTGACCTCGGCGTCTTCAGCTTCCAGGCCAACAAGAACATGACCGCCGGCGAGGGCGGCTGCCTGGTCACGGAGAACTTCGACCTCTACCGCCGCGCTGTGGCCTGCCACGACGTGGGCTACGCGCGCGACGCCAGTGGCCGCATGGTCTTCGACGTGCCCGAGTTCCGGCTCTGGGGCCGCGGGTACCGGCTGGACGAATTGCGCGCCGCCGTCCTGCGCGTGCAGTTGAAAAAGCTGCCCTCCACCGTCGCTGCCATGCGCCGCAGCAAGTACCGCATCCGCGCCGCGCTGGAAAAATATCCCCGCGTGCGCCTGCGCCGGGTCCTCGATCCGGAGGGCGACACCGGCTGCTTCCTGATCTCGACCTGCCCGGATGCGGAGACCGCACGGCGCGTCAATCAAGCCCTGCGCGCCGAAGGCATTGCGACTTTGCCCCAGGGCGTGACCAACATCTTGATGACCTCCTGGGGCCTGCACCTCTACTACCACAACCTCAGCCTGGTCGAAAGAACCAGCGTGGATGGCCGCGGCTTCCCCTGGAACCTTCCGCAGAACGTCGCCTCGCAGCCCGACTACTCGAAGGGCGCCTGCCCGGTGGCCGACAGCCTCTTCGAGCGCAGCATCCTGCTGGCCGTCCCCTCCTGCCTCACCGAGCGCGACGAGCAGGACATCGTCCGGGCCTTCGACAAAGTGCTGGGCGCACTCCTGTGAGCGCCACCCCGGTCCAGGTGGTCGCCGCCGTCATCGAGCGGGAAGGCCGCCTGCTCGTCTGCCGGCGCCAGGCCACCGACCGCTACCCCCTCCAGTGGGAATTCCCTGGCGGCAAAGTCGAGCCGGGCGAGGATCCACGCGCCGCCCTGGCGCGCGAGCTGGAGGAGGAACTGGCCATCCGCGCCCGGATCGGCGCGGAGATCCTCCGCTACGAGTACCGCTACCCCCAGCGCCCTCCCATCCTGCTGATCTTCTTGCGCGTCGAGGAGTACCAGGGCGAGTTACGGAACCGCCAGTTCGCCGAGGTGCGCTGGGAGGCGCCGGCGCGCCTGCCCGAGTACGACTTCGTGGCCGGCGATACGGAGTTCGTCCAGCGCCTGGCGCGCGGGGAACTATAGGGCGCCGGCCCGTCGTAGCCCTATTTCTTCCGGCGCAGCCAGCCCCCCGGATTGAAGGTCATCACCATGGCCTCGCGGGTCAGGTCCCGCTCAAAGAGCTGGTCCCCTCCCTCTTGCAGAAACCGGTTCACCGCGGCGCTGGGCCCGGCGTAGCCTGGGTAGGTGAGTCCGTCCATGTGGGTATCCTCCACCACCAGGTAGCTGCCGGGGCTTACCAGCGGCGCATACAGCCGCAGCTCCTGAAGCACGTGATTCATGGCATGATCGGAGTCGAGCGTGACCAGGACGGTCTTGCCCTTCACGATCTCCGCGATGCGTCTGACGAGCTGAGGGTCCGTTGAGCTGGTCTCGAAGAACTGAACGTACTTCTTCCACAGCGGGTGGTCGCTGGCTTCCTTGGTCAGATCCTGAAGATCAACGGTAAGCACCCGGGAGTTTTCCAGTCCCAGGCCGTGCAGGGTGTGAGCCCAGTAGAGAGATGACCCACCGTACCAGGTTCCGGTCTCGATGATGTAGTCGGGCCGCACCTCGTAGATGATCTGCTGCATCATCCACAGGTCGCAGGGGTTCTTGATGAGCTGAATCCCCTGGAACCACATGTTCTTCCAGATATCGAGCTCGTGGAACAGCTTCATCAGCTCGTGTTGCTGGGCGGTGCTCAGCTTCAGCGCCCGCTGGCGCAGGACTTCCTGGTAGCCCTCCTGGGCCTTCCGCGCCTGCTCCCGGCGGAACGCCTCGGTCTCGTCCTGTCGTTTGAAACCCACCGACACCGCGATCAAGCCCAGTTGGGGGCCGGCGGGCCGGGCGGCTTTGTCCAGCGCGAACTCCACGGTGGCCCGGCCCGGCTTGAGGGCCGCGGCAGGCACGGGTTTCAGGAACGAATACTGGCCGTGGCGGTCGTACGTCTGCGAGCCGACGTCCACGCCATTTACCCTGGCGCGCAGCGTCACCGGCTGCAGCTCCTTCATCACCTCTTCCGCCATGGCGAGATTGAGCTCCAGGTAGACCGGCTGATGCGTCGGCGCCGGGTCCAGCGACACGCTGAACACCTGCTCGGTCCAGCGCCAGGCGCCTTCAGAGCGGTGAAAGCCCTTCAGCAGACGCGCCTCGTGCTGGGTGCCCCCCAGCTCCAGCCATGTCACCGCCGCGGGCTGTGCTGATCGCTGGCCAGAACAGCTCAGGCAGAGCGCCACCCACAGAAGGACGGCTGTCTTGAAGTGATACATGCGAAACCATCTCCCAGGAGGATTCGGCGTTCACCTGGCGGGCGGCAGGCGGAACTCCACTTGGTGGCCCTCGTTGAGCTTCTCGGAGAGCTGGCGGTCCACCGTAGCCAGCGGGATCTTCTCGTGCTTGCCGCGCGGGGTGACGTAGTGCAGCTCTTCGCCCTCCACCCAGTACGCCGCGGCCGAGAACACCGAGTGGTCCTTCGTCGCGATCAGGAAGGAGATGGGCGCCTCCGCCGGCTCCGGCGGCGGCGTCCGCGGCGGCACGTCGTGGACGTACAGGCTCGAGTCCTCCCGCGCCGCCGGCGCGCTCGCGGGCGCGAAGTTCTGGTAGATCACCACCGGCGCTGGCTGTGCCGGAGGCGCCACGATCACGCTGGGCGGCGGCTCGTAGGCCGGCCCGTAGTAACCGCCCGCAAACACCGGGAAGTACCACGGCACTACCGCCGGGCGGCGCCCGGACCGGTATGGCTGGAGCGGGGCGCCCGTATACGGCGGGAATCCGCTGATGGTGGCCCCCAACCGGCGGGCGAAGGTCCAGTCGGTGATCGAGAACGGGCTCGCCAGGGGCGGGGCGTTTCCCGTGCCCGGAAACAGCACGTTGCCGAAGCCGGTCTGCGAGCCGTAGTTGCGCCGCGGCTGCGCCACAACCCCGGTCGCCAGCGCACAAGCCAAACTGCCTGCCAGCAGCACTCGCATTACTGTCCCCACTTGCAGCTTAGCGCGGCGCGAGGTCGTTGGCAACTGTCGGCCGGGTGTACACTGGCTTGGTCAGGAGGTTGGAATCCGACTTCCGCAGGCAGGAGGTGATGGGTATGCGCGGTCGCCTGGTTCTCTGCGTCGCCGTCCTCTGGGCGGTGCACCTATTGGGGCAGTCGCCCCAAGCCAGCATTAGCGGGGTGGTCACCGACCCGCAGGGGGCGGTGATCCCCAACGTCGAGCTCACCGCCGCCGAAGTCGAAACCGGCGTGAAGACCACCACGCGCACCAACGACGCCGGCTTCTACTCTCTGCGGCCCCTGCCCATCGGCAGCTACACGGTGGCTGCGCACCTGGAGGGGTTCCGGCGCCACTTGCGCGACGGGATCACCTTGACCACCGGCCAATCGCTCGAGTTGAATATCAGGCTGGAACTCGGCGCGGTGGCCGAGACGGTGACGGTTTCCGCCAAGGTCTCGCTGCTGGAAACGCGCAGCTCCGATGCCAGCCAGCTCGTCGAATCGCAGACCATCGAAGACATGCCGCTGGGCGACCGGCGCGCCATGAACCTCATCGAGATCACCGGCGGCGCCGTGTTCGTGGATTACGACAGCGGCAGCAAGCCGAACTTCAGCCTGGCCGGCGGCCGCACCCAGAGTCAGGGGTTCTTCATCGACGGCGGAACCGGCCAGAACATGCGCATCGGCATCGGCCAGATCGACACCGATCCGCCCGTCGAGAGCCTCCAGGAAGTCAGGATCATGGCCAACGCCTTCTCGGCCGAGTACGGCGGCTCGGCCAGCGGCGTGGTGATCGCCAGCACCAAGTCCGGCACCAACCAGCTCCGGGGCAGCCTCTTCGAGTACCTGCGCAACCAGAGACTCGATGCTCCGAACTTCTTTGCCCCCATCGTGGCCGGCGTCACGCAGAAGCCATCGCTGCGGTACAACGTCTTCGGCGGAACCGTCGGCGGGCCCATCCGCCGCGACCGGACGTTCTTCTTCTTCTCTTATGAAGGCTCCCGCCGGCGCGACGGTTCCGTCCGCACCATGACCGTGCCTAGCGAGCTCCAGAAAGCCGGCGACTTCTCGCAGACCTACAACGCCCGCCGGTTCCAGGTCCAGATGTACGACCCGGCCACGGGCCGCAGCGAGGGCGGGTCCGTGATCCGCGATCCCTTTCCCGATAACCGTATCCCGGCCGCCCGCATGGATCCGGTCGCTTTGAAGATCCTGCCCTTCTACCCCTCGGCCAATCGTCCCCCCGACGACATCGCGGGGGCCAACAACTTCCGCGCCAACGACGTGACCGCTCTCACCCGCGACAACTACGTCGTCAAGATCGACCACAATCTGAATAGTTACAACAAGCTCACCGCCCGCTACCTGTACAACAGCGACAACGTGACCGGGGTAAGCGTGTTCCCCGATCGGGCGGCCGACACCGCGGCCGACAACCGGCGGCACCAGCAGTTCTGGTATGCCACCTGGACGCACATCTTCAGCCCGGCCTTGCTCCACGAGGTCCGTTTCACTTATGGCCGCCGGATCAACCATTCCTACTCGAAGGGCCTCGGCGGGAGCTGGCCCAGCAAGCTGGGGCTCCAGGGCGTTCCCGACGATTCGTTTCCGCAGTTCTCGGCCGCCGGATTCACCGCCCTGGGCGCCGGCACGCAGGAACGCCGGCAGTTCCCCATCCAGCAGTACCACATCCTGAACCACACCTCCTGGATTCGCAGCCGCCACTCGCTCAAGTTCGGTGCCGAGATCCGGCCGTCCATGAACTACGAGATCTTCCGGCCCACCATCTCCGGCGACTTCACCTTCAGCCGGGGCTACACCGGCCTGCCCGGCAACGCCAACACGGGCAGCGGCCTGGCCACTCTGTTGCTCGGCGTGCCGACCAACTTCGATCAGCGCGAGACCCCCTTGCTCGACCGCCGGAGCTGGTATCTGGGCGGCTTCGTTCAGGATGACTGGACCGCGCGCGACGGCCTGACCCTGAACCTCGGCTTCCGATGGGAAGCCGATACGCCCCTCAGGGATCTCAACAATCGCCTCAACGGGTTCGATCAATACGCCATCAACCCCGTTTCTGGCACGCCGGGCGTGGTGAAATTTGCCGGGGTCAACGGATACCGCACCCAGATCTTTGACCCGGACTGGAACAACTTCGGGCCGCGCTTCGGCTTCGCCTGGCGGCCGTTCGGCCTCAGCAGAACCGTGCTGCGCGGTGGCTTCGGGATCTTCTACGCGCATCCGTTCGATCGTGCCGTGGCCAACGTCGCCACGCTGGGCTTCGAGCGGTCCTCGGCCCTAGTGCTCCAGGACAACTACCTCGGCGTGCCGTACACCCTGGGCGGCGGCCTGCCCATCCGGCCACTCCAGGAGGCGGTCCGCGACGACTCCTTCGGCGCCGTCCCGGTGGGGCAGGTGTCGAACCAGGCGGTGACGTTCTTCGAGACCAATCGCCGCACCGGGTACGCGCAGCAGTTCAACCTTCAGATCCAGCATGAGCTGCGTCGCTCCACCCTGCTCGAACTGGGCTATCTCGGCAACCTGTCGCGCAAGCTGGGCAGCGACAATCTCTCCATCAACCAGATTCCACCCTGGATCGTGGGGCCAGGTCGCACCGGACGGCAGTATCGGCCCTTCCCCCAGTTCAGCAACGTATCCATCCTGGTTCCCAGCCTGGGCGTGTCCAGCTATCACGGCGGCGTCCTGAAAGTCCAGAAGCGGTTCTCGCGCGGATTCAATCTGCTCACCACCTATACCTGGTCGAAGTTTCTGGACAATTGCAGCGGAGGTGGAGCGACGCTCGGCGCCGAAGGCGCGGCGTACTCGGACTTCTACAACCGCAAGATGGACTGGGGCCCCTCCGAGAACGACGTTCGCCACCGCTTCACGTTGGGTACGGTCTACCAGCTTCCCTTCGGCCGGCGGCGTGCGTACCTGCGGCGACACCCGGCCCGCTACCTGCTGGGTGACTGGTCGGTCAGCGGCGTCGCGACGGTGCAAAGCGGTGCGCCCATCACCGTCCAGACGCAGACCAACTCCACCAACGCCAATTCGGCCGGCGCCCAGCGCGCCGACGTGCTGCGTGATCCCAACCTGCCGCCCAGCCAGCGCACCGTCCAGCGCTGGTTCGACACCACGGCGTTCGCCCAGCCGCCGCAGTATCAGTTCGGCAACCAGGGGATCGGCCTGGTGCGCGCCGACGGGCGGATCAACATCAACTGCTCGTTGATCCGCATGTTCCCGGTGGGCGAGAGGAAGCAGTTGCAGTTCCGCGGAGAGTTCTTCAACTTGCCGAACCATCCCAGCTTCGGCAACCCGGGCCACCAGTTCGAAGGCGCCGGCTTTGGCATTGTGAGCGCCGCGCGCCCCGCCCGGCAGGTCCAACTCGGCCTCCGGCTGATCTTCTGAGACCCGCCAACCCGGGCTGGCCACGCCAGAACCGGCCCGGACAGCACGAACACCGGGGCTGGCACCACTGTGCCAAGCCGCCCCCACGCCAAGCGCGCGACGGGCGCCACACGGCGCCTGGACAGTCGCGGCTGTCCTGGTTCTCCGCAGCTCCGCCAACCTCGGAGCCGAAAACTGGGGCCGGCAAGTTGCCAAAACCGGTTGCATTCCCCTGGGATTAGGACTAGCATTTGGTGTTGGGAGGCCGTACTCAGATGAGGACATCCGTTGTGCTGGCGGTTCTGCTCGCTACCCTCATTGCCGCTCTGGCGCTCCACGCTCAGGCCCCGATGCCGCGCTGCACCACGGTCGATCCCGCCACCGGCAAGATCGGTGACGAAGTGACCGTGACTGGCGAGAACCTCGACAAGGCCAATGTGGCGGAGCTTCGCCTGGCCCCCTCCACGGGTGGGAACGAGGTCAAGGTGGTGATCAGCGAACAGACGGCCACCACCATCAAGTTCAAGGTTCCCACCGCGGTCAAGCCCGGCCGGCACGCCCTGGTCACCGTTAGCAAGCGCATCCCGCGCGACCTGGAGATCGAGCAGCCCGTCAAGCTCACCATCGAGTAGCTCGGCCGCGCCCGCCCCTCAAGCGGATTGCCGGGTGAGTGCCGCGAGGTGTTCGAGTTTTCTCGCGGCGGCTCCGGAATCGATGGATTGAGCCGCCAGCCGCATCCCCTCCAGAAAACCCTGCGCCTTGCCCGCCGCCACCAGCGCCGCCGCGGCATTCACCAGCACGATGTCCCGCCGGGGCCCCAGCGCTCCGCTCAGCACCGCCCGGGCCAGTTCCGCGTTCGCCTCCGCGTCCCCGCCCTTCAAGTCCTCGGGCGCCGCCGTCGCCACCCCGAAATCCCCCGGGGAGACGCTTCCGCGCTCCACCCCGCCCTCGCGGATCTCGTAAATCACGGTGGGGCCCGTGGTGGTGATCTCGTCCAGCCCGTCCGAGCCGTGCACCACGAAGCCGCGCTCGAGTCCCAGCGCCGCCAGTGCCTGAGCCATCAACTCCGCCGCGTGTTCCGAAGGGGCTCCCACCAGTTGCGCCGTGGCCCGCGCCGGGTTGGTCAGCGGACCCAGCAGGTTGAACACCGTCCGCATCTTCAGCTCCAGCCGCGCCGGCTGTGCGTGCTTCATGGCCGGATGGTAGGCCGGGGCGAACAGAAACCCAATGCCCACCTCCCGGATGGCGCGCGCCGCCTGCTCCGGTTCCTGCGCGATCTTCACCCCCAGCCGTTCGAGCACGTCCGCGCTGCCGCAGGCGCTCGAGATCGACCGGTTGCCGTGTTTGGCCACCTTCACCCCCGTCCCCGCCGCCACCAGCGCGGCGATGGTCGAGATGTTGAAGGTGCCCAGTCCGTCGCCGCCCGTTCCGCAGGTATCCAGCAGCGGCTCGCCGCTCGGCGCCAGCGGCAGCCGGCTCGCCCGCCGCCGCATGGCGCGCGCGAACCCCACCAGTTCCGCGGCGGTCTCGCCCTTCATGCGCAGCGCCACCAGGAACGCCGCCATCTGGGCCACCGACGCCGCGCCGCTCAGGATCGCGCCCATGGCCTCCTCGGCCTCCGCCGCGCCGAGATCCTGACGGCCCGCCACGCGGTGCAGGTAGGGAAGTAGCGTCATGTTATATTAAGATGGCTGAAATCCCCTGACATCCTAGCACAGGCGCACACCCATGAAAATCCACGAGTACCAGGCCAAAGTCATACTGGCGCACTACGGCGTTCCAGTGCCGCGCGGGGAAGTGGTGCGCACGGTGGAAGAAGCTGAGTCGGCGGCCCGCTCGATCGGCGGGGCCGTCGTGGTGAAGGCCCAGATCCACGCCGGCGGCCGCGGCAAGGGCGGCGGCATCAAGCTCGCCCAGAGCGCCGCCGAGGCCACCGAGATCGCCAAGAAGATGCTCGGCATGCGCTTGGTGACCCACCAGACCGGCCCCGAGGGACGCATCGTGCAACGCCTGCTCGTCGAGCAGGCCCTCCCCATCGACCGCGAGCTCTACCTGGGCGTGGTGCTCGACCGCGCCCGCGGCCGCCCCGTCTTCATGGCCTCCGCCGCCGGCGGCGTTGAAATCGAGGAGGTCGCCGCGAAGAGCCCCGAGCTGATCCTCAAGCAGCTCCTCGAACCCGGCTTCGGCCTGCTGCCGTTCCAGGCCCGCGCGCTGGCTTTCGGCATGGGCGTTCCCGCGGGCAGCGTGAGCGCCGCGGTCTCGGCCATGATCGCGCTCGCGGCGGCCTACGAGGGCGTGGACGCATCCCTGGCCGAAATCAACCCCTTCGTGGTCACCCTGGACGGCCGGGTCTTCGCCCTGGACGCCAAGCTCAACCTGGACGACAGCGCCCTGTTTCGCCACAAGAACCTGCTCGAGATGCGTGACCTCCACGAGGAGGATCCCCTCGAGGTCGAGGCCTCGCGCTTCGGCCTCAGCTACATCAAGCTGGACGGCAACGTCGGCTGCATGGTCAACGGCGCGGGCCTGGCCATGGCCACCATGGACATCATTAAGCACGCCGGCGGCAGCCCGGCCAACTTCCTGGACGTCGGCGGCGGCGCCAACGCCGAGCAGATCGCCAACGCCTTCCGCATCCTGGTGTCGGACAAGAACGTCCGGGCCGTGCTGATCAACATCTTCGGCGGCATCCTGCGCTGCGACACGCTCGCCACTGGCGTCGTCGCGGCGGCCAAGGAGCTGAACCTCCAGGCGCCGGTGGTGGTGCGCATGGAGGGCACCAACGTCGAGGTGGGCCGCAAGATCCTGACCGAATCGGGGCTGAACTTCACCGTGGCCGTGGGCATGAAGGACGCCGCGGAGAAAGTCGTGAGGCTGGCGCAATGAGCGTACTCGTCGACCGGAACACCCGCTTGCTGGTGCAAGGCTTCACGGGCCGCGAAGCCACCTTCCACGCGCAGCAGTCGATCGCCTACGGCACCAACGTGGTCGGCGGGGCGGTTCCCGGCAAGGGCGGCATCCGCCACCTGGATCTGCCGGTGTTCAACACGGTAGCCGAGGCCGTGCGCGCGACCGGCGCCAACGCCTCGGTGGTCTTCGTGCCGCCCGCTTACGCCGCCGACGCCATCGTCGAGGCCGCCGACGCCGGCCTGCCCCTGGTCGTGTGCATCACTGAAGGCATTCCCGCGCTCGACATGGTGCGGGTGTGGCGCTTCCTCGAGGGCCGTGCCACGCGCCTGATCGGCCCCAACTGCCCCGGCATCATCTCCCCGGGCCAGTGCAAGGTCGGCATCATGCCCGGGCACATCCACCGTCCCGGCCACGTGGGCGTCGTCTCCCGCTCCGGCACCCTCACCTATGAGGCCGTGGACCAGTTGACGCGCCGCGGTATTGGCCAGTCCACCTGCATAGGCATCGGCGGCGACCCCATCGTCGGCACCAGTTTCATCGACGCCCTCCGGCTCTTTGAGGCTGACCCCGACACCCACGCCGTGGTGCTGATCGGCGAGATCGGTGGCAACGCCGAGGAGCTGGCCGCCGCCTACATCACGGAACAAGTCACCAAGCCGGTCGTCAGCTTCGTCGCCGGGCAGACCGCGCCGCCCGGCCGCCGCATGGGGCACGCCGGAGCCATCATCTCCGGCGGCACGGGCCGCGCCGCCGACAAGATCCGCGCCCTGGAAGCCGCCGGCGTCACCGTCTGCGTCTCGCCCGCCGACATCGGAGAGGCTGTGCAGAAACGTCTATGATCCAGTTGACCCTTTCCATCATCAAGCCGGACGCCGTCTCCGCAGGGCACGCCGGCGAGATCCTCTCGATCCTCGAGCAGGCCGGCTTCCGCCTCCGCGCCCTGCGCCTGCTGCACCTCACCCAGCAGCAAGCCGAGGGCTTCTACGCCGTGCACCGCCAGAAGGGTTTCTTCCCGGCCCTGGTGAAGTTCATGAGCGAGGGACCGGTCATCGTTATGGCCCTCGAGCGCGAGGACGCCATCGCCAAGCTCCGCGACCTCATGGGCGCCACCAACCCGGCCCAGGCGGCGGAAGGCACCATCCGCCAGCGCTTCGCCGCCTCCCTCGAGCGCAACGCCATCCACGGCTCCGACGCCCCCGCCCCCGCCGCCTTCGAGCTGGCCTACTTCTTCCGCGCCCTGGACCTGGCGTAGGCGTAGGGGTCCGGCATTTCCGGCCCCCAACACCTTTCCACAGCGCGTTGTACACTTGTTGTTGGTATGGGCCTGACAGGCGTTCAGTTTGTCCTCAACGCCCGCGGCAACAGGACAGGGGTACTCATCGACCTCAAGCAGCACCGCCGGGTCTGGGAGGATTTCTACGACGCCGTGATCGCGGAGAGCCGGCAGCGGGAGCCACGCGTCGCTTGGGAGACGGTCAAGCGACGCCTGAAGGCCAAGCGGGCGAGGCGTGCCTGAGTACCGTGTAGTCCTCACCCGCTCGGCAGAGGGCGAGATTGCCGCGTTGCCTTCCAGGGTCTAAGAACGGGTGGTCGCCGCCATCGACGCCCTAACGACAAACCCCCGGCCGCCGGGTGTGAGAAAACTGCGCGGCGCGGCCGACCTTTGGCGCATCCGGATCGGGGACTATCGCGTCCTCTACCGCATCGACGACCAACTCCACGTGGTAGACGTGACCCACGTCCGGCACCGCAGAGAGGCGTACGACTGAGGCTCTCCGGACCAGGCGTATCCCCCATTCTTTGGGCTGCCTTATACTAGGAGTGGAGCCTGCCGGACGGGTAGTCGCCCCGCCAGTAGCACAGGCTTTAGCCTGTCGCCGCCAGCGGGGAGGAAAGTCCGGTCTCCACAGGGCAGCGTGCCGGCTAACGGCCGGGGGGACTCGCTCAAAGCGGGTTTCACGGAAAGTGCCACAGAAAATATACCGCCCGTTCGCGGGTAAGGGTGAAAAGGTGCGGTAAGAGCGCACCGCGGCCGGAGCGATCCGGCTGGCAGGGCAAACCCCACGTGGAGCAAGACCAAATAGGAGGGGAGGAGTGGCCCGCTCCGCTCGACTCTCGGGTAGGTCGCTAGAGCCGCCCAGCAATGGCCGGCCCAGACGAATGACTGCCGCCCCCCAGGGCACAGAAACCGGCTTATAGTCCGGCAGGCTCCGCTCTCGTCCACGGCAGGGTGATTCGCGCCAAGGGCGCCAAGGTTTCGCCAGGATTCCCATGCGTTGGATTCGCCTGGTCGCGCTGGTCGCGGTCACCACTGCCGTGTTTGGGCAACAGGATGTGGTGGACGCCGCCTCGTACACCAACGGCGTTGCACCGGGTTCCGTGTTCATCGTCAAGGGCGGTTTTCCGCTTCCCGCCGGGCTGACAATCTCCCCCTTGCCGCTGCAACAATCTCTGCACTGCTGTCCGGGAGATGAGTTTTGGATTCCTGCTAACCGTTTGATAGGAAGAGAGTTAGGCGGCGTTTCTGCATTTCCCGATTTGAATTTTTTCTGGGCCGATCTGGCCCAG
>Ga0315289_10005717_pt1 | contig 18328 bp, 17 predicted proteins | sample YL17G11_40_MG_FD_203452 | JGI IMG/M metagenome (GOLD analysis project Ga0315289, IMG submission 203452) | Sediment microbial communities from Yellowstone Lake, YNP, Wyoming, USA - YL17G11_40 | ecosystem: Environmental > Aquatic > Freshwater > Lake > Sediment | place: USA: Wyoming | collected... | reverse complement strand
TTGTAGGTATCCGTGGGGTCCTCGAACATCAGCCAGCCGCGATTGAACCCGCCCACCGCGGTCCAGTGGTCGCCGAGCTTGTAGTCGGCCTGCGCGCCGGTGACCAGCAGCGGATCGAAATAGCCCATCATGATGTAGGCGTGCGAATAGAAGAAATTCAGCGGCGCCGGGATGTTCTCCAGGCTGGTGAAGCTGGCGAAATGACCCAGCTTCACGGTCAGATCGTTGTACGCCACCTCCGCGTAAAACTGCGGCAGGATCAGGCCGTAGAAACTGTTGGGGTCGTCGAAGCGGGTCTCCAAGCCGAAGCACTGCCCGAAGCGCCAATCGGTGCCGTAGGACATGTCGATGCGGCCGCCGATATCAAAGCCGCAACCGTCGGTCTTCGTGGGCCGCACCAGGTACAGCCAGAGCTGGTTCAACTGGTACTCCCGGTCGCGATCGTTCGTGGCGTTGGGGCCGTTGAACTTGTCGGCCGGCTTGTCGCCGTTGAAGGTGATGCCTTGCTGGATCCAGCCGCCCATGTCGATCCCCCAGCGCTGGAAGCAGCACGGTTGCGGCAGTTTCCACGGTTGAGGTGGGTCGGGGTCGCCACAGCACAGGCACGCGCCTTCGGATGTCGCGCCGCCACGAGGTGCTGCGGCGCTCTGCGGAGTCTCAGTGCTCGGCGGGCTTCTTCCCACGTCGTCCCACAGCAGCCCGGTAGGCAAAGTATTTTGGGAGATGTTTTGCAGTTGGGGCTTTGCCCCATACTGGCCGTATGCTGTTGCACAGCTTAAGGCAAACAGCAGGCCGATGGCAAAGATCGATCCAAGGCGCTTCATAAGTCAATACTCCCGTGAATGGCCCGAGTGAACAACCCACAGGCTTTATCGGAAGATCACGCAGCAGCAGTTGATCCGGTCAGACACGCAATGGCCGCAAATCCGCTACCTCTTGTGCTGCATGGTCGCCTTACGACGCCTGCCGAAACTCTGCGGGAGAGTAAGACACTGCCAAAGGCGCCGTTGAAGACTGTCCCTGCGAAGTGGTGAAGCTCACGTTGATCGCTACAAATTGCCGCGCCGGACGATTTTGTGCGTAACGCAAAAGTCCAACGCCACCCCTGGGTACATGCCACTTGCTGGGGCGGGGGGGCACAGTGTATAAGGACGGGTATCGGCGTGGCGGCACCCATGGCAGCACCAGCCAACAGTCTTTCCGCCAGCCAGCAATCCTATGAAACCTCAGCCGACGAACCAGCCCGAACAGATCATCAACCTCTGGCCTCACCGGCTGGCCTGGGCGTTGGCGTGCGCTGCGATTGCGATGATCTGGGTAGGCGGACTGGTGACCACGTACCGGGCCGGCATGTCGGTGCCCGACTGGCCGACCACCTACGGCTACTGGTTTTATCCGTTGCCTCGCTGGCTCACGGCGTTCTGGGATCTGTTTTTGGAGCACGGCCACCGCACCTTGGGGCAAGTGGTAGGCATCCTGGCGATTGCCACGACGCTGGCCGTGTGGCGTTGGGACCGGCGGAGATGGATGCGCGGATTGGCCCTGGCCGCCCTGGCACTGGTGTGCATCCAAGGGACTCTGGGCGGGCTGCGGGTCATCGAGGACTCGCTGTTTTTTGCCAAGGTTCACGCCTGCCATGCGCCGCTGTGTTTTGCCTTGTGCGGGGCACTGGTCACCCTGACTTCCCCCGCCTGGCAGCGGCGTGAAAAGCCGCAAAGGCACACGGCGGCCCGATGGCTAAAGCGCCTGGCATGGTTTCTCACCGTGGCCCTCTACCTGGAGATCATCCTGGGCGCGCAATTACGCCATCAGCCGCCTGATCCCGATCCCGGCTGGTTCCGGCTCTGGGTTTGGCTGAAGCTGATCGGCGCCGGCCTGATGGCCCTGGCGATGGTTTGGCTGCTGCTGATCGTGTGGCGCCGCGCCAGCGATCAGCCGAAGATCGCGCGCCGCGCGGAGCTGCTGGCCGGCCTCTTTTTGGTGCAGGTTATTCTGGGGGCCGCCACCTGGGTGACGAACTTCGGTTGGCCGGCCTGGTTTACCGACTATCTTTGGGTCATCCAGTACACGGTCGTGGCACGAGGACGGCTGCAAGTCAACGTAACGACCGCGCATGCGGCGGTCGCCTCGCTGACGCTGGCCGCCTCGCTGAGTTTGGTCCTCTGGTCGCACCGCCTGCTGCATCCCCTGCGCCGGTAGCAGATGCACTGCTGTCTTGCTTCAGCAAGAATTGGAAAGGAGGTATGGGGATGACACAGGCTTCCAAGGAAACACGGGTTCCTCTTCTCTATTCGCGCAATCGCACGCCGGAATGTATGATGGCGGTTCCGGGAATAGAGAAGAGGAAACCGTACTTGTCTAATTCTCGCGACAATCAAGCGGATCTTGCTAGATTCTATTTTCGACTAGAGCAAGACTGGTTTCGAGCGTATGGGGAGCAACCATTGGCGGCAATCATCTGCCCGTGAAAAATGTCTTCCGTATTCTTGCCCTGATCCGGCCGCGTATCATTGCCCTGGTCCTGTTTACCATGACGGCGGCCGCCTGCACGGTCGGGCGGCAAGCCCCGCCGTGGCCGCTGCTTGTGCACGCCTTGTTGGGCACCGCGGCGATCATCGCTGGTGCGCTGGCGCTGAACCAGCGCTTCGAGCTGCGCGGCGACGCAAGAATGGCCCGGACCGCCGGACGCCCTCTGCCTAGCGGCCGGCTGACGCGGGGCCAAGTCACCCGTTTTGGCATAGCGGCCTCGGTGGCCGGGCTGGCCTATCTCGCCCTGACAACGGCCAACGTGGCGCTGGTGGCGCTGGTAGCGGCCAGTTGGGTGATCTACCTCTGCACGTACACGCCGCTGAAGTCCCGCACCGCCTGGCAAACACCCATCGGTGCGGTGGCCGGCGCGATGCCGACGTTGCTGGGGGCCGCCACGGCCGAGACAGGTTTTGGCACCATGGCGCTAGCGATGTTCGGCATCGTCTACTTCTGGCAGTTCCCGCACGCGATGGCCATCGCCTGGCTCTACCGCCACCAGTTCGCGGCGGCCGAGGTCAAATTGGCCACGGTGGTGGACCCCTCGGGTCGATTGGCGGGCAGGCTGGCCTTCTGGGGTGCCGTCGCGCTGCTGCCCGTCAGCCTGATTCCCGTGGCAACCGGCCTGGCCGATGGGAGATACGGCCTGATTGCAGTGTTGCTGGGGGCGGGCTACCTGGCGCTGGCGACCGGCTTCCTGCGTCGGGCCGATGATGTCACCGCGCGGAGGCTCTTGCGGGGATCGCTTGTCTACCTGCCGGCCTTGCTGGCCGCGCTCTTATGGAGCGCGGGCATCTTGCCCGCTTGATGCGGCCGAGACGGCCGCGCTCCGGCATGGCACGTCTACCCCACGCGGCGTTTGCCCAAGCGCGGCTCCATCGACACGGGGCGGTCGACGTGTGGCTTGCGGGTGTGCATGCCATGCAAGAGTGGATGCGCTACTGGACTGAGGCCAGGCTGTGCCGCCAGCGGCCGGGCGGGCTCGGCAAGCGGTTGCACAGCCGGTCGTGGGGAGCGCACCAACAACAGCAGCGCGGTGGCCCGGGCCAACGAGGAAACCACAAATAGCGCAAGATAGGCTTCGCGACCGGCGCCCAAGGCCGTCAGCAGGCTGCCGCCGATGAGCGAGCCGGCCAGAATGGCCGTGGAATTGGCCAGATTGAAGATCGTCAGCACGCCGACTCGCCGCCGGCCGGGAATCGCCTCGAAGAACAGCAGCAACGTCGCCAGTTCATAGGCAGCCCAGGCCGCACCGGAAAGAAGTTGAATCGTGCACAAGTAGACGAACGAGTCCGAAAGGTTCCAGAGGACGGCGACCGGCACAATGGCGATGCCGCCGATCCACAGGAGCCGGTGGGCGCCAATGCGATCGGCGACCCGGCCCAGTGCCGGCAAACAGGTGATTTTGGCCAGATACGCCGCGCAGATCAGTGCCACGTAGCCGGCATAGGAGAGCTTCAATTGGCCTAGCATGTAAGGGGTGAAATAGGGGCCGGAGATTTGTACCGCGGCCTGCACCACGAGCAGGTACAGCAGGGTCCGGCTGGTTCCGTGCAGACCATCGGCGCCTCGCGGTTCCGCCGGCCGATGCTCGGCGGCCGCAGGTCGAAACATGCGCGGGAAGCGCCAACCGCCTGACCCAACTCCACTACAGGCGCCCACAATTCCGCGCAGTATTCCGCCGAGCGCCGGCAACCGCACATCCTCGCCGGGCGGCAACGGCTCGCGCTGGCTGGCGAGAAAACGCACAGAAATCAACCGGCTGATGGCGGCCAGGCCAAACAGCACGGCAAAGGCGGCCGCGGGCTGAGCCAGTTTGGTGCCTATCTGCAGCGTCACGCCGCCGGCGACAAAGCCTGCCAGCAATCCCCACTGGCTAACGCGGGTCCGCCGGGCGAAATAGCGGGCCCGCAACCGCTGGGGGACGAGCGTATCAACCCAGGCGTTCCAGGCCGGCCCGCCTGCCAGTCCCGCCCCAAAGTACAGCGACACAATCGCGAACGCGAGGATCAACGGCATAGTCCCCGTCAGGGCCGCCGCCAAGAGCGGCACAAACGAAGCCGCTTGCAGCAGCGCACCCAGCAGCACCCAGCGGCGATACGAGCGCAGCCGGCGCACGGCATAGGGCGACACCAATTGCAGTACGGCCCCTAGAACCAGCGGCACGGTGGCCACCAATCCGCTGGCCAAGGGACTGCCACTGATGGCCAGCACGAAGGCCGGCAAGTAGGTCTCGCCCATGCCCACCATGACGTTGGATGCCGCCCCGTCGGCATAAATGGCGCGAAGATCCTTGCGCACGGCGGCCGAGTGAAATGGCGAAGGACTAACGACGAAGGACGAAGGAGTTCTGGACGGACCAAGGACAAAACTGTCTGCGGCCCGAAATGTCTCCTGGTCTGCCGCCAGCGGCATTGGGGCATTCGCTACTGTTTCGCCATCCGTCATTCGGATTTCGTCATTCAATTAACAAACACGGAGACGGTCCCGGTTCTCGCCGCGCGAAAACAAGACTGTCCCCTTGGTGACTGCCGCAGGGGCATGCCCGTGGTGCTGAATGCTCTCAGCAGGAGAGCTCTGCCAGCATGGCGACGAGTTCCATCCGTCGGTCGGGGCGGAACATTTCGGCCGGCTGGGCATCGATAAGCTTCAAGCGGGGCAGCAGACCGCAGCGATTGGCGATCTGGATTGCCAGTCCGGGGCGGGCGTTGGCTTCCAGCACCACCGGCCCCAGTTCCGCATCCAGCACAAAATCGACCCCGATATATCCCATTTCCAGACCTTCCGCAAGATGGATTGCGGCGGCGAGGAGTTTTGGCCACCCAGGGACAATAATCCCGCCGATCGGATTACCGCTGTCGGGGTGAACCGATACGGCCTGTTGCCGACAGACGCCGCCAAAGGTCGCACCCGTGCTCAGATCGATCCCCGCGGCAACCGCCCCCTGATGCAGGTTGGCCCGGCCGCGGGATGCCACGGTGGGCAGCCGGACCATGGCCATCACCGGCACGCAGCGGTACAGTACGATCCGCACGTCGGGGGTGCCGCCTACGGCCACCGGCTCGAACACCGGATGCCGCAAGATCCGCTGCTCGACGATGGCGCGGTCGGGCTGCCCGGCCAGCGAATACAAGCCGGCCAGGATTCCCGCCACATGGTACCGCAGGTCGGGCAGGGTGGTTTTCTGTCCGCTGGAGGTCACGAATTCCGTGCCGTCGTGCTCGGCAATCACCACGATGCCGCGGCCCTCGGCGCCCTTGGTGGGCTTGATCACAAACTGCTGGCGTTGGCCAACCAATTCCAGGAACCGGCGGACGTCGCCGTACCGTTGGATCAGGGCGTAAGTCTGCGGAACGGGAATCCCGCGTTGGTGGCAGATTTCCTTCGTCCGCTGCTTGTCGTCGAGGTACGGATAGTGCTTGCGTGGATTGGTTGCCAGCACATAGTCGCTGTTGCGGAGATTGATGCCCAGCACGCCCTGTCGCCGAAGTTCTCTCGGCCGGACCCAGAAACGCCGCTTCGTTTGCGCCATGAGGGGAATTAGGGATTGGGGATTGGGGATTGGGGATTGGGTTCTGCATTGGAGGCGGAAGTATCCACGAAGGATGCGAAGTGACGCATCTGCACTTTCGATCTTCGTGCCGTTCGCGTTCTTCGTGGATACCTTAACCATCCTCTAATCCCTAATCCCCAATCCCTAATCCCTTTGCTTGCTACGCGCCCGGGCCGGCCAGATCGCGGAATCGCCACAGTTCGGTCAGCCGATAGCCCGAATAACGTCCCAAGAGAATCAGCGCGGCAATGGTGAAGCAGTGCAATTCGGGATGCACCAGCAGCATGCGTCCCACGGTCGCCCAGCAAAGAATCATGTAGCAGCAAAACGCCACCAGCAGCGTTCCCGCCAAAAGCTGCAACGCGAACCCCACGCCGTCTTCCTCGCTGGTGAGAAAGAAGCGCTCCACCGTCATGGTGAGGATCACCATCGGCAGCAACACTTGGGAACCCGGCTTCACGCCGAAATAGTCGAACAGCGCAATGCCGAAAGCGATGCACAGGACCACCAGCGTCAGCATCACGCTCAGCCGGGGAACCACCAGCAGTTTCAGCAGGTCCAGCAGCGAACGGCTGGCAAAACCCAGGACCATCACCGCCGCGAAAATCATGAGGCCCGTCCGCCAATCGGCATAGACGAAGGCCAGGGCCAACAGCGTGGGCGTAAAGGTGCCGAAGGTGCGGATGCCAATGACGGTGCGAAAGATCGAGGTCAGCAGGGCGCCCAGCGGCATCAACAGAATCAGCGAGAGGATTTCGTGCACCTCGAGTGGCAGTCGTGTTAGATCAAAGATGTCGGCAAGCCGGCGGCCTCCGCTGACGGTCGCGGCGCCCGGCGGCGGCGACATGCGCACGATGGAAATCGTCGGATGCAGCCCCCTGACGTTTCTGCCGCGGACAATCTCCGCGCCGTCGCGGCGCATGGGGACGAAGTTGCGGGGCAGCTCATGGGCCAAGCCGTTTTCCGGATCGTAAGACTCCCACTGGCCGTTGCTGAGCACTTCCACCCAGCGATGCGGCTGCACGTCGGCGCCCAGCTTGATCTCGACCCCGGTGACCAGCCGCGCGGGGATCTTCGCCGCCCGACACAGGGCGATCATCGCCCGGGCGCGCCCCAGCGGCGTGGCCGCGCCCTGCCCCAGCGCGCCGGCGGCGTCGTGGGGCGCATCTTTGGCACCGGGGCGGATCTCGGTCTGGCAGTACTCGAACAACCGCTCGACCAAGCCCTTCTTGTTGCTCACCCCGGTGCGCAGCACGGCCAAAGTATCCGTCACGGTTGGGCTCTCGGCCTGGACCGCCTTTTCGCTGCGGAGGTACGCCGCCGCGGCCTTGGGCGTCAGGTCGGTGCGGGGCCGGTTCGACTGCCATGCCGCGCGCGGACTGAGGTGGATGTCGCACTGGGCCGTCACGCGAAAGTCGCCTGGCTGCGGTGCCACGGCCGCCACTTCGCGGTTTTCGGAGCGCGGGTTGCGCGGGCGCGCAGTCTTCATCCCCGGGGCCAGCAACGGCTCCCGCCGCACCACGCGCGTGGAAGGCGTATCCAGCGGGAACGATGCGCGCAGCTTGGCACCCGCTTTGTCGGCACGAAAGTTCACCACGTAGGTCATCCGCCACATGCTGTCGCCTGGCCGCAGTTGCGTCTTCTGCCGCGAGTTCATCCGCAGGCTCACGGCCGACAATCCCAGCACCATCAGCAATACCACTACCCGCGGAGCGACTTTGCGCGCGTTCATATGCATAGATACGTCAAAAACAGACTACGGGGGAAGAAAAGAACGCTTCAACGGGCAATCGAGAAGGTTCTTTTGTGGCGCGGGCCGACGTGTCGGCCGACCGCTCCAGCTCGCCATAACCGGCGGTCATCAAGCCCTTCGGCAGCGTCGCTGGGCGTCCTTTCCGCTGGCGCAAAACGCTTCCGCGCCGAACAACTGTGCTGAATGTGCCTTCCGCACGCCTCTTATATATACCTTGCCGTGCAGGGCCCGGAAATGCAAGTAATCGCGGCCATCTCCCCAATCCCCAACCACAATCTCCTTCCCCTATTCGCCGCGCGTCGGCCCGTACCGGAGCAGTTGGCCGTCGGCGCGGTGGCCGAGTTGTTGCAGCACCTGGGGATGGATGTCCTTGCTGATCGGTCTCACGGAGCCGTCGCCCAAGAGAAAGTTGACTACCTGAGGATGGCCGGAGCCGAAGCCACCCACCTTCAAATCCTCGGCCACCGCCGGCGGCTGCGGCGGCGTGTACGGCCCGTCTTCATCGGCTGTTTGCGACCAGTCGGAGTAGCTGAGCGTCGTGGCACCTTCGTCGCCAGCGGTCATGTTCAGCGGCGTGCCGGTGTTGCGGAGCGTGGCCCGGGTGCCCGACATCCAGCCCAATTCGTTCTTGGCACACAGCTTCTCGCCGACGTAGATCGTCTGCGACGGTCCATCGGTGACGTCCTTGGCGCGGATGTGGCTGTTGAGGAACAGCACGCCGTGGTTGTCGGCATCGATGGGGGCTTCTACGTCGTGATGGCAACCCGCGTAGTTGCTGATCGGGATCCGGATATTCTTCTCGGGATTATCGGGATTATCGGGCGACGGCAGAGCGGTTGTCCACGGGTCACCGGGGTACGAGGGGCACATCAGCAGGCCGATGCGAATCGTCCGGACCGGCTCGTTCTGCTTATCGTACGCGCCCAACGACAGCTTGATGTGCTGGTAAGTCACCCTCTCTTCGAGATACGGCAACAACTGCACCAGCCAGCTTAGGTGGTTGCCCTCGGGCATGTTATGGATGGGGCCCTCGCGGTTCACCACGCCCGACGGCAGTGATTCGTGGGCCGCCTGATAGTTTTGCAGAGCGACGCCCAATTGATTCATATTATTCATGCAAGACATCCGCCGGGCGGCCTCTCGGGCTGCCTGAATCGCCGGCAGCAACAAGGCGATCAGGATCCCAATGATGGCAATCACCACCAACAGTTCCACGAGCGTAAAGCCGCAACGTCGTCGGCTGTTCATGATTCTTCTCCTTAACGCGGCTGTGGCGCCGCAGGCAAAGGGTCCGGGGTTCAGGGTTCAGGGTTCGGGGTTCAGGGTTCAGGGTTCGGGGTTCGGGGTTCGGGAAAAAGTCTGAATGATGAATGGGGAAGGCGGAATGATGGATGGCCGATGTGGAGTTCGACATGGGTGACGCGCAGCATCCCCTTGTCTTGGTTCAGTTGGAATTGGAATCCCACAGCACCCGCGTATTGTGCCAAAGGCTATGCCCGTACGGGTTCCTCTTCTCTATTCCGAGAAGCGTTAACGTCCATTCGCATAAGCAGCTGCGCGAACAGAGAAGAGGAACCCGTATTTCCTCCCGACTCTCTACAATCCTCGCACCTGCTTTCCAGTTCACAGTGAACCAGGACACCTTTTGACCATTGCTTCACCACCCCCACCTCTGTGATCATTCATCCTTCCGCCTTCATCCTTCCGACTTCGACCACCGCCTCTTTGCTTTGCCGGGCGCGATCGTGCGGATCATCGGGATAATCGGCCTCAGCACGGACGCGGCGGCGATGTGGTTGATCGGCTACCGTTTCGACTTGGATTCGCACCGCGGCGGAGTTGCCGCCGCCGCCCAGTTGCTCGGGCGGCACTTTCCAGAGCTCGCCGGTGTACTGCGGATCGGCGGCCAGCCGCCAGGCCGCCCGCTCCAGCCCCGACTCGGTCAGCCACTGGGCCTGCACTTGCCACAGTTCGGTCTCGACCGACCGACGGCGTGCGGCGGCCGCGCCGAGCATCGAACTGAGTACCACGGCGGCGACCATCAGGCAGACGATCACCGCCACCAGGATCGCCCCGCGGCGGCGGAAAGAGGCACAAAGGCACAAAGGCCCAGAGTGGGATTTCGGGATTTCGGGATTTCGGGATTTGGAGACACCATCGCGAGGGAATCCCCAAATCCCTAAATCCCTAAATCCCCAAATCCCCCTTTGTGCCGCTGTCCCATCCATTTCCTACGGCTCCTCTTTCTTGACGAAGCGATGATCGCTGCCCAGCAGGGCCTCGATCTGCACCGATTCCAGTTGAGGCTGCGCGGCAACGTCGTCGCTGGGCACAATCAGTAAACTGACAAGTCTCGGCCTGTCGGCAGCATGGATTTCGATTTCGGCGGTGGTTTCGGCCGGCAAGGAAAATGTCTCTCGCCGCTGCACAGCCTGGCCGATCCGCTCGGTTCGCAGCAGGCCATCGGGGCCGTTTTCATAGACCACACTTTCGCCGGATGGCAAGTCGAATTGCCAGCCCGGTTGCGACTTGTTGCCGCCCTCGGCCGGGATCGCCTCGCAGCGAGTCGCGGCGTGGGCGTCGCTGCGGAACTGGTCGGCCAGCCGGCCGAGCACGGCCCGGCGCTCGATCTCATGGCGGGCGGCCCGCTCCGCCCGCATGATCGTGTAGAGCAACGTGCTGGCAGTACCCAAGACCACCGAGCCGACGGCCATCACCACGATCACCTCGATCAAGCTCCATCCTCGCCGCTTCATGGCCGATACCTCCAGGCGGTCAGGCGAATCGGCCAAGCCGATCCGCCGCTGTCATCTTCCCACCCCACGGCGACCACGATCTGCTTTGCGCCGGGCTCGTCGGCCGGGCTGATGACCTCGACGGCCAGCTTTCCGTCCGGCAGCAGACTACGGGCCGCCTGCGAAAGCTCCAACCCGGCGACGCCTTGCGGACTGAGTTCCTCCCAAGGCCGCGCGCTGAGGCGTTCCATCACGTTGGCCGCCTCCTGGATGGCCGTCTGCCGCTGTCGGATCGCGCGGCGTTGGGCGGCCGCAGCCTGGAGAAACTCGAGGCAGACCGTCATCATCGCCACCAGCAAAACGCCGGCCACGGTGACTTCCAAGATGGTTACGCCCCGACGCGTGGTCATCAGGTTAGCCTTTGGATCAGTGTAATCAGCGGCAGAAACATCCCCGCGACAAACAGCATCACCACCAGCCCGAAGATCACAATGACCGGCGGATACAGGATTTGCACCAGGGCGTACAGGCGGTAAGTCAATCGCCGGCGGTTGCTGTCGGCCATTTCCCGCAGGGCCCAAGGGAGATTTCCTACCCGCTGGGCCGCCTGAAGGATCGCCAGGTCGGCCTGCTTCATCAGGCCTTGCGCCCGCAGGCTTTCGCACCAGTCGACACCGGCAGAGATGTCGGCCAGTGCCCGGCTCAGGCGCCGGCGGATGGGCTTTTTGGGATACGTGCGGGCGAGGCACTGGATGGCTTCCGGCAGCGGACGCTGTTGCCCGGCCGCCAGGGCCAAAGCATCGAAAATCAACGCCGTATCCAGCCGCCGAGCGAGCCAGACGGTGCCGGGCAGGTCCCAAGTGAGCAAACCCGTGTAGCGCAGCACCGCGTACAGCAACAGCAGGCCGAACAACAGCAGCAAGGGCAAAGAGATGAACGAAAAGGTAGCGAACAAATGGGCCGCCTCGATCACTCCCCGGGTAATCGGCGGCAACGCTGCGCTGAAATCCTTGAAGATCTTCACGAAGGAAGGCACGATCCTCAGCATCATGAAGGTCACGATACCCAGCCCAAAATACGTGAGGCAGAATAAATAGAAGCACCTGCCCAGTAGAGATTGCCACACCGGCTGGTCCAGCTTGGTGATTGCGGCGGCCTGGCGCAGGGCAGCGGCCAGGGCGCCGGATTGGTGGCCGACGTGGATCAGCGGCAGGGCGTGGCGAGGAAAGAGCTTCTGCGATCGCTCAATCGCCTCGGGGAGCGGGACGCCCGCTTTGAGCATGGCCGCCAGTCGGCGCGCCCGCCACGCCGGCGCGCCGCCGCGTTCGCGGGCGAATGCCTCGATCGTGGGGACCAGCGGGATCAAGCGTTCGGCCGAGGCGGTCAGCGCCCACAACAGGGTGTACCGCTGGGCAAATCGATATTCCGTCAACGCCGCGAGAAACACCACGATCAGGACCACCCAAAGAAGGAACCCTGCCAGCGTTAACATCACCAGGAAAACGGTCACCAACAGCACGACCACCGTGGCGAGTACGCGGCCCTCGCCGAGCGCGTTGCGGATCCGGTCGCTTAGCGATACCTCCGTTGGCTCCCGCAGCAGGCGAAGTATGCCCAACACCACGGCCCCCAACAGGATCGTTACGCACATGCCCAGGAGGTATAGCCACGTGTTATCCTGCATGTTTTTCTACGTCGGCATCAGTAGGCTTCTTGTGGTTCGCCAAGTCCAAGTTGACAGGTGGGGCAGACATTCCTGTCTGCCCTGGGCAGGCAAGAATGCCTGCCCCACCGTACCTACGCCAAGTGTTGACGTACCTACGCCAAGTGTTGAATAAGCGAAATCAACGGCAGCAGCAGAGCAGTCATAATGGTTCCAACGAATGCCACAATCACCACAAACAGCGTGGGCGTCAGGATGGCCCCCAAAAAAACTTGCTGGTAGTGTGTTCGGCCCTCGAACATCTCGGCGGCGGCGCGAAATGCCTCGGCCAGCGCAGGCGTCCGCTCGCCCCACTCTACCAGCGGGATTAAAGTTGGAGGAAACTGACGCTGGGCCGCCAGGCTGGCGCTTAAGGGCCGCCCGGCCTCCACCTGGGCGGCCGCGCGGCGGCACGCTGCCGCCAGGGCTCGGTTCGGCAGGCCCTCGGCCGTGAGTCGCAGTGCCTCGGGCAAGGGGACCCGCTGCTCCAGCAGCATCCGCATCACCCGGGAGAAATACGCCAAACGGCCCCATCGCCAGAGCGGCCCGATCAGCGGTATCCAGGCCAGTAGCCAGGAGAACCCGGGTGCGTCGGGCATGGCCGCCGAGAGCAGCAGCAGGGCAAGCAGCAGGGCCGGCGGGCCGGCAAGCTGCACGGCCGGAGCCGGACTTTGCACGATGAGTTGCGTCAACCGCGGCAGTTGGGCACCGAAATCTCGGAAGATTTTGGCAAAGCCGGGTATCAAGCAGGCCATCAGCAGACCTACCAGGGTCAGCATCACCAGCAGCACGATCGGATAGGCAAGGACCAGCCATAGCCGCTGCCGCACTTCCGCCTGGCTGCGCTGAAGATCGACGAACTCCTCGAGGACTTGATCCAAATTGCCGCTGCGGACCGCGGCCAGCACCAGGCCGCGGAGGTGGGCGGGCAACCGCGGCCCTTGGGCCTCGAAGGCGGCCTCCAGCGTGGCGCCGGTCGACAACTCGCCGGCAATCTCCTCCAGCGCTCGCGACAAGCGGCGGTCCGGTAACTCCTCCGCCAGCGCCCGCAGCCCCTCCTCCAACGGCAGGCCGGCCTTGGCCAACTCGGCCACTTGCGTGGCCAGTTCGGCCGCCTGCTGCGCCGACAGTTGCCACGACGAACCCGATTTCGCGCTTAAAAACCAACCCATAGCACTTCACGCGGCCGTTTGTGTACTGTAGGTCAGGCTTTCCAGCCTGACGTTTGCCGATTCGACGTCAGGCTGGAAAGCCTGACCTACTCCTCACGATAGATGTCTCAGCAGACTGACATAGGGCAGGAACAGGTTCAAAGCATAAAGGGCGGTCACGCTGCCGCCGATCACGACCGTCAGCACGACCGGCAAGAATACCCGAACCATGTCGGCCCGCTGCTCCGCGCGGCGGCGATAGGTCTCGGCGGCATGCCTTAGCGCCGGCAACAAGGCCCCCTGGCGGTCGCCGGCGGACATCAACCAATGCAAAAGCGGGGGAAGCTCCGCAGCGTGTCTGCCACGGTTGGCTTGCCCAACCGCGCTGTCTGCACTGCTGGACAAGCCGGGCACCGACCGTAGGTTGGTCGTGGCACCCAAAACCTCGCCGCGCTGCAAATGTTCGGCCAAGTGCCTGGCGGCGGCGAGCAAGCGTGGATCGCCGCAGGCTTCGCCGGCCAACACCAGGCCGGTCGGCAGCGGCACCCGGTTTTCCACGAGCAAGGCCAGCACTTCGGCAAAGGTGGCGGTCTGTGAGCACTGCAAGGTCTCCCCCACCCAAGGCAACCAGCCCAGCAGCCAGGCAGACCGGCGGGGCCCGGCGATCGCCGCCCGCCGCGACTGGTACCACCAGGTCACGGCCAGCATGAGGATCGCCAGGGGCACAAGCGTCCCCCAGTAGCCCGCCCATTTCCCGCAAGAACTCCAGATCACAAATACGGGGCGGCTGGGGATGCCGAACGCCTGGAAGGTCCCCGCCAGGGTCGGGGCGATCTGACGGCAGAAAAAGGCGAACAGCGCGCAGGCGACCATCACCACCAGGAGGGGATAGATGGAGGCGGCCAGGATACCCCGCCGGGTTTCGGCCAGGCGTCGCAACGACGCGGCCACCGCTTCCAGCGCCGCCGGGAGCCGCCCGGCCCGCAGACCGGCCTCGACCACCGCCCGATACACCGGCGGCAGCCGACCCGACTGCTCGGCGAGCACCTGCAACAACGGCTCGCCACGGCCAGCGCGCTCGGCCAGCACCGTGGCGATGGCACCCAGCCGACCCGGCATGTCGCTGCCCAGGGCGGCCAGGCCCTGTTCCAACGGCACGCCGGCGCGCGTGAGCGCGGCGATTTCCTCGTTTAAGGCCAACAACTCGTCGAGCGTGATCGTGCCCGTCTTGTCGGGTTCAGTCTGTGCCAAGTTCGGTTCCTCCTACAACATCTCTCCTGGCGACTGGTATCCCAGGACGCGCCCGTATGAGTCGCTCAGTTTCGCTTGGCAACCCGCTTCGGCGGCAATCCGGATCAGCATCGCCCGACGCACCGATTCCTCCGAGGAGATGTCTGGCGAGAGCTGTTGAATCCGCCGGGCGACCTCGTGGAGCGACGGCAGTGACTCGCGCCGTTGCAGCACCAAGTTGGCTGCGTGGGCCGCCGCGAGCAAGGGACCGAGGCTCAGCAAGAGCATCGCGGCCAAAGCCATGGCAAACCGCCACCGCGACACGCGGCGCTGGCGGCGCAACTGCGACCGCACGCTGCCCAGCACGCGCTGGCGCAGCGCGACGGAAGGCTCCGGCCGGGGAGCGGACGCCAAAAACTGCTCTAGCCGTTCGAATTCGCGGGCCAATGGTCTGTTTTCCATTACCGGCTACTCTCCAGTGAAATCTTTCTGCCCGCCAGCGATGTCCGCAACTTCTTTAACGCATAACGATAGCGGCTGGCCGCCGTGCCGCTGCTCACGCCCAATACCTCGGCAATCTGGGCGAACGTTAGCTCGCCATCGATCTTGAGGGTCAATACCTCGCGCTGTTCGTTGGGCAGCGCACGGATGGCCTGTTGGAGCCGATGCCACTGGGGGTGATCCTCTGCGGCCCGCTCCACGGGTGCCACCGCGTCCTCGGCCGTCGTTTCCGATGCCTTTGGCGCTCGCGCCTGTCGCTGCGCACATCGGCCCGCTGCTCGCCTCAGGGCCGCAAACAAATACGTCGTCAGGTCGCGCACCTCGCGGAGGCTTTCGTGCGCCCGCACCGTGGCCAGGAACACGTCCTGCACCACGTCCTCGGCATCCTCGCGGCGGCCGAGTAGTCCCAGCGCCGCCCGATACAGCCGCCTGGCATAGCGGTCGTAGAGCGCCGCGAACGCCCGCTCGTCACCGGCGGCAAGCCCAAGCAGCAATGGGTCTGTGCCGGCGCCGTTCACGCCTCACCTCTGACTTGCCCTATAGAACCAAGAGCCGCATTGCCCGAGAGTTTATCTACAAATCGCTCCCTTTCTGGAGAATCCACCCCCGGACGGCCACCCGATCCAGTCGGGGACTGGTCCATTTTTCGGTCAGCTCCGGTGGTCAGTAGTCAGTTGTCAGTTTCCTGCGCAACTGCGTTCAAGCTGATAACTGACTACTGACCACTGACTACTGACAACTCCAATCAGGCTCCGGGCGGAAAACATGGACCTGTTCCCTTGGGCGTTCACATCCCTCTTACCCCAATCCGCTTCCCGAGTGTCTCGGGAAACTCGCGGAGATGCCCAGCACGCGCCGGACTTCCGCAGGGCTGGTTAGTCCATCACTCACCGCTCGGCAGGCCCGCTGCCAGCGGTCAATCATCCCCTTCTCGCCGGCCAGCCGCTCGATCAGCGGCGTCTCGCAGCGAGCGAGAATCGCCCGCGATAGCTCGCTTCGGCCGAGCGCGAGCATCTCGACCAGCAGGAAGCGGCCTCGATAGCCGGTCCCGCCACAGGCGTCGCAAGCGCGCGGCACCCAAACCCGCTCGACGGGCAGCCCCAGCCGGGCGTCAAGGTCGTCGCTCGGCTGCGCGCACGTGCAGAGCCGCCGCAAGAGCCGCTGGCACAGGATCGCCAGCAGGCCGCTGCGAAGCACGTAGGGCTCGATGCCCATATCCAGCAGCCGCCCGATGGTTTCGGCAGCGCTGCCCGCATGGAACGTGCTCAACAGCAGATGGCCGGTCAAAGAAGCCTGCAGGGCGGCCTCGGCCGTGGCGCGGTCGCGAATCTCACCCACCATGATGACTTCGGGATCTTGCCGCATGAGGAACCGCAGCCCGGCCGCCAGGTCGAGTCCGGCCGCCGCGTTGACCTGCGATTGCGCCACCCCCGGCACGGCGACCTCGATGGGGTCTTCCAGCGAGACGAGGCTGCGGGCACCGGCGGTTTCCCGGGCGATCTCGCGCAGAGAGGCGTAAACCGTGGTCGTCTTCCCACTTCCCGCCGGACCGGAGACCAGGATCGCCCCGGAGGTTTCCGCAACCAGTTGCCGTAGCGGCCGGCTCACGTCGTCCGGCAGGCCGAGGTCGTCGAGCCGCTGATACTCCTGCGAGCCGCCGAAAAGCCGCACGACCGCCCGCTCGCCGTGCAGCGTGGGAAAGGTGCATACGCGGACTTCCACTTCGCCGTCGGCACGGAGGCGGCCTTCCTGCGGGCAATCGGTGCGGTAGGTCAGCAGTTGAGCCAGGACCTTCAGCCGGGCGATGATGTTGACGGCCAGCTTGGCCGGCAGCACTGCCACCGGCTGCAACACGCCGTCGATGCGGAACTTCAGTTGCAGTCCATTTTCGGCAGGCTGCAGATGGATATCGCTGGCGGCTGCGGCCCGGGCGGCGGCCAACATGCGGTCGACTACGGCCGTGGCATACTGGGGATCGGCCGGATCGAGACCGGCAAATTCCTCCCCCAGAGGATGGGGCGTCGCCTGCAACATCGTTACTGCTTCCCGTGCTGGGCCTCTTGGTAGTCTTTCAGCTCGGTGATCTGCTCCTCGTCCAACTCGTAGCGCTTCGCCTCTTCGGGCGTGGGGACTCGCAATGGGCGAATCACGCGGAAACCGAGGAAGTCGCCGTCGGTCAGGTACCAAATGCTTTGCGGAATCTGCGGGTCTTGCTTCTTCCAATCCTTGTCGGAGGCCCGGCGAACGGCACTTCGCAGGGCGGGCAGATCGTCGACCCAGGAGCCGCCGCGGACGACGCGCGCGTATTCGGTGATCGCCGGAGCGAACGGTTCCTTGGTCGATTTGCCCGCAAATTGCTGGTAAAAGTCGGGGACGTGCTGATCCAGGACCCATTCGCACACATTGCCGTGCATATCGTACAGGCCCCAGGGATTGGGCTTTTTCCGGCCCACTTTGTGATACTTGTCGTCGGAGTTGTCGGCGTACCAGGCATACTGGTCGAGTTGTTCTGGATCGTCGCCGCACGAGTAGGCCGTGGTCGTTCCCGCACGGCAGGCATATTCCCATTCGGCCTCGGTGGGGAGCCGGTAGTAGCGGCCCGTCTTGGCCGAAAGCCACTTGCAATACAGTTTGGCACCAAGCTGCGTCAGGCAGATCGCCGGATATCCCTCCTTGCCCATGCTGAAGGTCATGTCGGTGTACGGATTGGTGGGCATGGCGATGGCATCGACCAACTGCTCGCGCTCGCCGGGCTGGGTTTTCTGCTGGTCGTGCTTCAGCTTCCGCCGCTGCTGATCGAGCTTCAGGCCCCACAATTCGTATTCGTCCCAGGTCACCTCGTGCTTGCCCATCCAGAAAGGCTCGATAACGACCTCGTGTTGCGGGCCTTCGTCCGCATTGCGATCTGGCTCGCCGTCGGGGCTGCCCATGACGAACTTCCCACCTTGGATCGGCACCATATCGAACTTCACATCGGTCTCTGGAATCAACTCGGTGTAAGGCTTCATGCTGGCCTCGTCCTTGGCCTCCGCGTCGGGCAACTCGATGGACTTGGGCAACCAGACCGGCGTGGGAATCTCGGTCGGCCCGAGCGACTTTTCGCCAGCGGCGCTGCCTTCCGCAGGCTTTGGCTGGGCCGCCGCCAGCAGCGCTGACGGCTTCTCCTCACTCGCTGCG
>Ga0315289_10005716_pt1 | contig 18328 bp, 12 predicted proteins | sample YL17G11_40_MG_FD_203452 | JGI IMG/M metagenome (GOLD analysis project Ga0315289, IMG submission 203452) | Sediment microbial communities from Yellowstone Lake, YNP, Wyoming, USA - YL17G11_40 | ecosystem: Environmental > Aquatic > Freshwater > Lake > Sediment | place: USA: Wyoming | collected... | reverse complement strand
GACCAGGCTGGGAAGCGTTCGGCCGCGCCTGAAGTATTGGTCAGGTTTTGGATGCTGCCATACTTTTGCGGCACAGTGAGGATTTCGCCGCGGGCTTCGAATAAAGCCCGTTTGCCGGTCGGCGAAAGCGAGAAATTCTCAATGTTCTTCGACAAGTCTTTTAGCTGGGGACGCACTTCCGGTAAATCAGCCGGCACCTGTATCGAGAGCGGATGTGAGGTTTCGCCCTGTAAGTCCAGCAGATGCAGTTTGCCCCCGTTTTCAAATACGATTGCATCCGGCCCGATGCTCGGCCATTTCACATCGTACTCGGTGAACCTGGTTACCTGGCGAGTTTTGTTAGTTGGCAGCTCATACGCCCAGATATTTAGCTTTTTGTGCTCATCGCGGTCGGATAGAAAATAGACGGTGTCCTTGTGCCACATCGGCACGGAATCGGTGCCCTCGAAGTCGGTCATTTTTGTTGAGGTGTTGTTGACGAAATCATAGATCCATATATCGCTGGCCATGCCGCCGCGGTAGCGTTTCCAGGTGCGAAATTCTGTCGAGATGAATTGAAAGGCGATGCGGCTGCCGTCGGCGCTGAAGCTTGCCAGCTCACCGTAAGGCAGAGCAAGCGTCTCCGGCGGGCCGCCGTCAATTGATTGCTTGAAGAAGCGATTGAACCGGCGTGACGGGCTGACCATTCCCGAACGATACAAGATATGCCTTCCGTCCGGATACCAATCCACGACCGAATCGTCGGCTGGATGGTGCGTCAGCCGTTTCGGCGCGCCGCCCTGTGCGGGCATAAGATAGACATCAGTGTTGCCGTCGTAGTTGCCGCTAAAGGCGATGAACCGCCCGTCGGGCGAAAACTTCGCAAATAGCTCCTGTCCCTTCGGCGAGCTTAATCTTCGCGCTAATCCGCCATCTTTTGGCACAGTCCATAAGTCACCGGCATACACAAATACGATGCTTTCGGCGCTGACATCCGGAAAGCGCAGCATCCGCGCGTCGGGCATCTCGGTCCGAATCGGCTCTGCACCAATAGATGCTGAAGACAAAGAAAACAGAAGTGCGGTCAAGACCAGCATGTTTCTCATGGCACTTACCTCATACTTTACGATGCCCCACATTTTCGGGCGAATACTATCAGTTGCCAACTCTGAAGGCAAGCGCATTTTACCGGGTTGGGCGTAGGCACGTAGAAGATAAAAAACAGGACACGGCAGACAGTGGACAAGAGACTTGGACTACTGTATTCTGTATTCCGTATTCTGTCTTCTGTATCCTGGGAGACCGCGACCGATTATGGCTAAGAGCAAATACCTAACCGCGCCGCTGCCGTCGACAAAAATGCCGGCAGGGATTCCGTACATTCTCACCAATGAAGCCGCCGAGCGGTTCGCGTTCTATGGCATGAGCTCCATACTCGTGGTGTTCATGACTGAATATCTTATGGGGCCGAATGGAACGCTGGACGTCATGGCGGAGGAACCCGCTAAGGCGTGGTTCCACTGGTTTACCGCCGCGGTCTATTTCATGGCGATTGTGGGGGCCGTGGTCTCAGATGTCTGGCTCGGCAAGTTCAAGACCATCATTTGGTTCTCACTGCTGTACTGTGTGGGATTCGCCGTCCTGGCATGGGACCACACGCGCTTGGGACTCGTCGGGGGACTGGCAATAATCGCAATCGCTTCCGGGATTATCAAGCCATGTGTCTCTGCGAACGTCGGTGACCAGTTTGGACCCTCCAACAAGCACCTGATCGGGAAGGTTTATGGCTGGTTCTACTTCTCGATAAACCTTGGCGCCTGCATCTCGATGTATTACTGCCCGCGTCTGCTGGATTGGTACGGCCCCGCGGTCGGGTTCGGTGTTCCTGCGGTTTTCATGGTGCTCGCAGCGCTGGCCTACTGGTTGGGCCGATACAAGTTTGTGGACGTCCCTCCGGCCGGCAAAACCGGCTGGCGAGAAACGCTCGACAAGGAGGCAGTCAGGACACTGGGCAGAATCTGCATTATCTTTCTGTTTGTATCCATGTTTTTCGCATTGTTCTTTCAGTCGGAATCTGCATGGGTGCTGCAGGCCGGCAAGATGAACCTGCGATGGCTCAACAAGAGCTGGCTGCCGGCTCAAATGCAATCTGCAAATCCTTTCCTTATCATGGTCCTGATCCCGTTGTTCTCGTTTGTAATCTACCCGGGTCTGAATCGGATCTGGACCATGAGCCCGCTGCGAAAGATCGGTATTGGCATGTTCCTGACGGCCGGGAGCTTCCTGGTCCCCGTGTGGATAGAGACCCAGCTCGAAAACGGCGGGCAGCCGTCTATCGGATGGCAATTCTTCGCATATATCTTTCTGACCGGCGCCGAGGTAATGGTGTCCATCACGGCCCTGGAGTTCGCCTACACCCAGGCCCCCAAGAAGATGAAGTCCTTGATCCAATCGATCAACCTGCTCTCGATCTCGGTTGGAAACTTGTTCGCCGCCGTGGTGAATGATGTGATAAGGAACTCCGACGGCACCAGCAAGCTGCCGGGAGCCAGCTACTACTGGTTCTTTGTGGTTGCTATGATAGTGACAGCGGTGCTGTATATTCCAGTCGCCGCGCGGTTCAAGCTCAGAGAGTACATCCAGGACGAGGCCGGCAGCCAGGCCTGAGCGTCGGGAGATCAGGCCGCCAGGTTATCAGGCTATCAGATTGGTAGGGTATGCTCCGCATACCGCCAAATTTCGCAAATGGTATGCAGAAGTCTGCATACCCTACTTCTGATGCCCTTCAATACAGGCTCTCTCACAGCGCCTTCAGCAGCATCTCGCGCACCACGATCTTCATCGGCCCAAACTCCGCTCCAGGATGGACCTGAAAGCCAATCCGTCCGGAATCGGTGGTTTTATCACGGACATCAGCGACCTGTCGGCCGTTCAGCCACATCTGCATGTGCTCGCCTTCGGCTTGAAGTTTTATGGTGTTCCAGCCGTCGCGATTTACCAGCGTCTTGTCGGTGTTCATCGCAAGGAACATCTTGCCGGGACAGTATAGCGTGCCTGAATAACATTCGGGATTTTTGTACTCGAGAATATCTGCCTGGTATGCCTTATCGGGTGTCTGGTAGCGGAACCAAACTCCGCTATTGCAGGGCCACTCCACGCGGTACGCGACGGTCAGGACAAAATCCTTGTAGGTATTTTCGGTAAGCAAATCGCCCGGCGCATTATTCTCGCCCTGGGTTCCAATCAGAAGCCCGTCTTTTACGATCCATTTGGCGTTGCCGACGGTCTGCCAGCCGGTCAGGTCCTTGCCGTTGAACAGCTTTATGAAACCGGCTTCGCTTGGTTTAACGCCCTTCTCACATTGTTCGCCTGTCCGGCAAGCGGTGAACAGCATCAACACCAACATCCCGGCGATAGCTACATATCTGCTTGGCATAATTCTCTCCTTACGTTAAGTCCATTTATATCCAGCGTTAAAAATGCCCGAAAGAAGTGTGCTGCCGGTCAATCCTGCCAGATGTCGGTCGTGCGCGCCTTGACATCGGGCATCGGCGGCAGCGGCTGACTCGGAATCGGCTCATACCAGAAAGTCGCGGTCGACCAATCGTCCTGGGTCTCGGCCAGCCCTTGCTTCCAGGCTATTTGCTGAATTGTTATGCGACATTCTTTCTGCCAATAGATCGGATCGGGCAGGTGCCAGCGATACATCGATACAAAGTTCTTCTGGTCCAGATTACAGCCGTTGTACAGGTACGGCGTTTCCTGCATGCCGTAGGACAGGCACACATAATCTTCGCTGCCCGTGCCGCAGATAGTTGGAAATTCGGTGTCGCCATCCATATAAATTTTTATCTCGCCTTCGCCCCACCATTGGCCAGGGTGCATATTTCGTATGCCGATGAGTGCACCGATGTATCGGCCTTTGTTCTTTCGTTGCGGCAGCAGCACAAAGTCCTGCTTTTCGGTTGTCGGATTTTCCCGGCGGAACACCACGTGCAGTCGACCAACGTCACGCGCATGATTGTCGCCGATTGTGTAATCTACCTGGTAGAAGAGCGGCACATTCTTTTGACCTTCGTTAGTAAGTGTGATTTTTGCCCGTTTGGTAAACGGCATAGGCAGCCAGATATTCATGCCGGCATTTTTGCCCAGCGAGTGCACGGCGGAATAATATGGCATCACCTTGCCGTGCGCAAAGCCCATGAAGTCGCCGATGGGGCACTCGATGCTCGGATGTTTCTGGTCGTCCCACCATCCACGGATTACCAGGCTTCTAAGATTGTTGGGCTCTTTGCTGGTGGTCATCCAAATGTGTCGGATGGTGCCGGGGCCTTCGATGTCACAAAGCTGGACTTCTTGCCCGGCCTTTAGTGTTATCGCCGGCGAGCCTTTTCGGCCCACGCCGAGCTTGCTTTCCGCTTTGCCGCCTTGGCCCGGAGCGCCGGTCGGATTCTCGAACGAAATCGAGCGTGAAACCAGACCAGCGTCAAGCAGATATGGCTCAGCCGTAATATCCGCCGGCTTCTGCGGCAAGCCACAGCCTGATATCAACACGGCTGTACACAACAGCGTCCCTACGACAATTCTCCTGCTCATAGTTCTTCCTTTTACCGCTGCGAAACGTACTCATAGAGGCCTTTCGCCACGTCTTCTTGGGCGTCTTCAAAGAATATCCCGCGACCGGAGACTTCGTTTCCTCTTTCGTCTTTATGCGCTTTGGCAACCGAAGCACTGAGATTGAATTGGCGATTTACCTCCAGGATAGGCGTTATTTTTGCCTGGAGTCGCTCCGCTGCCTGTCTGGTGCATTTTCTGCTGTAAATGCCTCGAAGGCTCAAGCTCTCGCCCTGGCAATCGCAAGTTGTTCCGTCAGGAGCGACACATTCAACTTTCACCTTACCGTCATCTGCCTTGACGCGCCTGAACACTCGGCCGTGCCGATTTCCACTGTATTGTGGTTCCTCGACGGCTGCAAATACCTTCGAGCAGAGCTGGTCGAATTTGGCCTGGTTTGAATCAATCAATCGTTTTCTGCTTGGAGTGGCCGGCTGCATCCAGATATCACGTAAGGCGTGGAAATCCAGCCAAAATACCTTGTGTTTTAATTCACTAAGTGTATGAATAAAGTCCAAACCGAAACTCTCCGGGAAGCGGAACGCCCGTTTTAGGCACTGCTCGAATACAGCCTGCCACGAGGGTTTTTGCGCCTTTGGGTCCAGCGTCAAAAGTGTTTCCAAGATAGGCCTGGCTAAATCATGGTCATCCTTGCTGTCCAGCATGATCTTCTCAATCACACCCCTTATCGCACTTAAGTGAGCCTCATCCGCCCGCGAAAGAACATTTTTCAATGGTCCCATCATATCGTTTTGAATTTGTCTGCGCGAGGCGCCTGCCCCGCGGCCAGCGCAGCGAGCTGGGGGTTCCATCTGGTATATGTCAGATAACACCGACAAAAGACTTTCGAATGTTTGCGTGCGACCGTCAATATCGTATGCGGATAGTTTTCCCATTAGTTGTCTGAAAAGATTATAGTTTTCACCGTTTTCCGCTAATTCCAAAATGTCCCCAGCATGGTGCCTGATACTCTCTACGATAAGGGCGAGGTCACGATCGGGCGTATCATCCATTTGGCTAAGCAGTGCATCAAAGCCGTCTTTTCTGGTTGCGGGGCTTGTGATTTGTTCGATAATTTTTGCACGCGGCAAACCATCTATTATTGTTTTTAGTTTTGCAGCTTCTGCTTCTGCGTCTTTTCTGCGCCGACGCTCATCAAGAGCCCAAAAAAACGGCCATGTAAGTATGAAATGATAACCGATAGTTTTCAGCAGCGGCCATTGGCGTTTGGTAAACTGTTTGGCAAGTCGCGGCAGTCCCCCCCACAATATTACGAGGCCCGCGAATGCAACGACTTTTGATAGGGGTTTCTCGAAAAAGTATACCCCTGCCAAGAGAGCGGCGGTAATTATATTGGCGTATATTGCAGTAAATAGGTGACGATAGAAATCGCTGTTGTTTTTTGGTTTTCCGCCCATTTGAATTTCCCCAAACAAAACCGTCCCTGAACACTCTGATTGGCTGCCAAAACACCAAGTGAGCAATAGGCCGGAGCTCCATCTCTATCACAGAAAACGCAAAAAACTGTCGGGCCCCAACGCCTTATTCATCAGCCACTAATTATTGTCTTCGAGACGGAAAGTCAAGCAAAAACTCGTAAAATCCCGAATCTGAAAATTTCTTAAAAAAGCCCGATGCGCGGACACAGAAACATAGAAAACTTCTAAAAGTGGTTGATTATTACCGGAATACAGACTATTCTAGGCGAAGCACAAGAGGGCAAAAGGTGTTTTTCGGACCGAAAAGAGAGACGTGACAATGCTCCGCTGCCATTTTTCGCGTGCCAGCGGAAAAAGGTGAATCCTGCCTTAAGAGTTGGTAAGTAATGAAGCGGATTATTTCAGTATCGCGGCGGACAGATATCCCGGCCTTTTACGGTGACTGGTTTATGGGCCGGCTCAAAGCTGGCTTTGCTGGCGTAGCACATCCGTTCGGCGGGCAGAAATACGTCGTATCCCTGAAACCAGAAGATGTTACCTGCCTTGTCTTCTGGTCGAAAAACTTTACGCCGTTTCTGGAAAACCTAAAGACCATTGAAAGTATGGGCTACAAGTTCTACTTCAATTATACCGTCACCGGCCTGCCAGGCATCTTTGAAAGCAACGTCGAGAAACAAGCTGCGATTGGAACCTTGAAACTGCTCAGCAGAATGTATTCGCCTCAGCACATAAACTGGCGATTCGACCCCATTATAATTTCAAGCATCTGTGATGGCGAGTTTTTTATCAGGGCGTTCGAAGAACTTGCCCGTGAGTTTGAAGGATTTGTGTGGCGCTGCTACTTTAGCTTTGTGTGCGAATACAACAAAGTCAGACGCAATTTCCAGGAGCTTCAAAAAGCAACAGGCGTGGAAATTATTGAGGTCGGCGAAGATTTCAAGATTAACCTGGCAAACGAGCTGTCGGCTATTGCAGAGCGTCACGGTATCGAGATGTTTTCCTGCTGCAGCGACTACTTAGCAGGCGGCAGAATCAAAAAAGCTCACTGCATCGATGGCAGCATCATCGAGAAGTTATTTTTCCCGGAAGGGTTCCAGTACACAGAAAAGCCCACACGGGCTGAATGCGGCTGCATCGAGAGCATCGATATTGGCACGTACGACACCTGTCCGCACGGCTGCGTGTATTGCTATGCCAACGCGAATAAGAGCAGGGCCTATGAGTCCTTCCGCAAGCACGATAAGGATTCTGCCTTTTTAGGCTACGGTAAATCCGAATCAGACCGCTGGCTCATGGAAATAGCCAGTGGTGACTGGTTAGTTAGCTAACCAAGGGCCATATCTAATACTAATTGTTCAATTGCCACCTGTGCTTTTGTTTGGCCGGTTTTTATCGCATAATCAATCGTCCCCAATTGGGACAGAATCCGGCTGAGCTGCGGCAAGGTCATTTTACGGACTTGCGCAAAGAAGCCTTCTATATTGGCCCAAACTCGCAGTCTCTTACTGACCTCAGGAGGGCTGATGCCCTTTTCAAGTAGGGCTTTGGCGTTGTACATCCTGCGGAAATGAAATGCAAAGGCACCTACGACGGTGTAGTCAGCGTCCTTGTCCTGGGCGAACATGTTTCGCAGGCGAGCTATCGCTTCTGCTGTCTTGCCGGCGACCATAGCGTCAATCACCTCAAAGGCGCCGTAAATGCGGTTATAGCCGATGAGTGACTCTACGTGCTTAGCCGTTATGACCTTTTCCGCGTCGGCAAATACAGCCAGCTTGTCGATCTCACTGTATAGTAGCGGCAGGTCGTCGCCGGTCAGCTCGATCAGCAGCTCAGCGGCGTCTTTATCGAGCCTTTTATCGTGTGCGTCGCCGGCGTATTTTGACAAGCGGCCGGGCAACTGCCAGGACGCAGGCTGTTTCACCTCGATTAATTTGCCGACCTCGGGCAATTTTTTAGCCAGTTTTGTACGGGCGTCCCAGGTCCTGACCGTCAATATTAGTTGTCCGGTGCGGCAGGGATTATCGAAATACTTTTCGAGCAAGGGGCGGTTTTGCGATACGAATTCATCTGCATTTTTCACGACAACGACGCGCTTTGGGGTCAAGAACGGAACAGTCCGAAGTTCATCCAGAACATCGGCAACTGAGACCTCGCCCGCATCGGCAACAAAAAGCCCGGTGGCTCTTTGTGAGGGCTCTATAAGCTGCTGGAGAAATTCCTGGCACTGTGCGTTGACCAGCGAGTCATTTTTGCCGGCAAATACGTAAATCATTTTAGCTTTTCAACCAGGCATTACACGGATTTCACTGATTGGGATCTTCAAGTTTGTCCTTATTCTCCGTGTAATCTGTGAAATCTGTGGTTAATTATCTTCAGCGACTATTTTTTCTGCGGCAACGAGTTTGTCGTCGGGTTTTAGCTTGATAAGCCGCACGCCCTGCGTGTTTCTGCCGATGGAGCGGATTTTGTCTAGGCCGGTTCGGATAATCATTCCGTTAGCAGTAATAAGCATCAGATCGTCGTTGCTTTGGACCGCTTCTAGTGCTACTACTTTGCCGTTTCGAGCGGTGGTTTTTATGTTCTTCAGGCCAACGCCGCCCCGCCCTTGCGGCCGGTAGCTCTCAGTGGCGGTTCGTTTGCCGTAGCCGTTTTCGCAGACCGTAAATAGCGACGCCTTTTCCTCGACAATTACCATTCCCACCACCGCATCTCCCGGCCGGAGTTTTATTCCCCGCACCCCCCTCGATGCCCGGCCCATCGAGCGGACTTCGCTTTCGTCAAAGCGGATGGTCATGCCGTCCCGTGTACCGAGGATGATATGGTCGGACCCTTTGGTCAGCGAGGCTCCTATCAGGGCATCGTTAGGGTCAAGGTTGATGGCAATTACGCCGGTCGACCTTGGGTTGCTGTAGGCTGAGAGCTTTGTCTTTTTTACGGTGCCGTTCCTTGTGGCCATGATAAGCTGCCGCTGTTGCTTTTCGTCCTGTTCGCCGTTGAAGCTGCTGACATTAATCACCGAGGCTATTTGCTGATCTGCGAGCTTCAGCAGGTTCACGATATTTCGTCCTTTGCTCTGCCGCGACATGCTCGGAACATCATAGACCTTCAGCCAATAGCATCTGCCGCGATTGGTAAAAATAAGGAGATAATCATGTGTCGAGGCGACAAAGAGGTGCTTTATGAAATCGCCCTCTTTGGTGTCTGAGCCGATGATGCCTCTGCCGCCTCTGGCCTGTCTGCGGTAGGTGTCAATCGGCATTCGCTTGACGTACCCGTCGTGGCTGACGGTGACAATGACTTCCTCCTCGGCAATCAAGTCTTCGATTTCGAGCTCCTCGGCTTTAGCGGTGATTTTTGTCCGCCTGGTGTCGCCGTATTTTTCCTTTATCTCGTGAATGTCCTCGCGGATGATATCCAGCAGAAGTGCCTCGTCGGCCAGTATTGCTTCGTAGCCTTCTATCTGCTCGGTAAGCTCGGCGTATTCTTTGGCCAGCTTTTCCATTTCCAGGCCGGTCAGCCGCTGCAGTTGCATGGTCAGAATCGCATCAGCCTGTGGGCCGGTCAGGAAATGCTTGCCTTTGGCTTTTTCCTTTACAAAGGCCTTGGGCAGGATATTCTTCAGCGTGGCTTCCTCAGCTAATCGCAGCGGCTTTTTCATCAGGCTAAGCTTCGCTGTCGGCGTGTCGGGCGATTTCTTTATCAGCTCTATGATTTCGTCAATGTCACTGACTGCTAATATCAGGCCTTCCAGAATGTGGGCCCTATTTCTGCATCTTTTTAGCAGGAATCTGCTTCGCCTTCGGACAACGATTTTGCGGTGGTCAATGAAGCAGTCAAGAAGTCCCCTGATATTCAGGGTTTCGGGTCTATTATTAACCAAAGCAATGTTGGAGATGGCAAAGGTGCTCTGCAGAGGCGTGTAACGGTAAAGCTTGTTTAGCACGATTTCGGCATCGGCGTCTTTCTTTAAGTCCACCACGATGCGCAGCCCGTGACGGTCGGATTCGTCTCTAACGTCGGCTATTTCCGGGATCACATCGTTGTGGACGCAGTCGGCAATTCTCGAGACAATTGTAGTTTTGATAACCGTATAAGGTATCTCGGTTATTACGATTCTGGTCTTGCCTTTTTTGGAGGTTTCGATGTCTGCTTTGCCTCGCACTGTCAGATGGCCGCGGCCGGTCGTGTAGGCGTCCTTGATGCCCTTTGTGCCGCAGATAATGCCGCCCGTGGGGAAGTCCGGGCCGGGCAGAACCTTCATAATATCTTTGAATCCGCAGTTCGCGTCGTTGATAACCACCAGCAGCGCATCACAGACCTCGGCGATATTGTGCGGCGGAATGTTCGTGGCCATCCCGACCGCGATGCCCATCGAGCCGTTGGCCAGCAAGTTCGGAAACTTCGACGGCAAAACAGTCGGCTCCGTCCGCGTTTCATCATAGTTGGGCACAAAATCGACCGTGTCGTGGTCGATGTCTTCGAGCATATCCATAGCCGGCCGGGCCATCCTAGCTTCGGTGTATCGCATGGCAGCCGGCGGATCGGCGTCTATACTGCCGAAGTTGCCTTGGGGATCGATCAGCGTATAGCGCATATTCCAGTCCTGAGCCATACGCACCAGTGTTCCGTAGGTGGCCTGGTCGCCGTGAGGATGATAGTTGCCGCCGGTATCGCCGACGATTTTCGCGCACTTGCGGTGTGCGCTTCGCGGCCCCAGATTCAGATCGTTCATCGCCACCAATATGCGTCTTTGCGAGGGCTTCAAGCCGTCGCGAACGTCGGGCAGGGCACGCGAAACGATGACGCTCATCGCATAGTTTAGGTATGAGTTCTTTAGCTCATCCAGGATGCGCAAGTCCTCGATACGCTCCTGGGCTTTTGTGACTTCTGTCATATCCGTATCTCGTTATTTATGATTCTGGCTTGCCCATTCTGTCCGGCTTGGTCTGGCCCAAAACGCTGCCCTTAGACCTGTTGGGGCCGGACTTCCGTACACGGATTCAGGCACTTGTATTCCCACCCCTGCTTTGGGTTCCCGCGGAGCGGGGTCCCTCGCAGGGGCAAGCACGGCCCCGCGCAGTACGTGTTCAGCCAACTTTGAACACTCCCATCCCCAAGCCCTGCCCCTCCGGCTACGGCTTGGCGCTTCCCGCTCCGGCGAAGCGATTCGCACAGACGAGTCGCAGAGACGAGTGTACGGGCAGGTGGGGGGTTTGAGGCTGCCACACATACCATATCACTCGCATTGGGTGCCATCCTGAAAACTCCATACGTCGCCATCCCCAAGCTGCGCTTGAGGCTGGTTTTTCCCTGACTAAACACGTACCCTGCTTTCACAGGGGTAAGCACGGCCCTCGCAGGCGGGGCCGGTATCCTTCAGGGCCATAGATTACCTTCGGTCGGGCGAAAAGTCAAGAATAAGGGGCATTGACTTTTGCATTGGTGCTTTGCCCAGGCGCTGCCCCGCGGCCAGCGCAGCGAGCTGGGCGTTTTTGTCAATCGCCCGATAAAACAAATAGGACCAAGGCGGGCTGCCCCGCGGCCAGCGCAGCGAGCTGCTGCCCCCGCCGTTGGGTGGGCGGCACGCGCAGCACAGCGGGTAAATCTACAAGTCGGCGGGTCTTTCAATCAAAACAAAATGGACGAAAAAAGCGGAAATTCCGGCAGAATTTTTTGGCTTTGCCGATTAGTGGTTTATACTTTAGATGAAGGAGCAATGAAGGAGCAATGAAGGAGCAATCATGTTCCGGAAAAATTACGCATAATACTCCTTCCTTCTCTTCTAAGGGGGGCAGGCTGACCAGCCAGGTGGCACATAATGGGGGGGTCACTGTCTCCCCTTTTTTTGCGCAGACATTCCCCAATCTGTTTCTATCCCGGGGGCATCCTCTACTTCGCTTGGCGGCGGCGCCGATTGTGATGAAGCTGCCGTTGTCGGCTCACCCAAACAAAAAACGAGCTATGGGAGTAAGTCCATAGCTCGTTCTTGTCTGGGTTCCCGCTTGACGGGAACCCGATATGAGGGGGGCTTTAGGTCAGCAATGAGCTCTGCGCCGGCAGAATAGTCCCAGGCTGCCCAGACCAAGTAGAGCCATTGTAGCTGGCTCGGGAACCGGCTCCTGTGTCAATGTAAAGTTAAACAAACCAGAGGTAGGAACATTGATGTCAAACGAAAGCGTGAGCAATTCGCCGTTTTTGACCGGCTTCACCCCGGTAAACTTGATCGCTGCGGGGTGTATATAGTCCACCGTTTGCAGCTTGTTGCCTCCGGCACTGGCACTGCCCGCGACGAACGTCGCCCCAGTGCCGCCGGATAGACTCACTATGTAGCTCGTCCAGTCGATACCACTGGTGTTCTGGATGGTCTTAACCACGGTAAATGTCGGGTCTGAGTCTGTTTGGCCGCTCATCAGCACCAGGTCTTTAGACGCTGAGTGGATAGCTTCATTCATGGTCAGCGACGGTCCGGAGTAGTCGAATGTCCAGTTGTGCTGATTCACCGGGCTTGGGAAGTCGCACGTGAAAGGCGCCGCGCCGGGACTATCTGCAGGATTTACAAAACCTGCCTGTGCGGCGGTGCCCAGAAGCGTCACCACCCCCACCAGCATTAGAACAACCGCAAACTTTTTCATCTTTTTTCCTCCCGTAATATTAAATTTTGCTTTTCTTGATACTGCAAAGTTACGCAGCAATTATGGTCACGTTTTCAATCCGTAAGCTCGCAAACATTCCTTTTAATCACCGATGATCTTCTGTTGTCATAAGCATCCCCCTTTCTTGCGCGATTGTCCGACATTGGTTCTTAGCCAGACCACGGGTGAATTGCCAAAGACCTTTTAGATTTCAAGAATTTCTTACCGGTTGACAAAGATTCCATAGCCGAGCTGTCGGGCGAACCGGCTGTATTTGCAGTCGTTTTTGCCTACCAGGCCCTCTTTCTCCTGCTCAGCAGGCTCACTACCCCACCGATGCCAAGCAGGACTATTGTTGCCGGCTCGGGCACCTGTACGATGTAGTCTTGCTTTCCATCATAAACAAAGGCTCGCAGGTCTGCCTTCGGGCCGCAACCTGTCAGACTGTGCAGCCAGCTATTTGCCAGGGTTGTATTGGCGCCTTCGCAACTGAAGCCACGGGTGCAAGCTGTACCGTCAACTGTCACGTCCCAGCCTGCCGGTGACGTGGGAAGGTCTTCATATATGATTTCCCATACAGCGGTGGCAAAGGCTTCGGCGTTGCTGTTTTGTTGGGGACAGAACGGTCCGCTGCCGGCCCAGGCCGGGTCGAAGAATCTGCCCCATAATTCGCTAAGATAATTGGCCTTGCCGGCGCCTATTGACCCCCCGAGAAAACTGTTGTACGCATCTTTGGGCATGGCTACATCGTAGGTGAGCGTGCTGGCGGGTGCCGGCTCGTGCAATTCAATGCAGAAGGCGCCGATCAGGCCGTTCGGCCAAGTAGTGCCTTGGCCCGTTCCGGCTGTCTTATTCAGCATATACAGCCCACCGTACATGACTGTGCCCTCTTGGCCCGCGCCCCAAACCGCGACGCCGGCTTGGTCATAAGCGCCGTAACCGGAATGTACTATGTCCACGGTGCCGGGCGATACGGCTTGTGCGGCCAGACACGGTAAAGCCAGGACAAGCACTGCACACAGACTTTTTGCTACTTTCATCATCTTCATTTTTTCACCTCTTTTGCGATAATAATTTTTTAGGTTGCTGGCCACCCACAGCAGCTCCAATCGCTCTGTTAGCTCTCTTCGTGACTCGCCGCTTGGGTGACAGCCGACGAATCACACACAACGAGTCACAGTCATTGTCTTTGGTTGCTGCCTTTTCTGCTTGAAACATTGCTTTGCAGCAATCGCCCCCATTTGATCGCCGGGTAGTCAGATACCGGTAAATGCAGGCATAGTCATAGCAGTTTACGTCAGAGCAACAGCCTTACCCTGTCGCGATTTTTGATCCGTCAAAACTTACACGGCAGATCGCACTTGAATCTGTACGCTCAAGTGACACACAATTTTGCGTGGGTGTCCGGCAGAGGAAAACTCAAGAACACCCCCCATTCCGATTACGCCCCCCGGAACGATTTACAACAATAAGTCTATCCTATTAGTTCACAAAAGTCAAGAGCGAGCCGGAGAAATTTTTGAAAGTGGCCGGCATTTTTTCTGTTATGCTCCTTGGCGGCCTAAGAACGAAATGATTATAGGATATTGAAGCCTGTCGGGGTCAGAATTATCTCTAAGGTTTTTGGCATTTATTTCTTGCTGAGCACTCTTACGGGCGTGTCTTCATCGCAAAGGCAGTCCCGTGGCATTGCAGCGAACAAGGGTATTGACGATGTCCTCAGACCGGCTCGTTCTTGAGCAGCTTGAGCTGAAGGCTTAATGATAGTAGTTTGCCGGCAAGCGTGCCTGTATGTATTGGCTCTGCCAGAACGCAAATTCACGCCACGTAAGGGTAGTGATTTAGCCCTTCCAGTTAAGATATGACGGGCAGAGCCGACAGTGCCGGCTGGACAGCAATTTTGCAAGAAAATTTCAAAAAGACCTATAATATCCCTCGTCAAGACGAGCAAAAAGGCTTATAATGATGTTCGACTCAGATCAAGGGGGTAGGGTGAAGCCGGAAAGGTGTTACCGGTTATCTTGACGCCGCGCGAAGTTTTTCACGAAAGGAGGTGATTGCAGGAAGAAATTACTCAGTGAGCGCGAATGCTCGAAAGAAGGTCCGGTTTGTGGGGAAACCACCACGTTTTTACAGAGGAGGTGATTGCAGGAAAAACCTGGGAAAACGGTGTCCTTGACACGGAAGGAGAACCAAAATGAAAAGGATTTCAGCGCTGACAATAATAGTTTTGACGCTGCTGCCCAGCGTAGCTAACGCTTATTACTCCGGTCGCATTCCGCTGCGTTATCGTACTCGCTACTCGCCTTATGCTTTCAGCTACAAATATCCATCAGGCCTGATTTCCGGCGAGCTTCGTTACTCGCCTTATGCTTTTGGCTACGGCCGTTCAGGCTTGATTCCCTACTGGGTTCAGTACTCGCCTTATGCTTTCAGCTACAAAAACCCTTCTGGTTTGGTTAGTGACTATTGGTCCGGGTCCTCCTACTCGGATTATGCCTTGGGCTACGGGCAGTCTGGTGCGGGTGACTGTGACACTCGCCGCTCCGGGTATGTCAGCAGTGACGAGTCTGCCGACTTGTTGTACTACCGGATGAGACAGAAATACGAAGAGAATCTAAAGGCTCGTGACGAGAGGATAAGGGCATCCAGGACCGACCGGCAAGAAGCAGCTGCGACCACAGAAATCGACGGCGGAGAGGTAATTCGCCAATATCTGGCCGGCAAGAATGTCGATTTTCAAATGAACAGGGTTCTGAGAATAGGCGACAGGATGGTAAGCGCCGACTTTCTGCTCAAGAATAAGAACCTATTGATAAAATACTGGAACCCGGCAGAGGTACAGGTCGTTACTCAGGACTCGGGCTACAAAAAGAATATTTACGAAAAATATAGACAAATGTGTAGCGACTTTGGCCGGCAATTCAGACAACAAGGAGGCAAAATTTATCAGATAGAATCGGCGGACGCCCAGGAGATACTGGCGAAATTAAAACTCTGTGACCAGGGATGAAACCTGCGGTGAAACCGCAGGCTAAATAGTATTTAGCCCCGCGTTTTACGTGGGGTCGCTACGCGCCCAGCAATTTTGCCCGCGCGGTCTTGTCAGGCCATAAGTTTCTTCAACAAAGCCCGCTGGAAGTGCAGGCGGTTTTCGGCCTGGTCGAATATGATGGAGTTGGCTGACTCGGCGGCTTCGTCGGTGATTTCGAAGCCGCGATAGGCGGGCAGGCAGTGCATAATCTTGGCATCTGCCGGTGCGAATTTGAGCAGCTCCGAATTGACCTGGAAGCCGGCAAAATCTGCGATACGTTTCTGTTTTTCTTTTTCCTGGCCCATGCTCACCCAGGTATCGGTGTAGATTACCTCGGCGTCACGAACCGCCGCAGCGGGGTCGTTGATTTGCTGAACGCTGCCTGGCGAGACCTGATTTGCTTTATTGATCGTATCGGCGTCGAGCTCGTAGCGAGCCGGTGAGGCAATAACCATTTTGATGCCGAGCTTGGCGCTGGCAAAGGCAAGCGACCGGGCTACGTTATTGCCGTCGCCGATGAAGGCGATTTTTACGCCTTCTATCCGCCCGCAATGCTCGCTAATGGTAAGGATGTCCGCCATCGCCTGGCAGGGATGCGACCAGTCCGTCAGCGCGTTTATTACCGGCACCGCTGCGAACGCAGCTAATTCTGTGACGGCGCTGTGCTCGAAGGTGCGCAGCACTATGCCGTCGACGTACCGGCTGAGCACCCGTGCGATGTCTTTTATCGGCTCCTGCTTGCGGATGCCGCCGATGTCTTCGGGTTTGACGTAGATAGCGTTGCCGCCGAGATCCGTCATCGCCACCTCGAAGCTGATCCTGGTTCGCAGGCTGGGCTTTTCAAACAACATTGCCAGAGTCTTGCCCGTAAGGCACAAATCTCGCCCGCCGGATTTGTATAGTTTCTTCAGCCGGCTGCTTTCGGCCAGCAGCTCTTTTAGCTGCTCAGGGGAAAAATCATTTATGGATATAAAATCTTTCATTTGCAGCTCTCGGCCAGGACCGCATCCAGAATGTCAACAGCCTGGTCGATTTGGTCCTTCGTGACGATCATCGGCGGCATGAACCGCAGCACAGTCTCGTTAGTGCAGTTTATGCGCAAGCCTTTCTCCAGACACTTGTCGACTATTTCCTTGCCGGGCTTGGTCAACTGCACGCCAATCATCAAGCCGATGCCGCGGACACTATCAATGATGAAATGCTTTTGCTTCAATTCGAGGAGCTTGTCTTTAGCATATTGGCCAAGCTCGGCGGCGTTTTGCAGCAGATTATCTTCTTCTATCGCCTCGATGACGGCAATGCCCGCGGCGCAGGCCAGGCAGTTGCCCCCGAAAGTGGAGGCGTGTTTGCCGGGAGTCAGTGACGCGGCGATTTCTTCTTTAGCCATCATAGCTCCGATAGCCACGCCGCCGCCCAACGCCTTTGCCATAGTTATAATATCCGGCTCGACATCGAAATGCTGATAGGCGAACCATTTGCCGGTTCTGCCGATGCCGGTCTGAACTTCATCCAGAATCATCACCGCTCCATTTTCGTCGCAAAGGCGGCGAATCGCCCGCAAGAACTCGGCGATGGCAATATTTATTCCGCCCTCGCCTTGTATAGGCTCGACCATAACGGCTGCGACCTCATCGCTAAATGCCGACTCCAGCGCGGCTACATCGTTAAACGGCGCGTAAATGAAGCCCGGCAGCAACGGCAGAAATCCTTCGTGGTACTTTGGCTGAGCGCTTGCCGTCACCGTGGCAAAGGTCCGCCCGTGAAAGCTGCCTTCGAAGGTAATAAATTTATATTTTTCCTGCGCGGTGTGCAGGCGTGCCAATTTTAGGGCCGCCTCGTTTGCCTCGGCGCCGCTGTTGCAGAAAAAGCACTTGCCGCCGAACGCCCGCTCACTCAGAAGCTGCGCCAGTTTTCCCTGCGGCTCGGAGTAGAACGTGTTGTCGATGTGCAGAAGCTCTGCCGCCTGATTGCGGATAGCCTCGACAACCTTGGGGTGACAGTGTCCGATGCCGCTGACCGCCCAGCCGGGAAACATATCCAGTATTTTGTTGCCGTCGGCGTCATACAGCCAGCAGCCTTCGCCCTTAACGATAACCCGCGGCAGCCGCATATAATTGCTGATTACGTATTTATCAAACAGCTCAACTGTTTCCTGCGTTGTCATTACTTTTCCTTCTCTGTGGTCTCTCTGCTCTCTGCGGTTAATTCTTGACTATTTCCGTTCCGATGCCTTTATCGGTGTAGATTTCCAGCAGCAGCGAATGTTCGATTCGCCCGTCGATGATATGGGCCTTTTTCACGCCGCCGTCCAGAGCTGATAGGCAGGCTTCCACCTTCGGCAGCATTGCGTCGGTGATGATGCCGGTGGCGATCATATCTTTAATCTGCTCCTGGTTCACGCTTGAAACACAACTATTCGGGTCTTCAATGTCCGTTCGTATTCCGTGCGTGTCACTTACTACGACCAGTTTTTCGGCAGCCGCTTCTGCCGCTACCTTGCCGGCGGCGCTATCGGCGTTGACGTTTAGTTTTCCGCCGGCCTTATCCAGCGCTATGGACGCAATAACCGGTATATTGCCGGCGGCGCAGAGCGTCTTTAGAAGCTCCGCATTTACCGCGATTATTTGCCC
>Ga0315289_10005715_pt1 | contig 18329 bp, 14 predicted proteins | sample YL17G11_40_MG_FD_203452 | JGI IMG/M metagenome (GOLD analysis project Ga0315289, IMG submission 203452) | Sediment microbial communities from Yellowstone Lake, YNP, Wyoming, USA - YL17G11_40 | ecosystem: Environmental > Aquatic > Freshwater > Lake > Sediment | place: USA: Wyoming | collected... | reverse complement strand
CTGAAGGCCGCTGCCACCGTCGGCCACGTAGGCGAGGGTTCCCGAGATAGCCACGCCGTCGGCCCAGCCACTGGTGTCGTAGCCACCGAGGCGAACCGGCGCAGAGGGGTTGGAGACATCGATGATCTGAAGGCCGCTGTCACCGGGCACGTAGGCGAGGGTTCCCGAGATAGCCACGTCGGAGGCCCAGCCACTGGTGTCGTAGCCACCGAGGCGAACCGGCGCAGCGGGGTTGGAGACATCGATGATCTGAAGGGCGCTGCCACCGTCGGCCACGTAGGCGAGGGTTCCCGAGATAGCCACGCCGGAGGCAAATCCGGTCGTGTCGTAACCGCCCAGACGCACCGGGATGAACGGTGTCACCAGGATGTCATCGGGTGTCAGCGACGCCGCGTCGATGGGCCGGTCGAAGGACAGACTGACGCTGTCGAGAGCCTGCACCAAGTCTGCGGGTTGGTAACTGACGATATGCAACCCCGGGTCGCCATCGAGAAGCAGCCGCGGCTCAAGCTGTTCCACGATGCAGGGCGGCCTGGTTCTCAGGTGGTCCAGGGGCGGGTGCATCTGCCGTTCATTGAGGCCCCGCATCCTGCCCAAGACGATTCCGTACAGCTTCTGAAGCCGACTTGCAATGTGCGACGCTGGGGACATTGTACATCCTCCGATCATGACCGCCCGTCAGATCGCGCAGCGCACTACGCAACGGCCGGAACGGTCGTATCTTCTCGAGCAACACCGGTTTTCCCGTGCGCGCCCAGCCCCGATGACGAGCCAAACAAGCCCCGCGAGTGGTTCTTTGTTTCACGGATGTCTTGGCCACTCCTTGCCGGGTCGCGCCGGGCAAGAATACAGGACGCAGAAACACCACGCAAAGAACGCAAATATGATACCACGCATCGCCCGATCCGTCCATAACGAACTTCGGATTATAAGGTGCGCAACGGCAGTCGAGACATCGGCATAGGGTGAACACCTTGAGAAGTCATCGCAGGTTGCCACGGTGCCTGGGCCGCTCCCTGGTTAACAAACGCTCCGAAATCCCACCCACTCCTACCCGACTCACTTTTGCCTTTGGGGCGCATGTAGAGATATAGAAGGACATCATTCGAGGAACGAGCATGAGCGTCACGTCAGGAATTCGCGGATGAACGAGGGTCTGCTTCACCCGCGCCACCGCCGGCGGGCCATTATTCTTCTCCTGGCGGCCGGGCTTGTCCGCAAGCATGGCGGTGATAAGCCGCCAGAGGAATCTGCCGAATCCCGCCAGAAATCCCTTGGCTGCGCCACCGAAACTCCGCCCTGTGTGCCCGTTGGTTAACGGCGCCGAGAGCGCCAGGAGAACACGCATGGGACCGGACATGCACAAGGAGATCGCCGCCCTGCGCCGGATGGCCGCAGGCGAGCTTCGGGGCAAGTACCTGGAGCTGTTCGGCGAGAAGTCGCGGTCGGGCAACAGGGACTGGCTGTTTCGCCGGTACGCCTGGCGAGCCCATGCATTGGCTGGCCGAGGGCGGGCTGTCCGACAGGGCCAAGCCTTTTGCTCGTAACGACTCGATAGCGAGTGCTAACCGCCGTCCCCTTCGACTGTCGGGTCGGGACCCAGGCGAGCTGCCGTGATCTCAACGTAACTCGAAGGTTCGCTTTGGCCTCCAGGCGGCGGGTTGTGGTTGCTATTCTGTCCTTGGTAACACATAATCTTGTGGCCGGCAACTCAACCGTGAGCGCACTGCACCGGGGAATCGCCTCAATATAGGCGGCCATTGGGACGCGAGAACCTGCGGTGCCTGGGGAACCAGCGGCTAGTCAGAGGAAGAAATGACCGAGAACGACTTCCCAATCGGACAGCAGGTAAGACTACCCGGCCACTTCGGGGAACCCGTGGTCCTGGAGGCGGTTCGGAAGATCGGCAGCGGCTTTGAGTGCCGCGTGCGCCTGCTCGACGGGACCCCGGACGAAGCCATCCTGTCGCCCGATGAAGCCGTCGCCTTGACCGGGCAGAAGGCCGCTGCTACTGCCCAAGTTCAGCCAGCGGATGCCGAGAAAGTCCGCCTCTTGGTCGAGTCGGCACGGATTCGGTTGGCCTACGCACACGACCGGCAGTTTGCGGTCAGTCTCTCGGGCATACGCACGTTGCCGCACCAGATCGAGGCTGTCTATCTCAAGATGCTGCCGCAGCCCCGGCTTCGTTTCCTTCTTGCGGATGACCCCGGCGCCGGCAAGACGATCATGGCCGGCCTGCTGCTCAAGGAAATGAAACTTCGGGAGGCCATCGACCGCATCCTTGTGCTCTGTCCCGCGCCGCTGACCATCCAGTGGCAGGATGAACTCCTTCGATGGTTCGGAGAGCCGTTCGACATCATCTTCTCCGCCGTGGACCAACTGCAACTCATCAACCCATGGCAGCGGTCCACCCAGGTGATCGCCTCTCTCGATTACGCCAAGCAGGACGATGTGCGCGAGCGCGTGTGGCAGCAGCGATGGGACCTTATCATCATCGACGAGGCGCACAAATGCAGCGCATACACGAAACGCTCATCCTCGCGCGGAGACGAGGTCGAGAAGACGAAACGCTATCAGTTGGCCGAGCGGCTGTCGGCCCAGACGGACCACCTTCTGCTGCTCACGGCAACGCCGCACCACGGGGACGATGACCGTTTCGCACACTTCGTCCGGCTGATCGACCCTGACATCTTCCCGGAACCGCACCGCCTGGGCGAGAAGGCCGGGGAAATCCGCAGCGACATCCTGCGGATGGGGCCGGACTGCCCCTGGGCATTGCGCCGGCTCAAGGAAGACCTTCGGGACCTTCATGGAGGGAGGCTTTTCCCGGATCGTCACGCCCACACCGTCAGGTTCCGGCTCAGCCGCGAGGAATACGAGCTCTACAAGGCTGTCACGGCCTACATCAACGAGTTTCTGCCACAGGCGAGCGGGCGGAAGAAGGCCAGCGTGGCTCTGACGCGGACGGTCTTGCAGCGGCGCCTGGCCAGCTCCACGATGGCCATCTTCGAGTCCATCCGCCGGCGCCTGGAGAAACAACAGGGCCTCCTCCAGGAGTTGGAGGACTTAACCCCGGCACAGCGGGCAAGGCGATTGGCCCAACTGCAAGGCCGGCTCACCGATGCTGAGCAGGACGAAGACGACCTGGACGAGGCTGCACGCGACCACCTGAGCGACGAGTTCACGACGGCGGTTGAACTGGACCAGCTCCGGGCGGAGATTGCCGCCCTTCACGAACTGCTCGCCCGGGCGCGCCGGGTCCGCGACCACGCCGCCGATTCAAAACTGGCCGCCCTTCGCGAGTGCCTGGCTAAGGCCGAGTTTCACGAACTATCCGACGGCCGGGGCAAACTCCTTGTTTTCACTGAACATCGGGACACGCTGACGCACCTCCTCCGGCACCTGGAAGAGTGGGGATACTCCACCTGTGAAATCCACGGTGGTATGAATCCCCGCGAGCGGAAGCAGGCACAAGAGGATTTCCGTACAACCCGGCAGATTTGCGCCGCCACCGAGGCCGCCGGCGAGGGCATCAACCTGCAATTCTGCCGCTTGATGATTAACTACGACCTGCCCTGGAACCCCACTCGCCTCGAGCAGCGGCTTGGCCGCATCCACCGGATCGGGCAGGACCGCGACTGCCATGCCTTCAACTTCGTGGCCGGAGAATCCGAGGAAGGCCAGCCGATCATCGAGGGCCAAATCCTGGAACGCCTTCTCCAGAAGCTCGAACAGATGCGGTTGGTCTTGGCCGACCGCATTTTTGACGTGATCGGCGAAGTGCTCTCGCTCAACGACGTGAATCTGCCGGAGATGCTGCGAGAGGCCGCCCATGATCCCCGCCGGCTGGGCGAGTACCTGGACCGCATTGAGAAGGTGGACCCGGCCCGGTTGCTTCAGTACGAGAAGGCCACGGGCATCGCCCTGGCACGCGCCAATGTGGATTTCTCGACCTTCGAGCGGGCCAATGCCGAATCCGAGGAACGGCGGCTGATGCCGCGCTACGTCGAGCAGCACTTCTTGAACGCCGCCCGCGAGGTTGGTCTGAAGGTCGAGCCTCGCGCCGATGGCCTGTGGCGGATAGAACACGTCCTGGCCGACCTGCGTTCAGACCGTCTAGCGTCGGTGCGATGCATGGGCAAGCCGGAGACGGCCTACCGGAAACTCACCTTCCACAAGGAACATTTGGACGAGGACCAACACCTCGACGCCGTGTTGAGCGGGCCGGGGCACACCCTCTATGCCGCCGTCGATGCGCGGCTGAACGAAATCCTCGCCCCGCTGACCGGTGGTGTCGCGGTTTTTGTGGACCCGACCGCCGAACGAGCCTACCGGCTGCATTTCTTCGAGCTGGCGATTCGCGGTCAGAACAGCAAGGGTCAAGCCCAGACGCTCCACGGCGAACTGGTCGCTGTCCGCGAGGAACTCGCCTTCTTATCTGGCGCGTCCGACCTGCCTGCCGACCTGCCTGCCGACGCCTCGGCGCAGGCAGGCCGTTTCTCGGTTGTGCCCGCCGACTGCCTGATTGACCTGCCCTCGCACCCGGCGCCACCAGCGGCCCTTGACATCGTTGATCCGGCTGCCGCCTGCGACTTCCTCCGCAGCACCTACCAGACCCAGCGCCGTCAGGCGAGCCAGGAGGAACGCCGCCACTTCGTCGAGGTCTGCCGCGATTACCTGGAACGATCCTTTGTCGCCCGCATCCGTGCCGCCCAGGACCGGGTGATGGCCCTGCGGGCGAGAGAGACCGAATCGCCCGAAGTCGCCATCGCCCGCCAACGAGCGGAAAACGACTTGGCTGACTTGCGAAGGACACGAGAAGAACGCATGGCCGGACTGGATCGCCTTGGAATCGCCAAACACGGGCCCGTTCGGTACGTCGCCACGGCCCTCGTGCTGCCGGCCGGCGCCGACGCGACAACCGCCTTCACGGACCTGGCCGAGGACGTCGATCCTGAACTCAAACGCCGGATCGAACTGGCGGCCGAGGACATTGTGATTGCCCACGAGACGGCCCGCGGCTGGGAGTGCGAGCGAGTCGGGCACCTGAAGATCGGGTTCGACATCCGCAGCATGGGGCCGGCCGATCCCCAGACGGGCTACCGTGACCCACAGACCGGCATCCGCCGCATCGAAGTCAAGGGCCGGAGGCGCGGGGCGCCCATCCGGCTGACAACCAACGAGTGGTACAAGGCCGCCCAGCTTGGCGATTCATACTGGCTGTATGTGGTCTGGGACCCGCTCGACAACTGCAAGGCCGAGCCGCTGCGCATCCAGAATCCGGTCAAGCACCTCGACCACGCCAAGCGCGAAGTCGTCGCGGCGCGGTATTTTGATATCCCGGCGGAAGCCATACAAGCAGCGGCAAGGGCCACCAAGGAATAGTGACCAGAGACACCGAGGACACGACGTGGCGACATTGAGTAGAAGAACGCTCGGGATTGCTATGCAATGCCTTGAAAGGCAGACCAGGACATGGATCGAGGCATTCCTCTACCGCCTCGAGGTCCCGGACGAACTGGTCAGTGGCAGCAACAAGATGGAGCTGTTGCTGGGCGTCTTCCGAGCCTTGGAACGGCTTGGCCGCCACGACTTGCTCCGGCAGATTGTCTACGAAACCGCCATGTCGTTCAGCGACGACCGCGGCCCGTGGCTGTGTGAAGCCCTGCTCAGAGACGGGTTTGCCCTCGGTTCCGCCGGTCTTGCCCCCGACGTCCCGCAAGCCGACGACAATCGCACCGCTCTGGAGGTTCTCGTACACCAGCACGCTGCCGACCTGGACGAGACGACGCTCTGTCACCACCTGCGGGAGAGCATCGACCTATTCCGGCAAGAGAAGTGGGACTCCTCGGTCTCGCACGCCAGGAACTTCGTAGAGCAACTTCTTGGCGACATCGCCAAGGCGATAGCCGCCAAGAAACACGACTCACCGAGCCTGTCCAAGGCTGTCCTCGTTCGCCAGTACCTCCAGGCCTCCGGCTTCTTCGATAAGGCCGAGAGGGAGAAGTTGGTGGACGGCGTATATGGCTATTTCAGCGAAGAAGGCTCGCATCCCGGAATATCGACCCAAAGTGCGGCCCGGGTGTGCATGCACGTCTTATGGGCCTTCGGCTTCTACGTGCTGGAGAAGTTCGGCAACTGGAAGAACGACAATCCCTGGCCGGCTGGCACCACGCGCGGGCCTGAGCAAGCCGCCGGCGGAGACCATTGAGAAGGCGCTACGACAGTATCGTGGCAGAACAGGAGATGGACATGAGCAGCCATAAGCCCCGTGGGTACAGCGTCAACGACTTCCTGTCCTGGGATGAACGAAAGGAGCTGGTCTTGCAGCCCAAGTTCCAACGCCGCGATGTGTGGACGCCGAAGGCCAAGTCGCATCTCATCGACACCATCCTTCGCGGCCTTCCGATCCCGATCATATTCATACGGCAGAGCGTCGACCCCAAGCAACGACGGACAATCCGGGAAGTCGTTGATGGACAACAGAGGCTTCGCGCTGTGATCTCCTTCTCGAAGGACGAATACCCAGTGCTTAGGTCCCAGAACCAGGCCTTCGGAGGCAAGAGGTTCAGCGAGCTATCTGGCGAGACTCAGCAGCGGTTTCTCAATTACGAATTCTCCGTGGTTCTTCTCGAAGAGGTGTCCGATGCGGACGTGCTCGACATCTTCGCCCGGCTGAACACGTATGCTCAGACGCTGACGGCCCAGGAACTTCTGAACGCGGCGTATTTCGGCGAGTTTAAGCAATCGATCTATAGCCTAGGCTATGAACACCTCGAATTCTGGCGACAACATGGAATCCTCCAGGATCGTCAGATTATTCGCATGGCAGAGGCCGAATTGGCGACGGAACTGGTTGTGGTCATGCTCGTTGGAATACAGAACCGTCGCCAAAGGGTCAGGGATTTATACGAGACGAAGGACGATTCCTTTCCTGAAAAGGCTCGGGTCGAGAAGGAGTTCAAGGCAGTGATCGATGCGACCACCCGATGTCTTGGTGATGCGCTTCGGGACAGTATCTTTGCAAAGCGTGTCCTATTCCACTCGCTCTTCTGTGCGTTCTACCACGTGATGTACGGAATCCCAGACACCCCAGAGCTGCCACATGGCGGGATCGCCAAGAACATCGCAGCCGCAGATGTGCCCAAGGTAAGAGAGGCATTGTTGGCGCTGAGTCGGAAGTACAGGGCACCCACGCCCTCGGCCGAGGTGCAGAAATTCATAGCCGCTTCGCAGAAGGCAACCGGGGACCGGGAACAAAGGCTGGTCAGGGTGAAGATTATTGCAGAACACATCCGCAGAGGGATTGAAGGGAAGGCTTAGGCCGTGGCGAACATCTCGTCAAAACTCGCGCACACCAAGGCCGGTTTTGAACGGGTCCGAAAGGCCCAGCAGGCCTTCGTCTCGTCGCTGCCATCTCTACGGAGAGTCTCGGGCACAAGATCGGTCGCCGTTGATGCGGCCCAACAGGAGAGGCTCTGCGAGATGTCATTCGTCGTTCTCTTCACAGCATGGGAGCGATTTGTCGAGAGCGCATTTGAGTGGTACGTTGTGGACGCTCCGCTGGCTGCGTTCAGGCGGCACCATCGGGTCCTTGTAACGGATGTAGAGACCGCCCGTGACCTCATTCGTGGCTCACGCAAGTATGTCGAATGGGCAAGCCCAGAGTTGGTGCGCGAACGGGCGCGGGTATTCTTCAGAGGGGGCGAGCCATTTGAGTCCGCAATTAGTTCGATCTCTGATGACCTGATGAAGATGCAGACTATACGCAATCGATGTGTCCACTACTCACATCACGCTACGGAGCAATACGAGAAGATGGTTCGTCAGGTGTTTGGCTCTAGAAGACATATTGCGCCTGGGGGTTTGCTCCTTGGGTCTCCGCCGACGGGGATCTCAACAATTACGGGCGCGTCAGGTTATGGGTCCGTCTTTGAATTCTACGGCGAGGTGCTGTCCACAGCATGTTGCCAGATTGTCCCGGAGAAGCGCCGATGAGTGACAGCAGGCTGATTGAAGACTACCTCCCGATCCAGGCCATCAGCGCCGAGGCGAGCCGGGAGAAGTCCGTGCGCAAGGGGCACATCAGCACGCTGCACCTGTGGTGGGCGCGTCGGCCGCTGGTGGCGTGCCGGGCGGCGGTGTACGGGGCGCTGGTGCCGGCGTCGCAGTTCGTGCCCGGAAACGGGCCGGACAACAAGAAGCAGAGCCTGGGCCGGGCCAACGCCGCGAGATTCGTGACCGACCTCTGCACGTACCCCGGTAGCCCACGGACCATCGCCGAGGCGCAGCGGCACATCCTGGTCGCCCACGCCAAGCGGCTGACGGAGGAACTGGCCGAAGGCGGCAAGACGGGCAAGATGCCGGCCTGGGTCGGGGAGTTCAAGTTTGCTGGCGAGAAGGTCACGATGGAGGACATCGTGGCGGGCAAAGCGCCGCGGCCGAGGGTGCTGGACATGTTCGCCGGGGGCGGGGCGATCCCCCTGGAAGCGCTGCGGCTGGGGTGCGAGGCTTATGCCCTGGACCTCAACCCGGTGGCGCATATCATCGAGCTATGCACGCTGGTGTACCCGCAGAAGTACGGCAAGCCCGACCCAACGGCGCGCGGCATGATCGGCCCTAAGAACGCCAAGAACGAGACCACGTGGGGCGGCCTGGCTGACGAGGTGCGGTATTGGGGCAACTGGGTGCTTCAGCAGGTCAAGGCCGAGATCGGCGATCTCTACCCGCCCATCCCTGATCCCAAGGCGGGCAAAGTCAGCAAGACGCTCAAGAGCCAGCAGACGCGGCTGGCCGGAGAGGGCTTCGAGAAACCGGGGCAACAGGAACTGGTCACCGAGACTCCCCTGGGCTACTTGACTCCGATTGCCTACCTGTGGACGAGGACGGTTAAGTGCAAGAATCCCGCCTGCGGGGCGATGGTTCCCCTCGTCAAGTCGACATGGCTGTGCAAGAAGGACAAACGATATGTTGCCCTGAAGATGGTCGCGCCTAAGGGGCATAAACAGGTTCGTTTTGAGGTTGTGGAAGAGAACAGCGAAAGCGGCCTTGGGTTCGATCCTGGAGGTTTCTCAACGAGAGGGAACGCGGCTTGTCCCTTCTGCGGGACTGTGGCCGATATAGGACATGTAAAGGACGAAGGATGGAATGGACGCATGCACGTCCAACTCATGGCGGCCGTCGGCATCAGAAAAGGGGTACTAGGAAAGATGTTTGTTTCTGGTGACGACGCTGCTGGGGCGTTGCCAGGAGAGGCACTTATCCGTGAACGCATAGGTGACTTGTGTAAACGCTATGACGTGAGCATTCCTAATGAGCCGATCGCGAACCTTCCACCTGATTCACGAGACAACACACTTGGCATAACCGTCAGACCGTATGGATTTCGCACCTTTGGGGACCTTCTCGCACGCAGGCAAGTGGCCAGCATGTTGGCGTTTGTTGGCAGTATACGCGAAGCGGGCAAAGCGATGGTGGCAGTGGGGCTGTCGCACGACAGGTCTTCGGGCCTGTTGACCATGCTTGCTTGCGCATTTGACAAGATACTTGACTGCAATAATTCCCTCTGCGCTTGGGAACCCGGAGCCCAGTGTTCGCGGCACCTGTTCGGGCGACAGACGATCAATATGGTTTGGGATTTCGGCGAATCTGTTCCTATTGGAACCAGTGCGGGTAACTGGGATGAGCATCTTGGCAGAGTCTTGGACTCCATCGACCTGACTGTGGGGTCCGGCATACCGGCTGTTGTGCGGCGGGGCACAGCCTTGCAGTTGCCGTGGGGCGATAGAAGCATCGACGCCGTAATCACTGATCCACCATATTATGATAACGTACCCTATTCTGACATCTCCGACTTCTTCTACGTGTGGTTGAAGAGGATTGTTGGGAACCTCTACCCTGAGCACTTTGCGTCTCTGGAATCTCCCAAAAAGGGAGAGGCGATTGCCGATCCTGATCGGCATGGGGGTGATGGTGACAAGGCCAAACGCGCATACGAGGAGATGATGGCCAAGGCATTCACTGAGGCGAACCGAGCGCTCAAGCCTGGTGGTGAGATGGTCGTCGTATATGCCCACAAGACGACACTAGGTTGGGCAACTCTTGTAGATGCTCTTCGGAGGGCGGGTTTCACCGTCACTGAGGCATGGCCTCTGGACACCGAGAATACATCACGATTGCGGGCAATGGACTCCGCCGCCCTTGCATCCAGCATCTTCCTCGTCGCCCGCAAACGCGATGTTAACGCGGGAACGGGTTCCTACGAGACGGATGTGCGGCCGGAGCTTGATCGGGTCGTCCGCGAGCGTGTCGAGACACTGTGGGAGATGGAGATTGCAGGTGCGGACCTGGTGATTGCGTGCGTGGGGGCTGGGTTGCGGGCGTTCACCCGGTACGGCCGCGTCGAGTTCGCCAACGGCGAGGAGGTGCCGGCCGAGCGGTTCCTGACGGAGGTGGAAACGATCGTGCTGGAAACCATCCTGGACCGGCTGTCCAAGGAGGCGGCCAAGACTGCCAAGGAGGTGGCAAAGGCGAGCGGGGCAAAGGCCGATGGCAACGGACAGGGGCAAGATGCCCGCGGTACGAGCCTGGCCGGCGTGGACGCCGCCACGCGGTTTTACATCCTCTGGCGGTACACCTACCGCATGGCGGAACTGGACGCCGGCGAGGCGATCATCTTCGCCAACGGGACCCACGTGGAACTGGACGGGTCGCATGGACTGTGCGCCGGCGGGCGGGCGCTGGTCGAGAAGAAGAAGGCCAAGTACCGGCTGCTGGACTACACGCAGCGCGGCGATGACGCTAAGCTCGGGCTTCCGGGCGACCCTTCGACAGGCTCAGGGCAGGGAGCCGGGCAGGCTGCCCCGCTGATCGACGCCCTGCACCGGATGCTGTGGCTGATGGACAACCGGCCGGCAAAGCTGCCGGACTTCCTCCAGGAGGCCCGGCCGAACCTGGAGCAGGTCCGCCTAGTGGCCCAGGCCCTTGCCGGCCCGGCGCTGAAGGGCGGTGGGCTGGCCGATGTCTCGGTGGGCGCCGAATCCGCCGCCCTTGGCCGGCTGACAGCCAACTGGCGCAGCCTGACGGACATGGGGCCGCTGCTTGGCCCGAAGGGCAAGTCAACCTAGACTTGCCGCCAATTACAGGTAGGATAAAGACATGATCGACGAAGCAACAATCCGGAAGGCGGTGGAATTGCTCCTGGAAGCAGCGCCGGGGGCGAGGGTAATTGTCTTTGGCTCTCAAGCGCGCGGCGAGGCGGATGATCGGAGCGACCTGGACCTGCTGGTGATTGAGCCGGAGGTGAAAACCCCGATGGCCGAGATGGTTCGGCTGGGGGGTGTGCTTGGCGAGCTTGGGATTGCGGTGGACGTGATCGTGATGAGCCAGGAGCGGTTCGACTACTGGAAAGACACTCCCAACACGCTGGCCTACCGCGTGCTGAAGGAAGGCAGGGCCTATGAACAGGTCGCATGAACACGCCGGGACGCTGCTGGCCAAGGCCCGCGACGACGCGGGGATGATGCGGACGTTGATGGCTGCCCCCGACTCTCCGGATTGGGGCGTTGGGTTTCACGCCCAGCAGGCGGTGGAGAAGGCGATCAAGGCCGTTCTTTCGGATCGGGCGGTGGAGTATCCGCGGACTCACAATCTCTTGTTGTTGGTGGAGTTGGTGCGAAGCGCGGGCCTGCAAACACCGCCTGATGAAGCGGAGTTGACGCGACTGACGCCGTACGGCGCGCCGCTGCGGTATGAGAGCGGCGCCCTGGAAAGCGAGGAGCCGCTGGATCGGTCTTGGGCCAAAGGCGTCGTCCAGCGGGTGCTTGCCTGGGCGGAGGGCCTCCTGGGAGAGGCGGGAGAGAAACCATGACGAAGATCGCGTCAATCAAACCCTGGGTTGAGGCCGTGAGCCTTCACCCGGACGTGCTATCCGAGACCTTCTCCGAAGACATCTTCGCCCTGGACCTGGGGCCGCTGGCGGATGGGAATCCCAACGTCCCACCGGTATACCGCGACCCGGAGCACTTCTTCCGCGCATCGTATATCACCAAAGGGCTGCGGGGCCTGCTGGCAGATGTGTTGTCGCGCCTGTCCGGCGGGCAGGGCAACCGCGTGCTGAAGCTGATGACCCCATTCGGCGGCGGCAAGAGCCACACGCTGGCGGCGCTCTTGCACGCGGCGCGAAGCCCCAATACCCTGGACTCCGTGCCGGAGGCGACGGGGCTGCCCAGGCCAAAAGGTGTGCGGACGGCCGTGTTCGACGGGCAGTTCTTCGACACGACCAAGGGCAAGGCCATGCCGGGGGAGAAGCAGCACGCCCAGACAATGTGGGGCTGGATCGCCTGGAGCCTGGGCGGCAAGAAGGGCTACGAACTGCTCCGCAAGCAGGATGAGTCCCGTGTTGCCCCGGGGGGCGATGAAATACTCGCCCTGCTGGCGGAAGGCCCAAACCTGATCCTGTTGGATGAGGCGTTGGAGTACCTGATTAGCGCCGGTGGGATCAAGGTGGGGCAGACGACGCTCCGCGATGAAACGCTGACGTTTCTCAAGCACCTGACGGTCGCTGTGGCGAACGCCACGAACACGGCCCTGGTGTTCTCCCTCCAATCGAGCGACACACGCCAGACTTTGGGGTACGCGGGTCTCCTTCAAACGGTGGACCACCTGGCGGCCCGGAAGGATCAGCGGCGCGAGCCGGTGGAGGGCAACGAGGTGCTGGCGGTCATTCAGCGACGGCTCCTGGCGCAGATTCCCACTGCGGAAGTATCCACGCCTGCGGCGGCGGTTTACCAGGAGATCGTTACGCAGATGCGGCGAGCACACGCCCGCAGCGCGGCTGAGCAAAGACAGGCCGAGGAGGAGGGGTTGGCGTTGCGCGACCAAATCCGCATGGCCTATCCGTTCCACCCCGACCTGATTGCCCTGATGCGGGAGCGGTGGGCGGCGATTCCCGACTTCCAGCGCACGCGCGGGGCGCTGCGGTTTCTGGCCGCCTGCTTGCGGGTCTGCCACCGGGAGGGCAAGAGCCGGGCGGTGCTGGGGCCGGGCGATGTGCCGCTGCACGATGCCGAGGTGCGGCTGGCTTTCTTCAAGGAAGTCGGCCAGCAGGCGGACTTCCAGGCGGTGCTGGAGCACGACCTGGTGGGCGCCAACGCCCGCGCCCGGCAGATCGACGAGCGACGCGCCAAGGAGGTGCCCTCGGAGGCCCTGAAGCACCCGGCCGTGCAGCTGGCAACGGCAATTTTAATGTACTCATTCGGGGGCCTGCGGCGCGATGGCGCCAAGGATGGGGACGCGCTGCCGCCAGGTGTCAGTGAGGCGGAACTGCTGGCGGCGTGCGTGGGGCCGGACCTGGACAGCACAACAGCGCTGGCGTGCCTGAAGGAACTGAAGGAACGCTGCCTTTACTTGCATTTTGATGGCGTGAGCTACTGCTTCAAGAAGGACCCCAACGTCACGCTACTTGTGGAGCAGGCGGCGGATGCCATTGCGCGTGATGAGAAGCGTGTGGAAGGCAAGATCAAGGAAATGCTGGAAGAGCGACTGGCTGGGCATCGCTCGGCGATTGTCTGGCCGCCCAAGCCGGCGGATGTGCCGGACAACGATCCTTCATTCCTGGTTGCGTACATGCCGCTGGCCTTCGGGACAGAGCCGAGGGCGTCGCAGGAGGAGCAGGCCAAGCGGTACTTCGAGAAGTCAGGCGACAAGCCGCGGAACTACCGAAACGGCTTGGGGCTGGCCGTTCCAGCGGCCGACCAGATCGAAACGTTACGGCGGGCGGTGCGGTATATGCTGGCCTGCGAGGGGGTCAAGAGCAAGCCCAAGCAGCACAACCTGACCGATGAACAGAAGGGCCAGCTTCGCGAGCGCGAGGCGACGGAAAGGGCAGCGGCCGAGTCGGCGCTGCTGAAACTGTACACAGAGGTCTGGCTGCCCAGGATTGAGGAATCGACCCTTTGTATCGAGCCGGTTGCGGTGGGGGGTAGGATGCTGCAAATCACATTGAACGAGAAGAAGCAGGCGTTGATCCATGAGCGGGTCATGGAACTACTGACGGTGGTTCAGCCTCGCGTGTTTGACAAGCTGTTCCCGGCCAAGATCGTGGAATTGTTCAAGCTCGGGGAAGGCACGCCACCGAAGAACGGAATCAAAGCTGCTGAGGTGGTCAGCGGGTTCTATTCGTTCCTGGGGTTCACCAGGCTGGCGACCAGCAGCGCGATTTGCAGGGCAATCACGCGCGGGATACAGGATGGCGTGTTCGGCTATGTCGGGGGCGCGCCCGAAATCGGCCCCGACGGCAAGTACCAGGTTACGCTGGCGAAGGTACGTTTTGGCGCGACTGTGGCGGAAGACGAGATCGACCTGGAATCTGGGTTCTTGATGATGCCCCATGCAATCCCGCAGCCAGTGCCGGAACCTGGCCCCGGACCGACACCGCCCGGATCTGGCCCGACGCCCACGCCAGGAACGGGGCCGGGTCCTGGTCCTACTCCGCCGGGACCTACTCCGACCGGCCCGGGACCCGCGCCACAGAAGGTAGTGGAATTGGCGTTCTCGGCTGACAGGGACCAGTTGTACGCAGCCTGGAATGCATTGGCCAACCTTGCGGATATGGCCGGCAAGGTCGCCGTCTCGGTTCGCGCCGAGTCGCCAGATGGCTTTGACAAGAGCAAGCTCCAGAACGGCGTGATGGAACCGCTCCGGGAAGCGTACCTCATAGAGTAACAGGACCATTTGTCTGGATCTTCAACCCGACGAATCCTGCTGCCTAGTCAGCTTGCAGCCTCCATCAGCGTATACTGCGAAGGAACGTAGAAGCCATCGAGGCGGACTCTTGGACCAGGCAGGTCAGAACTGACGAACCCCGTTCTTGCCATCTCAGCTTTGTACCCGTTGCCGTGCAATGCCAGGCCGCGATTCTGTAAGGCACGCAGGTGGACGTGCAGGAGTTCACACCGGCACCCACCATGCAGGGCGCGGAGGACTTCACCCACAGCCATAGCCCCAGCTGCGGCACCAACGAAGGACGCGGAAACCGCCTTGTTCTCCAGGGTCGAGGCCAGAACGCCGCAGTCCTCCTGATCCTTCAGGGCCTCGACGATCAGCGGGCTAGGTTCTCGAAGCTGGATAACATCCTGGGCAGCTGGCCACACGTCCGCGGCTTTCTTGGAGGTGCCAGGGAACGTGTGCAACTTCAGCCGGTCAAAGTCCGCCATGCTGCTGCCGACCCCGCACTCGACGACCAAGTCGAAACCGGCGTTCTCCAGGAGCCGACGGGCAGCAGCCGCATCAACGCCACATAATGCCACGAAGGGCTCCTCGCCCGTGCGAACCGTGTGCTCATCGTACGGTCGCTCCGTAATGGTGGTGTTGAACCCGCGGGCCTCAAGCCACCGGGCAACCACACGCGTCTTGTACTCGCCGGCGTCCTGCTCACGGCAAATGAGGCCAGCGACCCAGTTGGCGCGCGCAACACGATCAAAGTCCTGCAACATGAAACCCGCATTGCTTGGACTGTGGTAGGGAAGCAGGCCGAGCGACCATAGGTAAGCCTGGCCCAGGTGCCCAAGCCCGATGAACCACAGCCGCTTGGGCAGCGACGACAGCCTCGGGCCCGAGGACTTCTCGTCAAGCCAGTTCAGGTCAGGCCGCCACAGTGACATTCCTGTCGGCTGATCCGGGAGATGCTTGGCCAATCCGCAGGCGTTCGCGAAAGCGCATTCCACTGCCAAACCGCCAGCAAGCACGCCGCCAAGGGCGAAATCTTCTCCGGGCACGAAAACGATGGTTTCGACATCGGCCGGCTGGACCCCTCCGCGCCATCCGTCGCACAGAACACGGATGGCTTTCGGAGAAAACCGCGTCCCTGGCCCCAGGACGACCGTCGCATCAAAGTCACCTTCAGCGCCCTCAAGCTTTCCCCCAAGTTCAAGAACGGCTTTCCCCAGCGTGGTCGTCCCCGGCCAGGGCAGGAGAATCGGCATGTTGTTCGGCAGACATACGTGGACTCCGCCCAGGAAACTTCTACCTCCGCAGTTCACGGTCGTCAAGAGAGCGGCCTGGTACGCCGCCAGGTTTAGGCTCTCCTGGTTGCAGACGATATGAAGCCTCAGTGCCGTCAGCCGCCCCAAGGCCTGTTCATAAGGGATCTGGTGCTTGTCCATCAGGGCTTTGGCAAGGCGGACGAAGTTGTTCTCAGTCAAAGGTTCGTTCATATAATCACCAAGCGGACCCGGCCGGAGTCTCCGGCCCAGGTCTTCCAGCGTCTGTCACCTAAATATTCATGAATGCCCACTTTCCCAAGCCCTTGAAGCCAGCGAGCGGCAAAGCAGGGCACGATTATGGCGACATGCTTGGGCTGGCTGATCATGGGATGGACGCGATCGGACGAGCTTTGCCCCGTCCAGTTGCCCGGGTGGGTGTGGACGTCAGCAACCACCCGCATGCCCTCGCGGTGGCACATTTCCCATAGCGGCGCGATGCATCCGCCCCGAAACATTATGACTCCACTATCTGCCACGTGCGGATCCAGCGTGTCGTAGAGGACGTACTTGACCACCCGATCCTCTTCTGGCCTACCAAGCAGGAAAGCACCGCTTTCCCGCTGGGCTGCCGACCTTTGGCGCAGATCCCTCAACAGTGCCAGCCAACGCCAGATTGGGATCGCCAGGCTATCCATTCTGGTAATCATCTGAGTTCAGAAGGTGATGAATGAACCGCAGGTAGACGACGATGGTGAAGGTCGATTCCCACCACAGGCCACGGTGAACCTGACGCCACTGGTCGTGGCCATTCGTGGCCTCCCGATCACAGGGGGCGTAGAGCGCGTTTCGACGCCAACCCGGATTGAAGACCTTAGCCACCTGCTTTGAGCCTCGTGGCCACTGTCCGGGGTCCAATGGCGCGTTCTTGTCCGTGTCCCATGGGCAGGCTGTCGGGGCCTGCTGCGGATAGCCCGTCAAGTCGAAGCGGAAACCGTACCGGTCGGAACAGTTCGCCTTCGCGGCGGCTTTGACCCAGATCAGGACGATCGGCCATTCAACGGTGTCTTTCTCCTGTAGCAATCCCCAGTAGCCGTTGTCGACGCCGGCCAGAAACGCCGGCGATTCGACGTGGACCCAGAATAACTTGCTGTCAGCACCCATCAGCCATTTACCAAGGCCGGCACGGCCAAGGTGAAAGACACCCGGCAATCCGGGAAGGACGCCAGGGACCCGACGTGGACGTCGCCATCCAGGGGCGTTAGTTCGCCGGGCAGGAAGAGAGCCATGTCCGCAGCGTCGTGCCCTTGCAGATGGAACTCGTGGGTCGCCCACCGGAGGACCCTCTCGAGGCGTACCGTCGGCGAGAACTCCTGTTCCTTCTGCACGCCGTTGTACAGGACCAGAGCGTGGATCTTCCTGCACCTGTGGCAGTGGATGTGATGGCGGTGGCCCACCCCTGCCGTGTGCAATGGGTGTTCGTGGTTCATCGGCTCATCTTCGTCCTGCCGCCCGATGAACAACTCCTCAACCCGTTCCAGGTGGCAACCCGCTGCCGCAGCGACTTCCTTGAGCGTCGCATCCTCAGGAACCTTCACCAACTTGGGCTCACGCGAGCCTTCTCCATGAACGTACACTTGGACGAGCCGTTTTTCTGATTCCATTGTCATTATCTCCTACCAGGAAGTCAGGGCGGGCTTGCTTGGTCCGCCTACTCTCCTATGCCGCCCAACAACACCTTTTTGCCACCGAACCGGCAAAAAACCTTGCGTGGCCGGCATAGGTAGGTAACATGGACCCTGGTGCCGCAGTCACCGGGGAGGCTCAAAGTGCCTGATATACCGACCCTTACGGACAATCAATGGACAGAGCTGCTCGAACGATTGACGCATTATGCGCTGGGGAAATTTCGGAAGTGCGGTTGGTGGAGAGGGGACCTTCGGAAGCTGGAGTGGGCTGGTCCGGATGGGGCCAGTCCGGATGATGTTGCCCTTGAGGCCATCACATCCGTTATCGAGGGCAAGCGGTCGTATAGCCCAGGCAAGCACGGGGACTTCCAGAACTTCTTGAGGTCGGTCGTGGACAGCCTGGTCTCGCACATGGTGGAGAAGGCCAAGCAACGAAGGACAGGGCGCATGCCCGTAACCCAGGACACTGACACGGGCGAGTATGTCGAGGTCGAAACGTGCAGCAAGGAACCCGACCCCGCAGACGTATGCATGAGTCGGGAAGCGATCGAAGTGGCCAAGGAGGTCGTGGTTGCACACGCCGAGGAGGATCCCTTGGCGATGCAGGTTCTGGAATGCATGGAGGCCGATATCACGAAGCCGGCGGAAATGGCTGAGGCTT
>Ga0315289_10005714_pt1 | contig 18329 bp, 13 predicted proteins | sample YL17G11_40_MG_FD_203452 | JGI IMG/M metagenome (GOLD analysis project Ga0315289, IMG submission 203452) | Sediment microbial communities from Yellowstone Lake, YNP, Wyoming, USA - YL17G11_40 | ecosystem: Environmental > Aquatic > Freshwater > Lake > Sediment | place: USA: Wyoming | collected... | reverse complement strand
CCGAGCCGTCGAGCCCCACCAGCGGCACCATCGCGCCGGCGACGTAACGCTTAGCGCCCTTGTTCTTTAGCCCCCCGTGAATACACGGGGGGCCGGACGCGCGTGGGTGTGCGAAGGGGCCTTGAAGCGCGGGTTCACAACACGAGGTCAGAGTGTCCGACTTCATCGATTCCGTCCTGGGTCCCGCCGGCCTCGTCGCCAAGGGCCTGCCGGGCTACGAGGAACGCCCGGAGCAACTGGCGATGGCCCGGGCCGTCGCGGCCGCCTTTGCCGCGCCGCGGCACCTGGTGGTCGAGGCCGGCACCGGCGTCGGCAAATCGTTCGCGTACCTGGTGCCCGCCATCGAGCAGGCCGCGCACCGGAAGCGCCGCGTGGTCATCTCCACCTACACCATCAGCCTCCAGGAACAGTTGATCGAGAAGGACCTGCCGCTTCTGAAGAAAGCGATGGGCGCCGAGTTCACGGCCGTCCTCATGAAGGGCCGCTCCAACTACCTCTGCATCCGGCGCCTGGACCGCGCCCTGAATCGCGCGGCCACGCTGCTGGAGGCGGATGCCGACCGGCGCGAACTGGCGCGCATCGGCCAGTGGGCCATGAACACCCGCGATGGCAGCCTGTCGGACCTGTCGCCCGCCCCCGACTGGCGCATCTGGGACCGCGCCTGCGCCGAGAGCGGCCACTGCGCCGGCCGCAAGTGCCCCCACTACGAGAAGTGCTTCTACCAGCGTGCCCGCCGCCGCGTGTACCGGGCACAGATTCTGGTGGCCAACCACGCGCTGTTCTTTTCGGACCTGGCGATCCGCGCGGCCGGGGCCCAGGGCATCCTGCCCGAGTACGACCTCGTGGTGTTCGACGAGGCCCACAACGTCGAGAACGTGGCGTGCGACCAACTGGGCATCGCCGTGACGAGCAGCCAGGTGGACTTCCTCCTGTCGTCCATCTGGCGCGTGCGGCGGCATCGCGGCCTGCTGGCCACCGTGGACGCCGGAGCCGATGCCGCCAGGCAGGCCTGCGAGGATGCCGCCCGGGCCGCCGCCGATTTCTTCGATGACCTCCTCCGGTGGCTCCAGTCGCGGGGCGGCGAGACCGGCCGCATCCCCGGCCCGAACGTCGTCGAGGACCGCCTGTCGCCCGCGCTCAGGCGCCTGGCCGGGGAACTGCGGGGCCTGGCGCGGTCGGCCCGCGCGGAGGACGAGCAGGAGGAACTCGCCGCGTACGCCGACCGCGCGGGCGGCATGGCTGATACCCTCGAGGCCTTCATCGCGCAGTCGTACGGCGACGGCGGCGGGTCGGGCGCTGTCTACTGGGTTGAGGCCAGTCGCCTAGGCGACCGCGGCGCACCGCGCGGAGACATCGCCCAAGATGAGGCCCTGGCGCGCGACGCCGCCGGTCATCGTCCGCGCGTGTACCTGCGGGCCTCGCCCATCCACGTGGGGCCGATGCTCGATGCGCTCCTGTGGCGGCAGGCGGCGTCGGCCGTGCTGACGAGCGCCACCCTTTCGGTCGCCCCGAACGACGAGTTCGCCTACGTGCGCGACCGCCTGGGCCTGCGCGAGGCCGACACGTTGCGCGTGGGCTCGCCCTTCGACTACCGCCGCCAGGTGCGGCTGTACCTCGAGGCCGACCTGCCCGGGCCCACCGAGGAGGGGTACTTCGATGCCGCCATGGAGGCCGTGAAGCGCTACCTGGACCTCTCGGAGGGCCGCGCGTTTGTGCTCTTTACATCGTACGACATGCTCCGGCGCGCGGCCGAGGTACTGCGGCCGTACGTCGACAAGCGCCGCTGGCGCCTGCTGGTGCAGGGCGAGGGCCTGCCGCGCACGAAGATGCTCGAGATCTTCCGCCGCGAGCGGCGGGCCGTGCTCCTGGGGGCCGATACGTTCTGGCAGGGGGTGGATGTGCCGGGCGAGGCCCTCTCCAACGTCATCATCACGCGGCTGCCGTTCGCGGTGCCCGACCGGCCGCTGGTCCAGGCCCGCATCGAGGCCGTCAAGGCCGCGGGCGGCAGCCCCTTCAACGATTACCAGTTGCCCGAGGCGGTGCTGAAGTTCAAGCAGGGCTTCGGCCGCCTCATCCGCTCCAAGGAAGACACCGGCATGGTCGTCGTGCTGGACTCGCGCATCATGAAGAAATCGTACGGCCGCGTGTTTCTGCGCGCCCTGCCCGAGTGCCGGGTCATCGTGCCGGGGCACGAAGAATGATTGCGGACTTGTCACGGCGTAGCCGGAGGCGAACCCGGATTGCCCTTGTTTTGTTGGACCCCGCTGGGGCGGTTGTCCGAGTGCGAAACAAAGCGGTGCGGGCTTGTCAGCGACACCGCCGCCTGTCATAATGGCAATATGCACTTCGAGATCGTCGGGCGAATCGAGGGCATCGAGATCATCGCCGTGGGGGGCCGAATCCATGACATCATGCGGCTGGAGCGGCAATTCGGTCCGGGCCGCTGGAGAAAACTTAAAGGAATCGCCCAGGTCCGTTTGGCGAACGGGCGAATACGCAAGGCCGAGGTTCACTGGCATGAGGCCGAAGGCGTCGGCCGTAGAAAGATGAAGATCAAACGATTTGTGAGCAAGCCATGACCCCCAAGAAACCGAGATTCGCCCTGTGTATCCGCAACGAGGATGCCCCGGACCTTGAACGGCGCAAGGTGTACGCGGTTCTGCCGGACCCGCGCGGCGAAAAGGAAGGCTATTACCGCATCGTTGACGAATCCGGCGAGGACTACTTGTACCCGCAGTCGTACTTCGTCCTCGTTCGCCTTCCCCGTGCCGCCCAGCGCCAGGTTGCGGCCAAGGTTTAAGCCACGGCGGCTGCCGTTCGCGGTGCGCGACCGGCCGCTCGTCGAGGCCCGCATCGAGGCCGTCAAGGCCGCGGGCGGCAGCCCCTTCAATGATTACTAGTGTAGTGCTGCGTAATTACCATGCTTTATCGAATCGGGTGCCACGGTTGCGCCGTTCAGCAACCGTGCGGTTGTCGCGCCAAGCACGGCTGCAAACAGCGCAGCCGTGGCACCCAGCGCAGTCTTGGATAAGATATCATCTGAGTGAAGCACTACACTAAGTAGAAACGCAAAAAGAATCATCATAACCGGGTCCAACATAACCCTTTGCTACAATTGAGGTTACGGCTACCTGTTGTGGGTGAAACTTTCTGCGTTTCTACTTAGTTGCCCGAGGCGGTGCTGAAGTTCAAGCAGGGCTTTGGCCGCCTCGTCCGCTCCAAGGAAGACACCGGCATGGTCGTCGTGCTGGACGCGCGCATCATGCGCAAGTCCTACGGCCGCGTGTTCCTGCGGGCCCTGCCCGAGTGCCAGGTCATCGTGCCGGGGCACGAGGAGTAGCGCGGAACCCGGAACCCGGAATGCGGAGCGAACTGCCACGGCAACGGCCAAACCGGGCGATGTTCGAGCCCGCCGCGGGAGCGGCGGGTAAGAGCCGCTACGCGTTTTCGGCCTCCCGGCGGATCTCTGCCAGGCGAACAAGGGTGTCCGGTGCATCCTTGGCGGCGCACAAGGGGCGCAACTGACGTTCGACGTAGTCCCAGTCAAGCCGGTCCCTTTGGCGGGCGGCAATCCCTTCCACGTCGGTCCAGTCTCGCTCGCGTGCGGCAAAGGCCTTCAGCACAATCAGGTCTTCGGCGGAGCAGGTGACGAGCGAAACGCCCGGCGCGAACTCAAAAGCACTGGCGCGGCGGACCGCCTCTTCCTCGAATGGAATGGCCGCCAGCGCCACATCGGCGGCGATTCCATTGGAGGCGCGCAGGAGAACCACGCGGCTGTCGCGGGCAAAGTCGGCGGCTTGAGGCACGCGCGGTGCAAAGTGCGCCAGCAACTCCCCGATATACCGATCTTCTGATCCGAAGCCCGTAAAGAGCGACACGTCCACATCCTGTGTGGCCCGCGGCTCTCCCCATCGCGCGAGGGCCAGCCCGCCGATGAAGCAGAACCGCCATCCACGTTTCTCCATGAAGTCCTGCAACTCCAGGGCTGCCGCAAAAAGGGGGTTCATAGGATGAGTTTCCGAAACAGGCGCTGCTGCTCCACCAGGCCGCTGGTTGTGCGCGGCACGGCGAAGCGGCAGCCGATCTCAAAAAGCGCATCCACGATGACCGGGTCGTAACGCCACACCCGCAACTCCTCGGCGCGGATGCGCTCCAGGGCCGGCCCGGCGCGGCGCCAGGTCTCGACCCACAGCCGGATTTTCTCTTCGTCGGTCATTGTCATGCCGGTCCTTGCGGCGACGGGGGCCTATGCCCCTTATAGCACGGTCAGCGCCGCCGAGTCAACCTGCTGCGCCGTTGCCGGCGCGGTTTCGGCCCGGGCCGGTTTAGCCGCGGCCGGCCCACCGTAGCCGCAAGGTCAGGGCGACGGTGGCAGCGGCCGCGCATCGCCGTATAGACGCCGACGGTCCGCCTTGATTTCGGCCCCGCTTGCAGATACGATGCGCCGAGCCATGAGCGGGCAAGTCGAAGACTCGACCAGGCGAGGGGCGGCAGATGGCGCTGCATCGAGCCGCCCGTACGGGCGGGCGCTCCCGGGTGCCCGCGGCCTTACGGTCGCGGCTCCAGCGGCGCACAGCCTGGTTAGCCGCCCATTCCGCCACGGCGGATCTTCGACTTGATGGGCGCGCCGTTGTGGCAGCCTGGTTAGCCGCCCCGCTTGCGGGGCGCGTGTTGTTGTCGTGACGAGGAGTGCCTGGCTTGAGCGAATCGGCACCGACCGGCGAAGGGCGGCCGCGGCGGGAACGCCCCAGCCACTGGGCCCACCCGGTGGACGAGGACCGCCGGCAGGCCCGCGCGCGCACCCACCGGCGCCGCCGCATCGTCCTGGCCGTCCTGCTGCTGGTCATCGCGGGCCTGGTGGGGTGGTACCTGTACGTCACCAGCGACGCCAGCGTCGAGGCGTACGCCGAAGAGTACCTGGGCCGGTTGGGCATCGACGCGCGGATCGGCCGCGCCACCTTCTCCTGGGGCGACGGGCTGGTGCTGGAGGACCTGCGGATCATCCCGCCGGCCCCTTTCGCGGAGCCGGTGCTGGCGGCCAAGCAGGTGGACTTGCGTATCCGGCCGCTTTCGCTGCTCTTGCGCTCGCCGGAAGTGACGGAGGTCGTGGTGCACCGGCCGCAGATCACGCTGGTCCTGCTGGACGAGCAGCGGTGGAACTTCCAGGCCCTGTCGCGGTCGCCCAGGCGACCGGCCGCCCTGGGCACGCGGCCGGTGGTGGTGCTGGAGGAAGGGACGCTGCGCATCGAGCGGCGCATCGCGGGCGAGACCGTGTACGCCCACGAGATGGTCGTCTCGGGGCTTCTTCTGCCGGGCGAGGGCAGCCCCGACCAGTTCCGGTTCCAGACGGACGTCAAGAGCCAGGGCGTGCACCTGGCGGTGGCATCGGGCCTCATCGACACGCGCACGGCGGCCCTGCGGTTCGAGGGGCAGGCCTCCAACGTGGCCCTGACGGAGGAACTGTACCGCAGCCTTCCGCAGGAGGCCCGGCGCATCTGGGACCGCTTCGAACTCACCGGCCCGGGCAACTCGGTCAACGTCAAGGTCCTGTTTGACGAGAAGGACGGCTTCCGCCTGGGCGCCGACCTGACGGGCGTCAGTTTCATGCATCAATACAAGGGCATTCCTTATAGGTTCGAGAACCTCACGGGGCGCTGCGCGTTCGGAGTTTACCCGCCTGGGCGGGGCGCGCGGCTGGCCCTGACAGGCGTCCAGGGCCTCGTCAACGGCGTGCCCGTGCGCCTCTCGGGCGAGGCGAGCGGGTTCGACCAGGAGCGGCTGGTGATGGACCTGGAGGTGGAGGCCGACCACGTGGACTTCGAGCCCTGCCGCGCGTCGCTCGTGGCCCTGGCCCCCGAGACGGAGGCCATCTACGAGACGTACCAGCCCCGCGGGCAGTTCGACGTGGCCCTGCGCCTGCGCCGCCCGTATCCCGATGCGCCGCTGGAGGTGACCGGCGTGGCCACCTGCCGCGACGTCGAGATGACCTACAGCCAGTTCCCGTACCGGCTGGAGCACATGCGCGGCACGGTGCGCTTCGGCCCGGACGGGTTCAAGTCCCAGGACCTATCGGGCCAGCACGGCCAGACGGCCGTCCGCCTGGAAGGCTGGGCGAAGAACCCCGGCCCGCTCATGGAAACGCAGGTGCAGGTCCGCGCCACCCACCTCGTTCTGGACGAGGACCTGCGGGCCGCCCTGGCCCCGCCGCACCGGCGCCTCTACGACCTGTACGCTCCCGCCGGCACGGCCGACGCCGAGGTGGCCGTCTACCGCGCGCCGCAGCGGGATGCGCAGCCCGAGATCGCCGTGCACCTGGCGCTGGTGGATTGCCAGTTCAAGCCCGCGGGGTTCCCGTACCTGCTGACGGGCGCGACGGGGGAGATCAACATCTGGCCCGGCCGGGCCGAACTCGTCGAGGTTCGCGGCCGGCACGGCCAGGCCCGGATCGCCATCTCCGGCGAGGTCCTGTCGCCCCCGGACCAGGAGTTGCCCGAGGTGCGCCTGAAGATTGCCGGCCAGGACGTCCCGCTGGATGAGGACCTCGAGCAGGCCCTGCCCGAGCGCGAGCGGGCGGTCATGCAGTCGTTCCACCTCCTGGGCCTGGCCGACCTGGAGGGCACCGTGACCACGGGCCCGGAGACCGGAGGCCGCCTGGAGTACGACCTGGACATCGGCCTGAAGAACGCCCGGATGATTTACGAGCCGTTCCCGTTCCAGGCGGAGCAGTTGACGGGGCGGCTGCACCTGGCCAGGGGGACGTGCCGCGTGGAGTCGCTCGTCGGCTTCAACAGCGGCGCCCGCATCGAGGCCCGCGGCTGGATCGAGCAGCGGCCCGACGACTACGCCCTGGACCTGATGCTCAATGGCACCGACGTCGTCCTGGGCGAGCCGCTGCGCGGGGCCCTCGGGCCGGAGATGCGCTCGGTGTGGAGCCACCTGGCGCCCCGCGGCCGCGTGGACGTCCAGGCCCATCTCTCCAAGACGTTCGGGCCCGAGGAGGTCATCCGCCACCACGTCTGGGTGACGGCCCGTGATGTGCAGATGCGGCTGGACCTATTCCCGTATCCGCTGGAGCACGTGACGGGGCAACTGGAATTCGAGGGCAGCGAGGTGCGGCTGCACGACGTCAAGGCGCGGACGGGCATGACGGAGTTCGGCCTCTCTGGCCGCATCGCCTACGCCAAGGAGGGGCCGGAACTGGACCTGGCCATCCGCACCAAGGGCCTGCGCATGGAAGGCCCGCTTCGCGACGCGCTGCCGGGGCCCCTCGCGAAGGCGTTCGACATCATCCACCCCACGGGGCGGGTGGACCTGAACATCACGCGCCTGGTGTTTCGCTCCAAAAATAGGGACGCTTCCCATTTTCAAACGACCATTGATGAAAATGGGAAGCGTCCCTATTTTTGGTGCGAGTGGACGGGCTCGGCCATCCTGGACGAAGTCGGGGCGTCGCTCGCCGGGTCGAGTCTTCGACCGGGCGTCAAGGTGGCCAGCGTGGTGGGCACCGCCGAACTCCAGGGCCGGTGGGCCGACGGTAAGGTGGCCCTCCAGGGCCAGATGCGCATCCAGCAGGGCAAGATCGCCGACTTTGGACTCTCGGAGACGCGGCTGCTGATTGAAAAGCCCGCGGCGACCTCGACCGTTTCCATCAAGGGCATCGAGGGCGAGTTCTACGGCGGCCGCGTGGAAGGATTCGCCACTATCCGCCTGGAGCCCTCCACGCGGTACGCCATGAACGTGTCGGCCGTGGACGTGGATTTCGAGCGCCTGCTGCGCGAGGGGTTCCGCCTGGAGCACAACCTGTCGGGCGGGCGCATGCGCGCCACGCTCGGCCTCTGGGCCAAGGGGCCGGACGCTCAGGACGTCGAGGCCGCCGGGTACGCCGACGTGACCGATGCGCGCCTCTACGAACTGCCGCCCATCGTGCGGGTCCTGGGCGTCCTGCGGCTGGCGCCCGCGGACCAGACGGCGTTTGAGAAGGGCAGGGTCCTGTACTTCCTGCGCGGCCGCCGGCTTTACCTGGGCGACATACGCCTCCAGGGCCGCGCCGTGAGCCTCTTCGGCGCCGGCATCCTGGAGCCCGACGGCAAGATCGACATGACCTTTATGACCGGCAAGCACAACGACGACCCGCTGATACCCGCCCTCTCGGAACTGGGGGAGGGGCTCCGACACGAACTGGCCGTGGTCGTGGTGTCGGGCACGCTGGTCGAGCCCCAGGTCGAGGTGCGGACCCTGTCGAGCCTGACGGCGCCATTCCGGGAACTGCTGAACATGGTGCGCGAGCAGCGCCGGCGCGAGGCGGAGGCCTCGCGCACGAGTTCCAAGTTGCAAGTTCCAAGTTCCAAGTGAACGGGCCGTTTGCGTCAAGAACGGAGGTTCCAAGTTTCAAGTTTCAGGTTCCAAGTTAAAGGCCACGGCATGGCGCGCGGTGACTGTCGTTCCTCTAACTTGCAACTTGGAACTTGAAACTTGGAACTGTCTTTAAACTTGGAACTTGGAGCCTGGAACCTGGAACTTGGAACCTGGAACTTTGAACTTGGAACTCTCTTTATGCGGCGTCTCTTTCTAGCCGACGTGCACCTGAGCCCGCGCGAGCCGGCGCGGACCGAGCGCCTCATCCGGTTCCTCGCGCGCGAGGCGCCGCGCACCGACGAGATCTACATCCTGGGCGACCTGTTCGACTACTGGATCGGCCCGAAGCACCTCGCGCTGGGCGACTACCGCGAGGCGCTGGAGGCCCTGCGGCGCGTGGCGCGCGAGCGGCCGGTCTTCTTCCTCATCGGCAACCGCGACTTCTACGTGAGCCGCGGCTTCGAGGAGTCCACCGGCATCCGCGTGGTGCCCGGGCGGACCGGGCACCGCCTGCTTGTTAGAGTTCCAAGTTCCAAGTTCCAAGTTCCAAGTGAACGGCCCGTTTGCGATGCCGTTTTCAACTTGGAACTTGAAACCTGGAACTTGGAACCGCCGTGCTTTCAGCGGGTGTACCTCTGCCACGGCGATTATCTGGAGGGGCGCTCCGGTTGGGGCTTCCGGATCCAGGAGTTCATCCGCTCGCCGGGCTTCGAGAGGCGGTTCATCCGCCTGCCCGCCCGCGTGTCGAAGGCCATGGCCGAGTTCTATCGCTGGCTTTCCAACCTTTTCCTGAAACCCCGCCGCTCCTGCCGCATGAGCGACGCGGTCCTGGAGGCGGAGTTCCGCAGGGGTGCGGACATCGTCGTCTGCGGCCACTTCCACGAAGCGCGGCGCCGGAAGATCCAGGTGGACGGCCGCGAGGCGGTCCTTTTCACCGTCGGCGACTGGTCGGAAGGCGAGAGTTTCCTCGTCGAAGAGGACGGGCGGTGGGAACTGCATGGTTAGAGTTCCAAGTTCCAAGTTTCAAGTTCCAAGTGAACGGCCCGTTTGCGTTGCCGTTTTCAACTTGGAACCTGGAACCTGGAACTTGGAACTGCCGTAAAAAAAACGCAGTGGCCGAACGGGGGGACATTCGGCCACTGTTTAAATCATGCGGGACCGTCCCGCATGGCATAGCCTGATTTTTTGACACTCCTCGCTTGGTGATTGTGGAGCAAAGCCTGTGCCAATAGGGCCAAAATCAGAAACTGGCGAATTTCGGGCAGAAAACGGTCTTGCGGTGTTGAACGAGGCCGGAACCAAGCCAATGACTGGGGCAAATTCCACACTTGTGGGTGAAAATACGCACAGCGCGACACCAGCGAAGGCCTTGGCCAGCCCTGCCAGTCGGCAAGCCTCACCCAGTCAGAAGAGTGCCGGAGATTGCCCGGCTCGCCAGCCGGCCACGGCACGACCCGTAGCCGTGCCAGGGGGCGACGCCGTGGCAAGCCCGGAAGCGGGGTAACATGCCGGGTGACGGCCGCGATAATCCCGCGCGAGGTTGCCGCATTCTGGACGTGCATACGCACGCTTTTCCCGATAAGTTGGCCGCCGGCGCCATGGCCAGGCTGAAGGCGATGGGCGCATGGTTCCAGCCCCCTGCAACCTACGATGGCACGGTCGGCGGGCTCTTGGCGAGCATGGGCCGCGCGGGCATCGAGAGGGCGGTCGTATGCTCCGTGGCGACCCGGCCGGGGCAGACGGCGAAGATCACGGAGTGGTCCGCCTCCATTGCGTCCGACCGGATTGTTCCGTTCGCCTCCGTCCATCCGGATGCCGCCGATCCGGAGGCCGAGGTCCAGCGCATTGCGGCAGCGGGCCTCAGGGGCCTGAAGTTCCATCCGTACTACATGGGGTGCCCGCTGGACGACCCCCGGGCCGTCCGGATTGCGCGGGCGGCCGCGCGGGCCGGCTTGGCCATGCTCTTTCATGCCGGCTACGACTTCGCGTTTGAGAAGGATGACCTGGCGAGCCCCGGGCGGGTCCGGCGCATGCGCGAGGAGGTGCCGGACCTTCGGATGGCGGCCGCCCACCTGGGCGGGTGGGAGCGCTGGCCGGAGGTCCTGGAAACGGTGGCGGGCCTGCCGATCTACCTGGAGATCAGTTACACGCTCGGCCGATGCCCGCCGGCCCTCGTGCAGCGGATTCTCGAGAAGCACCCGCCCGAGTACCTCTTGTTCGGGACCGACGCCCCGTGGACCGACCAGTCGGCCGAGGTGGCGAAGTTCCTGGCCCTGCCGCTTGTCGAAGACCCGACTGGGCGGGGCGAGGACCTCAAGCGCCGCATCCTGTGGGACAACGCCCAGCGGTTCCTGGGACTGGCCGCGATGGGTGCATAAGAGAGGCGCACGCCGACCGGCGCAGAACGAATAAACAGCAAACGGCAAACAGCAATGCCTAATCAAACAGCAAGAGGCAAACAGCAAACAACGGTCCGGGGCGGAGCCTTCTGCCGTTTCGCCGTTTGCTGTTTGACGTTTGATTTGTCATTGCGGTTTGCAGTTTGTCGTTTGGGCCGGTAGCCGGGTGGCATGCCCACAGCCGCAGTCCGCGTGGGCATGCGTGCCCAGGCAACGGCGGCCTGGGCGTGCCACCCGGATACACGCAATCGTGAACTGCTCTAACCAGGAAAAGGCTTACTCCGCCTTCTCGCCTTCGGCCTTGCCTTCAGGTACTGGCGGCGCTTCCTTCTTCGGCTCTTCTTTTTTCGGCTCGAAGGCGGCAGCGGCGCCCAGGAGCGTCTCGACCGGCTTGCCTGCCACGATGGCGATGCGTTTGCCGCCCTCGGTCATGGCATAGCGGGCCGGCTTCTGGTCCAGCAGGGCCGCTACGCCGGCGGGGACCTCCTGGCCGGAGATGAGCAGGGTGGCCGAGGTCTTGTCGGTCGTGATCTTGATGGTTGCGGCCGGCTTGTCGAGGCCGAACTTGGCCGGCGACTGGGCGTCGTAGGCGGCCCAGCGGACGGCGCTCATGGACGCGGCCGCCTGGGCGATGTCCTTGGCGGCGTCGGCCGGGACCTCTTCGCCCGGGAGGCCCTTGGCGTCGGCGCGGAACCACTTGGAATCGATCCGCACCAGGCGCACCTGGGCCTTGTCGGTGGCGAGTTGGATGTCCTTGACGTCGGCCGACACGAGGTCGGTCACGGTCTTTTCGAGCGGCTCGCCCGCCAGCGCCGCGAAGACCGCGACCGGCACCTCGAACACCAGGTCGCCCCCTGGCACGGCAGGCGTGCCGTGGCCTGACGGCTGGTCCGCGCGGCCGGCGATCCTCGATTTCTCATAGTGCGAAAGCGCGAGGGTCTTCTCCACCGGCTTCTCGCCCTCTTTCTCGGCCGCCAGCGTCACGGTGCAAACCAGTTCCGGTTTCTCCAGGTTGTAGGGCTTGAGGAATCGCTCGGGCCCGCTCGCAACGCCAGGCCGATTCACTAAAAGGTCCTTGGCGGCAGCGACGTACTTGTCGCACCGCAGATCCTGGACCTGGCCCAGGAGGTCCGGAATGAAGCCGGACGCCGGCTCGGCCTCCACGGGCGAGAGCATCTTCCAGGCATCGCCTTTCTTCTCCAGGACCACCTTGCGGTCGGCCGTCTGGATGGCGACGGACTTCACTTGCTTCGGGTCGAAGGAGAAGACCTGCTTGTCCAGGTAGTCCAGCCAGCCCTTGGCGAGGTAGGTAAAGCCCTTTTCGTTGACGCGGCCGATCCAGTCTTCGCGGAGGTTTTTCAGGAGAAGGAGCGACCCGTACGGGGGCCCGCCGATATCGAAGCCCTGCTCGGCCGTCTCGCCCTCCACTTGGATGCGCAGGGACCCCTGCGGCGCAAAGCCCTTGGCCACTTCGGCGTGCTCGCCCTCGGCGAAGTACAGGACCTTCAGGTCGGCCAGTTCCTTCAGCAGCCCCTCGACGGCCGCGGCGTCGGCCTTGGCCTCGGGGTCGCCGCGGCGACCGGCCAGCAGCATCCACTTGCCGTCTTTCCTGGCGAGTTCGTACGCGATCTCGCCCGTACGGGCGGCGAGTTTGGCGGGCAACTTGACGGTCACCTTTGTGGCCTTCGACGGGTCGAGCGCCAGGACGTGCTTGTCCCTGAGGTCCGTCGGGCCCTTGTCGAGGTCCTTGAAGTTCGACGCCTCGACCGAGACCACGTGCAGGCCGTCGTCGGCCAGGAGGTACACGGTTTCGTTCTTGATGTCGGCCCAGGCGCCGAATCGCAGGGTGGCCGCCTTTTCAAGTTCCAAGTTCCAAGTTCCAGGTTCCAAGTTGGAAACGGCATCGCAAACGGGCCGTTCACTTGGAACTTGGAACTTGGAACCTGGAACTCTTACTTTGGGCGGCGGGCCCTGCTTCCAGAGGGTCACGGTGAGGCGCGGCTTGTCGAGGCCGTAGCGGGCCAGGTCCTTCGGGTCATCCTCGATGAATTCCTTGGCGGTCGCCCCGGCGACGGCCGCGCGCACCAGCGACGAGGCCGCCTCCGGGTCCACGCGGGCCGCCATCGGCTGGGCCATGACCCAGCGGTCCTTGTCCTTGTCGGAGCGGTCGATCCGGGCCTTGCCCTTTTCGCCGTCGAGGCCGATGCGCACCACGTCGTCGCGGGCGAGCGTCACGAGGTCGCGGCTGCGGTACGTGTTGGTCTTGTCGCGGGCGCGTTCCAGCAGGTCCGCCCGCTCCAGGATGGCCGCCTTCGGCTGGTCATCGACGCGGACGTACAGGCCCTCGCCCAGGGCGCTGCGGCGGCCCACGCCCACGGTGATGGTGCGGGCGGGCGACTGGCCCTTGGCGGCGCCCAGTACGGGCGGGCGTACTGGCCCGGTGATCAGCACCAGCCGGAAGGCCGGCGGCTCCAGGCCAAGCGAGGCCAACGTCGGCTGTCCCTTGGCCCCTGGTCGAAGACTCGACCCGGCGAGCTCCACCGACTGGCGGTACTTGCCCTCGACGGCCGCGCGCAGCAGGCGCCCGACCTCGTAGTCGTCGGCGGCCCAGTCCACCGGCTCGGTCATCCGCCACTTGCCCTCGGCCTTCTTGAAGGCCACCTTGGTCTTGAACTGGCCCTCGCCGGCGGGCTCCTCGAGCGTGGCCGACACGAGGTCGTCCATCTTGACGTCCGCGAGGAGCGCCAGCGTCTCGGACGGCCTCTCGGGCGGCTTGGCCGGACCGGTCAACTGGTCCCGGTACACGTAGATGAGGACGGCGAGCGCCAGTACGATGGCGGCCAGCACCAGCGTCGTGGTGTATTTCATCCCTTACCTCCGGTCCAATGCAGAATGCAGATAAAGAGAGTTCCAAGTTCCAAGTTCCAAGTTCCAAGTGAACGGCCCATTTGCCATGCCGTTTTCAACTTGGAACTTGGAACCTGGAACTTGAAACTTGCAACTCTCTTACCTCCTGCGAACGACATAGACGACCAGCCCGGCCACCAGGACCGCCGCCGGAATGCCTGCCATCAGGAGCATCTGGAGGGGCAGCGTCCAGGCGCCCGGGTCTCCGATGCGGCGGGCCTGAAGGGCCTCGGGGCTCACGGTAATCAGGTGTTCGGTTCCGGCGACCCAGAGGATGGTGTTGACGAGGAGTTCGGCGTTTCCGGGGAAGAGTTCGCGCCCCATGACCTGGTAGAAGGCGACGCGGTCCTCGGCCCACTGGCTGTCGCCGAAGAGAACGACCTTCTGCTCGCCCAACAGCGGGGAACGGGGAACGGGGAACGGGGAACCGGAACCATCCTTGCCTGTTCCCTGTTCCCCGTTCCCGGTTCCCGGCAGTTTTTGCATCCCTGTTCCCTGTTCCCCGTTCCCGGTTCCCGGCAGTTGGCGTGTGCAGGCCACGGCCAACGGGATGGGGTTGTCCCGGGTGGGGATGAGGTCGTCGGCCTCGCTGCGGGCGGCGTCGCCGCGCATGGCCTCGAAGGGGGCGGTGTCGGCCCAGTAGTCGGCCCCCGCGGGCAGGAGGACGAGGGCCTCGGCCGTCACGCCCTCGGGCAACTGCTTGCTTATCATGAGCGGGCACGGCGTCAGGAACATCGCCGGCAGTCCGCCCAGGGTCCGCGTGATGGCGTGGTCGGCGTACTGGGTGATCTCGATCTGCGGCACGGCCCGCTCGGTGCCCTGGGCGTCGACGACCTGCGTGTGGACGCCCACGGCGTTCAGTTTGGCCGTGACGCCGAAGTCCGCGAACAGGTCGCTGTAGGGCGTGCCGGGCCCGAACAGGGTGGCCGGCTCGGCCAGGAGGACGGCCGGGGCGCCGCCCTTGACGGCGTCGATGGCGGCCTTGTACATCTCGGGCGTCGGCGGCGGCATGGGCATCTGCGGGTTCGGCGGGGCCGGCGGCACGAAGACCAGGATGGCCTTCGTCATGTGCTCCGGCTTGGGCATCTCGGGCGAGCGGGTGACGTCCCAGTCCTCGACGATGAAGTTGGACTTGCGGAGGCGTTCGGCCATGCGGGCGAAGGCCCCCCCGCCGCCACCGCCGAACGGGCCGCCCATCGACGGCAGGGTCGCCGGGGCGCCGGCGGTCACGAACAGGATGGCCGGCCGCTCGGGCGACACGAGACCGAGGAGGGTGCTGGAGACGGCCGCCTCGCCCGCAAACAGTTGCCCCGGCTCCTCCGGGCGCCGCTCATCGGCCTGCGGGTTGCGGACCCAGACGTCGTCGTACGCGACGACCTTGACCTTTTCGGGGGCCTCGATGAGGATGGCCTGGCCCTGGGAGATCTCGCGGCGGACGTTGTCGAGTTCCAGTTCTTTCACTTCGGCGGCCTTCTTGTCGAAGTCCTCGATGCGCTTGCGCATGGGTTCGTAGGTCTGCTGGGCGCTCGTCAGGATCGCCTTGACCTCGTCGGGGACATCGCCCTTGATAGGCGCGAGGACCTTCTCGTAGAACTCACGCGCAGCCCCGAGCGTATCGCCGACCTTCTTCAGGTAATCCCGCGCGTTCCTGACGGCCGTCGGATAGGCCGGCAGGGGCTGGTTGACCAGGTCCTCGATGCTGGCCGTCGTGAACTGCCCCACCAGGTCCAGTTGAAGCATGGCCTGGGCCACCTGGCGCAGGGCGCTGGGGCCTTCGGGGGGTCCGCCCTTCCAGGCGGCGGCGGCCGCCTCCAGCCGCCTGGCATCGCTGCGGAGGAAATCCTGGACGTCCTTGCTCAACTTGTCGAACTCGTCGACGAGGGCCTTGGGCTTCTCCAGTTCCTTGGCGTAGCGTTTGCGCAGGCGCTCCACCAGTTGCTCGGTGCCGCCGGCGTCCACCGCCGGGTTGACGGCCTCCACGGTGATGCGCGACGGGTTGACGGCCGCGTACTCCGACAGGAGGTCGTGCACGCGCCGCTGCTGCTCGACCGACTCGGGAATCTCGGGCGAGTACGCGTAGAGGTTCGTGATGGTGACGTCCTGCTCAAGGTCCCCCAGCATGGCCCGGGTGCGCGGGCTGAGGCTGAAGCGGCCGCTGCCGGTCCAGTCGCTTCGCCAGCGGCCCCTGAGGAGCGCCTCCGCCAGCCAAACCGTGCCCGCCGCGAGCACCGTGGCCAGGAGGATGGCCACGACCACGTTCGAGCCGAAGACCAGCCACCGCCGTTTCTGCGTCATGCCGGGCTCGGCCGCGGCATGCGTGCGGCCGGCCTCGCGGCCGGAATGTTTTTCTATCGCCATCTGCGGCTCTCCAGGACCTTGACGGTCAGGAACAGGGCATAGATCGTAATCGCCAGGAAGTACACCACGTGGACCGCGGCCACGACCCCGCGGTTGAAGTCCTCGTAATGGGCCATCGTGCCGGCCTGGCGCACGATCGTCCGCCACGGCGAGGGCAGCGCCCCGGCAATCAGGCCCAGAAGGTGGATCATCAGGAGCGGGAAGAACGTGACGACGAAGGCGATGACCTGCGCCCGCGTCAGCGACGAGGCCAGCACGCCGATCGCCACGTACATCGCCCCCAGAAGGGCCAGGCCGATGTAGCCCGACAGAATCGGCCCGTAGTCCGGCTTGGCGAAAGCGGCCAGCGCCAGGACGTACAGCAGCGTCGGGGCCAGCATGGCCAGGTAGAACAGCCAGCAGCCGAGGAACTTGGCGACGACCACCTGCGCATCGGTGATGGGCGCCGTCAGGAGCGTCTCGAGGGTGCCGCTGCCGCGCTCTTCCGCCAGGCTGCGCATCGAGAGCGCGGGAACGACCAGCAGCAGGATGAATGAAACCAGGTAGAAGACGCTCTGCAACTGCGCGGGCTGGCCCGGCCGGAACGCCCCGAACCACGGAAACGCGAAGAACACCCCGGCCAGAAACAGAAACAGCGCCATCGCCACGTACGCGATGGGCGACACGAAGTAGGCGCTCAGTTCCCGGCGCGTCAAGAGCAGGACTTTTTCCATCGCCACACCTCGCTATTGAAATTCAGAATGTAGAATGAAAAATGCACAACGGAGAATGCAGAATGAAGAGTGCAGAATGCAGAATATAACACTGCCCACAAGCGCTGGTAGTCTTTGCATTCTTCATTCTGCATTTTGCATTTCTAGGCCGCCGCGTGGCGCGACGCCGCGCGGGTGCCACGGCTGCGCTTTGTGCAGCCGTGGTCGTCGGCTGGGATGCACGGCTGCAAACTGCGCAGCCGTGGCACCCGCAGATTCAATTGTGACGGAATACTACGCCGCCGCGTGGCGCGAAGCCGCCAGGGCCGCATCGCCCGCGGTAATCTGCACGTACAGTTCCTCCAGGGTCGGCGCCGTCGCGCGCATTTCGCGCAGCGCCCACCCGTGTCCCGCCACCGCCGCGTACAGGGCCGCGCGCGGGTCGGCCCCGGGGGCGGGCGTCGCGCGGAGGCGCGTCCAGCCGTTGCCGGCGTCCTCGCGCCCGACCTCGGCCACGCCGGCGACCTGGCCGATGACGCGGGCCATCTCGGCCGGCCCGTCGCCCGTCTTGCCGGGGCTCACTTCCAGGATGATCCGCTGGCCTTCCGACAGGCCCGCTTTCAGTTCCTCCAGGCTTCCGGACCTGGCGATGCGGCCGGACGCGATGATGACCACGTGCGAACAGGTTTTCTCGACCTCCGGCAGGATGTGGCTCGACAGGAGCACCGTGTGCGTCCCGCCCAGGCCCCGGATGAGCCGCCGCGTCTCCTGGATTTGCGCGGGGTCCAGGCCGATCGTCGGCTCGTCCAGGATGAGCACCTTCGGGTCGGCCACGAGCGATTCCGCCAGGCCCACGCGCTGCCGGTAACCCTTGGAGAGCGCCCCGATGAGTTTGCGGCGGACGTCGGTCAGCCAGCAGCGGTCGATGACGCGATCGATGGCCGCCGTGCGGCCCTTGGCGGGCACGCCCTTGAGGCCCGCGCGGAACCGCAGGTACTCCTCCACGCGCATCTCCGGGTACAGCGGCACGTTCTCCGGCATGTAGCCGACGGCGGCGCGGACGGCCAGGCTCTCCAGGAGGACGTCGCGGCCGCCCACGCGGGCCTCCCCGCTGGTGGCCGGCAGGTACCCGGTCAGGATCCGCAGCGTCGTGGACTTGCCCGCCCCGTTCGGGCCCAGGAAGCCCACGATCTGGCCCGCCTCGACGGCGAACGTCGCCCGGTCGAGGGCCAGCGTGCGGCCGTACCATTTCGTCAGGTCTTTGACCTCGATCATCGCGCCCACGGTAGAACCTCCTGTGTCGCAAACCACGGTGCGTCCGGTAAGCCGCAAGCCCCGCCGGCGCCTCTTCGGCCCCGCACGTCAGGCCAGGACCTGCGGCGAGCAGCCGGGTCACACGCCCAACAGGATAAACCGGCTGCCAGAAACCGTGATTGTAAAGCACAACGGAGGGCGATTGTCAAGAGTTCTCCGCGCGTCAGGCTAGAGCAACTGCTCCAGGTCCTTGAGGCGGGTGATGGTGGGGCAGTCGGCGTGCGGGTCTTCGTTGTCGCGGTCCAGCAGGATGGCGGCCATCCCCAGGTCGCGTGCGCCGACGATGTCGGCCCAGTAATCGTCG
>Ga0315289_10005712_pt1 | contig 18333 bp, 18 predicted proteins | sample YL17G11_40_MG_FD_203452 | JGI IMG/M metagenome (GOLD analysis project Ga0315289, IMG submission 203452) | Sediment microbial communities from Yellowstone Lake, YNP, Wyoming, USA - YL17G11_40 | ecosystem: Environmental > Aquatic > Freshwater > Lake > Sediment | place: USA: Wyoming | collected... | reverse complement strand
TCAAAGTATTCAAGTCCAATTTGGAGATAACCAACCCCCAAGCGTCGACTGTATCAACAAGGCAACAAAACGTTCGGGCTGCCGTAGAAAATGACCTCGCCGTATTAGACTCCTTTTTGTCTGGCTCTTATTCGCGTCAGACCCTGATTGCTCCACTTAGGCAGGCAGATGTTGATATAGTCATGGTTCTTGATCCGAAGTATTTCCACAACTACAACGGGCAAAACGGGGGTCAAGCAGGTTTGCTTGATCTATTGAAGCGGGTCTTGAAGAAAACCTATCCAAGTACTCCTGACATCAGCAGAAACGGACAGGCGGTGACGATCCAGTTTACAGATTTCGCTGTTGACGTTGTGCCTGCTTTCAACAGACAAGGTGGAGGATACCTTATTCCCAACTCAATGACTCAGGTCTGGCTGTCTACTGACCCAAAGAAACATGTAGAAATCTGGTCAACGGCAAATCAAAGCCATGGTGGGGATTTAGTACCACTAATCAAAATGCTTAAAGCATGGAATAGGGCGACAAGCACGTTCCTCCGGTCGTTTCATTTGGAAACCATGGTTCTACAAATCCTCAATAACGTAACCATATCTGATTTTCCTTCAGGAGCAAGATACGTTTTTGATAAAGGCAGGGACTACGTCACGAAGCAGAATCCAGATCCGGCCGAATATGGAGACGATGTCGGAGGATATCTCAATACCGAAGAAAAAGTTAAAAATGCGGTGAGCCGATTCGAAACAGCTTACACACGGGCTCTTAAGGCAGAAGACCTCGCGTACCGGAGTTACGTGCCCGATGCTGTAAATATGTGGCGAATGATCTTCGGGGACTATTTCCCTGTATATGGGTGAGAAATCTATGACTGAAGAAGTTACAACCTTACTGGAAAGAGTAGTATCCAAGCCAAGGCAGGAGGTCATCAAAGAAGCTAAGCGCCTATATGAGAATTGTCTCTACACTTCTAAGAGCCATTTCATAGAGGCTCGCTTTTGGCAGAACCTACATCTCTGGATAGGGGTTCCATCGGTTATTCTGGCAGGTGTAGCAGGGACATTGGCATTCGCAGACGTTAAGCTGCTCGCCGGGATTCTTTCGATGGTCATAGTCGTCCTCACATCGATCACAACGTTTCTTAATCCTAAAGAGCAAGCCAATTCCCATCTCACAGCCGCCAACAACTACGATTCCCTGATGACGAAAATTCGCATATTCTGGTCAATAGATTGTTGGCGAGAAGAGTCAGATGATGTGTTACTAATAAGTGCATAATTATATAGACATATCAAATAGAATCTGTATAATCAATTCATGGACAAGAAGAGAGACCTTCGGCGATTGAAGCATGCAGAATTGACCACTTTTCGCGAGCAGGCGGTGCGGCAAGTCCAATCGGGCATTTCGGTAGGGGCAGTGCGTAAAGGGATGGGGGTATCACGATCTGCCCTTTTTGGCTGGCTGGCTCGCTATCGGAATGGGGGCTGGGATGCGCTTGGTGCCGGCAAGCGAGGGGGCCGCAAGCCGAAGCTGGATGGGGATAAGCTGAAATGGATCTACGCGACGGTAGTGGACAAAGATCCTGGACAGCTGAAGCTTCCCTTTGCCTTGTGGACGACCGTGCTGGTGGCGGAAGTAATTCGGAAACACTTTGGGATCAAGTTGAGCCGGTGGAGCGTCATGCGTTTGCTCCGACAGCTTGGCTTGTCTCCCCAGAAGCCGTTGCAACGGGCGTATCAACAGGATAGCGACGCGGTGGCGAGGTGGAAGGATGAGGTGTATCCGCAGATTGTAGCTGAGGCCAAGAAGGTGGGAGCCACGGTGTACTTTGGTGATGAGTCGTCGATACGTTCGGATTATCATACGGGTACGACCTGGGCACCGAAGGGAAAGACGCCGGTGGTAAAGACGACGGGTGCGCGATTTTCGGTGCATATGATCGCCGCAATTACCGCCAGGGGAGCGATGCGGTTTATGCTCTACAAGGGGACGATGGATGCCGTGTTGTTCCAGGAGTTTCTTTCCCGTCTCTTGAAAGACAGCGATGGGCCAGTGTTTCTCATTCTCGATGGGCATCCTGTGCATAGGAGCAAACATATCCGTGAGTTCGTCGAAAGCACGGGAGGAAAGCTACGGTTGTTCTTTTTGCCGGGATATTCACCTGAGCTCAATCCTGTTGAGCAGACATGGAATTACACCAAAAGGCATAACATCGGGAAGCGTACGATCAAGGGACCTGACCATCTCAAAAAGCTTGCCCTTGGTGCTCTGCGAAAACTCCAGAAACTACCGGATGTCATCAGGGGTTTCTTCCATCACCCTGAATGTGCTTATGCAGTAATATGAGTCTGTTCTATTATGCACTTATTAGTAATATATTATGCATAGGTGACGGAGTTCTTCGTTTGGTTCACTTTATGCTACAAACTGTGCTTACACATTTTCAATTACATCTTCCAACTGGGGCATATAACGATTGTGAAGACATGATCTCCGTGTCAATTTCCCTATGCGTTCGCTCGGATTCAGATCAGGGCTATATGGTGGCAGATATTCGAAGGTAATGTGTTCAGCGTGATCTCTTCTCCACTCCTTATGGAGCCTGGTATGATGATATCGTGCATTATCGAGAATGACCACAACCTTTCCCCCAGACTCAATCGCCTTGTTCAACAAAGCCCTGAAGAACCCAAAGGTGGTTCGGGCATTGAACCGTTCTGGTTTTCTTGCATAGATGAACTTACCATCATTCAAGCGGACAGCTCCAAAATATCCGACAACCTTGCGTGTGGGATGATGGAGAAGTACAGGATCTTTATCCTCCGGAGGCACCCACATACGATGCCGTGATCCATGCTGCTGGAAATGAACCTCATCCATTGCCCACACATCAACAGCACCTTGTTCCATTATCAATTTCAGTTTTTTTATATCCCACCTGCTGGTCGGGGTCGGCATGAGCAATTACAGGCCTGGGCTTCCTGAGGCGAAAACCAAGTTGACTGAACATCCTCTGGCATTGCCATTCCCCCAGAGAAATCCCATATCGCTTCATAATGTATGCAGAGAGCGTCTTCCAATCCGCTATATGACCACGTAACCCTCCTTCGTTTGGTGTACCACGAAGAACGGCCCCTATCTCCTGCCTTTGCTCTCCATTCAACCGTTTTGGTCGTCCCGGTCTTTCGGCATCATACAATCCAGCAAAGCCTTCCTTCTCAAAACGTTGAACCCAATCCTGTACTGTTCTCGTCGAATCACCAAACAGCTCAGCTACCTCGGAACACTTCTTCCCCTGAGCTACCATCAATAACGCATGAAGGCGATGATCATATCTCGCCTCCTCTGTTCGCCGTATCTCGTCCTGCAATCCCAGTATTATCTCAGGCTTCGATAGGGTATGCGCTTTCATGAATATGCAGTATAATATCGGGCATGGATAACGCAATTAATTATGATGCTATGTATGGATCTGCAATGGACATCCAACCGCAAGCCCCTATAACCCCTCAGTCGGGAAATGTGCTCATGCGCCGGGGGATGCAGTCGCCGCACATCTTCCTATTTTTCTAAGGGCGGCTACTGCATCACCCGGTTCTTGAAAGTTTTTGGGAAGGTTGCGGGGGAATCCTTTTTACCAAAAGGGTTCCCCCGCAATTCGCCTACTCTTCGTCTTCCTTCTTGTCTATCTTACGGTAGAGGGTGCGGGTGGATATGCCAAGGAGCTTCGAGGCCAGGGCCTTGTCACCCTTGGTGTACTTGAGGGTCTCCTCCATGAGAAGCCTTTCCACCTCCCCCAGGGTGGTGCCGACCTGGACGGTGAGCAGGTCCCGCGCCTGGACGGCGGCATCGGCGATAATCCTGGGCAGGTCATCCTCGCCGATGACGCCGTCCCGATCCAGGACCACGCAGCGTTCGATGACGTTCTCCAGTTCCCGGACATTGCCCGGCCAGTCGTATTCGAGGAGGACTTCCATGGCGCGCGTTTCGATGCCGCCGATGGTCTTGCCGTTCTTCATGGCGAACCGGGAAAGAAAGTGCTGCACGAGGGTGGGGATGTCCTCCTTACGTTCTTTCAGGCCGGGGAGGCTTAGGGTGATGACGTTGAGCCGCCAGTAGAGGTCTTCCCGGAAGGCCCCCTCCTTGACCATCTCGGAGAGGTTCTTGTTTGTGGCGGCGATGATACGGGTATCAATGCGGATGGTCTTGTTGCTCCCCAGTCGCTCGATGGTCCCCTCCTGGAGGACCCGCAGGAGCTTGACCTGGACAGCGGGCGGGATTTCGCCGATCTCATCCAGGAAGATGGTGGACTTGTCCGCCGCCTCGAACCTGCCTTCCCGTTTCGAGTCGGCGCCGGTGAAGGCCCCCTTCTCGTACCCAAAGAGCTCGGCCTCGATGAGGGTCTCGGGGATGGCTGCGCAGTTCACCTTGATCATGGGCCGGTTCCCCCGCGGAGAGAGCTTGTGAATCATGTTGGCGATGACCTCCTTGCCGGTGCCGGTCTTGCCAAGGATGAGGATAGTGGCCTGGCTGGGGGCCACCTGGTGGACGAGGTTCAGGACCGCCTTCATCTGGAGACTATTGGCTCCGACGATGAGGCCCGATTCGAGCGTCTCCACCTGCCGTTTCAAGTTGATGTTGTCGAGGGCCAGGGTCTGTTTCTCGATCGCCTTATGCACCGCCCGCAGGATATCCGCCTTCTTGAAAGGCTTGGTGATATAATCGTAAGCACCTTCCTTCATGGTCTCTACGGCGCTGTCAACCGAGGCATAGCCGGTGATCATGATCACCTCGGAATGGGGGGAGACGGACTTGGAGAGCTTGAGGAGCTCCACGCCGTCCATGCCCGCCATGCGAATATCCGTGATAAGGAGATCGACCCCTCCCGCCCTCAGGATCCGGAAGGCCTCATCGGCATTGGACGCGGTCTGAACCGCATACCCCTCCTTTTCCAGGATCATCCTGAGGGATTCCCGGATCCCGACCTCATCATCGACTACGAGAATCTGCTTGCTCATGGTTGAAAAGGATCTCTCACGACCTTCTCGATTTTCATCTTCTGTCTGCCGTTCTTCACCCGCACTTCCTGGAACACAGCCTTGCCCTTGCCATCGCTGGCATAGATAAAGTAGGTGCCCGCAGGGATATCCTCAAAGATGCTCCTGTGCTTTTCATCGACGCTCCCCGTAAAGCGGACGGAGTCCTTTTTCAACTCCTGGGCGGATTCCGCGAAGGTCTTCACCGAGCCCTCCTTGGCCTTGTTATAATCAGAGAGGGCTTTATGGTAGACCGCCAGCTTGGCTTCAGCCTCTTTCCGCGCGGCTTCGCTCGCGAGCTCGAGCTCCTTCAGCCTTGCCTGAAAGGCATGCTCCGCATCCATGACCTTGCCCTGATCCTTGTACTCGATCGTACTCGCAAAGTGGATATCCTGGACATCGATGGCAAAGTCCCGGTTGAGATTGGCCCTGATTTTTTCCAGGTCAGTCTTGCTCAGTTCCCCAATGAAGAAGGAGAATCGTTCGGGATTGTTCTCCGCGTTGCCAAGACTCCTGCCGGGGGCGAGTCCAGACTTGAGGGTGGAGGAATCCATGAATTCCAGGACAAGTTTGGACTGAGTGGGGATCTTCAGGGTGCCTATGCGGGGCACATAGACGACATCGCTTACGATGCGGTCCGAATGATTGGTGGCAACGTAGTTGAAGGCGATTTCGCCCAAAGCGGAGGATTCCGGCGAGATGAAGGCCGAGACCCTGGTAATCCGGAAGGAGAGCTTGGCGATGTACTCTTCACGAATAGCCTTACCGCCTTGCTTGTAAGCATTGAGCCGCTCATCGCTCGATTTCTGTGCGACCTCGGTTTCTTTCTTCAGCGCCTCGACGTGGTACTGATCGTCAAAGGTCTTCAGGTCCTCGTTCAACCTGCCCCTGAGGTGATCCAGAACGGGATCGGTTCCCGGGGAGAGCAGACTTACTTTTGGGATGCCCGCGGGAACCCTGACCTGGAGTCGCGCGGCATGCGAAAGGGAGGGGACCAAAAGCATGCAGAACAAGAGATACACCCATCTTTTCATCTCATTCACCTTTCTACATCTCAAGTATTCTCTGTATTTATCGGGATGGAGAAGACAAAAGTGGAGCCAGAACCCTGCTGGCTTTCCACATCCACCCACCCCTCATGGGCATTGGCGATGTACTGGACAAGGTAGAGCCCCAGGCCCGTGCCGTTCTCTTTCGTGGTGAAGTAGGGGTCAAAGATGCGCCGCGCGATCTCCTTGGGTATGCCATAGCCAGTGTCCTTGACGAAGAGCACGAAGTTCTTGTTGACCTCCATCAGCGATATCTCGATCTCCCCCCCCGACGGCATCGCATCCATGGCATTCTTGATAAGGTTTATCAGAACCTGCCTGAATTGTCCACGATCGATCAAGATCTTCGAGTTCATCCCCTTGCTAATCACACTGAGATCGATACTCCTTCTCTTCAGCTCGGGCAGCATCATGGCTTGCACGGATGAGGCTTCCACCTCGGGGTTGACGAGCTGTTTCTTGGGAACGGGCAGTCTGGCATAGGCGAGGTATTCGTCCGTAACATTAGTGAGCCGGTCGATCTCCTCCATGATGATCTTGAGGAGTTTCATCGCCTCGTGATCCTCGCCATGGCTTTCCTTGAGCTCATCGAGGAGGAGTTCGGAGTGGAGGAGGACGGAGGTAAGCGGGTTCCTGATCTCATGGGCCATGTGCGCGGAGATCTGTCCGACAGCCGCCAACTTTTCCGCCTGGATGAGCTTTTCCGTGAGGGCCTTCTTCTCTGTGATATCGACGCCGTACTGCACCACATATTCGACCTTGGCCAAAGCGCCAAATAGGGGGATGGCGCTGATATCAAAGTAGTAGGGCAAGCCCTGGATTTCGATATGCCGATCGTTGACCGTCTTGATCGTGGCGCTCTTCAGGCACTCTTCGACGATCTCCTTCGGGAAGAAGGTCTCCCTCGCAGGGAAGTCGTTGAAACAGTGTTTTCCGATCAAATCCTGTCTCCTCTTCCCATACAGTTCACAGTACTTCTGATTCACGTCCCTGATGATGAAGTCCGTATCGATCATGGCAAGGTAGTGTGGCACGCCATCGAATATCGACTCGAGCCGCTTGTGGGCTACGAGAACCTCGTCCGCCCACCGGTTCCGCTCGTCCGCCTTTACCCGCTCCTTGTTGATCCTGAGCATGATGATGGTGGCGACGAGGACAAAGGCGATGCTCACCGACCCCAGGATCAGGGTGACGCGGAAGGTGTCGGACATGAGATAGACCACCTCGCTGTAAGGCGAGGTCACAACGGTGACCCACCTCCGATTCAGGAAGTGCACCGAGGAGAAGGCTAGGAGCTTGCGCGTAAGGATGTTTGTCGGATGATGGGGGAAGACGATCTCGTACATGCCATCATTCTTGAGTTCCATTGCCCGCCGGACCTCATCCACCCCCTTGATCTTGATGCCCTGCTTACGCATCTCCATGATGACCTCATAGAGGTTCATGCCGAGCATCTTCGGGTTGGGGTGGTAGAGCAGCATCCCGGTCTCGTCCATGAGCCAGGCATAGCCGGTCTTGGAGGGCTTGATGGGCGCCACATAGTGCGCCGTGATGTTTTCGAGATCGATCGCACATCCAATGACGCCGTTGAACCGTCCACCTTCACCGATCAGGGGAAAGGCGATGACGAACGATTCGAACCTGCCCGGGATGTCCTTGTACTTCTCGCCGCCGACCATGATGATGTCCGAGACATAAGGGACCCGCATTTCCCGGGCGACCTGAAAATACGTCCGGAAACTGAAATCCTTCCCTTCCAAACCGGGCAGGACATCCTCCGGGTAGTGGTATTTCATGATCCCCGCGGCGTCCTCCCAGAAGAGGAAGATGACCTTGCTCTTGAGCGGATTGTAGGCATTTTTCAGCGCTACCTTAATTTCATCGCGCTTCCCGTTCGCTACCGGTTCGATATGGGTGCTGAGGTTGAGGACATTGATGATATCGTTCATGTACTGCTGGATACTCATCGCCGTCTGTTCAGCGAGGAGGGCCTGCTCACGGTTGAACTGGGCGGCCATCTCCCGCTCGACGATGCTGTAGGAGTACAGGGCAAAGAGCACAACAAATCCGAGGACAATGAAGGAGCCCATCCAAATGATGACCCCCCAGCGGATATCCTTATACAGACGTTTCAGCATGCACTCCGCCTCTCACCTATCCGAGATAGGCGTCCTCCCGTATCTCCTGCGGGATTTCGCGTACCCGCATCTTCACATCCTCCTCGTCGATGGCAAAGAGCGGACTAATCTCCACCTTGACCCCAGAGCTGATTTTGATACCCGCGGCTTCAAGCCATGACCTGTGTAGATCAACCTGCATGGCCATGGAGCTCTCCAGAGAATCCTCGCCAGTTGAGTTTTTGACCGGGGCGAACTCTTCCTCCCGCTTCACCTCCAGGGTGACCGAGGTTTGGCTCATGGGCAGCGCGTCAAAGATGAAGGTCTCGAACTTGATCCCCTCTATCTCGACCGGGTTGCCGTGCTCATCGAGGGTAGGGATCTTCTTGATGGCCTTATGGTAAGGAAGGCTCAACCCTAAAGCCGTGAGGGCAGCGACGAAATCCACCCGGAGCATGTGGATGGCTATGGACCCGGCCCAGTAGACCATCTTACCCTGCGCATCAGTGGCGCACTTCATGTCCTTCGACATGTCGCTGTATTCGATGACGGTTGTCTTGTTGTTCACCTTGGCGATAACCCCGACCTTCTCATCGCAGTCCCGTTTCCTGAGGATCTTCGAGGACATCTGGGCCCCTTGCTTGTTGTGCAGGCCGATAAAGAGCGGATCGCAGATCTTGATGAGGGGGTTGTCCACCTGGAAATAGAAGATCTCTTGGACGCCCTTTTCCTGCATGATATCGAGACAGCCGTTCTTCTGCAAAGCGGAGAGGGTCCCGCCATGGCCATCAGGGTTCATGAAGAGGGCCCCGTCTCTCCCCAAAATAAATTTTCCATCTTGCGTAAGCGACGGGAGCATCCCCTGGGCGAAGAAAAAGACTTCATCCTGAGCGAGTCCGAAATAATCATGCTCCGCAAAGAACGTCTTTGTCTCAGCGTCGTTTACCCGCGAGGTCATGATGAAGAACGGTATCCTCCCCCCAAACTTCTTCTGCAGGGCCAGTATCTTTTGTGCATGGAGGCATAAAAGGCTTTTGCCCCTGACCGGGCTCACCTTGACCACGCCTTTGGGTCCGGGAATACCGAGCCGGGATCCTTGTCCACCCGCGACCACGACCACCGCCACACTGCCTTCCCGCAGCAGGCACTGCCCATGGCGGACAAAGTCAACGGCCTCTTCCGTCTTGGCAAAGCTATAGGGAATGATCCCGACCGGTTCGATCGTACCAGCAGGCGGTACGAAGAGATTCTCGCCCTTCAAGAGCCTCTGAACGAGGGGATAGTCGAGAGCAGCGAGGTCATGCTCGATCTCAGCTGGAGATACAAAGCTAGCCCTTTTTTCCAGAAGATCGGCGATACGATGCTGCTCTATCTCTCTTAGCCTTTTGGCGAGCATCCATAACCTCCTTCACCCTTTTCTCGAATCCCTCGCTCTTCGGGGTATAGAGGATCTCCCCGCTAAGCCCCTCGGGCATGTACTCCAGGTCGAGTGCCCCGCCTGGATCATCATGGGCATAGACATACCCCTTGGAATAGCCCAGTTCCCACATGAGATTGGTCGGGGCATTACGGAGACTCAAGGGGGCCGGCGGTGTGCCCGTCTGTTTGATGAGCTTCTTCACCTTCTTTTCGCCGATATACAGGGCATTGCTCTTCGGTGCGCAGGCGAGGTACACCGCGGCCTGGTACAGGGCGAGGTCCCCCTCCGGCATCCCGAGTGTCGTAAAGGCATCCTTGACGGACAGGACCATGCGCAGGGCGTTCGGTTCCGCCATACCAACGTCCTCGGAAGCAATGCGGATCATGCGCCGGATGATGTACAGCCTGTCCTCCCCGGCCTCCATCATTCTGCCGAGCCAGTATATGCTCGCGTCCACATCGCCGGCCCGCACGCACTTGTGGAAGGCACTGATGAGGTCATAATGGTAGTCACCCATCCGGTCATGGTAGAGCGGCCTGTCCAGGATATCTTTCAGATCTTCCTTGGCGATATACACCTTCTCAGCCTTGGTCATGATGAACTCGAGGAGGTTCAGGGCCGCCCGCGCATCGCCGTCGGCAGCCCGGGCGATGGCATCCACGCATTCATCGGCGATAATCTTGCCGAGCTTTTTCAGGATCTCATCCTGCAAGGCCTTTCGCAGGATCACCGCTATCTCTTCGGGGGAGAGCGACCGTAGTACGATCACCCGCATGCGGGAGAGGAGCGGTGCAATGACCGAGAAGGATGGGTTCTCGGTTGTAGCCCCGATGAGGATGATCCTCCCGTTCTCCACATGGGGCAGGAGCGCATCCTGCTGGGCTTTGTTGAAACGATGGATCTCGTCGATGAAGACGATGGGGTTCGTATCTGTCTCATCGGCGAGGTTCGTCACCCGCCTGACCTCCTGGATCCCGCTTGTGACCGCGCTCAAGGAGAAGTATGCATCTGGGTTGCGGTTATGGATGATCGTGGCGATCGTCGTCTTGCCGCTGCCCGGGGGCCCCCAGAGAATGGCGGAGGTCCTGTTGCCAGCGAAGAAGTCCTCGATGTAGGTCTTGGCCGCCTCCTGGCCGATGAGGTCATCGACGTGTGTCGGTCTGACCCTGTAAGCAAGGGGCGTGACGTGCCTTTTCATAGAGTTTACTATACCACAAAAAATTTTTGAAAAAAAATTTATAAAAGTGTTAAGTATTTTAAAGGCCGTGACGAAATAACAAAATAGGTTCTTCAAGGTTTATTCCCCGTAGAACCTCCTCATATGTTGCAGGTCGCCAACGACCTGCTTTTTTTTCCCTTCATCCCTCCACCACCCCCCGATCCCCCCTCGAGGGGCGTCAAGGATCATCTCTGTTTGGCCGCTCATTGCGATTGGAAGTGAAGCGGCCAAACCGAGAGGATGACATTGACTGGCTAGATATCCACGGGGTTGTACTTGGTGGGTATTCCCCATGTTGATGTTTTACACTATCTGGATACTGTGCTATAGCGATGCGAAGGATATAACTTTGAAATCCTTGAATGGGGGTATAATCATGAGGAAAACAGTATTAATGGTCTGTGCGCTCCTGTTACTTCCCGGTTTATCCCATGCTGCAGGGTATGTGATCGGGACCTACGGATTCGGGGGAAAGATGGATGGATCGAGCTGGGGTGTTGAGCTCGGAGGCGTGTTCCTCTCTGATCTCCATCCTAACGGAGATGCCCTGAGCGCCGGCATAGGCTTTAGCGTCGGGAATACTGACGACAATCCCCCCTCTGCATCTGTCCCCCCTGCAGGGCCCCCGATAAAGAAGTATAATGACGGTAACGAATACGAAGGGTATGTCAATTTCGGGGCGGAATTGATACCGTCTCTCTTCGGATCCATAGGGATCGGGTACTCGACCCAGAAGGTGCTCTCCATCGGCCAGTCCGGCGGGGCCTACTATGAAACCAGGGACGAGACAGAGAAGTATGTGACCGGCATGATCGGTCTCCGCTATATCATCGAAGGCTTTTCCATGGGGATCGGATTCCATACCCGGCGTGGGGTCATGCTGAATCTCGGCGTAGCCTTCTGAGCAAAGGGAGGGACTTTCCATGAACAGGCACTCCCATGTGTGCGTCATTGTTTGCGGTTTGATGCTCATCCTAACAGCGCCGTTGTATGCCAAGACCCCGACCATAGCCGTACCCAGGTTTACGGTCTGGACGATCGAGCACCAGGGCAAGGTCACGGCAAAATCTTACACAGGGATGTCGCCTCTGGGCGTAACCGAGTACAAGAAAATCGAGGTGGAAAAACTGGAGAGCATCCTCAAAGAGATCGAGATGCCCGTGCTCACTGATATCTTCATCCGCCACCTCGTGCGCAGCTCCAAGTTCACCGTGCTCGAGCGGGCGAAGGTAGATAAGCTCCTGGGCGAGATCAGGATGGGCGAGGATGGCCTCATCGACCAGGACAAGATCATCAAGAAGGGGAAGATGCTCGGGGCTGATTATCTCGTCATCGGTGCCGTTGTGCAAGCGGATGCCGGAGTCGGGTACAAGCAGGTTCCCTATACCGAGCAGTACTACCGGATCGAGGAGGGTATCATCCGGGTAGACCTGCGGGTCATCAAGACCGCAAGTGGAGAGATCCTGACCGCTCAGCAGGGTGAAGGGCAGGTGTTCAACAAGACCATGGTCGGCTCGATGAGCGTTAACCCGGTTTCCAATGACTTCCAGCATGATCTCCAGGAAGCCTTGGCCACGGATCTCACTGCCAAGATCGCGGATGTCTTCTACCCCTTCAAGGTGGTTCTGGTAAAAGGCAAGACCATCATGGCCAACAGGGGACAGAACTTCGACATCATGCCGGGGACTGCATATAATATCATACGCCGCGACGCCCCAATTAAGGACCCCGACACTGGGACCGTTCTCGGCCGCGAAGAGAAGATTGTTGCCACCGCAAAGGTGATCGACGTTCAGGAGAAGCTCTGTATCTTGGAGGTCTTTGAAGGCAACGGGGTTGTGATGAAGGGTGATGTGTTGAGACCAAGGGGTGAGAGTGCGCAGGAATGACGCAAAGGAAGACCTGCATCATCGTGTTCGCGTGCTCCCTCGTCCTGAACGGCTGTGCCTATTTCCAGGACTACAACCGTATGACGAGACAGGCACGGGTTTCCATCTCACAGGGTTCCTATCCCGATGCCCTTGCCACCTTCCCTTCTTCTGCAGCCAGGGGGGGGAATGAGATCCTGATCCGCATGGAACGTGGCACATTACTGCAGGCCATGGGACAATATAAGGAGAGCGCGGCCGAGTTCGAGGTGGCGGCAAAGAAGATCGCGTACTATGAAAACCGTGCGGTGATCTCCGCTTCGAAGGGCGCATCCGAGGCCGCTTCACTCGTGATCAACGAAAAGGCCATACCTTACGAGGGCGTGGACTTCGAGAAGGTGCTCATACACGCCTTTGACGCCCTCAACTACCTTATGCTTGGGGACCTAGAAGACGCCCGTGTCGAGATCAGAAACGCGTATCGGAGACAGCAGGAACTCTATGACAAGCATTACAAGGATCTCGAGAAAGCACAAAAGAACGTCAGGGGCATGCGTTGGGAGGACCCGCTCCGGAGGGCAGACCCCCAAGGTTATCATCAGCTCATGCAGACGGCGGAGAGCGTCGCCAGTATCTACCAGAACGCCTTCGCCTACTACATCAGCTCGCTCGTCTATGAACTCAACCTGGAGGTGGACGAGGCGTACATCGACCTCAAGAAGGCGATTGACGCCGCTCCGAACTGCAGGGCCATCCAGAGGGACCTCATCCGGTTGAGCAAGGACCTCCATTACAGCGATGACCTGGAACGCTGGGAGAACAGCTTCGGAAAAATGGACCCTGTCCTGCGGGATGGCATTGATATCTTTGTCGTTTTTGAATTTGGCCTGGCCCCCCATAAAGAGCAGGTTAAATTCCCCATCCTAACGGGGAGCGGGATCGTCTCCGCCGCCTTCCCGGTCTACCGATTTACGCCCTCGGCAACGGTAGCCGGCATGGTGTCGTGCAATGAACGGGGGGAGAAAACGAGCATCGTCTCGGATATGGACGCCATCGCGGCGCGCAATCTGCTCGACGAATTCCCCATCCTCTTGGCCAAGCAGATCGCTAGATCTGTCCTTAAGGGGTACGCCACACGGCAACTCAGAAACGAGTATGGTGCAGGGGGGGCGATCGCCGGGAGCATCGTCTCCATAATCACCGAGCAGGCCGACCTCAGGACCTGGTCCACCCTTCCCAAACAGGTGCATGTGGCAAGGCTCTTCGTTCCCAAGCTGACCCGGGAAATCACCATATCCGCCCTGCCGATAGGGGGAAAGGGTACGATGAGCATCCCTGAAAGAGCCAAGCATGTCGTCATACTGGCAAGGGCGTCTGATGGCGTCCTTTCCATACATTCTCAAGTATATTAGGAGGGAGTATGAAAAAGATGCACTATCTCATATGGCTATCTGTCCTGGTTCTCGCCAGCTGCGCGAGGGGGACCGCGCCCAACATCATCGAGGTGAAGGAAACGGGTGAGAAGAAGATCGTAGTCAACGATACGAGCCTTTCCAAAAAGCTCACCTTTGGTGAGGTGAACCTGAGGAACCTCGGGGACGGCCTGGAAGCCCAGGTTATCATCCAGAACGCGACGCAACGTGACGTCAGCTTTGAGTATCGGTTCATTTGGTACGATGCGAGCGGATTCGAGGTGTCCTCGCTCACGGCCTGGATTCCCTCCACCCTGGGCGGCATGGAGGGTAGGGGATTCAAATCTGTCTCGCCATCAAACCATGCGGTGAACTTCAAGCTCATGATCCGGAAACCCCATCCGATCACGGATAGATCCCAATAAAAAAGCGAGGAGGACAAAGGTATGAAGAAGATCGCAGTATGGTTTTCTCTTGGTATGATCGTCATGCTCCCCAGCGGCTGCGCCACCCAGCCGAAAGTCACCTACGGGAGCCCGGAGCAGGTCGAGACAATTACCACCGAGTTCGGCTCCACCGACCTCCAGATGATCGCGGAGAAGATGGTGAACTCGCTCCTGGCCACGCCGCTGCTCCAGTCCGGTCAACGGCCGGTCGTTTACGTCCACAACGTGAAAAACAAGACCGATGAGCACATCGACACGCAGTCCATCACGGACAAGATCAAAGTTACCCTGCTCAAATCTGGGAGGGTACGATTCTCCGCGGTGAGCGAGGCGAACGACGAGATCGTGAAGCAGCTCGAGTACCAGACCAGCTCGGGCATCGTGGACCCCAAGACGGCCAAACGGTTCGGTAACCAGGTTGGGGCCGACTACTTCCTCTATGGCGAGATCACATCCATTAAAAAGAAGGCCGGAAGGGTGGAGGATGTCTACTTCAAGATCACCCTCAACCTCGTGAATATCTCCACCGGACTCATCGAGTGGGCGGATGAAAAAGAAATCCGCAAGCAGGCCAAGCGCCCGCTGGTTGGTCAGTAAGCCAAGGGTGGCAGGAGTGTATGAACATGAAGGTCGAGGATATTGCTAAGGTATCATCGTTCAAGCTCATTGGGACTTATATCAAGGGGGCGAAGCGGCTGGCAACCCTTGAAAAACAGTACGTGGGGCAGGTACTTGGTGTTCATATCAAAAACATCTCGTTGGGGCTCGTTCTGGCCATTGCAGGCTGCGTATGCCTGGCTCTCGGAGGCATCGTTCTCCTCGTCGCGATTGTCCTGTACCTCAACACGTGGTTCATGCCCTGGGCCTCGGCATTGATCGTGACGGTTGCCCTGCTTCTCATAGGACTGGTCCTGGCCCTGATAGGGCTCTTGAACATGAAGAAGGACATTGAGAAGGCGAAATCTACATTTGATCAGGTGGGAGAGGATATACGATGGGTGAGACAGAAGTGAGAAATGAAATAGAGGAACTCAAGGCGGAACTCCTTGCCATACGGAAGGAGCTTTCCTTACGGTATGGCCTTCTCAAGGGGGATGCATTCACGGGGGTCAAGATAGCCGCCATCGCCGTGGCATCCCTCTACGGGCTCAAGTTTGCCCTCAAGCTCCTGAAGGCCTTGCTCGGCTTCATTCTGCGACATAAAATGCGCTTCGTCCTCCTGGGTGCGCTCTGCTACCTCGGATACCGCAGCCTTACAAATACCCAAGGGGAACAAGGTGAAGCTTGACTAAGACGAGGAGAATCTATAGGGTCTCCTCGCACATACCGTTTCGATTGAGAGGAAAGCATGGATCTTATGCAAAAACTGGAAAAGGTCACGAGCAGGACGACAGCCTTGTATGCCATGATTGCGCTCCTGGTGATATTCGCCAACCCCAGTTGGGTCTCCTGCTTTTTCGGCCTCCTCATCGTCGCTTCCGGGGAGGCCTTGCGATTCTGGGCGGCCGGCCATATCAGGAAGAACGACGAGCTCACGACATCGGGCCCCTACGCCTATCTGCAGTCCCCCCTCTACCTCGGAAGCTTCGTTATAGGAACGGGGCTATGCATCATGGCGAAGAATCCGGTCGTCTGGGTGCTGACCTCGGTCATCTTCTTCCTCTCCTATATACCGAGGAAACAGGAGAAGGAGTGGGGGCGGCTCGAACGGATGTTCGGAGAGGTATTCCTCAAGTACAAACGGGAAGTCCCGTACTTCATCCCCAGAATCGATCCCTACCCCGAAGGGACAAAACATCCCTGGTCTTTTGCCCAGGCCATCGAGAACACCGAGCACCAGACCGCCATTGCCGTCTTCCTCATCACCCTCTTCATCATGGTCAGGCTGCTCTAGATTGATGAATCCGAGCGAAGACATGGAACAGCGCACTGCTCTCCTCGCAGGCGCAAGCGGTCTCATCGGAGGCCATTGCCTCGATCTCCTGCTCAGAGACCCCGTCTACGGGAAAGTGATCGTACTAGCAAGGAGACCCCTTTCCGGACAGCATCCTAAGCTCGAACAGCATATCGCAGACTTCGACCGGCTTACAGATGATGCACGCATCTTCCACGTCGACGACGTCTTCTGCTGCCTCGGCACGACCATCAAACAGGTCGGCTCCCAAGAGGTGTTCTACAAGGTCGACTGCCTCTATCCCCTCGAAATCGCACGCCTCGCCCTCAAGCACAGCGCAAAACAATTCCTTATCGTCACCGCCCTAGGCGCAGATCCGAAGTCCCGGGTATTCTACAACCGGGTGAAGGGCGAAGTGGAACAGAAACTCACTCCCCTAGGGTTCCAGGCCCTTTACATCTTCAGACCATCTTTGCTGCTGGGACACAGACAGGAGATCAGACTCGGCGAGAAAATCGTCAAGAATCTCTCTAGGCCCATCTCACGCATCATGGTTGGCCCGCTGAAGAAATACCGCCCCATAGAGGCCAGAACTGTCGCCCACGCCATGGTGCAGACCGCCAAGAAAGACCTCAAGGGAATATACATCATCGAGTCCGACCGCATATAAGACATCGCTCCCTTCACCCACTGCCCAATTTTGTAGAATAGCAAAACTTGTTGTGCCGAAGGTAAGCCCTGTATGGCATGAGCCATGGATGGCCTGCATCACTTCATCCGTCCGGGGGAAGAGGGCCAACAGCTTTGAAATTGGGCCTCCTACTTCCAATGTCATTGGTAGCCCAATCTCCATGGAAAATTTGGAAAGGGGGCGTGGGGGAACCCCTTTTACCAAAAGAGAATTCCCCCATGAACATCATCTTCACCAACCCCCACCACCTCCTCCGCCACCACCCCCGCCGGAGGATCCGCCGCCTCCCGAGCTTGAGCCTGGAGCCGAGGCCGAGGAGATGGTCGAGGAGAGGGAGCTGAGGCTCGAGGCTAATCCGCCAGCGCCCAAGGTGCCGAAATGGCCCCCGAAGTACCATGCCGGGGAATAATTCCGCTCGGTGCGGGCCTTGTCCAGAACGTCGGCGAACTGTTCGCACCATACCTGTTCAACGTCGAGGGCCAAGGCGTAGGGGAGGAATCTCTCGAAGGTCTCGGGTGTCTTCTCAGGGGGATTGAGCATGTTGAGCCGATCCTTTTCCGCCACGGAGAGGTACAGCTTCAAACCCTCGATCTGGTCCATGACAGCGCGACCCTTGATGGTCGGGGCCTTCATGAAGTGGTAGAAAAGGATATTAATGAAAATGATGGCGAGGATGATCAGGACGGCCAGCGGGGAGGTTGCGGAGGCAAAGGCCCACAATCCGAAGCCTTCGCCAGCTAGAAAGGGGATCGCGAAGAGGGAGATGAAGAATGCGCCCAGCAAATTCATGATCCTCGATTCTTCTGTGGTAAAGGCCTTTTTCCAGGCCTTATTGGCCTGATACACCAGGAAGACACATGCGACCGTCCATCCGGAAAGCCAGGCGGTCATGAATGCTGCGAGTCCCTTATCCCTGCCCAAAAGCACAGTGCCGATGAGAATCAGGATGGTGAGGACCAGGCCGGGAATAAGGTATTTCGAGTTGGTCATGAAATAGATCTTCTCGTATTCGAGGGAAAGGTTCTGCTTCAGGGCATTGATGGCCTTCTTGATCGTTTCCTGGTTGTGAGTCTTGACGGCAACGAACGTTTGCTTACCGTAGAACTCTTTGGCGATCCGTCTTTCGCCTCCTGACAAGGCAGTCTCGTCGCTCCCCTTCTTGATGAACGAATAACCGCCGA
>Ga0315289_10005711_pt1 | contig 18335 bp, 20 predicted proteins | sample YL17G11_40_MG_FD_203452 | JGI IMG/M metagenome (GOLD analysis project Ga0315289, IMG submission 203452) | Sediment microbial communities from Yellowstone Lake, YNP, Wyoming, USA - YL17G11_40 | ecosystem: Environmental > Aquatic > Freshwater > Lake > Sediment | place: USA: Wyoming | collected... | reverse complement strand
TTTTGTAAATATGTTTAAAATATTTAAAAAATATCTATGCTGACTGTATATACATTCTATGGACTACGATACTGATTTTAAAAAGAAACTAGAAGCTCAACTTGTAGCAAAAGAACTTGCCCCTAGTAGCATTCGGCTCTATTTACGCAATCTAGAAAAACTAAACAACAACCAACCACTTAAGAATCTTAATTTTCTTAAAGATACATCGGCTATCAATGAACGTTTAACTAAATATGCTGAAAATACAATTCGTGCCTACTTAATTTCCATCTGCTCTGTATTGGCGTTGGATAAATCAACAAAGCCGAAACAAAAGCTTTATGACAGCTATTTTGAGCTAATGATGGACAAGAATAAGCAGTTGAAAGCAGTAGAGGCATCGGGTGAAAAGACGGCAACACAATCTAAGAATTGGATAGAATGGAGCGAGGTAGAGGCTAAATACGGCGAACTAGAAAACAAAGTAAATGCTTTCAAGAATAATAAGACATTGACTGAATCTCAGTATAATGTATTATTGCAGTATGTAATACTCTCGTTGTATGTATTACTTCCGCCCCGAAGAAATGAGTATCAAAATATGATTCTATCGAAGAAGGTAACAGAGAACTCATCGCCCGATGTTAATTATTTGGATTTAGAGAAAAAGCAATTCGTATTCAATAAATTTAAAACATCTAAAAAAGAAGGTAGTGTTGTTATAGATTTACCCGAGCAATTTTTACCGATTCTATATATCTACTTGAAACATCACCCGCTAATACAAAAGAACAAAATTAGTAAAAAAATTATGACACCATTTCTAGTAAATTATGATGGTAGTCCATTTATCGCTATTAATTCTATTACAAGAGTGTTAAATAGAATATTTGGTAAAAACGTAGGCAGTTCAATGCTTAGACATATCTATTTGAGTTCGAAATACGGCGATGTAAAGAACGAACAAGCTAAAGATGCGGTAGCAATGTCTCACACTACAGGTATGCAGAAGGATTACATTAAGCAATAATTTATTCTATATTTTTTATAATGTCTTTTGTTTCTTGTTCTTCTTCTATTACTTCTAGTACGTTTTGTTCTGAATTTACTGGTGAGTTATCGGGGGTATCGGGCACTAGTATATCGTCTAGAGATGGGTCATCTTTGATGATAAAAGTAATCGTTTTAGTAAGTTCTAATAGCCGATATTTAGTATGTTCGGGCAATTCTTCTTCTAATAGTTTCGCTACAATAAAGCCTAATTCTTCACTATAAGCATAAACGGTATAGTTTTGCTCTTCACAAAACTGTTTTACTAGTTCTAGTGTCCATACTGGACGGTCATTCTCGGCTTTCTTCTCGAAAATTACAAAACATATCATTTATTATTACTCTAGATAATAAATAATATTACAATAATTCTTTAGCTTCGTTATTAAAAGCTTTACTTCGTATTTTTACATATTCATCTATATTATCAATATCAACGGGGATATGAAGGTCTTTTAGATTGACAATTACTTTTTTATAGACATCATCGGTTTGATAATGCTCTAGAAGCAATTGTATTGCCTCTAGATTGCTTAATAAGCTATACTCTTCACCCATTTCACCATTAAATATTTTACTTAACTGCAACAGTTCTTTCTTGTCATCATTTGCTCTGGCGATATTAAATTGTCGTTTTAATATTTTGTAGTATTTCTTTTCTTTAGTTAATTCTTTTATTTCATCTTCTAAGGATTTAATGTACGTTTCTTTGCTTTGTGTGGATTGATTTAGACCGTATATGACAGAGATTTCAATGAATCTATTATTAATTCGAGCTATTAAATCAAGTTTAATAAAGTCTAACGAATCAAAGACTTTATCGTAAACCGCCTTATCAAGTTCTTTAGATGGAAATACACGAATCTTTTTTGGCTTGTCTCCTTTAGTTTGTAGTTTTAATTCAGTAAAATATAAATCATCAGATTCATTTATTTTATCTACTAGTTGCTCTAGAAATACAAACAGTTCATCTTTATTTGGATTGGTTAAACTACAAGATAAATCATAATCACTGTAATACCGTTGAGATGTAAAACTACTAGAACCTCTTAGTTCTAATTTATTGTTTTTGTATTGTAAGAGCTTCATTATTCTCTTTAATTCATCATTATAGAGTGATGCGGGTTTCTTTTCTAGTACTTCCATTGTCTAATTTATATTATATTAGAATTTACTTTCTAACTGGTCTAGTGTAGTACATTTCATTACGCTTATCATCGAAATCAAGTACATCTTCATCTTCGGATTCTTCGGATTCTGAAGAGCCTTCTTCTTCACTATCAAAAATACCATAATTGTGTCTCATTGAGGCTAGACCGCGAGTACCAACATCTTTTGGTTTGCCTCTACCAATGGGAAGTGTCTCTTGTAGGCTATAGCCCTCCGCTAAATCAACCATTTTATCAGTAGCCCTAGTTAAAAATGAATTTCTGAATTCACGTATTTGTTCTTGTGTTTCTCCAATTTCCTCTTGGATTAATAGATGTGTTTCGGATGTACTAATTCGGGCTTCTTCTAACTCTCTTATCTCTTGTTCTTTTTCAGCAATCATTTCATCTTTTTCGGCTCTAGATGTGGCTCTAGCACGTTCTCTAATAAATGCATTACGTTCGATAATATCATCTCTTAATTGAGACAATCGTTTAAATTCAGCTTTTTGTTCATAGTACTGAGTTCTTAATCTATCAAAATTTGGCACACCAACCTCTAGCAGTGTGAATTTCACTGGTGCTACTGGAAGCTCTGGTATATCTTCTAACGCAGAATCGTCAAATTTTTCATCATCATCGGTTCTCAATATACGTATTTCGGATTCTAGATTTCGTTGAACACGGTCAAATGTTAAAAGAGACTCTATCGTATGTTCTAAATCTTTAATTTGAACTTCTAATTGTTGTATTAAACGTTGTTCGGCTGGTTTAAATTCTACAGCTCTCGATTTGACTTCACGAATAGCATTATCGGCATACTTTTCAAAATCAGTTTGATTCATTTTTCTCAATCGTTCTTCAAGGTCGGCGGGGATTCGAGATACATCTATACCTAATTCATCGGCAATGGCTTTTAGTCTTGCACCAAAATTCTTGGTCGAAAATATGGGAATTTTACGAATCGGTGAAAAACCAATATTACCTCTTTGGGATACCTTAGAAAGGTTTTCACGTCTCTCTTGTGATAATTCGGCGAATATATTTTGGAATGAAGCGTCCAATACCGCAACCGATACTAATTCAAAAGTTGATGAATCTACTTGACGACTAATAAGTTGATAAACAGATTTCGTCCGCAACAATTCTAATAGTCTAAGACCAAGTTGGTCAGTGAAACTACGATTTGCGAATAACGCATCAATCAATTGAGTTAAACCATATAAAGTAGCTTCTAGATTTGCGTCTAAATCTTGTACTTTTACTTTGACCATTTCTTGTGATTGTTTTGATAGACCAGCTTGTTGGTAATAGCGAACAATACCATTCCATAATGGAATAATATCACCTGTATTGTTAAGAGTCGTGAACTGTGTTTGAGAGGCACTTTTTCGGATACGTGGGTCTTCTAACTCATTCTCGTGGAATGGGTCAAGTTGAAAATCTTGTGATTGAATAATAAATTCAAGCGAAGATAATTTCGTTTCAAGTAAGCGATTGATTGATTCTATGCTCTTATCAACATTTACCTCGACTTCTAAATCGCGTTGAGTTTTGGGTTTCATTGTGTCGGGGAAAACAGCAATTTGTCGTCTTGTGATAGCATTCACTTGGCTATTGATATTCTTGAAAACATCAAGAATCTCCATATTCTGTTTTGCTCTTAGTGTTTCTGTACTAGTCATTGTTCTTTTATATTAGGATATAAAAAAAGAATGTGTTAATATTTGAGTCCTTCTTTCTTGATATATGCCGATGCTTCTATCATTTTAAGTCCCTTCTCTTTCATAATTTTCTTGACGAGCTCAGCACGAAGCTTTCGTTTATCACCGCCCTTCATTTCCTCACGTTTATCAGTCATACCACTTAGGTTCGCCGACCCCATCTTTGCGAGAATACCTTCTACTTTAGCGGACTTATCGGTCATACCACTAAGATTCTTGCCACCTTTCTTGGGGTGATGTTTATCGAGAACAGTTTTAATTTTTTTTTCTACTGCTTTTAATACTTTTTTCTTTACTTCAGCAGACGGTTCGGGCATAGCACCACCATAAGCACCACGTAATTGAGATTGAGGTGGAACACCATTAGCTAGAGCAACTGGAGCGGGCATTGCTAGTAAATCACTGTTGTTCGATATTAATTGTTTCTTACCTGAGCCTTTAGGGCGACCACGACCTTTCTTTTCTACGTCTTTAGCACCACCGTGTTTTTTGATAACACTTTTTATAGCCGACATCTCTTTTTTCGAAATCTTACCCGCCCCTAAGGTGGCTAAGGGTTGCACGCCAGAGCTAGACTTACCACGACCAGCAAGACGCTGTGAAGTACCTTGACGAGGGTAAGGGTCTGGGTTACCTAGAATAGCACCACCTACTTCTTCGACAGCGGGGTGGTCGCCACCAATAGCGTGAATGGCGAGTTCTGGTAGAAAGCCAACAACGTCGGAAACACCTTCTTTAAGAGAATCCTACCAAGAGCCACCCGACATACCCTTACCTTTCATATGATGACCAATCATACGACCTAGAATACGGAAATGTTCTGGTTTACCTGAACCGAAAACATAATTAGTCGCTTTGCCGATATCTGAACCAAGGTCTTCGAAGCCGTGATAGATATCGGTGAATAGATTACCGCCCGACATACCCATACCTTTTTCATAGCTACCAGTAGCAGAAGAAGCACCCATTTGATGACCAATACCAGTGTCTCGGAATGTACCTTCGGCGAAACCATTACCACCTGACATTTGATTCATCATAGCCTCTGCGTTATTACCATAGAAATATTGAGGGGGTAGTTTTAAATCCTCGTTGTATAAATTATCTTCGCCATCTCGTTTGGAGGCATTGCCCATTTGAAATAAGACACCAGCGTTAGAACCACCCATAGAATAATCTGAACCCCGACCATCTACGGGGCTATATGCATAAAGAGTAGCATAACGGCGGTCGATTTGATTAAGTTCATCGGCAATATGACGATTATATTTATTATCGTAAGGCATTGTTTATTATATAATGACATATTAAAATCAATTAAATAATTAATATTTAATTGATTAACAAGAGATTAACAACCGAGAACCGTGGCGATTTGAGATTTGACGACTTCATTCGTCCAGTAAATGCGGTAAGAGTTTACATCACCCGCATCAGTGGACGAGAGTCGGATAGTGGGGAAACCAGCGACGGCTGGAGGACCGACTGTAGCAATCACCGCATCCTTTGTGACGACGACGGAGGCGGTGGTAGGAAGAATCGCAGTTGTGCGAACGCAACCTACAATCTTGGAGCATTCGCCCAAATAGTTGGGAATAGCAGCGATATTGGTGAACTGACCAACGGAAAGTGTATAGTCAGCTGAAAACAGTGGAGATGAATTACTAGCTACTTCTAATTGAGACATATTTGATTTTATTTAATAGTGAGATAATTTATTTTAGCTTTTTATTAAGTTAAAATATATTGTTTTATCGTTTTACTTATGCATTAATCTATCGGCGAGTTTCATACGACCACCTGAAGCACCACCGCCCGAAGCACCACCGCCCGACACACCACAGCCCATAGCACCACCATAGCCCATCGCACCAAGAGCAGAAGCTACACCTTTAGCAACTGGGTGTTCTGATTTACCAAGGTGTTCTTTGCCCATCTTCAAAAGATGAGGTAGAACGTGACCAGCAACCGACTTAAGAGAATCGAGGAAACCACCACCAACCATACGTTTAACAGACGATTGAAAGACGGCTGGTTGAGCAGACGCTTCGAGAACATCTTGCTTAGTGAGGATACCAGTGTAGGTAGAACTCGTTCCTCGTTCATTTACAAAAATTCCGCTGTTCATCGTAATCACTACGATTTCAGGAGTAACGGCGTAAGGCAACTGGTTAGCAACTTGAAGGCTGATTTGAAGGTTAAAGTTGCCGAGACTACCCGCTGCATAGTAGTCTTCTGTTAGTTGAATGTCCTTACCAAATTCAAGAATGAGGAGAGAACCACTCATAGGGATTTTACGACCTAGACCAGTAACAGCATCTGGAACATTAGCAAAACCGCTGAACTCTTGAAACGATTGATTCGAACCGTTTTCCACTGAGTAGCGAAACAAGTCTTGTTGAGTAGCTGATGCTAGGATACCAGATTGGTTGTTAAAGTTGATGCTAATACCTTTGATTACTAAGAAAGCATCGGGTTGACCCCACGCAGTAGTTGAGAGTGGATTTCTAACTTGAATAATTAGTTTATCGGGAATTTGGTTAAGCTGAAGGGACGAGGTATTCACTGTTTGTACGGCTGGACCAGCTACAATATTCGATGCCGAAGGAACATAGGAAACGAATGATGGTAAGTTCGAAGTAATGAAACGAGGAAGTTCATAGTAAGGAACAGCATTGCGAGCTGGTAAAAGGTCGGAGGGGTGGGGTGTTAGGAAGTTGAATAGGAGTTGAGTATTTGAGAAACTTACAACACTGGCTGACGACACGAAGGTAGTTCCGTACGGGGTATTACCTGATGTAGCGGTGTTGTTAGCGGAACGCCAGACACGAGTAGCATCGCCTATGTTGAAGACCATATTCATATTCTGGACACCGTAGAAACCTTGGTTGTTGGTTTTGGGGTCTGCAAAAATAAATGGCGAAATTAATAATGGCTCGGCAACAGTGAATTGTACATAGATATCTTGGGTTACACCATTGACGTTAGCGACGGGGGCAACTAGAGGGTTGGATAAAGCACCCGCTACGAGAGTAGTAGAGATACCGTCGAGTTGAAAAGCACCACGGGGATACAAGTCGTTATCGGCGGAGTTAGCAATCGAACCTAGAGAGTTTAACAGAGCACCAACGGCATCGCTGTATTGGGCAAAGTTATCGGGCATAACGGGTGTGTAGCCGTTGTATCGTTGTAATTCACGACGGTCATTGAAGCGAAGGATAGCTGGTAATACGTCGCGAATGTTAATAGAAACACTGTTGTTGTTTATCGTGGCGGTCATAACACTAGCCAATTGGTGTAGGGGAAATGCTGATAGAGCATCGGTTACACCATAGTTAATCGGTAATTGACCAGCATTGAGAGCAGTACCTAGAACTGATAGTTTTAACAAAACAGTTGATTTCCATAGGATACGGCGGTCGATGATAGTTTGCTCGCTAGGTACTTGGATATTAAAAGTAACTGAACTAGCAGATTGCGAGATAGCATTGAATTGTGCCGACGTCATATTCTGTCCACCTTTGTGTACGGCATATGAAACAGCATCGGTGACGTTGAGTCGGTCGTCTTTTACTAATACTTTATTAAAGTCCTGTGACATATTCTTTTTACTTTATACACACATAAAAATTCTAGAAAGGTAGTTTAACATCTCTATAATTTTTTATACTATCTTCTTATTCTGCTTTCTTGGAATGATACCGCTCTCTCATTTTCTTCTTTTCATCTTCCAGATGAGCTTCGTAGTAAAGCTTTCTTCGTTCCTTCAGTTTTTCCTTATTTGCTTGATAGTATGATTTATCTCGCTCCTTACACGAATCTATATTAGCCTCTCTATAGGCTTTATCACCTTCTGCCTTTGTGCGACCTGCGATACACCGATTAATGTGTGGGTTATTCCGTATATAGAATCCTTCTCGTGCTTGTAATTCATTCCGAGTAGTACAAGGGAATGTTTCTACTAACTCTATTTTAGCATTATCTACGCCGTATTTATCAAATAGAGAGAATAGAGAACATTTACTATTTTTATTTTTATAGCTGGTTTTGTGTTGCGAAAAGCGTGTGGATAGTTTATTCTTAGTAGAACCATAGTATCGTTCTTCTTTACCTTCGAACCAAACCATATACACCTTTCCTTGTGAGTAATCCGTCATTCTTATGTATTCATTTATGTTTATCTTTAAATTGTATCTTTTCATATCTTTTTGTATTTACAATGAACTTGTATGTTTGTTTTTATAAATATTATCAGTAATAAGCACACTAGAATATTATTCAGATTCGAATACATTACCAAAATTTTTTCTACGAAACATAAGCTTCAACGAGCCAGAACAGCCTGAACCGACCAAGAAGGGGTGTAGAAGACCATACTGGTCTTTCCAGAATACTTGGATATCAACTTGATTTGCAGGCGAAGTACCATACAAATCTACCAAGCGGTATTCACCATTAGGTACGTAGGATATATCGGGAACGTATTGGTTTAGTGCTGAAAAGGGAACGATAAAATCAGTCACTACTGGAAAGATGTTCGCATTAGACCCTATTACTGATTGAGTAGGGGCTGTACCATTTAGAATCAATGGCTGACCTACGTTTTCCATTACTACTGGAAGTATTGTAGAAGTGAAAACAATCGATTGAACTGGATTGAGTAGAGAAGCAGTTTGATGGTCTTGATAGATTTGTATTCCTGTGTATCCATTAGTTATACTAGGAGGGAAAACACTATAGTTCTGAACGATAAAGAAACCTGCACCAGCCGATGTGTTAAATATTAGATACGAGTATAAATTGCTGTCAGCAGGGACATCTGGATAGCTATAGGGAAAGGAATCCAATAATGTAGATAGAGGTTGATTAAACGAAATAAAAATGATATTCTTCGCTGCACCACTAGACTGACCGAAACCAGTATCATCTGCTGTAATGATTGCGATATCTTCAGCACTATTCCAAGAGACAAATGGCGGTGCGTAATTGGTTACCGTAGAGCCAGTCATCGGTAATGCACCAGCAGACGTAGCATATACTTTTCCCGACAGACCCCAGAAAGCATTAGTCATTGCTTGATTTACTTGGTTTATCCATACTTCATAGTTATATACGTAATAGTATTGACTTGTGATATCTTCTAAAGATAATGCTTGTAAATTAGCAGGATTCCATTGGGGTTCTGGTTGGGTCAAATCATTCGGTTGAAATGTGATAGGTTGAGTATAAGAGTAAGCTACAGCTAAAGGACTCGTATAATTCATAGTCATTACGTAAGGAGTAATGTTATAGTAATCGCCTTGTGGTAAAAAGAAACCACCACCTGTATAAGATTGTAGTTGAACACCCGTTAGTAGAGGAGCGTTTGCGGTGATAGTATTTAGCGTAAGAGTTTTGATAACATATCTAGCATTGTACTGACGAGAATTATTTACAAATATTGTATCACCAACTTGATACACAGTCGTTAAGTCGGGCAGAGAGCCTAAACCACCAGTACCATTGTATGTAATGGTCACTTCACCAGTAATAGAGGAATAAACAATATTAGCAACGGGGAGTTTAGCAAACGAGACAGTTTGAGTACCACCACGAACGAAATTACCACCATTGCCTGGGTACAAATTTGGAGTACCAGTAGCAATTGGATTTACTAATGTCAAAAACGTATTTTGTCCAGATACATTTGTACCAACGGCAGTCACTCTATAGTATTGTTGAGCGACGGCACTCGCATCATCGACTAAAGGATTGTTGTTGTTATTAGCTAAATAAACAACTGTTCCTACGGGGTAAGATACATTCGTATAAAGTGTAATAGTAAAAGGAAGATTAGCATTAGCACCAGCCATTACTGAAATAGGATATGTTCCGCCAAAGTTGTTATTGGTGTTGAGATTTACTTGGGGAATGAAAACGGGTAGTGTAGGTGTTTGTAGATTAAATCTAACTATGCTCATATAGTAGTCTTGAGGCGATAAGAGAAAAGCATTACTACGAGTCTCTTTGTATTGAAACCTTACTGGTTGAGCTGGAAAAGATGAATCGTTATTGATTAAGTTCATATCATAATAGATATGATATGGCTGTGTATCACTATGGTTCTGATTGAAGCGTTGTACTGACATTCCTTTTATTAAAAGACAACATTTTTGTTTATATCAATAAAACTAATTACTAGCAAAGCAACATACGCCGAACCTAGATATTTACCTGTATATATCTTGATTATATCTGACTCTAGTAGCCTCTATAGCGGATTACTAGATAATTACATATAAATATATCATAATAATTTTAAAATTATTCATTGGAAGTATATAGTAAGTATCTTATTTCGCACCTAATAGCACATAATAGCACCTAGAATCACTATTTTAACATATTTACAGGTAAATATCAACATTTCGCCCCTATAGCACCTAGTAGTTTGTTGGTAAATAATTCATAAATCCAGCTTGAGGTAGTTTTCGTAGAATAAAGAAGAAATATCTACCTCTCCATTTTTTATTCTACGAAAACACTCGAAAGGTGTTTGATGAAACATATAAGCTTCTTTATCCATTTTACTATGGGCTAGATTTTATTTCCATTTTTACCCATACAAAGTAATAGAACCCCTACACCAAAAGGTGTAGGGGTTAGTATAGTATAGTTTATGCGGGGTAAGTATCTATTTAGTGTGAAAACATATCTCAAACACATCGTATAATTTTGTTCCTTTTCCAGTGGTCATTGACTCAATAAAGTATTCATAATCTTTGGTGTCGTTATGATGCTTTTCTCCTTTTTTAAGTTTGTGATTGTTCCTATGAAATACACACAGTTTAACCAAATGAATTGCTACTTTGTTCTTCAACTCCTCGTCTTCTATTCCGAGAATTTTACAGGCATCGAGGTTTCCATTCTTATTCCATTTGAACAACACTTTGATATGACACTGATTTAGTTTGTTCTCGATTAGGGGGCAAAAGGGGCAGTCGCATTCAGTAGTCATCTTGTAGTGTCTAGATGTGTTTGTATAGGGACAAATATAAGCAATTTCAATTTTATAAATTTTGGCTAGATTATCGTACAAAGTAATAGTACCCTACACCAAAAGGTGTAGAGGTTAATTATTCGTATAGTTTAGTTCAGAACTGTGATGAACTAAGTCCATCATAATATGATTAACAATTAGTCCTTTGAAGTTTTTAATCTTCGTGTGTTTCGCAAAGTATTCTGCACCGTCATACACGTGAATAACAAGTTCCATCGCTTTATTCAGTCCTCCATAATGTTGAATCGCATCGACCCAGAAACACCCCTCCACTTCCAATGAAAAAGCTTCATCATACATCTCGGCTTGTTTTTCAACCATATCAATGAACTTCACGTCTCCCGTGAAGTCGAATATCGCACTATACCATTGTTTTTTGTTCTGGTAGGTTCTACCCTCTTCTAAAGCACTTCGCACTTCTATCGCCAAGGATTGAACCACCATATCAATCTCATCGATTCTAGATTCGCACATTGTAGTATGTAGATGTGTTTGTATAGGGACAAATATAAGCAATTTCAATTTTATTTTTTTTACTCGATTATTTTACCCCTAAGGAGGTCGCAGTCTGCGACTGACTTATGTACAACTCGGTCGTAGGTAACACTAGCCATATTAGGCTTATCCTTTTCAAATGTGTAGGCTTCAGCCATTCCGTACCAGTTATACACTTTTGTAATGTAGATATTAGTAAGACCGTAGCCAGCTTTATTAAACATCTCTATTCGTCTAGGGGTCATTGCCCCGTGCAATAGCAAATACGAGATGACACGAGGCTGTAGTTCAATTGATTTCTCGAACACTTTATCTAGTAATGAATAGGGTGGATTGCTACAAATGACGTCAACTTTACCTTCGTAGCTAAAGAAGTCCTTTCCATCTGTAATCTCGCACCAATCTTTTGATTCTGTAGGAAAGTTATCATAATAGATTCCTTTACCTCGAAACGGGTCTAGCCATACGTCACCCTCTGCGAGTGAAATTAATGATATGTGTTTTTCAGCGACCTCTTTAGGTGTGTAGAACACATCTTTTGCTATAGAACGATGTTTGATTGCGTGAGATATTTTAGAAGCCATAATGTATCCTAGATATTATTCCCTAAAAGTAATAGAACCCCTACACCTTTTGGTGTAGAGGTAAAAGTAAAGGGTGGTATCTTTGTTTTAGTACTCAAAACAACCGAATTCTTCCATAATTTCCCCAATTACATTATGCATCGGGTCTGTGGCATTAAACGACTTTAAATGCATCGAGCGGTCAGTCCAATGACGTCTATCAGGTTTACCGATACATTCATATTCGTCGTTCTCTGATTGAAAATCTTTCTCCGATACACTGAAGACAAAAAAATAGAAATATCTTCGGAAACGAATTCCCTTTTGTTTTCCAATAATCATCGCATTAAGAACTTCTTTATGTTTCGCAACAACCGCCTGACGTTTCTCCTTACGTTCCATAAGTTCTTTTTTTTCCCAGTCTTCATCATCTACTATGTCTTGAAATACTCGTTCCATATTAATACTAACCTGATTCGATGACATTGTAGCAATGTAGGTTTGTGTGTCTGTATAGATATTATTTAAGCTTCGTCAATTTTATTTTTTTTGGCTAGATTATCGTACAAAGTAATAGAACCCCTAGAGCCGAAGCTCTAGAGGTAAAAGTAAAGGGTAGTTCTTTGATTTTGTCGTTTAAGCCCCGTTGATAGGTTTAGACTTGTCGCAGAAGTCCTTCCAGTCTTCGTGGCTAATATCAATGAACACTCGCTCGGGTTGGTCGCTACCCTTAATCTTCATATAGCATATCACACGAATAGAGGTCTTCCCCGCATAGTTCGTGTGAAAAGGCATCACCATCTGAATAAGACCCCAGCCTTTAGGGTCGAGCTCCTTAATTCCCTCGTCGCTAATAGAACGATTGTATTTCAGAGATACAGCACGACGATTGAAGTGTTTAATCTGTTGTGCACTCGCCTTGTAGAAGTTACCCAACGTGGTATGTGCGAATTCAATAGCGGTCGACATTTGTATCTAGATTTGTGTGTGTATAGATAGATTATAAGCAAAATCAATTTTATTTTTTAACTCGTAAGTCAGTCGCAGACTGCGACCTCCTTAGGGGTACAAAGTAATCGTACCCCTAGAGCCTAAGCTCTAGAGGTATTAATAATGTCTTAGATATCTTTGGCGAATTTACGACGACAGATAGGACAAGACCATTTAGTCTCGCTAAGAGCCGTAGAATCTTTTACTCCTTCTAAACAACCTTTACATAGGTAGTGTCCGCAATTTGTGATTTCTAGTTCTTTATCTGGAATCATACCTAGACAAATCGGACATTCCCATTTCTTCCGTAGTGCTAGAGCCATCTCTTTGATTTCATTTTTAATATGGATAGGAATACCTAGGTCTTCAACAACTTTCTCGTATCTAATATATAGTATTAAATCATCGTGATGCCCACTATTCACTTCCTCATAGTATTTAGCCCAAGCAAAAGCAGTCCTCTTGTTCGCATAAGTTAGTTTAGTTCGTAATGCTTCAATAGTAGTCATTTGTACTGACTCATTTTAACATATTTCAATTTATATTTTTAACTCGTACAAAGTAATAGAACCCCTAGAGCCGTAAGTCAGTCGCAGACTGCGACCTCCTTAGGGGAAGCTCTAGAGGTAATAGTAAAGAGTAGTCTTTTTGATTTATTCGTCATCTTCCTCGTCCTCGCCTTCTACGTGCTTTTTGTATTGCTCTTCGGTTTGAAGGTCCTCTTTCTTAACGACTTTATTCAAGTCCTTATCCTTGATGACTAGGAATAGCTCGCCAAATGCGTTTGGACAACGAAATTGGGGTGCTAGGATGATTCCCATATTCGGACAGAACTTGTTGCCACCCTCGTCATCGGCATAGATTTTTGCTTTTCCAGACTTGAGAAGCGTATCGGCTTGCTTCCAGAACACATTGTCACAGAACATTGGGTGAATCATCAACGAAGGGTAAAACTTGTCTAAACTAACTCCATAGTGTTCTTCCTTAATCTTCTTGGAAAGTGTAGTGAATTCCTTCTTGGTCTTGAACTCGCCGATGATATAAGGAGCTCCGAATGTAGGCATACAGATGATAGTAGAAGCCATTGTAGTATAGGTTTGTGTGTCTGTATAGGTATATTTTTAGGCAAATCAATTTTATTTTTTAACTCGCTAAAAGTAATAGAACCCCTAGAGCCGAAGCTCTAGAGGTACTATAAAATGTATTTGAATCGTTATTAGTTTAGTTATTTAAAGCTCGATAGTTAGTTCGCCAGTCTTCCAGTTGTACTTTCCGATATACGCTTCTGTATCATCATACACGTTGTTCGTTCCCTCCTCGACCCAGCAATCCACACCAGCGAGATTGAAGGGTTCGTAGGTCTTAGAACCATCTTGGTGTCCGAGGATTTTAAGCACAGCCTCGCTTTTAAGCACAGCCTCGACAGCCTTGGTGATGATTTCCTCGATGTTAATAGCAGACATAGCAGACATTGTAGTGTAGTCTAGGTGTTTGTATAGATATAATTTAAGCTTCGTCAATTTTATTTTAGCCTCGCTAAAAGTGTCGCTAAAAGTGTAGTAGCCCCTAGAGCCGAAGCTCTAGAGGTAATAGTAAAAAGTAGTTTTCTTTTATTGTCGTTAAAACGCTGTAATGACGATTATCTTGCCGTCGTGTTCGTTGAGGTTTGGAAGGTGCTTCAGTTCGATATTCGGTGTTGCTCCGTTAAGACTCTTGTAGAAAATGGCGCGAGTCTTTACCCAAGACTTGAAGTCTTTTCCAGTGATGTAGTCGTAGGGAACTTTAATTCCTTTCGCAAAATCAAGGTAATTGCCCTCCGACATACTACCCGACTCGACACCCTTCTCCGATTCTTCTAGAATAAACTCTGAAAATGCTCGGAACATAGAGATGAATAAGTCGATGTCCTCGTTAATCATAGTTAGCATTTGAAGAATAGGCTTGATGTGGTCGAGTTTCACCCAGTCCCAGTGAGTAGCACGACGCATCGTGCGAACGACAACGTGGAAACGGTCAAGCATCTTCTGATACTCGCTATCTTCCACAGCTTTGCACTTGAAGACTAGAGCTATGTTGTGTAGGATTCCGACATCTCCGCAACCGAATGCACAACCAACAGTCGGATTTACATCGTTCTTCATATAAACGACGTTCTCGTGCGGAGAACAAAACTTCTCGCGTTCGGCTTGGATAAGAGAATTTGTAGACATTGTAGCAATGTAGGGGTCTTTTGTGTAGAGATAGTTCTGTGGGATTTCAATTTTACTTTAGCCTCGCTAAAAGTCTCGTACTAACATTACTAGCACATCTATATATAAAATCTATGTATTTATAAAGAAATGACTAGTAAATTTGCCCTACAGAAAGTTTTAATTCGGCTTACTGTTCCTAAAGAAGAAGCCGATAAGTCCTATAAAAACATTACTAAACGAAAGCCTAGAAAAACAAAAGACTACGCTGAATTCCGACATTATCGTTTTCTACCTCCAACAAAATTTATATCTCGTTCCTTTCGTACTAAAGTTGTTAATGATGATATTCGATTAGTATTCGGTATGTTGAAACCCGACCACGAAAAACTAGAAGGTAGCGGTCTATTCGATTACTTCACTAAAGCATACGATTATGTATCAAATAAAGTATCTAGTGCGTTTGATTACATCAAAAAATCAGTTTCGATTACTGATTATTCTACAACAACTAAAGCTCTACTAGACCAATATGGACATTTACCTATTGTACAAATAGTAATCAGACGAGAGCCAGTAGATATCGCACTAGAACTTGCTTTACAAGGTGTATCTAGTGGTAAATGGTTAGAACTAAAGAAGAAATACGGATTCGATATTTTTTTCCACTTAAGTATGGTTGTAACTATCGGTGGGGCTGTACAGAGAGTAATGAAATCGGGTCGTGTTCGTACTTCCCCTAAAAAGCTAGCTATTGAAAAATTATCAGTCGTAAGTATCAATGAGAATGTAGATATCACGCCCGATATGGAAACATTAGATGTTCCGATTACTTCTAGTTTTACGATTAAGGATATGTTCGATAAAGCACGAGAGAAATACGGTGATACACGGTTCTTTTCCTATTCGGCTTTAGGAAATAACAACTGTCAAAATTTTATACAAATGCTATTAGAAGTTGAAAATTTATATACTGAACCCGTTAAAAACTTTGTATTTCAAGACATAACACAACTAGTAAAAGAATTACCAGAATCTACTGCATTTATATCGCAAGGTTTTACTCATCTCAAAGCATTGGCTAATAAGTATTTAGGTATTGGTGGTAGACGCCAAATAGGGGGAAAAAAACCGTGTTGGGAAGGCTACGAACAGTTTGGAATGAAGGAGAAAGATGGTAGGTCAGTTCCCAACTGTGTTCCAAAGGGTGGTTCAAAATCATTAAATGACTTGTATAAACAATCGCAAGTAAGTGGTTAAACCACTTACAGCCTCGGTTTGAACGTTTATGTTCAAACTCGGCAAAATTAAATCAACTATATATAATTTACGCTAACTAAATTAACTAATCAAACATTTTAATGTTTGATTATATAAATGAGTATTCAATCTAATAACCCAGACGATTTACATCGACACGGCTTTCATCAACGTCTTAGAGGACAACAACATTATCTATCTAAACTAAGTGGCGGAAGTTGGTCGCAACCACCTTGGTGCGGTTGGAAACCTATTATCGGTGCTGGTGTCTCGGGTGGCTCTAATATTCTCCAACGCTACGCACAAGACGGCGATTCTGGTTTCTTTCACAGAGGTGCTTTACACGGTCGTGGCGAGCCTCTAGGTATGAACCCTCTTCCACCAAATCATTTAAGTGATGACGAGATACAACCAATCCAACACGATGCTCCAACCGTATCAACCATAGAACCACAAGTAATTATAGAGCCTAGTCCTGCTCCACAAGATAGTAATTTAGTACTACAAGCAAATAGCGATGCCGAACCAGAACAACACGCTCTTCACGTTCCTCCCTATAGTCACCTAATGCGAGTCCAAGGTATGGGCAAAGATGGTGCTCTATATGAAGAGCCTTTTGAAATCCCCGAGTACAAAGGCTCTCTTCATAAACGCAAAAGCAAATTGTCTCGTTAATTTTCTCGTGAAAGAGAAATAAATCAATGAGTGGTTATCAAATGATAGAAATAAATGATTATGAATCTACTAAACCAAAGCTTGTTCTAAAAGAACTATGTACAGAAGAGTTATTACAGAGCAAAGAAGGAGAGTATTTTCCCGAATCAACCTATTTACACATTGTAAAAACAGATATGGACGTATATGGTATAGATTCTAATGGTACTAAAAAACTACTAGGAAAGTTTAGAAAGAATATTATTCCACAAGATATTTGTAAAACAGCCTTACAAAACCTAAAGAAAGCATCGAAAAATCAAAATGATAATAGGGGGTCTGCTGGTGGTGTTCTAGACCCCGATAAATTACCAAAATATGTTAAGGTTTTAGCAAAAGCTGGTAAATTTCGTACAGTTGGCTACTACAACGCCGAAGGACGACTAATAAACAGTAGTTTAGGTAATTTAAGTCAAAGTAATATTATTGGTTATTACGATAAAGCTGACCGTAATTTAGGTAGAGGAGCACCTAAATGCCGAATAACATCATTTACATCAAAAGAGGTCGAAAAATGGGAGGCTTGTTTGCCCTTTTTTAGACACGTCGATGCTTGCTTTCAAGCACTTGTTCCAGACCGTCATAAAAAACAGTGGATTCGGGCTAATTCTACTGAATTTGTTGTTCCACATACTAGTTTTAGTACAATTACAATTAACTATAACTGGCGGACTGCTCTACATAAAGACGAAGGTGATTTTAAAGATGGTTTTGGTAACTTACTAGTATTAGAAGAAGGTAAATACGAAGGTGGCTATTTAGGCTTTCCTAGATATGGTGTTTGTTTCGATGTTCGTATGGGAGACTTTTTAGCTATGGACGTACACGAATGGCATTGTAATACAGATTTGAAAGCTATTACACCCGAATTTACTAGATTGTCTATTGTATGTTATCTACGAGAAAAAATGGATAGATGTAAAGATACTAGTATTGCCGAATCAATTGCTGTATCAGCTACCACTATTAAAAAGAAAGTACAAAACAACAGTGAGATTCTAACTGATTCACCTACAACAAATAGTAAATTATACAATAAGAAATAGACTTGAAAGTTTTGGTGAAGGGTGAAGGGTGACGGGTTGATTTCAACCGTATATATATAGAGACATATAATGATTATTTTTATTTTTTTTTTTTTTTTTTTTTTTTAATTTTCCAAAGAAAGAAAAAAAAACCCT
>Ga0315289_10005709_pt1 | contig 18338 bp, 16 predicted proteins | sample YL17G11_40_MG_FD_203452 | JGI IMG/M metagenome (GOLD analysis project Ga0315289, IMG submission 203452) | Sediment microbial communities from Yellowstone Lake, YNP, Wyoming, USA - YL17G11_40 | ecosystem: Environmental > Aquatic > Freshwater > Lake > Sediment | place: USA: Wyoming | collected... | reverse complement strand
TGGGTCGTTGAATAGTCAAAGAGGATCTCCTCGCCCTCCCGAATCATGCGCAGGGCAAATAAGACGACCCGGCCGTTATCGACCCTGATACCGCAGTTTGGACGGCAGGAGTGATTGACGTAGTCGTCGATGCCACCCGAAGCGGTCAGGAAATCACGAGGTCCGATCTGCAGGGCATAGGTCAGGTCGTTCAACTCGCTGACGTCGCGCACCTCGCCAAGGAACTCTAACACTTCTTCGCCTGCTGCAAAGGTACAACCAGCAAAAACGCCGCGGCCCTTGCCGCTGACCTCCTCGTGCAGAACGAGGGAGGGAGGTTGGGCGATGTCTGCCTGCGGCCGCTGCTTGGTGCTGGTCTGGCTCATGGAGTCCTTGCCGCAAAAAAGGGTTCCTATCTGTTGTAGAGGAGGAGCGCGGTAGTGACAAGGCATGGGATAGGCATCACGGCCGGATTTTGTAACTGAGGAGGGATCCTCCCCCTAGAGGCAGCGCCAGCAAGGGGTTGAGAGCAGTTAACAATCCGAGCTAAGTAGTGTATGTGAAAAAGGACCAAAAAGACCGCGAAGCCGCAAGGCTGTGATGGAGAGCAGGCGATGCAAAAGCTGATCCGCGGGATAGCTCGCTTTCGGGCTGAAGCCCCCCCAGAACAAAAAAGCCTATTTGCCCAGCTTGCGCTCGGTCAGCGGCCCGACTCGCTGTTTATTTGCTGCAGCGATAGCCGCGTCGCGTTAAACGTTTTCGCATCAACTGAGCCAGGTGATTTATTTGTCGTGCGCAATGTCGGCAATTTGGTGCCTCATTGTGATGCCTATGGGGTGAGTACTTCGGACCGTAGCGAAGCCGCGGCGATCGAATTCGCAGTCAACAGCCTGCGCGTGCGTGACATCATAATCTGTGGACACTCCGAGTGCGGCGCCATGCAGGCACTGCTTAGCGGACTGGAAAATGTGCCATGGCCAAATCTTAAATCCTGGCTGGCGACGGCGCATCCCGCGTTGGCCCGCTGCCGCGCCGGCGAAGAGATCGATCCGGGACTGACTGACGTCAACCGGTTATCGCAACTCAACGTTATCGAGCAAGCCTCGCACTTTATGACCTACCCTTTTGTGCGTGAGCGGGTCGAGGCTGGAGAGCTTTCGGTGCACGCTTGGTGGTTCGATATAGCTAAAGCCGAAGTGCTTGGTTTTGACCCGCGGATTAAGCGTTTTACGGCGGTCGATCAGTGGGCAGAGCAGATGGCTTTGACTGGCCCGTGCCTTGGTAGGTCGGTGCTAGGGGCGACGGGCACAGGTACCCCATAGCCTTCCTTGGTTTGAGAGCGGTGGCCAGGTATCGGCAAAATAAACAGGGTATGGTAGAATTCCACATATCTACCCTACTCTGATGTTAAATCGTACAGTCGCTAGCTCGGCTTTTGGATCTGTAACCAAAAACCATGGTTTAGCAAATGCCTGCGCACTTTCTAAGTGCCGCATTAAGCACCCCCATTAGACGGAGATCATCCATGGTTCCAGCGAAGACGCCAGGTCTGATTCACTCATTCCATCTCTCTATTCCGAGCCTTGTGCTCGCTGTGTCAATGAGCGTCGTAACGCTCAGTAGCGGCTGCAAGAGCTCGCGGGGTGGAGACAGCTTTATTATGGATACGGGCGTGGCGCTTACCACGGAAACAGCGGTTACTTCGACTCGCCCACTCGATAACGGCCAGTCCTTTCGCCTGGGATATGGCTACGACAACATATCCGGGCAGCGCCATTCAAGCTGCCTTGACCCAACAACTTTCACTATAGTTGGGCGTAATGTCCGGTCTACTGATATGCACTTTTCGATTATCAATAATAAGGAAGACCTCGCCAAAGAACTAAATATCAAGGTAAATGCCGAGGCTTCTGGAAGCTACGGCTCAGTTACCGGGTCGGCGACTTCTAAGGTGAACATCCTTAAAAAGTCGTCCTTTAGTGATCACACCGTCATGGGCCTCGTGACCATTTTGCATCGAGCACAAACGCTAGAACTTGAAAGCGACGGAGATAATATAGATCTAGTTCAAAGAGCAATCCTTTCCTCTAACGGCAAGGCCTTTCGACGTCGCTGTGGCGATGTCTATACCCGGTCGGCTACGACAGGCGCTGCTTTGTACATAGCAGTCAACATCGATGCCAAATCCGAAACGATATCCGACCATGTCGAATCAGAGACTGAAATCACAGCGGCCTTTGCCAATTTGATCAGTGCCTCGACGTCTACCTCTGTCTCTAAAGATACCCAAAAAACCCTGTCAAAATTCACGATCTCAATGAGCTGCAACTCAGTCGGCACTTCATCGGATGCCTGCGCGCAGCCAATCGTCGCAACTAATGCAGATGACTTGGCATCCATCATTGAGTTTCTCAATAAGGCGAAAACATCTTTCTCTGCAAGCGTCGATTCCAACCCCAATATATTGGTGGCGGTCGATGAATTATTCCAAGACTACCCCAAGGAGGATTCAGCTACTGAAACTAAGAAATTTCAGGTATTTTACGATTATAATCCACAGCTAAAAATTGTTCAGAATCTTCTACAGACAGAGATGAAGGTCAATAATTACTGTGGAAATATTCAATACCCATCCTGCGAGAGGACGCGGGCTGCGATAGCGAGTCAAATTAAGAACTGCGCCATCCAGGACGATTGGCCGGATTGTGATCCGACTCAGGTCTCTGTCGACGCCCTGAATAAGGAGGTCAGCATGGCGGATCGCGGCATAGTCGTACTTAGTAGCTGGTCTGGAATAACTAAAAAGACGTCTACTCTTGACTTTAATACTATCGCGGGCAAGGGCGCGCCTCTGGCAGCAAATAAGATCTATAACCTGACCGATCTCAACTTTCAGGATATGGCAACGATCTACGATGCAGACATCAAGGCTGGTTGGCAGCTGAGATTCTTCGAACACGCAAACGGCCTTGGCCGCTGCTACCTCCTTACTCCCGCCAGTAAAAAAGGCAACTTTCAGTGGTTCAATAGGCTCGCATCGTCGTTTCGCATGGAAAGCGCTAAGGATCACGAAGAAATTTGTAAAAAATAGTCACCGCAAAGAGTTCATATGAATAAGAAATGGGCTTTAGGTGTTTTGTTGCTGGCGGCGCTCTCCTGTAGGCATGTCAAAGGGGGGGCATCCCAGGCGGAAAGCATCCAGGATGTTCAACAAATGACCATTAGGCAGCCACAAGGTGATTATCAAGTCACCTGCCGTGATGGGACCGTTGAGTTTGCTTCTCCCGAAAAAGTTCTGCGCAATGATGTTTGCACTGGCACTGGTACAACTCAGGATGTTGTTTGCATTGCGGTCTCAGGCGGATTCGTGCCGACCGCGACTAAAAACGGCACGGCGTTTGGCCTACCCATGCCGGAGAAAGATTGCCGCGCGGCAACAGCGGCAGCAAGATACGGTGCCGTCTGTGGCAACTCCGGAGGTTACGGCCCTTTTAGGGTTTCAGATGGGACCCAACTTGGGCAAATGTCGTCGATTGGCTCTTGTGTCGCGGCCACCGCCGGTGCCAGGCATGGAGTGGTGTGCACTGGCAAAGAAGGTGAGACTTTTATGATCAACATTGCTTCCGGACGAAAATACGGCGACCGCATCCGCATGAGTGAATGCCTGGAAAATCTGAGTGGCGTTAGATACGAAACGATGTGTTCCTTCACGGACAATCAGTACTTTATCACCAACATCATCAGTGGCCAGACCTACGGTGAGGGGCGTGGCAAGGCAGATTGCCTGACAGCGAATAGCAGCGCGTCTCCTCACGCAGTATGCATCGGCCGGAGAGGCGGATGGGTCGTTGCGCGAGGAGTTGACGGCAGTGAAATGGGTGAGCCGATGCAGCTTAGCGACTGCACCTTGATTACAAAAAGCGTACGTGAGGAGACCCTGTGTAGCAAGGGAGGTGGCGTATTCTTTCCTACTTCCATTGGCACTGGTACCCAATTAGGTAATATTGGCGGGAGTCGAGACGAATGCCTTGAACTCGTGAGCACCGCCAATTTTAAAGTGGTCTGCGCCAAGGCAAACTCGGGTGGCTACATTCCGACGAGGATCTTGGATGGAGGCGAATTGGGCCAGGCAATGGCGAAGGAAGCGTGCAAGGCATCGACTTCCGCCATTCAAAGAGACATGATCTGCACTTATCAAAACGGGACCTATTTTCCCTCTCGAATCGACGATGGTCGGCCACTCGGGGCCGGATCAAGCTTGGATCTATGCTTGAAAGCAGTGGCCAATGGCGTATTTCCGCGGAACTAAGGAGCAGCTGTCAGCACTTCGCCACTGAGTGTGCCCAAATTATTGTTCCATTGGTATGTATCCATAACGGCGAAATAGAGCCTGGTAGCGCCCTGCGGCACAATGATTTGGTGGTATGCGCCGCCACTGGTTTTGCCTGTGCCGATAAAGAACACCTGACCCACTAGCGGTGCGAGCGAGGTATAGTCTCTCGCTGCTTGGGTGGAAAAATTCAATGCTGCAGGTGCAGGAGCAAGGGTCGGATCGCCGCTGGCGAGGAAGACACCAAGTAAGCTATTAAGCGGGGCAGTGATGTTAGATTTGCCTAATTGAGCGCCTTTTTGGTGTGATAAAATCGTGTTTAGTGAGCCGTTGGCATCGGTTTTCGGCGCTGTTTGTGAGAATGAAATGTCACCTGATACGGTGAAGTAGAGTGAGTTGCCGGCGGTTATACACTTGCCGATGGGAGTGACCAGCAAGGGGCTTGCTGCTGGAGCCGCATCAGTTGGTGTTTGCGGGTCATTGGTGCCGAGCAGGTAGGTCAATGCAGTGCCATCGGCGACACCGGCTAGGTACGGATTCGCTGTGCCCGGTACGGAGTATTTTTGACTGCAGGACCTGAGTGCCGTGAGAGTACCTCCGGCCCCAGTTGGAACGGTGATCTGGTCGCCTCTGCCGCCGCTGCCTGGAGTAGCGCCACCCGGCTGGTCGCCGCTGCCTGGAGTAGCGCCACCCGGCTGGTCGCCAGGTTTAGTGCCGCCAGTTGGCCCGGCACCGTTATTAGCGTTGTCTGTGCCCCCAGGCTGCCCTGCTTTGGGCAGGCCAGTGGTATCCGCAGTAGCATCGCCCGTACCTGGTGTTGTCATCACAGGAGCTGTGCTGGTTGGGTCCACGCCGGCAGGCCCAGTTGCCGTAGGGTCCACACCGGGTATTGCGGGCAATGAATTTTTAGATTCGGTACGTGGGCCACCTGCCGAGCTGAACTCGGTCTTACCGCAGGCCGTAATGCCTATGAGGCCAGTTGAAATGATCCACCAAAGCACCATTGACTGATGGCTGTTGCATTTGTGCATGATAAAATCCTCTATGGCGAGCGGCTTGAATCACTTTCTAGACGGCGCTACCGCAAAAGCTAAAATCACTCTCGGCGATCACGGCGCGGAGCTTTAACTTTTTCTTAAAAAGTGGCGTAATTGATAATAAAAATGGACCGTTATGATTTCTAATCCGGGGCCATTTGCCGCGCCATTAGCGCCAGCACCAGCACCAGCGCTGGTGTTCGGTTGATGATTTCGCCGCGAGCTTCCTGGTTTTCGAAGCGATGCCAATAAGGGCAATTCAGCATTGCACTAGCCTCTTTCCTTCCTGTTCGAAGAGATGATCGGCTGGTCTTCGAACAAAACGGAGCCCAAAACGACTAAAGGCCCCTCGAAAGGAGCCTTGTCTATATTCAGGTAAAACCAAGAAGGTAAGTTCTACCACCAAGTAAATGGCGCACCCGGAAGGATTCGAACCTCCGACCCCCAGATTCGTAGTCTGGTGCTCTATCCAGCTGAGCCACGGGTGCAATGTCTAAAGCTCACCGGATATATAAAAAGGTCCGCCGTAGAGCAACTCATTTCGGCTTTATTTGTTAACTATCCAAAATAACGAAGATTATATTTTGGCCGGCCGGCTCCAGTCACACTAATGTTTTCCCCCGGCCCAGCCGAAAGGCCTTTTAGCCACGGGAGTTCCCCCGTGCTTTGGAGGCACCCTAGTCATGGTGAAATCGAGTAAACTTGGAGTAATCAAGGTGCTTAGCGGCACATTCAAAATTTTGACCGTCAGCTGTTTCGTCGGTTTTGGTCTGACGTCGTGCTCGCACAGCAGCGGCGATGATAGCACTGAACCAGTTATAGCACCCACGGAGGAAGGAGCCGTGGACGACGCTCCCGTATCTCCTGCTGTAGAGGCGAATGCGGAGCCAGCTTCTGCAGAAGCAGCGGAGTCAGCCGATGTGACCAAGACCGAGCCGGCAGAGATGCCCCCGGCACTCGATGACGTCCCACCAGCGCAACCTGCGGAGGTTGCCGCGATCGAAGTACCCGTAGTCGCCGAAGAAGAAGTAGTCGCGGATCATCCGCAGGAGCCTACCCTACCCAACGACGATGTAACCACGGACACTGTTCAGGCTGAGTTAAGCGATAACGCACCAGTCCCACCCTCGGCGGCCCCCGCCGTTGCCGTCCCAGAGTTGCCGGCATTCGAGGCCCCAGTGGTTCCTGCTCCCAGCGACTCCATGGCGGATTCCTTTGAAACCAAGTTTCCCCCACCAGCAGCTGAAGTGGGCAAGGCAATCGTCGAGGGCAACTCGATCTCCAGTCCGGGTGCTGCGCGATTCATTAAAAGTAACCATGAGAGCAAACGCCGTGGCCAGAAAATGGCAACTCACAAGTCCAAGCGCCCTGTTAAGGCAATGAGCCAGCCGGTAGCTGGACCTACCTCAGGAAACTACGTCGTGTTTCCTGGCGACACTCTGGGCACAATCTCCAGGAAAATTTATGGCTCGAATAAGGAATGGAAGGTGCTAGCTGACCTTAATGGCCTGGTCGACCCATTCGTCATTCGTGTCGGCGACGTGCTAAAGTTTGACGACAGCAGCGCCAAGGCCAAAGCCTTTGCCTCGCAGTATCATGCAACGATGAAGACGGTCGTAGTAAAGAGTGGCGACTCGCTTAGCAAAATCTCGGCCGCCGTCTATGGCAACTCCGGCAAATGGAAATTGCTGCTTGGAATAAACAAAGATAAAATTACAAACCCCAACCAAATCGCTGCTGGAATGAGTCTTCGTTACGTCGATATCAGCGGAGCTAAGGCTACGGCTGTCGCTCCGGTTAAGGCGAAAGCGCAGGGCAAATCAACCGCTAAAGTCCAAAAGGAGAAATCTGGCTCTGCTGCTGGAGCGCAACAAAGCGAGTAGTCGATTCGTTCGGACTAGAGCCTGCCAAATTTTAGGTCCCGGGGCTATAGCCTCGGGACTTTTACTGTAGCGGCCCTAAGCGTATAGATTCGGGCGGCCCCAGCACTGGCGAAGGCGATCTCAAGTGTATGGGTCGGACGCAAATAAGGGTCGTCAGGGCTCAGCTCGGGCCATTCGACGAAGGCACCACTAAAGCTTCGGGCATCGGCTAGGCCCATGTCCTCGGAGGACACGCCACCACGGGTCCGGTAGAGGTCCAGGTGCGCATACCAGTGCCCCGCGATTTCGTATTCGTTCATGTAGGTATAGGTCGGCGAAGTAACGGGCTCGTCTTCCGGCAGGCCGAGCTGGCGCAACAACTGGGCCGTTAGCGTCGTCTTACCCGCGCCTAGCGGGCCGCTCAGCCAGAGGCAAAAGGGAGAGACCGTCTGCAGCTCGGCTAATAACTTGGCAGCAAGTAATGGCAGCTGAGCAGGAGCATAGGTAATTGTCCACAGGATATGCACAGCTCTAGTCCGCTGCCAGATAAGGGCGGTGGCATGACTCGTTGAGCAAGGACTTCATTTCGGCAACAGCATATTGTAGTCCAACAAAAAGGGCGCGGGCGACGATGGCATGCCCGATATTCGCCTCCTCAGCACGAGCAACATGCTGTAACCAAGAGGAATTCGTATAATTTAGGCCGTGGCCGAAATGGGCTTGTAGGCCGACTTGGTGAGCGGCGCTCGCGGCTTGCTGGAGGTCATCGACCAGCCTTTTTTTCAGCAGGGTTGTCTTGGCCAAGGCGATCTCGTGGCAGAAGCGGCCAGTATGGAACTCGACGGCACCGGCGCCGATTTGCAGGCTAAGCTCGATGTCTGCCAGCGACGGTTCTATAAACAGTGACACCAGGATACCGGCATCATTAAGCCGTCGGGTCGTCGCGGTAAGCACTTCGCGCTGGCCTTTGAGATTTAGGCCCCCTTCGGTGGTTCGCTCCTCGCGCTTCTCCGGCACGAGCGTGACGGCGTCAGGAGCAAGCTTTAAGGCGATCTGCAGCATCGCCTCGGTTGCCGCCATCTCGAAATTCAAGGGAATCTGAATCGTTTCTTTAAGCGCGTAGACATCGCGATCTTGAATGTGGCGGCGATCTTCGCGGAGATGACAAGTGATATTGTCGGCACCCCCCAGCTCGGCCAGCACAGCCGCCTGGACTGGGTCTGGATAACGCTCGCCGCGGGCCTGGCGCAGCGTCGCAACATGGTCGATGTTGACCCCTAAGCGGATCATCAGTGACTTCCTCTTTTGTGGTTGGCGATGGCCTGGCTCGTCTCATGCGCTAGTTCTGCGGCCAAAGCTTCTATTTCGTCGATGTTTTGCCCTTCCACCATGATTCTGGCAAGGCTTTCCGTGCCAGAATAGCGAAACAGTATGCGGCCAGTCTTACCGAGCTTAGCCTCCATTTTCGCGATGAGTTGGCCCAAAATCGGCATGTGATCGAGCGGCACTTTCTCGTAAACATCAATATTTTTGAGTACTTGGGGTAAGCGCTGCATGCAGCTTTTTAGGCTGGACATAGATTTTTGCTCGCTGACCATGATTTCAAGGACATGCAGAGCGGCCAGGATGCCATCACCAGTGGTGGCACTGTCGCGGAAGATCAAGTGACCCGACTGCTCACCGCCGAGGTTGTAGTCGCCTTTGAGCATTTCCTCCATGACATAGCGGTCGCCCACTTTGGTCCGCTTCACCTTAGCGCCGACACGGTCGAGGGCGATTTCAAGGCCCATATTGCTCATCACCGTGCTGACGACAGTGGCATTGCGTAACTTGCCCAGGCGCATCATCTGCTGGCCGCAGATCGCCAAGATCTCGTCCCCATCGACCAGCTCGCCGCGCTCATCAACGATGACTAAGCGGTCAGCATCACCATCAAAGGCCAAACCGACGTCGGCCTTGTAGAGCTTCACCTGCTCGGCTAGATTCTGCGGGTGTAGGGCACCGCAGCCTTCGTTGATATTGATGCCGTTAGGAGCGACGCCGATTAGGAAGCATTCGGCACCTAGCTCGGTAAATACTTTAGGCGCGACTCTGTACGCAGCGCCGTTAGCGCAGTCGATGACGATGCGCAGGCCATCCAGAGTGAGGTGCTTGGGGAACTGCTCCTTTAGGTAGACTGCGTATTGGCCGATGGCGTCGTCGATTCGTTTGGCTCGGCCGATGGCCGCATCGATAGGGAGGTTTTCCCCTAAAGTGGCCGCGTTAAGCAAGGTCTCTAGGCGTTCTTCGGCGTCGTCGGGCAGCTTGTAGCCATTGGCGCTAAATATCTTGATACCATTGTCCTGGTATGGATTATGCGAGGCAGAGATGACGATTCCTGCAGAAGCCCTAAGGCCGCGCGTCAGGTAGGCAATGCCGGGGGTCGGCAAAGGGCCAAGAAACTGGGCATCGACGCCAACGCTACAGATTCCAGAAGCGAGGGCTTGTTCCAACATATAGCCGCTTAGACGCGTGTCCTTACCGATTAGGATGCGGGGGTGTGGGTGTTGTTCCTTGAAAAATAGGCCGATAGCTTGACCTAACTTGAGGACTAGGTCTGGCGAAATTGGATAGACGTTGGCCCTGCCGCGGATGCCATCGGTGCCAAAGAGCTTCTTCACGCGGGTCTCCCTAATGGGCGCAACGGGATATTTTACTTAGCGTCGCTGGTTATAGATTTCTATCGTAACGGTCTGCGGCACGGTTTCAATGAGAACCGTACCAGGCGGAATTTTGACTTGGATCGGCCGATTGTATTGTTTGCCTGGCGCCAGGTCCCGGGCATCGATGAAGGCGTCAAGCTCACCGCGTTTGATAAAACCAAGGACGCCTGGGGTACCTTGAATCAGCAGTGAGACGAGTTGGGGCTTGGTTGATGTCAGGTAGTCGCTGCCGACGACTTCGATTGGCACCGCGACGAAGCGCTTGTTGATCTTTTGTTCCCCAACCAAGATGTTGACGGCAACGCTAGACGGGGTAATTACTGCCTTTGGGGCTTGCTCAGTCCCGATTTTGACTTCAAAGGTCTTAGATGCCGACATACCATCGATGTCTATGGGCTCAGTCAGCACTTCGTCGACTTGGCTGAGCTCGCTCTTTAACCCGCTGATGCTGACGATATTGGGCTTGATGACGGTCTTTTCAATGATGTGCCCATCCGAGGGTACGCCCTTCAAGAACTCCTTCACGGGCACTTTTTTTGTTGCCTTTTCATCGACGAAGATCGTGATGTAGGGGTCGTGCACTGTAAGTTTGATGCGATTGTCCCAGTTTTTGATGTACTCACGGTCGATCCGGTAGCGAACCTGCCCTATCTTGCCGTCTTGGATGCGCAGGGTGGCCTCTAGAGGTTTGGTCGAGAAGTCACCGAGCAGCACCCGCGAGCCACGCAGGGTAGCATCGAGGATGCGGGTCTCAGGGCCCTTGATCAGGCGCCCCTCGGGGGCCTTGATGTTGACGACAATGCGGCGATTAATTTCGAGAACTTCTTCGCCTTGGACGATGTACCAAAATAAGCAAGCCAGAACTAATGCGGCAAGTTTATACCTGAGATTGCGAAACATCGAACTAAAGACCCGTGGTCTCATTGCTTGTCGCCCCCAGGTCTGAAGAAGCTAAAGAGGCTCGCCTTCGCTTCAAGGCTACCGTTACCGTCACCCGGGTCCTTGACCTCAGCCAACAGTTCGGTAAGCGACTTGCGGAGGTCCTTCGGCTCCATGCGCCTAGATACCTTGCCGTCAACCACCAACGAAATGGAGGCCCCTTCCTCTGAGACCAACACGACCAGGGCGTCCGTTTCCTGGGAGATACCGATAGCGGCACGGTGGCGGGTGCCCCAGTTAGGGTCGAGGTTTTCATCCCGGGTCAGCGGCAGAAAACACCCCGCCGCGGAGATGCGTCCGCGCTGCACAATGGCGGCGCCATCGTGCACCGGCGAGGACGGGTGGAATAGCGACAACAAAAGTTCCTTGGAGACACGGGCGTCGAGCAGTGTGCCAACCTCGACGTAGCGTGACAGGATGATGTTGCGTTCAATGACAATAAGGGCACCGATACGTTTGGTGGCCAATGCGGCAGCCGCTCGCGTGATTTCGTCCAGGATCTGGCTCGAGGAAAGGCTGTCGGAGCCAGGAATAAAGGACTTTTTGCCCATGCGGCTGAGGACATGGCGAATGTCATCTTGGAATAGGATAATAATGATGATGATGAAGGACGAATAAAATTTGTTCATCACCCAGTTGAGCGTCGTTAAGGGTACGATCGACGATAATAAAAAAGTGGCGATGACGATTAAGATGCCGGTGAGCATCTGTGCCGCCCTAGTGCCACGAATGAGCAGTAGGATGTGATAGGTAATAAAGGCAATGATGAGGATGTCGACAGCGGCCCAAACGCTGAATTGGTCGAGTATTTCAAGCATGAGTGCCCTCATCCAACAGCTCTAGCAGCCGGCCCAATGGCTGTACTGAGTGTGTTCGGATGATCCCCGCGCCGAGCATGGCAAGACCTAGTTCAAGAGTTTTACTCGGTGCATCGCGCTCAAGTGGCTCGGCGATGCCAAGGAGCCGCCCAAGCAGCGATTTGCGTGAGACACCAATGGCGATCTGGTAGGAGGCTGTCCAGGACTTAACGGCCGCCATGAGCTGGATATTGGCGCCGTCGCTCTTGCCGAAGCCGATGCCGGGATCAAGCCAAATCTGCGAGGCTTTAAGACCGGCGCTAAGTGCTGTCCGCTGGCGCTCGGCAAAAAATGCCGTCACAGCCGCTAGGGCGGGCTTGGCCTCAAGCGGGGACGTCTGCATAGTATTGGGGCTAAACGGCATATGCATGGCAATGTAGCCTAATTGTGGATAGGCCGCGAGCTTTGCTAGGGTAGCTGCAGATGCTTTTCCCGAGGCGTCATTGACCCAGTCAGCGCCGGCATCCAGCGCGCGCAGCATGATCTCGTCCTTGCGGGTGTCGACGCTAATGGGTATGCCGAGTTGAGCCTGACGCAAGCACCGCAGCACAGGCTCCAGGCGCCTCCACTCTTCGGCAACCGGCACGTCTACAGCTCCGGGCCTAGTCGATTCTGCCCCGACATCGATCATGCCTGCGCCTTGGGCGAGCAAGCGGCGAGCGTGCAGCAGCGCCGCTGCCGGATCCTGCCACCTGCCGCCATCGGAAAAGGAGTCGGGCGTCACGTTGATGACGCCCATAATCAGCGGGAATTTTAGTCGTGCTAGTGGGCTGTGGTGCGAGTCGAAGGCCGGTACTCCTCGGCTTGGTTTAGGTGCTCAGCGGTTGCGCCGACAGCGGCGCCATATCGGTGGCTTCGGGCCGCTCGGTGCTATCGGTTAAGACCGCTCTGGGCGGTGGATTGCGCTTTAGCTCCTTGGCCTTCTTCTGAGCGTCTTCGAAGGCTTTACGCTCATCATCGGTGACCACCTGGATGCCGCGCATGAGGTTTTCGATCTGAGTGCGGTCCAGGGTTTCTTTGATCAGCAGCGATTCGGCCAGCAGCTCCAGCTGGGTTCGGTTGTCGCGCAGGATGCTCACGGCCTTACGGTAGCCACCCGAGACAATACGGTGAATCTCCGCATCGATTTCTTCCGCAACTTTCTCAGAGAAGTTGCGTCCTCCGCCTATCTCGCGGCCAAGGAACACTTCGTCGTTGTCCTTGCCGAAGGATAACGGTCCCAACCTTTCGCTCATCCCCCAGTTGCAGACCATTTTGCGGGCGATATCCGTCGCTTTATTGATGTCGTCACCAGCACCAGTGGTCTGTTTACGAAAGACAATCTCCTCAGCAGCCCTGCCACCCATGGCGTAGGCGATCATCCCCTCAGCATAGTCTTTGGTCAGGGTGTAACGGTCTTCGGCCGGAAGCATGATGGTTACGCCAAGTGCTTGGCCACGCGGAATGATACTGACCTTGTGCACGGGGTCGACGCCGCCGATAAACAACCCAACGATGGCATGACCAGCCTCATGATAGGCCGTATTGCGCTTTTCCTCGACGCTCATGATCATGCTCTTGCGCTCGGGCCCCATCAGAATCTTGTCCTTGGCCAGCTCGAAGTGGTGCATGGACACTTCTTTGCAATCCTGGCGTGCCGCGATTAAGGCGGATTCATTGACGAGGTTCTCCAAGTCAGCGCCTGAAAAGCCAGGTGTACCCTGGGCGATTGTTGGTAAATCAACGTCTTTAGCCAGTGGCGATTTACGGGTGTGCACCTTCAGGATGCCTTCGCGTCCCTTGACGTCGGGCTTGGGTACAATGACGCGGCGGTCGAAGCGGCCTGGTCGCAGCAGCGCAGGATCAAGCACGTCGGCACGGTTGGTCGCTGCAATGATGATGACACCTTCGTTGGCCTCGAAGCCGTCCATCTCCACCAGCAGCTGGTTGAGGGTCTGCTCACGCTCGTCATGCCCACCGCCGACGCCGGCACCGCGGTGGCGCCCAACAGCATCGATTTCGTCGATAAACACGATGCAGGGTGCGTGCTTCTTCGATTGGTCGAAAAGGTCGCGAACCCGGCTAGCTCCGACCCCAACGAACATCTCGACGAAGTCTGAGCCTGAGATGGAAAAAAACGGAACACCGGCCTCACCGGCAATGGCTTTGGCGAGTACCGTCTTGCCGGTACCCGGTGAACCAACCAGAAGGACCCCTTTTGGAATGCGCCCACCCAGACGAGTAAACTTCTTTGGATCCTTTAAAAACTCGATGATTTCTTCGAGCTCCTGTTTGGCCTCGTCGATACCAGCGATATCGTCAAAGGTGACGCGGGTCTGGTTTTCGTTGAGCAGCTTGGCGCGGCTTTTGCCAAATGACATGGCCTTGCCGCCGCCGATTTGTAGTTGCCGCATAAAGAAAACAAATAGCAGCAAGATGATCACTAACGGCAGCGAGTTGATCAGCAGCGTCTTCCACCAGCTCATCTCCTCTGGAGGCTCGAAATTGACCTTGACTCCCTTCTCGGTGAGCGTCTTGCGCATATCGGCGTCGTTTGGACCATAGGTCTTAAACGTGGTTTTGTCGCCGCGAATGCCGAGTAACTCATTCTCTTTAAAGGTGACCTCAGTCACCCTTTGCTCATCGGTGAGCGGGAGGCTGACGGCCGACATGAAGTCTGAAAACTTCACGGTCTTGGGCTCATCTTGTGGTTTGACCATTAAATGCACGAGCAGAAACAGACCCACGATCCCCAAGAACAGCATGGTGATGCGCATCTGTTGGTTTTGCTTCTGAGGGGGCTTGGCCATCGGAAACTCCATTGGTCCCACAACACTTTAGGACGCGTTAAGGCGGTCAGCGAAAATACTTCACACCATCGGTTAAGTATCGCAGATTGAAGTCCGCTTGGCTGCATTCTGTTTGCTTACCGAGTGAATTTGGCTGATAGAGGCTATCACCATCCCAGACGCCGACCAGCTGCTTGGCGACCGTTAGCAACAGATATGTTGGCCGCAAGGCAGCTGTAACCCCCCAGCTACGCAGTAGATCTTTAAACTTAAAAGAGCGCTTTAAACTATAAAAGCGCAGACTTTGCCGGGACCCCGCCGGCTTTAGCTGCAGCCGCTGCGGCACGTCCAATGCTGCGGAGGCGCTGCAGTGGAAAAGTAAACACCCCTTACCCTGCCTAAAATAGCCGTAGGCGCCTGGCGCCAACAGCATGGCGGGTGGCGCCGGCATTAGGCCGCGGCCATGCTGCGCGGTGCGCAACGCCTTTGCCGGGCTCGGCCCCTGGTGGAATCGCAATTGGCCGCTGCGGTAGGTCAAGTGACCACCGCCAGGGACAGAGGTGACGAGCCCGCCTTTGCCTCCTCCGGCCAGCACTCGAGCCAGAAAGGTTCGGGAGAGCGCTCTTGGGGGCTGGCCGATGGGGTTTCTCAATATTTGCGCCAGCTCTTGCCGGGCCAGCGCCGGATGCTGGCTGGCTAGAGCATCAAGGTCCAAGGCGCCGCCGCTCGCCGGAGCTTTAGCCTGGTGGGCCGCAGCCAATGCCGCCGCCTCTTCGGCACAGGCGATTAGCCGCCCGGCGGCTCCTGGGTAAAGACCTTCGAGCTCGGCGAGTACCTTGTGGCGCACCACGTTGCGACTGTAAGTCAGCGTTTGATTCGAGGCGTCGTTGCGGTAGTTCAAGTTGTGACTGGCCAAATAGGCGAGAATTTCAGCTTTAGTAAAGCCAAGCAACGGTCGCCACAGCGGCGCCAGCCAAGCCTGCATACCCAGCAACTGCCCGGGACCGGCGCCTCGGGCTAGGCGAATGAGCACATTTTCTGCTAAATCGCCCTGGTGATGGCCAAGCGCAATGAGCCAACCAGCGCTGCTATTGAGGCTATATTCAGCTCGCCTTAGCCGCCGAGCCCATGCCTGGGTGCCCTCGGCCTGGCGCAGGCTGCGTTCCTCTGGGCTCACCACGCGGACATAAAAAGGCACGTCATAGCGGCTGGCAAGGTCACGGCAATAGGCCTGATCACCAGTCGACTCGGCGCCTCGTAAGCCGTAGTCGACATGTAAAAGGGCCACTTCAAAATTTATTTTTTGTTTGGACAGATGCCAAATAAGGTGGAAAAGCGCAGAAGAATCCGGGCCTCCCGACGCGGACACCATAACCCCCTTATATCGCTTGGAAACAAGTTCTTTTTCAACCTCGCTCCAAGCCCCTAACCTAGCTTGCTCATTTAACAAATCGGGTAATCCGCAGTGACCTATAGGGTCTTCAGGTCGGTTTGATGAAATTAAAAGCCTGGCTAAAGTATTTACCAAAAAATCCGTTGATAGGTTTGTAAGTTTCGTACGGGAACTTATCCAAGTCAAAAGGTTGTGACTTGGTCCAAACCATCAAGGAGGATCTATCATGGGTATGCGAATTCGTACAAACGTGGCAAGCCTAGTGTCCCAGCGCTTCATGGAAAAGAACAACGCGGATCTATCCAACAGCCTGGAGAGGTTATCTTCCGGCTACCGGATCAACAAGTCCGCGGATGACGCCGCCGGCTTGGCCATTTCGGAAAACCTGCGTGGTCAGGTTCGTGGCCTGAACGTCGCCAAGCGCAATGCCAACGACGCCATCTCGCTCATTCAGGTCGCTGAAGGCGGCATGAACGAGATGACCAACATCCTCATTCGCCTGCGAGAACTGACGACTCAGTCGGCCAGCGACACCCTGGGCGAACAAGAGCGTTCCTTTCTCAACAAAGAATACACTCAAATGGTCGACGAATTGGACCGTATCGGCAATGCCAGCGAGTTCAACGGCAAGAAGATTTTCGACATGAACAATGAATTGTCGAAATACGTCATTCAGGTCGGAATCCGCGGCACCTCCCCTGAGGAGAATACCGATACTCTGACGATCAACTTAGAGGGCTTGAAATTTAACACTGAAACCCTCGGTTTTGGCAAAGGCTCGGAAATCGGCGCGGATGTCGTCGGCGAACAAGGTCCGACTCGCGACGAAATAGCCGCTCGCCTTACCACGGTCGATACCGCTTTGGCGCGTATCTCCAGCGAGCGCGCCACGCTCGGTTCAGTGCAAAGCCGCCTCGGCAGCTCGATTAGCAACCTCGGCCTGTCCATTGAGTCGCAACAGACCGCGATGAGCCGGATTAAGGATGTCGATTTTGCGGCAGAGACCGCCAATTTGACGCAGTCGAAGATTATGACTCAATCGAGCAGTGCCGTTCTGCTCCAGGCCAATGCCGCACCGGAGCTAGCTCTACAGCTGCTGCACGGCTAATAGCCAGTCGAAAAATTCGTGTCTATCAGCGTGTTGTAGTCAACAGCAAATGGGTTGCTGTGTCTAATTTTCAAGGAGGATCGTCATGGGATTACGGATTAAAACTAACGTCGATTCATTGGTTTCACAAAGGCGGCTATCGGAGAATCACAAGGGTCTTGGTGATTCGCTTGAGAAGCTGTCATCGGGCTTGCGCATCAATAAGTCGGCGGATGATGCCGCCGGTTTGGCTGTCAGCGAGCGCATTAGGGGCCGCGTTTCTAGCTTGGGTGTGGCAAAACGCAACGCAAGCGACGGGATTTCCTATATCCAAGTTGCGGAGGGTGGCCTCAATGAGGTGACCAACATCCTAATTAGGATGCGAGAGTTGGCGACGCAGGGTGCCTCGGACACCTTGGGTGCTCGTGAACGTTCATTTCTTGATAAGGAATTCGTCCAGCTGCGCGACGAAGTCGGTAGGATCGTTGAGTCGACCGACTTCAATGGTTCAAAAGTACTGCAGCCTGGTGAGGGCGATCGGCCGATCCAGATCTTCGTTGGCGCCTCCAACCGTGGCAAAGACCTCGCAGGCAATATGAAAGAGATCGATAAAGACAACGACCCTGACGTCTTGACGATCAAGTTGGATGAACTACAGGATTTGGCGACTTCGCTCGGCGAGCTGACCGACAAAGGTGTGTCCATTTTGCCCGACCCTACGGCTGAACTCGGCGCGCAGGAATTAGGGCCAGACGGAGACACAGCGACTCTTTTCAGTCGTATCGACACCGCGCAAAACTCGATCGCGTCCTACCGAGCGACCCTAGGTTCCGTCCAATCCAGGCTAAACAGTGCGATCACCAACATCGACGTGTCGAGCGAAAACCTCCAGGCCGCTCAAAGCCGGATCCGCGATGTTGACTATGCGGCGGAGACGGCGAAGTTCACCCAGGCCAAAATTTTGACCTCAGCGGGCTTGTCGGTTTTGACCCAGGCTAACTCTCAGCCAGAGGCAGTGCTTCAGCTCTTGAGGACTTAACCCCAATTATTTACTGGCTATTTTTACTAAGCAAGGGGTGCCTTAGGGCGCCCCTTGTGTTTCAGCACTCGGAGGATTATACGAATTCTGCATCCGGTGTTAAAAATGGAGGCTTTTCATGGGTTTTGACGGATCGTACGCGGACACCTTGGGGCGTATGCAAGAAATGATGGGTGATTTGGTCCCGGAGTTCGAACTGCGTGAAAAAGCCGAATTGGTCGTGCAGATCAACCGCCTCAAGAAGGAGCGCAAAGCGCTGATCCTTGGCCATAATTATATGGAACCGGCGCTCTTTCACACGGTCGCCGATGTAACCGGTGATTCTCTGGAATTGTGCCGAAAAGC
>Ga0315289_10005708_pt1 | contig 18342 bp, 12 predicted proteins | sample YL17G11_40_MG_FD_203452 | JGI IMG/M metagenome (GOLD analysis project Ga0315289, IMG submission 203452) | Sediment microbial communities from Yellowstone Lake, YNP, Wyoming, USA - YL17G11_40 | ecosystem: Environmental > Aquatic > Freshwater > Lake > Sediment | place: USA: Wyoming | collected... | reverse complement strand
AGGGCTCGAGTAAGCTATTGTTTTGTTTTTTCGGAGGTGGGGAGATGCGGAGTTGAGAAGGGGAGAAAAGGAAGAAGAAATTTCAGTCTCGGTCGAGGGTCGGAACAACTTCCCTCTCTCAAACTCTCTCTTCTCAAACTCTCTGTCTTCTCAAACTCTCTCTCTCTTCTCAAACTCTCACCTGAGGCATCGTCAGAGCCGACGGAGCAAACCTCCCCGTCCTCTTCTCCCCGATGCCGCCCGACACGTCCAGCACGAGCACGCTGTCGCTCTTGAAGCGGCGCCAAGGGAGCGCGAACGCGAGCCGGAACTTGATCGCTCCTTTGGCGCCGGCGGTCTTCTCGCTGAAGGTCGGCTTGCCGAGGGGGAGCTTATCGTTGTCGATGACGGTGAACTTTGAAGAAGAGGAAGACGACGTAGCAGAGGAAGAAGAAGGAGAGGGATCGGCGGTGCCCTTGTCGTCGTCGGAGGAGGCGCGGACGACGGAGGAGGAGGAGGAAGAGCGGCGCTGCTGCTGCTGCTGGTGGTGGTGGTGGAGGTGGAGCGACGGGCGCATGACCGACCGACCGATCGCCAATGGCATCTGCACACTTGGCTTCGCCGCAAGGGCGCGGGAGGCGCCCGCGCCAATGCTCCGTGCAGCCAGAGGAGGCATCATCACTGTGACGTCAGAAGGAGACTTAGAGAACACGAGGAAAAAGCAGGAAGCGATGAGAACAGGGGGGGCAGGAATGGAGCTGGGGGAAGAAAAGTGACCATGGGAAGCTAAGACGCGTGGCGTTGAGAGACGACTTCCTCTCCTCTTTTCTGTTTCTTTCTCTTTCTCTCCCGAACTTTTTGTTACAGTTACAAAAGGCGCAGCCCGGCCGCGGCGGCCTGCTGCAGCGCCTTAGCGCGCCCGAGCTGGAGCGCCTCGGGGGGCTCGATCGAACAAAAGAGGTCGAATTCGTTTCCATCGCCGTCGCTGCCGCCGCCGTCGACGCCGTCGTCGCCGTCCCTTTGCTTCCTCCCCCTCCTCCTCCGCGCCTCCTCGCCCGCCCGCCTCACCGCGGCCAGCAGCAGCTTCAGGTCCACCATTGTGAGCTCGCCGGTCTCCTTCGCACAGAGTCCCGCGAGCGCGAGCGCGAGCTCGGCCGAGGAGCGCGCTCTGTCGCCGAGCCTCGAGGAAGAACAAGAAGAAGAAGAAGCAGCGGCAGCTGAGGGGGGAGGCGGCGCCGAAGCGCGCCCGCCGTCCCTTCCTCCTCCGTCGCTCGAACGGCAGCCGAGCCTGGCGCGCAGGGCCTCCATCTTCGCCTCCGAGACCGGGTCCGCAGCAATAAACGATGGAGGCAGAGGAAGAGAGGGAGCAGGAAGAGAGAGCGGGGAAGGCGGGGAGGAGGAGGACGCCGAGAAAAGGGCGCCTCCGTCGCCGTCCGACCCCGGGGCCGAGAGGGGCGTCCCGGGCCCGCTGCCGCCGCCCTCCTCCCTCCCCAGCGCGTCCCGACTCCTCCTGATGCTGATGCTGCTGCTGCCTCCAAACCCGCGGAGAGCCAGCGGCGCCAACGGAGGGGGCGGCGGCGGCGGCGCGCGCCCCGAAAAGGGGCCGTCTTCAAAGTGGCAAGAGGAAGGAGGAGAGCCTGCTGCCACCGCCGCCGCCGCCGCCGGAGGCGCCGGCTTCGCCCTCCGGGCGTCGGCGAGCAGCCTCCCCTTCCCGTCCCCGCCCCCGAGCAGCAGCAGGCACCCTCCGTCGATGGCCGGCAGCGAGACCAGGGACGCGAACTCCCGGCGAGGGGCCCGGGAGTCGTCGCCGCTGCCGCCGCCGTCGACGCCCCCCTCCTCCGCCGCCGCCGCCTCCTCCTCCTCTTCGTCTTCCTCTCCCCCGAGCGCGCCGAGCCCGCCGCTCGCCCTCCGCCACCGCACCCTGCCGCCGCCGCCGCAGTCGAGCACGAAGGCGTCGGCGAAGAGGCCGCTGCCGTCGTCGTCAAAGACTTCGCAGTCTTTGACGGGAGAAGCGGGACCTCCGCCTGCCTCCGTTCCTGCGCTCCCGCGGCTTCGCCGCAGGAGGCCGCCGCCCCGCCAGAGGCCGCCGCCGTCGCTTGCCCCAGCAGCGGCAGCTGCGGTTTCTAGGCGCCTTCCCCCGGCGACGACCAGCCAATTTCCCAGTGCCGCCGCGGCGTGGCCCTTGCGGGCCTTGGGGGCCCCGGGGAGGTCGAGGCGGATCCAGGTGGGAGGAGCGTCTTCGTCGTCGTCGTCGCGGCCGTCGCCGCCGCCGCCGCAGCCGTCGCCGCCGTCGCCTCGGCTTGCTGCCGCCGCCGAGGCGGCTCCGGCGACAAACGAAAAGAGCTCGACCTTGCCTCCTCCCCCTCCCTCTGCTCCTCCTCCCGGAGCCCCCGTGTCCCCCCCGACGAGGAACGCGCGGCCCCCTACCCTCGTCAGGCTCGCGCCGTAGCGCGGGAGCGGGTAAAGAGACGAACGAGAAGCACAGGAGGAAGAAGAAGAAGAAGAAGAAGAAGAAGGGGGAGAAGAGCAAGAGGAAGGAGAGGAAGATGATCTCATAGGCCAAGACGACGCCGGCGGCGACGACGGAGGGGGAAGCGCCGCTGGAACGAAGCCCGACTCGACCCTTGTCCACCTTCCGGGGCCGACGTCGAAGATCCAGGTGTCGCCCAGGCGCCCGTCGCTGCAGTCGAGCCCGCCGTGGAGCAGCAGGAGCCCTCGGGACCCGGCCCTCGGCAGGGAGCACATCGAGGCAAAGTCCCGCGCGCACGGGAGCAGCAGCGCCGGGGCGCCCGCGGCGGCGAGCTGCCGCCACTCGAGCCGGTCGAGCCGGAGCTCGAAGAGGTCGTTGCGCTTCCTCGGCCGCCCCTGCCCGCGCCCCCCCCCTCCCCCTCGCTCCTCCATAGCGTGGCCCCCGAAGACGAAGAGCGAGGCCCCCAGCGCCGCGCCGCAGTGGAAGGCCCTCGGAGGCGGCGAGCTCCCGTCCTCGGCGGGGGGCAGGCACGCCCAGCCCCCGCCCCCGCCGCCGCCGCCGCCGCCGCCCCCTCCGCCTCCGCTGCCCCCCGTCGGGGCACCGGCAGACGAGGAGGCGGAGCTGCTCGCCAGGATCCAGGTGTCTCCCAGCGCGAAGCGGCCCTCGCCGAGGCCCCCGTGCACGACGACGAGGTCGTCCCCCCAGACGGCGCGGGTGCTCCTCTCGCTGCGCTTGGTGCTCCTGCCCTCTCCCATCGTCGGGGTCAACGTCGACTTCTCGTCGGCATCATCGCCGCACCTGTCGTCGTCATCGAACGCGACCGCCACTGCCCCCATGCGCGCCGGTGGGGAGCCGCACCGCGCAGAGCGCCAGGAAAGATGCATGTTCTTGGATTATACTTCGTGGTCGGAAAGGGAGCAGAAGCGGCAGAAAACAGGGGGGGAGCGCATGCCCCTCCTTCCCCACATCTCGCTCCGAGAAAGACGAAGAACGGAAAATGAAAAATCGACGCCACTGGCGGAACTCTCTTCTCCATACACGGACCGCTCTGCCTCGTCCTCTCCTCCTCCGCCGTCCCTCCCTGCTCCTTCTCTCTCTCATCTTCCGCAGATTAATCAAAATAATCAATCAAACGAAAGGGGCCAGTGATGTTAAAAGTACAAAGTGTTTTGTTTTCCCCTCTTTTTTTCCCTCTCTCTCTATTTCTCTCCCTCTCCTTTTTCTTTAATACGAAGAGACTCCATAGATGGGCCCTCGGATCCTCCTCGCGAGCTGCAGGTCCTTGGGCACTGAGGTGAGGTTTTTTTTTCCAGGTTTTTTGAGTCGGAAGGGAAGAGAAAGAGGGTCAGTCTAGAGGAGAAGGAGGACGCGAGAAGAAGAAAAAGAGACAAAAACGAAAGAAACAAAACTTTTTAAACAACTTCAAAAAAAACTCACTAATCGTCACGCGCTTGGCGTGGATCGCGCACAGGTTGGTGTCCTCGAACAGGTGCACGATAAAGTCCTCCGTCGCCTTTTGTTTTTTTCATCGTTGAGAGAGAGAGAGAGAGAGAGAGAGAAAAAAAAGAGCATGAGAGGAAAAGAGAGCAAAGCGAGGACGACGAGAGGGAAGCAAAGAAAAAAAAAGGAAAGAAAAAAAAGGCACCACTTACCTCCTGCAGCGCCAGCAGCGCCTCGGCTGTCCATCGGAACGGCTCCGGGGCCACGCCATTGGTGATCTCTCGCGCCTGAGGAGGAGTTTGGTGCGGGTTGGTCGTGGGCGTTTTTTTTTGTTTTCGTGAGTTGCGTTGGAAGAAAAGAGACCTCTTCAGAGAAAGAAGAGCACGTTTTGGAAAAGCCCGGCGTCGTTGGACGAAGAAAGCAAAGCAAAGGGGGAAAAAACACACCAGCCTCGCGAAAGGCAGCTTCCTGATCAGCAGCTCGGTCGAGCGCTGGTACTTGCGGATCTCGCGGAGGGCGACGGCGCCAGGGCGGTAGCGCCTCTTGGCTGTTTTTTTTTATTTGATGTCGATTGAGAAGAGGGATGAGAGTTGTTGAGGTTGAAAAAAAAAAAGTGGCGGTTGAGAGCCGAAGAGCGCGCGAATGGAAGCAAGAAAGAAAAGAAAAAAACTCGAATGCGCCTTTCAAACGACTCTCTCCACTCTCGCCCGTTCCCGCGTTTCTCCGCGCCGAGCTCTTCGCGCCCGCACCGCGACCCTCTCGGCGGGAGAGGAGGGCGGAACGGAGCGGGGAAGGCGTCGGGCGACGATAAGGAAAATGAGAATTGAATTGAAGAAGAAGAGAGAAAGCAGAAGCAAGCACTCACGCTTTGGCTGCTGCTGCATCGAAGGCGCGCCCCCCGCGTAGTTTCCAGAGGGTCCTGCGCCTCCCTCGTAGGAACGCGCGTACGCCGCGGCCCTCTTGGGGCTCCTGAGGGCCTGAGCGGGACCCTAGTTGTGTGCGGTGGTGGGGGGGGGGTCGAATTGAGAGAGAGGGGGAAAAGGTGAGCACGTCGCGGTCCCCAAGAGCCATGGTTCGACTGCAGCTCTCGTCAAAGACGTTGAGCGAGCGTCGAGAGCATTTCGCCGGCGAATCTCGACTCATTCTCTCTCTTTCTCGTTCCTCCTCACCCCGTGCGTGACGCGGGCCATTGTTTAGGGGGAGGTGGCCTTTCTCGCGACGAGAGGCGACCGGCGGCGAGTGGGAAAGTGTCCAGGGAGGGGAGGCGAGGGTGTCGGAAGCGACTTTTTGACGGCGACGATGAAACGAGAGAGAAGAGCGAAAGTGAAGCGGAAGCAAAAAAACCTGCTGCTTTTTTTTGCACGCCCCCACCCCCCCCCCCCGACCGACTCTCTCCTTCCCTCTCCGACGCTTCTCTCTCTCTCTCTGCTCATTCCGCGGACGCACCATCTTCGGCACCGGCAGCAGCGGGTCCCCAGTCCCTCCCGGCAAACGCGAGGTCCGCGGCAGTGGTGGTGACGACGGCCTTCTCCTCCTCCTCCCCCCTCTTCTCCTCCTCTCCGCCCTCTGCTCCCGCCTTGCCCTCCGCCTTCCCCTCCGCGTCCGCCCCGCCCCCCCCCACCCGCGCGAGCGCCTCGGCGGGCACCTCGACCACCCACCCCTCCCGCTCGGCCATCGCCCACAGCGCCCCCAGCGCGGGCACCCGCCTCGTCGTCGCGGCGTTGCCGACGACCACCAGCTTGCTCCGCGCCCGCGTCGCTGCCACGTTCACCCTCCTCCAGTCCGCGAGCGGCCTGCCCGGCTCCGCCCGCGCGTTGCTCCGCACGAGCGACAGCAGCACCGCGGCGCGGTCGCGCCCCTGGCACTTGTCCACCGTCAGCGACTCCACCGACGACCACGCGCCGGCGACGGAGGCCCTGGCGAGCGCGGCGACCTGCGTGCGGTAGGGCGAGACCGCGACGACGTCGGGCCCCGGGACGCCGCCGGCGAGCAGGCCGCGCGCGACGGCGCCGACGAGCGCGGCCTCGCCCGCATTTGCAAAGCCGTCGCCCGACCTCGCGTCGCCCGCCGCCCCCGCCGCGCGCCCCTTCGCACCCGCCCCCGCCGTCGCCGCCGTCGCCGTCGTCGGCCCTCCCGGAGTGGACAGGAAGACGACGCGGCGCCGCGGGTCGAGGGCCGCCTTGAGCCAGCTCGGGGCGGCGGCGAAGGCGGCGGCGGCGGCGGGGTGCGCGCCGTCGCCGTCAAAGCGCAGCTCGAGCCTCCTGCGTGCCACCTCTTTCGAGCCCGCCCGCAGCGCCCCGCAGTACACCAGTTCGTTCGCGACGCGCTGGATGTCGCGCGACATGCGGTACTGTCTCTTTAGGGGAATCACGGCCTGGGGGTGGGCCTCGCAGAGGCGGCGGAACAGGGACTCGGGCGGGGCGCCGTCGTCCTCGTCAAGGCCGTCGTCCGCGGCCGCGGCCGAGACGCAGAGCGGAGGGAGCTGGTAGTGGTCGCCCACCAGCACGAACGACCGCGCCCTGAGCAGAGGCCCGAGCACTGCGGGCACGGCCATCTGCCCGGCCTCATCGACCAGCGCGACGTCAAAGCCCGGCGCCCTCCGCAGCAGCTTGTTGTCCCCCGCGGCGAGCGCGGTGACGCCGACGACGAGCGGCGAGCGGCAGACCGAGGCGGAGAGCAGCGCCGCGGCGGAGGAGGCGGCGGGGCTTCCCTCTCCGGCGGCGGCGGCGGCAAACAGGCCCAGGGCGGCGCGGGACCCCCCCGGCATCCACTCCCTGAGGTCGCGGTGGACGCCCGAGGCCCTCCCCAGACGGATCATCGGGATGCCTCCTCCATCCGCGGCCGAGTCGTCGCAGAGCTGGGCGAGGCGCAGAAGGACGTTGTCGACCGCGGCGTTGGTGTACGCAGTCACAATGACCCGGCGCTGTTCGAGGTGGAAAAGAGTTTGGGGAACGAGAGGAGGGGGGGGGGGCAAAAAAAGACTGAGTTTTTTCGTCCCTCTTTCGCGTCGACCCTCTCGACCCCCAGGGGGAGAAAAAGGTCTCAGACTTCAAAGACACAAACTCACCCCGCTCGCGGCCAGGGCCGCCGCCGTCGCGGCCAGCACCGCCGTCTTCCCCGTGCCGGGCATCCCCAGCAGGCACAGGTAGTCGGGCCTCGCGAGCGCGCGGGAGACGGCGCTCGACTGCTCCGGGTTGAGCGCCGAGAGGGCCCTCGTCGCGGCGACGGCGGCCGAGGCCGCGGCGGCCGGGTCGGCCGCCGCCGGCAGCGACGAGAGCGGGCAGGAGAAGAGGCCGCCGCGCCCGGTCTTGGGGGTTTCTTGCTGCTGCTGCTGCTGCTGCTGCTGCTGTTGCTGCTGCGGCTGCGGCTGCTGCTGCGATTGCTGCGCCTTCTTTGAGGAGGCTGCTGCTGCGGCAGCTGGAGTGACGGGAGACCTGCCTGCTCCTGCTGAGCTCGAGGGGACGCCGCTGTTCTCCTTGTGCTGCTGCTGCTGCTGCTGCTGCGAGGCCGAGGAGGGTTTCCTCGCCGAGACCAACAGCGCTTTCTTCGGCGCCGGCGCAGAGGGGGGCTCGAGGTCGATTATCAGCCTCCGCAGCCTCGCCGCGGTGGCGTCCCGGGGGGCGCAGAGCCTGACCAGGGCCTGCCGCTGCTTGACGAACGTCGTCATGGGCTCGTCCTTGTCTATCCTCCAGCGTCCGGCGTCGAGCGTCGAGGAAGAGGAGCTGTTCTCTTCGCCGCTTTCGACGCCTCTCCTGCCGCCTCCGGATGCGGCTCCGGCTGCCCCCTCCTCCTCCTCGCCGCCGCCGCCCGGAACGACCCGCTGCTTCGACCCCAGGTCGACCCGCAGGGGCCCGTCCAGAGCCATCGTGGCCGTCTTGGGCGTGAGAGCAAACACCAGCGCGCGGGAGACGCACGGGTGCGCTCCGTCGACGCCGAGGACGCAGATATCGCCCTCGACGAACCCGGCGTCGTCGAGCGGCGGGTGCAGCAGCGGCGGAGACGGCGGCGGCTCCTTCTTTCCGCCGTCGCCGCCCTCCTCTTCCTCCGCCGTTCCTTCCTTCTCGGAGGAAGGAGAGGAGCCCTTCGTCGCCCTCTCGAAAGTGTAGAGCCACTCCCCGGCAGGACCGCGCTCGACGGCAGCTGAAGACGAGCAGCCAGCAGAGGAGGAGGAAGAGGAGGAAGAAGACCTTTTCTGGACCAGCCGCAGCCCCGCGACGCACCGCCCGCGCCGCTCGCGCTCCCTCGCGCTCAGCGTCCAGATCTCCGCCCTGCGCGACGAGCTCACGGCCTCCTCGGCGTCGATCGTGCGCAGCCAGCGGGAGAGGAAGGAAGCGTGCCGGCGCGTGAGGTGCGAGGTAGCCTCCTCGAAGGGTCCCGGGGCGGAGGGGGTTGCCTGCGGGTGGCTCCCGCCGCCCTCGTCGCCTTTTTTGTGGGCGCCCGCGGCAGCGAAGCTCCCCATCCCGGCCGTCGCGGAACAGCCCCCCTCCAGCGCCAGGTGCGTCAGCGCGCACGCCCTCCGCTGGAAGCACCCGCCGCAGGCCCTGGGGTCCCGCAGCATCGCCGGGGGCCTCGCGGGAGCCCGCGGGGCGCCCCAGGAGCCCCCCGGGACCAGGCCGTCGGCCAGCGCGTTCCTCGCCGCGAGCAGCGACGCGGCCTCGCCCGCGTGCGCCGCGACGGCCTCGGGCGCCAGAGGGTCAGACAGGTAGAGCAGCAGGCCCCTCGAGGGCCTCGCGCCGTACCGCGCGTGGAGCAGGCGCATGTAGAGCGAGACCTGGGCCCTGTGGGTCGGCCAGCGCTTGCCCGTCTTGAACTCGAGCGGCGCGAGTTCGACGAGGTCGTCGTCGTCGGCGGCGGCGGCGGCGTCTTTTTTGGCGTCGGCGGCGGCGCCGTCGGAGCCGCCACCTCGGCCAGAGGCGCCGCTGCCGTTTCCAAACATGCGTGCGCTGCTGCCGCTGCCCCTGCTCCCGTACCTCACCGCCACGGTCGCGTCGATCACGCCCTTGATGCCGGCCGCGGGGGCCCAGACGACCTCCTCGATGTCGACGACGGCGGCCAGGGACGCGGTGGCGCCGCCCGCGTCCGCCGCGGCGGCGGCGCCCGGCGCGCTCCCGCCGGCGCTCACAATCCGGGCGTCGGGCGGCGGCGGCCCGCTCCTCAGGAACCTCGACACGAAGGCCGCGAGGGGCGCCGCGGCGTTCCTCAGGGTGGCCGCGGCGCTCCCCTCGTCGAGGCCCACCTCGACGAGCTGCTCGGCGTGGCGGGAAGAGCAGGCCGTGGCCTCCGCGGCGGCGAGCAGGGAGGCCGAGGCGGCCGAGGGCCTCGCCTTTTCCTTTCCGGCGCCGAGGACAAAGACGCGCTCCTCGCCCTCTCCTTCTCGTTTCCCTGCTTCCTCGCCGCCGCCGGCGCACCCGCCGCGCAGGGCGACGCCCAGCAGCTCGTGCGCCAGCGTCCCCTCCGTGGCCGCCACCCCGCTCTCCCCGCCGAACCGCTCCTCGATGGCCGCCTGCCTGACGCAGCGCAGCGCGTTGGTGACCCTCGTCCCGGAGAGCAGGAGGTCGGGCCGCACGATCAGCGTGACGGAGTTGTTCGCATCTTCGCCGTCGCCTCCGATCGCGATCCTGGGCTCGCCGCGCGGTCCCCGAGCCGACGAGGAGGAGGAGGCACAGAAGGCCGCGACGTCGACGGAGAGGGCGACGACGTCCCCGACGCGGGGCACGACCTCCGCCCAGGGCCCCCTGGCGACGACGACGACGGCGGCGGCGGCGGCGGAAGAAGCAGAAGCAGAAGAAAAGCAACCTCCTCCTCCTCCTCCGACGTAAACCCCGCCGCCGCCGTCCCTCTCCCGGAGCAGCCTCAGCGTGATCTCTCCGCCAAAGGCCCCCGACGTGCTCTCAACCTCCAGGACGACGTATCTCGTGGGCAGAGGCGCCGGCCCGGGGAGGGGAGGCAGCCCCGCGATTGCTCCGGGGGCGGGCAGGGCCGGGGCGCCGGCCTCCTCCTCGGCGAAGAGGGCGAGCGCCGCCGAGCGCCGCCGGGCCTCTTCCTGCTGCTGCCTCTCCTGCGCGTCCCGGGCGGCGGCGCGGGCCGCGACGACGCCCCGCTCGAGCTGCAGGGCGACCTCCGCGTCCAGGGCCTCGAGCTCGAGGTCGAGGGCGGTGCCGTCGCCGTCGTCGTCGTCGAAGCCGCCGAAGCATCCGGTCGCCGTCGCCGCCGCCGCCGCCGCCGCCGCAACAGGAGGAGCGGCGCTTTCGACGGCGGCGGTGGCGGGAGCGACGGCAGAGGCAGGAGCAGGAGCAGCGGCATTCGGGTGCGCGAGAGCCTCGACCTGCTCCAACAGGCTGAGCAGGGCGGCCCTCCTCCCGAATCCCCCCCCGCCCGCGCCGCCGCCGTCCGCGGTGCCGCCGGCGGCGGCCCCCGAGGAGCGCCTGCGCCTGCTCCTCTGCCGCAGGCTGTCGCCGCCCGCTCCCCCTCCGCCGCCGCCGCCGCCTGTGGCGCCCCCCGTGCCAGTGGAGGCCGCGCCGCCGCCGCCGCCGCCGCCGCCGCCGCCGCCGCCGCTGTGCGCGCTCCCTCCAGAGAAGCTCGGGCGAGGAGGGAGCGGGGGGAGAGGGCGGCCAGAAGGGACACCGGCGGCGGCGGCGGCGGCGGCCGAGCGAGCGAGGGAGGAGCGCCGCCGCTGCTGCGGGCCGCGTCCAGAGGTCCCCGGGCCGGTGTCGTCGATCGAGCTGCGCCGTCTCCTCCTGTCGTTGGCGGCGTTGGTGTTGTTGTCGAGCTCTCCCAGGAGCTCCGCCAAGAGGGCGTCGTCGGCGCCGTCGTCCGCGGCGGCGGCGGCGGCGGCGCTGGGGCCCGTGCCTCTGCCGCCGCCGGCTCCGCCTCCGGCTGCTGCCGCTGCCGCGTTGGTCGTGGCCGTTCCCAGGCGGGCAGCGGCGGCGACCCCGCCGATGGCGTTGTTGTTCGCCCGAACAGCAGCAGCGGCAGCGATGACTGCCGTCCGTTCCATTGTCGTCGTCGCCACCGCAGCGGCAGCAGCAGCGGCGGCAGCAGCAGCCTTCGAGGCGGAGGAAAGCCGCGCCCTCCCGCCGCCGCCGCTGCTGCTGCTGCTCCCGCCTCCTTTCGGCCCCGGCGTCGGAGAGGGCGCGTAGACGACGCGCGCGAAGCCCTCCTCGTCTTCCTCTTCTCCTTCGTCGCCGAGTCGCTCGGCGGCGGGGACGGTGCGGCGAGGGGAGGACGAGGGGAGAGAGGCCCGCCGCCTCTTCGGGGGCGGCGGGGGGAGCAGGGCGGAGGTCGCGGGAGGCGCCGCCGCCGATTGCTTTGTCGTCGCTCCGGAAGATTCCTCGCGCTGCTGCTGCCGGTGCGGCTGAGGAGCGGCAGCAGCTGCCGCGGAGGCACAGGCGGAGGCGGAGGAGTTCCCCGCCGTCGGCGCTCGGGTCGGAGCGCCGCCTCCACCCGTCGCCTTGCTGCTGCCGCCCGCTCCTCCTCCTCCCGTTCCTCCCGCCTGCTTCTTCGTCGTAACTGCCTTGTCGAAGAAGCGCGTTATCGCCTGCCCCGCCGGCGGCAGGTTCTTCTTGCTGGCGCCCTGGTGGAGATTTTTTTGTTGTTGACGAAGAAGAAGAAGAATTTTGATGGATGAGCGAAGAAACACTCGCCCGATTGCTGCTGCCGCTTCGCACGCTTCGACAAACCGAAAGAGCTTTCGAACAATTCCCCTCCTTGTCTCTCGCAGTCGTCGCGCTCTCCGCCCAGTTTTCTGCTCCTGTGCACGCCTACCTTGCCCATGGCTCAGCTGAGTGCCGAAGAGAAGCTCAAGGGACGCTCAGTGGGGTCGATTGCGCCCCGAAGTGAGACGAAACTGAAAGCGGCAAAATCAATGCCTTTTTTCAAGAAACTCAAAAGCTTCTTTCGACTTCTGAGGCTTCGCTCGAGGCTCGTTTCGCAGTTCTTGTCTTCAGCTGCAGCAGAGAGCTGTGAAGGAGGCTCGCGGCGGACAGACAGTGAAGGAGAGACGCGTACGTGCGCATGAGAGAGAGAGAGAGAGAGAGAATGCGAATCGAGGAAAAAGAGAGTCGCCTCTCTCCAGTTTCCCTTCAGACTTCGAAAAATGGAGTCGATCGAAGGTTTCTTCTCCCTTCTCTCACTTTTGACGACGTCGGTCGTGACGGGAGGGGGACGCACTCGCTAGCTCTCTCTCTCTCTCTCTTTCGTCCTCTCTCTATCTCTATCTCTCTCTCAGCGCTTCCTGCGCTCTCATCTTCTCGATGACAGGCAAGGGAGGAAGCAAGGGCGCGGCCGCTGCAGGCGGAGGAGGAAAGATCGGAGGCGAGGGAAGAGGCCGAAGGCCTCGGCATGGCGGCGATGGTTCGTTTCCTTTCTTCTTCTTCTTTTCCTCCCTCGACCTCTCTCCTTCAATTCACGCGAACGCTCTCCCAGCGGCATCACGAACACGTGCTCGCTGCACAGCTGTGGGTTTACAAGTCGGAATGAGGCTTCGCGTCGTTCCGCACAGAAGCGCGAAAAAAAGTCAAGAGCGTCGATCGAGATGCCCTTCGTCTCTATATCTCTCTCTCTCACCAACTAGCCTCCCTTCGGCCAAAAACCTCGACAACAAAAAAAAAAAAAAAAAAAGCAAACGCTCCTTCCAACCCCGCCGACGAGCTCATCAGAAACATCGGCCACCTCGTCAAGAAACTCAAGAAGGAGCACGCCGCCCTGTCGGCTCTGCCCGCGGCAGCGGCGCTGAGGCGCGACGCTAAGGAGCTGTTCGCGGCGAGGGCGGCGTTTTCTCGAAGAGGGAAGCGGGGCGGCGGCGAGGGCGGCGGAGCGTCGCCGCCGTCGCCGTCGTCGTCATCGCCGTCGTCGTCGTCGGACGGCGAGGGGGCGAGCGGCGGCGGAGGAGGAGGGGACGGCCCTCCCTCCAACCGGCCGATCCTCCCCTTTTGCCTCGACGCCTCCGCGCTCCCCGTCGCGCCCCTGGCGTCGCAGCTCGGCGGCGGCGGCCTCGCCGCCATGAGCGCCCCCGCGGTGACCTTCTTCTCAGTCCACCGAGGCGGCAGCGGCGGGACCGGCGCCGCCGCTGCAGACGAGCCCTCGACCTCCTCCGCCTGCGCCGTGCTCGGAGTCCGCCGCGTCGCGCTCCCGCGCGCCGCCGTCCTCCCGGCCATCACGCCCCTCCCCGAGTACAAGGCCTGGGGCTACCTGCAGAGGAACGAGGTCGCCCTCGACGTCGCCGGCGGCGGCGGCGAGGGGGGAAAGTCGAGCAGGGGCGCCGGCGAGGAGAGGCGGCGGATGTACTACACGGACGCGACGGGGGAGACAATCCCGGCGTCGGACTCAGACTCGAGCGGCGGGGAGGAAGACGAGGAGGAGGAGGAGGAGGAGGAAAGGGAGGGGGAGGAGCGAAAGGAGCGAGAGGAGCATGAGGAGGCGGAGGAGGGCAGAGAGGGCGGCAGAGCGGAGACCGGCCACTGCCGCCGCCACCGCCACCGCTACCGCGAAGAAGAGGACGACGGCGTCCTCTTTGCCGCCCTCGAAGGCTCCGTGACCCGGGACAGGGACGAGTTCGTCGTCGCGCAGATCGCCAAGGCGCTCCTCTCTGCCTCGGCGGGAGCTTCCCCTCCCTCTGCTGCGGCCGGTGGAGCTGCCGGAGCCCCTCTTTCCCCGCCGGCGCCGCTCAGGGTCCTGATAAAGACGGCGGCCCGTCGCCTCGCCGAGAAGCTCCATCTCCCTCCCCGGACGGTCGCGAGAATGCTTCGCCGGGACATGGAGAGGCTGGAAGAGAAGGCGGCGGAGGAGGAGGAGAAGAAGAAGAAGGAGGGGGAGGAGAGGGAGGGGGAGGGGAAGAGGGACGGCGACGAGGGGAACGTCTCGGCTCCTCTGCCGCCGCCGCCGCCATCGCCGCCGCCCCCTTCCCTCCTCCCGCCGCCCCTCGACGACTTCGAGGCAGCCTCCGTCGCCGCAGACGCCTTCGACTCCTCCTTCTGCCGCCGCTGCAGGGTCTACAACTGCTCCACGCACCAGCAGCGCCTGACCGTCAAGCCCTTCTTCGGCCTGCTGTTCCAGCCGCCGAAGCCACGCGCGGACACGCTCGCGGCCCTGCTGCCCGAGGGTCTCGTCGCGAAGACCAGCGGCGGCGGCGGCGGCGACGCCGACGCCGCAGTGGCGGCGGCGGCGGCAGCAGCGGCAACGGCAGAGGCTCTCTTGGCCGCCGCGTCGGACGCCTCGGCCCCCGCGGCGGAGGCCCCCTGCGGTCCCGGCTGCTGGCGCGTGCTCGGGGTGCAGGACGCGGCTGTGGCGACCGCAGAGGAGGCGGAGGAGAAGGAGGAGGAGCGAGCTGCTCCCGCCGCGGCGGCGACGGCGACGACGCCGCCGACGAGAGGCGCTTCCGCCGCCGCCGCCGCCGCCGCCGCCCCCGCCCCCGCGTCGGCGGCCGCGAGAGCCCGCGCCGCGGCCCTCGCCTCGCCCCCCCGCCCCTCCTCGTCGACGCCGCTACCCCGCTACGCGAGCAGGGAGGCCATCGTCCGCGCCGCGGCGGCCGAGGCGGCGAGGACGCGCGTGCGCGCCGCGAGCTCGTGGTCGAGGGCCGAGGAGGCGCTCTGCGAGCGCGGGTTCGAGGCGCTGGGGCCGGACCCGTGCTCGCTGGTGGCGCTGCTCGGAGGGGGCGGGGGCGCGGGCGGGGGCGGGACGAGGAGCTGCGCCGCCGTGGCGGGCTGGCTGCGGGCGAGGGCGGCGGCGAGGTCCGAGGCCGCGGCGGCGGTGGCGGAGGCGGCGGCAGCTGCCGTCGCTGCGGCCGCTGCCGCCGCCGCGGAGAGGAGGGAGAGGGGACGGGGGAAAGCAGAGGAGGAGGAAGGCGACGACGACGAGCAGGAGGAGGAGGAAGACGAGGGAGAAGGAGGAGGCGCCTCGAGCGACGGCGACGGCGGAGGAGGGGACGGCGCCGGGCGCGCCGGCGGCGGCGGCAGCGGGACCGCCGAGGAGAGGGCGCGCGACGTCGCCGCGGCCCGCGCCGCCAGAGCCGCGAGGGTGGTGAAGGAGGCCGCGCTGAAGGCCGCCGTAGAGGCGCTGACGAGGCCGGACAGGATGGCGGAGGCCGCGGCCAAGCTCGCGGGGGGCAGCACGGCGGTGAGAGTTTTTTTTCTCTCTCTTTTTTTTGAGGGTTTCTTTTCCTTTTCTTTTCTCTCTTCCTTAAATATTCGCTCGCTCGTTCCCCTCTTATTCGTTTTTTCGCTCTCTCTCTTACTCCTCCCCCCTTCAAATACCTCCGACAGCCCGCATGGCGCAACCGAGGGCTGAACAGGGCCCAGAAGCGCCTGCAGCTGCAGAAGGCGCTGAAGAACAAGCGCATGAGGCTCGCCGGTGTCAGCGTCGGAGGAGGAGCGGGCAGCGCTGCTGCCGCCTCCGAGGCCGCCGCCCGCCGCGGGCACAGGAAGAACAGCGCCGACGATGCTGCTGCGAGGAAGAAGCGCAGCCGCAGCAGGAGCAAAGGCGGAGACCAAGACGAGGAGAGCGACGACGACGGCGGCGGCGACGGCGAGAAGAAGTTTTCTTCCGGCGGCGACGGCAACGAAGAGGACGAGGACGGCGAGGAGGGAGAGGAAGAGGGAGAGCAGGAGGAGGAGGAAGTGGAGCGCGGCAACAGCAAGGTCGGCCACGACTCGGTCCCCTGCTCGTGCCCCGACGGCGCCTGCGACAAATCCTGCGCCTGCTTCGCCAATGGCAACTACTGCGAGCGCGGCTGCGGCTGCCCCATCTCGTGCCCGTTCCGCTTCCCCGGCTGCGACTGCCGCTCGGGGTGCAGCTCCGGCAGCTGCTTCTGCCTCGCGGCGAGCCACGAGTGCGATCCAGACCTGTGCCGCAACTGCAGGCTGGCCCCGGCCGTCGCCGCGTTCGGGAGCGTCGGCGTCGGATCCGGAGGAGGAGGGGTCGGGAGCGGCAGCAGCGCGAGGCGGAGGGGGGCGGCGGCGGGCGTCGCAGAAGTGCTCGCCGCGCGCGCGCCGGCGCCGGTCAAGGCCGCCGTCGCCGCCGCAGCCCTGAGGGGGTTCGGCGGTGGCACGGGCGACAGGGTGACGGCCCGCGGGGCCGGACTCAAGAGGCTGCCCGGGGCGCCCTCGGGTGGGGCCGACTACACCGCGAGCGGGTCGGCGCGCGTGAGCTCGTGGGGCGGGTGGCAGCAGCAGCAGGGGGCGTTCGAGCTCGGCGACGGCGGCGCGAGCGTCGACAGCGACGGCGGCGGCGGCGGCGAGAAGGGGCAGAAGAAAGAGGCTCCCGCCCCTGCTCTTCCTCGCCCCCCCCCTCCCCCGAAACCTACTGCCCCGGCAGCCAACGCCCGGGCATGCCACAACATGCGCCTCCGCCTCAGGCAGCACCGCCGCCTCGCCATGGGCCGCTCCGCCGTCGCCGGGTGGGGCTGCTTCGTCCTCGAGAAGACGAGGAAGGGCGACCTGCTCGGGGAGTACGTCGGCGAGCTCGTCAGCAACCGCGAGGCGGACCGCCGCGGCAAGGCCTACGACCGCGACAACAACTCGTACCTCTTCGACCTGTCCAAGGAGACCGTCATCGACGCCCGGGGCAAGGGCTGCAAGCTGCGCTTCGCCAACCACTCCCCCGACGCCAACTGCAGCGCCAAGATCTTGGTGGTCGACGGCGACTCGAGGGTCGCCATCTTCGCGGCGCGGGACCTCGAGCCCGGAGAGGAATTGTTCTACGATTACATGTACGACGAGCACAACGCGCCGCCGTGGGCGCGGGACTGAGAGCAGCCGTGAATTTCGCTTTTGTGTGTGTGTGTGTTTGTAATCTTGAGGGGGGGAGAGAGAGAGTTTGATTTTTGGAGGTCGAGTTTCATCATTTTTTTCCTTCTTCGACACCATTCACGACACCTTTCGAAAAGAAAAGAGCGAGTTCTTCTCGTTTCGCTTTTCTTCTCTCTCTTTCTCTCTCGCCGGACGCCATGCACAGAGCGGCGACAGCGCCGTCGTCTCCGTCGTGCGCGAAGCAGATCTCGTCGCTCGGGGGCAGCCCACGCCCTCGAGCTCGGACGGCGACGACTCGAAGGAATGTCGCCGCCGCCGCATCTGGCATCGACGGCGGCGACCAAGGCGAAGACGATGACGACGGCGCAAAGAAAAGCCGCCCGCCGCCGCTCAATGGCTACGCCAGGCCACTCAACGGCTATGGTAAGAGAAGGAGAAAGCCGCATCTTTCCTGCTGCTTGCGAGAGAGCTTCGAGAACCGGAGAGGCTCACGCATGAGCTTCCTTTTCTTCAAAAAAAACTCCAACCTAGCCGCAAACGGCGCTTCGACTGGACCCCCTCCGGCTCCAGCGGCAGCAGCGGCGGTCCCTCCTTCCTTCACGTGGGACGCCGACGCCTTCCCGGCGTATCTCCAGTCCGAGGTCGACGACTTCTGCTCCGACTGGGAGCTGGCCCTGACGGAGGCGGAGCAGCGGCAGCAGATGCGGAAGAAGGAGGAGAGCGAGAGCGAGGGGGAGGGAGAGCTGAGACCTTCCTCGTCGTCTTCCTCCCCTCTCTCTCCCTCCTCTTCCTCCTCCTCCTCCTCTTCAACGACCCCGGTCTCCCCCACGGACCCCGTCTGGCTCGCCATCCGCCGCGAGGCCCAGCGCGACGCCGCCGACGAGCCCCTCCTCTCCTCGTTCCTCTACGCCTCGATCCTCTCGCACCCGGGCTTTGCGCGCTCGCTCGCGTTTGTCCTCGCCAACCGCCTGTCGGACGCGACGCTGCTGGCCACCGAGCTCATGGAGGTGTTCGAGAGCGTGCTGGCGGCGTGCCCCTGGGTGCAGAGGGCGGCGCTGCACGACATCGTGGCGGTCAGGGAGCGGGACCCCGCTTGCAGGTAAGGAGAGAGAGGTGGTGTTTCTTTTTCTCTCTCCCTATTTTTCTCTCTCTTTTCTCTTGTAAAAAAACTCACCTCTTCTCTCCTCTCTCTCTCCCCGATTTCGATCTCGATTTCTCTTCTTTAAAAAAAAAACAGGTCCTACGCCGACGGCATGCTCTACTTCAAAGGGTATCAAGCGGTCCAGGTCCACCGCATCGCGCACGAGCTCTGGCTCGGGGAGCGAGATGGGGGCGAGAAAAACGGCAAGAACACCAGGGGGGAGAAGGACATCGGCAGGGGGGCAGCCCAGGAAAAGAAGAGTGGCGTCCGCGCGTCGCGGGTGATGGCCCGCATGCTGCAGTCGCGCGTCTCGGAGGTGTTTGCCGTCGACATCCACCCGGCGGCGACGCTCGGGAGGGGCCTGCTGCTGGACCACGGGACCGGGGTCGTGATTGGGGTGAGAGAGTTTTTGGAGAAAGTTTTTTAAGTTTTTTCTTTTTCAGGTTTTTTTTTCCCCAAAGAAAGGAAAACACTCACTCTCTCTCTCTCTCTCTCTCTCTCTCTCTCTCTCTCTCTCTCTCTCTCTCTCTCTCTCTCTCTCTCTCTCTCTCTCTCTCTGTCTCTCTCGG
>Ga0315289_10005707_pt1 | contig 18344 bp, 30 predicted proteins | sample YL17G11_40_MG_FD_203452 | JGI IMG/M metagenome (GOLD analysis project Ga0315289, IMG submission 203452) | Sediment microbial communities from Yellowstone Lake, YNP, Wyoming, USA - YL17G11_40 | ecosystem: Environmental > Aquatic > Freshwater > Lake > Sediment | place: USA: Wyoming | collected... | reverse complement strand
CAATTATTGAGGACACTTGAGGAGCTTTGTAATAATACAGATATTTGTTTGGCTGGCGCGGCTTCTATGGGAAAGTCGTTTCCTGTTGGTCTTTGGGTTTACCTTGATTGGTGTTCTGCCCCGCATTGCACTTCGTCTTGGGTTGCTACTACTACTCTCGGTGCTTCCGAAGATCGTATCTGGGGTATCATCTCTAAGCTCTGGAAGTGTGCCGCCGTTCAGTTTGGTAAGCTCATTGACTATCGCCACATGATCGTATGGGGTGGAGCATCCAACGATGAGGATAAGGATTACCGAAATGCCATCAAGGCTCTAGCATTCCAGTCAGGTAACGAGGGTCAGAAGGCTATTGATACTACCCGTGGTCGTAAGAATGATAGGGTTAGGTTAGCCCTAGATGAGTTGCCCGAAATGGAACTGGGCGCGATTACCGCCAAGGTTAACTTATCTGCTAACAATGATGTGACGTTCATTGGTATTGGGAACCCATCTGCTGGTGATAATCCTCACACCCGCTGGGCCATGCCTAGTGGCGCATCTAACTTCGATTCGGTTAGTCCAGACATGGACAAGTGGGAGACTGGAACTGGCGTTTGCTTGTTCTACAATGGTATGCGTTCTCCTAACTTCGCCGCGCCTGCGAGCGAGCCATCTCCATTCCCTTTCCTCATGGATCGGAAGAAGCAGGAGATCATGCTTAAACAATGTTATGGAGACGAGAATGCTATCGACTATGTTCGTAACGCTATCGGTTGGTGGCCGAAGTCTGGATTCGCTCAAACGATTCTCACCGCCGATCTGATCCGTAATGCTGATACAAACGAAGAACCCCTCTGGGATTCTGAAGGATTTACCAAGGTAGCCGGGTTCGATACCGCTTTCACAATTGGGGGAGATAGATGCGTTCTGACTATCGCCAAGCTAGGCTTTGTTCGCGGGACTCGCAATCGTGTTATGTGGTTGGAGAGTCAGAAGGTCATTCAGTTATCCGCGAATGCCGCCGCTGAGTTTGAAATCCAACTCGCTACTGAAGTTGTAACTCTATGCCGTGCGGCTGGTGTCCAACCTTCTAAGTTCGGCATGGACGTTTCCGGTGATGGTGGTCGAGTTGGACAAGCTATCATTCGTGAGTGGCTACGCTTTGAGTCTTCTGGTGCTTCTATCGCTCTTATCTCCTCTATGGGTAAGCCTACTGATCGACTCGCCGCTGAAGTCGATAAACGCCCGTGTAAGGATGTTTACGATAGGTTGGTATCTGAATACTACTACTCTTGCTATCATGCCTTCAAGAGCCGTGTTCTCTTTGGCGTTGATCCTGCATCTGATCTGGCTAGGGAACTTTGTCTTCGTAGATACACGATTAAGTCCAAGAAGATTGCCATTGAGACTAAAGACGAGTTAAAGGGAAGAACAGGATACTCGCCCGACTTGAGTGATAGTTTGATCTATGCGCTCGAAATGGCTAGGCGCAATGGACTAGTATTTATCGGAAACGATAAAGCTGTCCCGACTAACCGATTCTGGGCGCGGGATGAAAAGCCAGTCGAATACTCCCAAGATGAAGAGTATTCTGTAGATGACTGGGGTGAGGACTAATCCATGATTCCTTCAAGTTCCAAGGTATTCGCTACCTCTTCTGGAACTACGATACGAATCATCTTTTCTCCGTAAAGGTTTCCTAGAGTCTCCTTGAGTCGGATGTCCTTCTTCGGAACCCAGCACTGATTGAACTTTTGCTGGAAAAGAATCTTATACTGATTCTCGCTTACTTCAGTTCCCTCGCAGATGACGCGAGGCTCAAACGTATTATTTGTAGTCATAGATTATGTAACCATTCTCTCTTGCCCACCCTACTTCGTGGTGGCATTTGTTGTGGCACGGACGGCAAAGAGCCATGAAAGTGGACTTCTCGCACAGGAACTTCCCTCTACCTTTTTTGTGGTGCAGGTCGCTGGCGGCTTGGTTGCAGATTTCACACTGGTAGTTTTTTTCTTCAAAGTATTCTGCTTTGGCTTTTTCATATTCAGCATTCTTTACTCTCCGAGTGGTTGAGACTGATCTAAGTTTTCCACTTCGCTTTTTGAATCCTGTTTTTTGTAGGGGCGTTTTTCTTTGTAGCATAATCCAATTACTTTATCTACCTGTTCTTTCTTTAAAATACTTTTCGAGTTTACTTCAATCTGGTTGATCAGTGATCCAGTCACTCCGATCCTTTCTCCCAGTTCCCTGACAGTCATGCTCAGTTTCTTTCGAGTCTCACGTAACTGCTGGGCGAAAGTCCTCCGTCCAATAGAACGAACAGTGCGTGATTGCTCGTAAGCCATCATGCAGCTATCGTATGCTTCTTCTAATGGATGTTTCATTTCCATAAAAATTAAACCAAGACTATTGACAAGTCAACACATTTCTGATAGCCTTGTAAATTATGGATAACACTAACAACGATAATACATTTGCAGAAGACCTTCTGGCTACTGTCAGAAAGACTGTCCTTGTCACAAATATGTCTTTAGCCGCCGCGCTAGAGAAGCCTTTCATTGCTACCTACGAAAATGATGAAGGCATTCTGATGATGGCTCTCAAGCCAAACAATACCTGTATCATTGTCGCTTGCGGCCATGAGTCCAATACTGTCATCAAGTGTGATTTCATTATCGCTGGTGAAGGTGTCGGAGAACGCCGCTCCATCTTTAAATGCAAAAACAAAAGTGATGCCGATGACATTTGGGAGGTTCTGACCGACAAGCTAGAGGACTGGTCTGCTGGTGGGATCGCAACAATTGAACTAGAGTAATTATCGGTTCCGATAAAAAAGATGCTTGACACTGAATACAACATCTAGTAGTTTCTTTTGCGTGTGAGAAATCACGCATCCGGGGTGAAGGCCGGATAGGATAAAATTAAATTAACGAAAAACATATATGATCCCTTGTGGTGGTAATTCACCTTCATGCGTCAGTTGCCGCTTTTATCCGCTGCCACAAGGGGTCGCCTTTTTACAATGAGTGTTAGAATAATGTCGGAGGTCTTTGAGAAAAGCAGGACTCAAGGAAATGCAAGATTGGTTCTTCTTGCCCTAGCCGATTCCTGTAGTGATGAAGGAGTATGTTTCCCTTCACTAAAGACGATTGCAAGGAAAGCGAATATATCCGAGGAAACGACAAGGAAGTTTCTTCATGCTTTTGAAAAGATTGGATTGGTTGAATCTGAAGATCGATTCAGTCCTGTTGGACGGCGAACATCGAATACCTACAAAATCAATTTGAACAAGGTTGGAGATGATGAACTGACCAAAGATGTGATTTATTTGGCTATACCAAAAAGCAAGCACAGAACAAGTGATGGTATGAACCAGTTCACACCATCCCCCTCTAACCTAGTTCATACCATCTACCCTATGAACCAGTTCATACCATCTATAATGAACCATCATAATGAACCGAAAATAGAACCATCACCGGAGGCAATTGTAACTTACATCGAAAACGATCATGATTTAGAGATAGCGTTTCCTCGCGGAAACAATGATGGAATTGCTAACGCAATTGATTCAAGACCCCCCAACACTGTTGAGAAGGTTAATTCCGTTTCATGCGCCCAAATCCCCCCCAAGACTAAATCGCCGAGAAAACCAAAACTCGTAGACGATAATTTCATAGCTGAACTAAAGCGTCTCAATCCAAACAAAGATATAGATGGTGAAGCACAAAAAGCGAGGACTTGGGTAATCGCCCATCCTCCTAGGACATTCAGCCGCGCCTTCCTTGCAAGTTGGATCAACAGAGCAGAGCCAGCAAAACCAGAACGATTCTCCAACATTTAACCTGCGATGAAAAAATACTACGAAGACTCTTTAGTTACGATCTATCACGCCAACTGCATTGATGCGCTTCCAGTGATCGGTGAAGTTGATTGCATTGTTACTGACCCGCCATATGGAATTGACGGAGGCAACGGAGGCACAAGCAAGTTGCGCGGAAAAGGAAACTACTCTTCTGACTTTGATGATACTCCAGAATATATTCAAAACATTGTCATCAAGGCATTGTTTGAAATCGCAAAATGGAAGACGCTTGCAGTTACGAGTGGATGGAAAAACATTTCACTTTATCCATCACCTGATGGGTTTGGGTGCTTTTATTCCCCCTCTGCTTGTGGAATGCACCGATTTGGATATACGGACGCGCAACCAATTCTTTATTACGGATGGCATCATTTACAGGGTAAAAAACCAGAAGCAGCCAGTTACAAAATGACTGAATCCCCAGAAAAGAATGGTCATCCATGCCCGAAACCAGAGAAGGCATGGTCTTGGTTGGTTCAGAAGGTAGCAACAAAAGATATGCTTGTTCTCGATCCTTTTATGGGAAGCGGAACAACGATGCGCGTCTGCAAAGACAATGGAATTAAATCTATCGGAATAGAAATGAATGAAAAATACTGCGAGATTGCAGCGAAAAGAATGGCACAAGAAGTTTTAATTTTTTAACCTAACATGAAAACAATAAAACAAGAGATAATAGAAAACTACGGAGAAGAAATTCTCATGATGGATGGATACGATGACTGCATTATCGGAGTAGTAGAGCAATTCGGAAGACCTCCGATTGTCTGCTACAATCGTGAACTGGTCATTCGCAAGTTAATGGACGAAGGAATGAGTGAAGAAGAGTCCATTGAGTTTTTTGAATACAACCAGATTGGTGCTTGGGTTGGCGATTACACTCCTTGCTTCATTACGCTTCTATGAAAAAAGTCCCAATAGCACACAAGAGCGAAGCGGCAGCATTGTCGCTGATAGCAACAGACCGAAATATCCTTTCCCAACAAACATGGGATGCCGATTATTTCGCGCTACCTGCCCACAGGATCGTTTTTAACGCACTCCAAGGGGTTCACCAGCGGACAGGCACTTGCTGTCAATTCTCGGCGATTGCTGAACTGGAATCCACGGGTCAGCTAGAATCGGCTGGTGGTGAGAACGAAGTCCATGACATCCTCGCTACGATGAAGATCGCATCTGGTAGGGTCTGCCAAGACATGGCTGATGACTACCGGAAGAATCTTCACAAGATGAAAGGCTACCGAGATGCCATCTCTATCATTGAGAAAACAGAACATGACCTGCGCGGTGGAAGGGCTGACCTACGCTCGTTATCGGAAACGATAATGAAGTGCGCTGAAGATCGGACAACAAAAGTCAAACCAGTCAAAGACCTGATCATTGAGATCATTGATGAGATGGAAGGCAAAGCGGTAAACGAATGCTTCACCACTGGAATGATAAAAGTAGATCGTGCGCTCAAGGGTGGGATGCACAAAGGAGAGATGATGACAGTAGCTTCTGAAACAGGAGGAGGTAAATCCATCTACCTAGTCCAAGCAGCCCTAGCAAATCTACTAGATGGGAAGCCAGTCTTATTCTTTTCCCTAGAGATGAAGGCTAAAGACATCCTGACCCGCATGGCTTGCAACATGGCAGGCTACCCGATCCGAGAACCAGAGGATTACAAGAATGCAAACCAAGGAGAACTGAAAGCGATCAGCGCGGCACTCCTCAGATTACACAAGTTACCCATTGAAATCGTGGACGGAGTGTCCGAAATCACCGAGATTGAGGCCAATATCGCCCGATATACAGGAGAAAAACGGGCAGATGTGATTGTGGTAGATTACCTGCAAATCATCTCATATGATGGTTCAGACAGCAGAGAAGGGCAGATTTCCGAGATAGCAAGGCGGTTAAAGGTATCTGCACTCAAGAATAATTCAATTATGCTGACAGCTTCCCAGTTAAACGACGAGGGAAGACTGCGCGAATCACGGGCAATCGGGATGCACTCTGACCAAGTAGTGTATGTCGAACACTTCAAGACTAAGAGTATGTTAACGATCAAGAAGAACCGCCGTGGCGCGAGGAACTACACAACGGAAATCATCATGCGTGGTGACATTTCCAAACTAGAGGAGGTATACTGATGACAACTGACCAAGCATTCGCAAAATCATCTAGGCTCATGGACGCTGCTCTGACGATCTGGGAGTCTTTTGACAAAGAAAGGTATTCTATCGCAGATAATTACTGGAATGAAGGAATGAAGATATACCATGAATACTTCTCTGAAACAAAAGTATTGACAGAACTACAAGATGTAGATAGCTTGCTGCCATGAGTGACACACCAGAGACGGACAAGAATACTTGGTCTGATTCATCTGAAGGAATCTTGTATAAAGTTGTTACTTCGGATTTCGCTAGGAAACTGGAACGTGAGCGCGACGAGGCGCGGGAGGTTGCGAGACTCTTAAAATCTACTTTAGACTTAATTAAAAATGATCAACTCAAGAGCTAAAGGAGCTAGAGCAGAACGCCAGTGGAGAGATGAACTCCGCGCCCAAGGGTTCAATGCTAAACGAGGACAGCAATTCGCAGGTGGTCAAGACTCACCGGATGTAATCTGCGAAGAACTGAAAGGTAAGCTCCATTTTGAGGTGAAGCACGTGCAGAACTTAAATTTAGATAAGGCTTGTGAGCAGGCCGAGCGGGATGCTAAAGGCATTGCTTGGGCGGTGGCTTCAAAGAAGAATAATAAACCTTGGAAAGTCACGATGTCATCAGAAACATTTTTTAAACTTCTCAGAGATGGGATGGAATCATTATGAAAAAACCAACAACAAAAGCAGGTAAGGCCGCGAAAGTGGCAAAAACAATGGGTGAATACAAGCGTGGAACTCTCAAGGCTGGAGTTAACCCTAAAGGCCCGAAGAAAGCACCTATGGCTAAGAGCCGTAAACAAGCAGTGGCAATTGCAATGAGCCAAGCAGGAATGAAAAAGAAAAAGTAATTATGAAAACTGGACTCTACGATAACATCAACGCTAAGAAAAAACGCATTGCCGCTGGTAGTGGTGAGAAGATGAGGAAGGTTGGCTCGAAAGGCGCACCTACCGCTAAAGCCTTCAAACAATCAGCTAAGACTGCAAAGAAGAAATAGTGGGTTATACGATAAACTCGCTAAACTTTGTATAACTATGGAAAAAAGATTCACAAAGGTAGTCAAGAACACCAAAACTGGTAGGACAAAGACTGTGAAGTATGGTCAAGCTGGTAAGGCTAAAGATGGTGGAGATCGCATTCGCCCCGGAACATCCAAAGGTGACGCTTACTGCGCACGTTCCGCTAAGATTAAGGGTGACTGGAAGAGTGATCCTAACTCCCCTAACAACCTATCTCGTAAGAAGTGGCGTTGCCGTGGCAGCAAGTCAATGAAATGAAGATCAACAAGAAGTTGCACGTAGACAACTTGTCCAATGATGATGGAAGGGTAGGGTGGAAATACCCACTTAAATCCAAAGAAATCATCAAAGCCTGTGAGAAGTTCTTTGAAAAACGCGGAATGAAGAAACCTACTTTCATGCCTACTTTTGATAAAAAATGACCTGTCCCGAATGCGGTAAAATAACATCAGTAGTTAATAGTAGGAAGGTTGATAAGACAGTAATGCGGAGGAGGGTTTGTGAGTGTGGATTCAGATTCACAACCAACGAGGTTATTATTGTCCTATCCAACCGGAACTACCTAAAGAAAAAGAAAACAGAACCAAATGTTGTCTGGACTGGATCAGTCACAGAAGACACCCCAGATTGGGCAAAGAAAATACTAAACAACCTATGAGTATCGGAAACGATAAATTCAGATTCCACATCCTTGGACTTCCTCACACAGTGACAAGCAAGGAATTCAACGCCTGTGCTTACACCCAAAAGGTAGTTAAGTTCGGGAAGATGATGACCGAGCGCGGCCATGAAGTAATCCACTACGGACATGAGGATAGTCAACTCCCATGCACAGAACACGTCACAGTATTAACGAACGATGACTTCAAGAAGAGCTATGGTTCCCATGACTGGAGGAAGACATTCTTCAAGTTCAACACGAATGACCATGCCTACCAGACGTTCTACAAGAATGCTATCGAAGAAGTAGGTAAGAGGAAACTCAAGCATGACTTCATCCTACCCTTCTGGGGTAGTGGAGTAAGACCGATCTGTGACGCACATCCAGACCTAATCACAATCGAGCCGGGGATTGGGTATGCTGGAGGACATTGGGCAAGGTGGAAGGTATTTGAATCCTACGCAATCTACCATGCTTACTGTGGAATGCAGGCAGTAGGGAATTGCCGCCAAGATAACTATGAGGTAGTCATCCCAAACTACTTCGATAAAGAAGACTTCGACTTCTGTGATAAGAAAGAAGATTACTTTCTCTATCTAGGTAGGGTTTACTCTGGAAAAGGTGTAGATATCGCCATAGATGCCACTAAACGGGCAGGGGTAAAGCTAGTAATCGCAGGCCAAAAAGAGGAAGGTTACAAATTACCAGACCATGTTGAGTATGTAGGATACGCTGATGTCCCTACTAGGAAGAGGCTCATGTCGAAAGCTAAAGCATCCTTCGTCCCTAGCCAGTATGTAGAACCATTCGGGGGTGTCCAAGTAGAGAACTTACTATCTGGGACTCCAACGATTACCTCTGACTGGGGATCATTCACCGAGAATAACCTGCATGGGATAACAGGATTCCGCTGCCGCACGATGGGGGACTACGTAGAAGCGATCAACAGCATTGAGAGTATCGAACCCTATGATTGCTGGGAGTTCGGAAAGAACTTCATCCTAGAGAATGTAGCACCAATGTATGAGAAGTATTTCGCGGATGTGATGGATGTCTACACCGGAGAAGGGTGGTATGCCAAATCAAACGGACTCCTAGCCAACTACAAAAAATACCTATGAGTGACTACACGTTTGAATCAAACTACTGGGGAGACTGCTGTAATACCTTCGATGAAGATCAGAAGCATTATGTCTATGCCCGTTTTATGGGACTAAAGCGGGTGGGATACTCTTTCGATGTAGAGGGTAAATCCATCCTAGATATTGGAGGAGGGCCAACATCCATGCTTCTCAAGACGATTAACCTTGGTAAAGGACTGGTTGTTGATCCATTAGAGTATCCAGAGTGGACTTATGAAAGGTATGCGGCGAAGGGAATTGATTGTTTAGTTTTCCGTGGTGAAGATGTAATTGAAGAAGGATTTGACGAAGCGTGGATATACAACTGCCTTCAGCATACCGACGATCCAGAACAAATCATCAAGAACGCACTAAAAGCCGCAAAGACATTAAGAATCTTTGAATGGGTAAACGTGCCAGCGCATGATGGGCATCCAATAGAACTAACCAAAGAGAAGTTAGATGAATGGATGGGTAAAGAAGGTAAAACAATTCAACTAGCAGAGTCAGGTTGCTACGGAACAGCTTACTATAACACCATATGAAAACACCAACAATACTACTAGCAATGTCATTGTGCGCTTGTTCGTCAATGCACAAGGAAACCTACACAGAAACCCGCAACTTCCATTACCCTAAAGGGACAACTCCTCACCTAAAGGAGATGTATATGCACAAACCACTAGTGAACGAGCCGCAGGCTGAACCTGTGATCCACCAAGAATTCAACCACAATCCCGACCCAGTAGACTTCGATTACGTAGGTGATATGCCACAACAAGAGAAGACACTAGAGGAAATCGAGCATGAGAATAAAGTCCTCTACGCTCTCAAGGTAAACAAAATGATGCGCCAGATGCAATGAGTTGGGACGAATACGCTATGAGTATCGCCGAGGCGGTAGCTAAGAAGAGCAAAGACCCGTGGCAAAAAGTCGGCGCGGTGATCCTGAGAGAAGACAACTCCATAGCATCAGTAGGATTCAACGGATTCCCTCAAGGCCAAGAAGAAGACTGGTCAGACAGAGAAGAGAGAAGGAAGTATGTCATCCACGCAGAACAGAACGCGCTGAGATATACCAACCCCGGCGAAGGAAAGACACTGGTATCCACCCTACTACCATGTAGGGACTGCCTAAAGACCATAGCCGCCTATAAGATAAAGAGAGTCCTCTACAAAGACATCTACAAGTCCGACCCTATAGCCCTAGAGATAGCAGAAAAAATGGGAGTCACACTATCCAAATTATGAACGACCAACTCCTAGCAATAGCCATAGCATGGGCAGTAGTATCAGCCTGCTTCATACTAAACCAAATTAATAGAGACTAATTTGAGAGCAATAATGTGGTATTGTGGCGGCTGGTCTTTAAGGGGCCAACTGGTCAGCAAGTGAACCATTCCCGTAATCACATAAAACGGGAACTCTCATTATCGGTAACGATAACATGAATACAAAAATCAGCGCACTTCCAACTCACAGATACATCTACATAGATAGCGAATTCACCCACGAAAAGCCAATCGGGCCAGTAGAAGCTATGTGGGTAGGGTTAACTAGTATCCCAAGCAGAGCATGGGGAATCAACGTCATCCTAAGAGACGGCGGCGCACTCTACAGAAACATCCCTCCCAACGCAGTAAGATTCAAAGAAAAAGCCCTAGAAGGATGGAGAATAGAAGAAAGCCAACTCTGGGACTGCTACTCATATAATTTTACCATACTACAAAACCCCATCCTAAGAGGACTACCAGTAACAACCAAGATCAACCAAAACATCTACAAGGGAACCTACCTCTTCTCAACAGCCCACCTAAACGATGGCTGGTCAGATAGCCCAGACCAAGACAAAGAATTCATCTTCATAGAACTCGACAACGGCAGACTAACCATCCAACCAACCAACAAAGTAGCCTTCCAAGATAATAGCTACACTACCCCCATTATCCCCAAACTCAAACTCCAAGATACCATCTACTCCTGTGAGAAATAAAGGATGGTTAAGTAGCCAATAAACACAAGACAACTGATCACAGAAATCCATCACAGGAAAATCTAAAGGATGGTTACATGATTCTGTTGACATAGGAAAAGAGGTGTTTTTCTGTTAAGAGGGGTTTCCGCATTTGGAGCTGCGCGAGTTGGGCATCATGGGGGAGGGGGGGCATGCCGTCCAGCCTCTCGTATAAAAAGAGATTCCTTACCCGTGCCCTGCCCTATGCTGTGCGCTGTGCTGTGCTGTGTCATGCTGTAGCTGGCTGGCTGTGTGTCATGTCATAGCCTGTGTCATTGTCTGGCTGTGTGTCATTGTCTGGCTTGCTGGTATCGTGTGACAGGATCGGAGCTGAGCGAATCGCAATTTCGCGGGATCGCTGGAATGCGGGATCGTGTGTGGTGATGAGAATAGCGGGATCGGTATTGTGCGCCACTACTGACTATAGGTGAATATAGGAAGTTACTGATCGCTTTTCTCAATCTCAATAGTAATCCCGATTTCGGGTGTTTTCCCGCGTTTCGGGATAGTTGTTGAGAATGGCGCAAAGTGGCAAACACAACATCTTGTGGTTTGGCATGAATCATGCTAGTGCTACATCTTGTGGTTTGGCATGGGAAATGCTATTGGCCTATAAAAATAAAATCAACATTGTGTGTTGACATGATTGAAAGATTGAATATAATTGATGGCGTGGCGGACGCTAGAGCCTTTTCAAAGCAGGGCTGGCGGACGAATCCACAAATGATCTTTGAGTAAAATAAATTTTCGCACGCTAGAAATCCAATGTGCGGACACACAAAGAAAACCTGACCCATCATCATATTTCAATTTGATGATATGTCACACAACCAAGAAAAACACAATGACAACAACAACGAAAAAAACACCTGCCGAGATAGCTGCCTATTTTGTGGCGCATTGTCGGAAAAATGAGATCACGATTGAACGATGCGAAAACATCCTCACACTAACGAAGCGCATTCCTATTGGCGATGGATTGGCGTTTGCCGATGCTGAAAGCGATTGCTCTATCATCTACGAATTGCCGGGCGGCTGCGGCTCGGTATGGGGAACTGATGGCGGATCGATTGGAGGCATGACAGCTTTAAATACGGGCCGCTTTCGCTTGAATCGCTCCGGTGTTCAAAAGCGAGTCTTGAAAGCCATTAGTGCCGCTCGCTGATCCCATGAAAATCCTTTCATCCTTCCTCGCTGTCGCCTCCCTTGCTTCCCTAGCTATGGGGTGCGCATTCCTGCTTTTCTCGCTTCCGGTTCCTGCTTTGCTTGGCCTTCTTGGCTTTGCTTTGCTTGGATTCGCCGCCGTGAAATTAAATCCCGAAATCTAAAACCCTTCGTTCCCCTCAGAACATCAAACCAAAAAACCAAATAGAAAAACACATAATGAAAACCACACTGTCCACTTCACACGCCGCCGAAATCCTAGCCTCTGACGAAAATTCGTCTTTCTCCCGCCTTGGAGCTTATGCCCTTGTCGATTACTTGGAGCAAATGGAGGAAGATTGCGGGAAGGAAATCGAGTTCGATTCCGTATCTATCCGGTGCGATTTCGCAGAATATGATTCCCTGCGCGATTTCGCAGATGAGTATTTCGGCACAACCTCCCGCAATAGTTGGGCTGATTCTATCGGGGCTGATGCTGACGCCGACGATGACACGCTCGATGAGAAAATCCGCGAATATATTCAAGATCATGGACAGCTCATCGAATTTTCGGGCGGGATTATCGTCTCCTCATTCTGATTAAACCATGCGGGATGTTCAATCCGCCCCGCTTTTCTCCTCTCATTATGTCTAAACTTTCCTCTTCCTATCAATACAACAAAGCAAAAAATCGGTTTTTCGGTCTTTTGCTTATTCTCTCCACTGTTTGCGCAATCCTGATATTTCAAATCCTATGAACTACGAAAAACACCTCCGCCGCATTCGCTCAAAAATCTTTGACTATCCGCCCGAAAAAGAGGAAAAAGCAGATAGGGTTTTGAGAAAGTTGAAAGATGCTTTCTTAAAGACTCGCCCCATTGCCAGCGAATATCATCCCTTCTACGCCTGCGAATAGCTTTACTCTCCTACACACTATGCGGGAAGAGTCCGAACCTCTCCCGCGTTTGCTCTAATCGCCCCGCATTTTCGCTTTTCCTACCTTTCCGCACCCTCCACACCATTTCACACCTCCGCGCATTTATAGAGCTTTGATCGTTTCCGATAATCCCTCCACACCGATTTTCCCTCCACAACAAACCAAACACAACACAACACAAAAACCCTAATATGAGAAAAATAACTGAACAAGCCGCAAACGCATTCCACACCGGGCGAGATTTCCGCTCTGGAAATACACAAGTTAATCGTCGCCTTGGCGGTGTAGAATTAACCCTCCACGGAAACATAATCGCCAAAAGCGAGGGCGAAGGTTTACACATTAACCTTTGCGGCTGGAATAGTAACACCACACGCGAAAGACTAAACGGATTGCAAGGCGTTAGACTCCACACGCGAAAAGGGCAAGCCTTCTTGAATGACAATCCAATATCCTCCTGCGAATGGGTAAAGGTTAGCTAAGTAAAACCATCAACACTACACACAACACAATGAAAAAAACACTCCACACTCCCGGCCCTTGGAAACACGATCCAACTTGGGGCATTATCAAACACGGAAAAACCGAGATTTGCGCCCTCCACAGCGGGAATCTTGCCAATGCAAACCTCATCGCCTCCGCGCCTGATTTGCTTTCCGCTTTGGAGTTTCTTCTACAGGATTATCTAGCACTCAATGGTGAATTGCTGACGAGATCAACAATTCCTGCCGATAAAGCACGGGAAGCCCTCCGTAAAGCGAAAGGAGAATAGCATTCCACGGGGGCGCGAATTAGTCCGATCCTGATTCGCCTTCCGTTTCCGATAATCTCCCCATCCTATTTTTCTCTCCACAGAACAAAAACCAACCAACCAAAAAATGAAAAAATACACACGCAAACAATTCGCCGAAAGAGAAGATAATCTCAAGAAAATGAGAAAAAATGACCCGATTCAATTTGATGTTTTATATCGGGAATACTGCCGATTGATAAAAACAACGCCAACCTCAACACGCTGAACACTCAACACAAACATGAAAAATACACTCCACGCTCCCGCCCCTTGGGCAATTAATCGCATCTCACGATGGCATGATGGCACTCCGCAAGAATTCGACTTGCTTGAAGTGGTATCAAGGGAAGGATACCAATTGGCGATTACTCACAACTGCAAGCCAAAAGCTGTAGCAACTGCAAACCTCATCTCCTCCGCGCCTGATTTACTTGATGCGCTAGATTGGGCTTTGCGCCAGATTGAGGATGATCTCGATCCTGACCATCAAGCGGCTTTTAATGCGGCTCTTTCCACACTCCGCAAAGCAAAGGGGGAAGCATGAGCGCGGATTTTCACTCCATGTCCAAACGCATCAAAGCGGCTTCCACACTCGCCGACCTTGCGAAGCTGGAAACTTCACTCGATAGATGCTGGAATGCAGGTTGCTTTTCCAAGGGCGAGTTTGTCGTTCTGGATTGCATGATCATTCAGCGGAAAATGCGGTTCGATTAAACACTCCACGGGGGCGGGTCGGTTTTATTCCGGCTCGCCTTCCGTTTCCGATTCCTCCACTTTTTCGCCATGATTTTCATTGATGACATATTCAGCGGACACAATTTCCCCTTCCACGGCTTTTCGCGGGCCTTCCACGTGAAGCGAAATCATTGCGTTTACCGATAACCCTTTCCTGTCGTGCATATTATTCTCATCCAGTCCCAACGCACGGGTAGCCATCTTTTCGTATTGCGCCAGAACATCAAGGCGTGCGGACTGATCTTTAATGTTTCCGCTTTTGTATCTGCTCTCCACTTGCGCCCTTTCCTCCGCGATCTGTTTCAGCATAAACTGATAGTGTGCAGAGGTTTCTGCTGCCATCAAGTCTTCCATCTTCGGCGCAACGATGTTCGCTACGGATTCTCTCAACTTCTTTCGCTTGTCGATCCACTTCCCCTTCACCATGCAATTCTTCAAATAGAATCGGCTCATCTTGGAGAACTCAGGCAGTCTCAATATGTCACTCATCTCTGCCCCTCCCATGAATAACTGTTCGATCCTATCCATGTCCCACTTTTTGCGCCTTCCACGCCCTAGCGTATTCGCATCCAATTCTGGTGTTTTGTTCATACTTTACTATTCACAAAACCAATCCACTTTGTCAACAATTTCCCTCCACAACACAACCAAACCAAAACAATGAGTGCAATCGAAAGAAACCAACCAACCTGCCTTCCACCGGAGGCTTATATCAGAATCATTCGCAATTGCGAAAATAACACGCCGAAATTCCGTTCTTCGGTTTATCCTAAAACTCAACCCAACCCAACGAAAAAAACGAAATGAACACAACACAAAGCAACTGGACAAAACACACACGCAAAAAGGGAATGACCTCCCGCGAGAAAAGACTACTTACCGCATTGCAAGACATAGCCGCAATGGTGGTCAGTCCTAACGACACACGGGCCGATATTCTGAATCGCGCCCTAAAAGCAATCGGGAAAGACAAATGAGAACCTACATGATCCATAAACAGAAACCCTTCCGAGTGCGTGAAACCTATTTGGCAAACCCGTCCTTCACCAAGTGCGTCCAAGCCCTCCAAGCCGTGGTAGATTCTTACGGCTCATCAGATTCGCTTCTGGCCGCGCAATGCAGGGATGCTCTGAAGTCAGCGATGAACATATCTAAATATCCGAATACATGAACATCCACGATCTGATGGCAACAGTTGAATGGTCGCATCCCATTCAGCTAAATACAAAACGAGGCGTCCGACTCCTCAAGAAAGCTCCGATCACCGAGCAGTTTTGGAAGGTCTACCGAGAGGATAAGGAGCTTTTTAAGGAGCAGATGGCTAATGCAGGGATCAACCTTGGCAAGTTCCGTGAGGAATGGGGGTTGTCTTGGTGGTCTGACGATCAGCTCAAGTTCAAGCAGATAATCGTTTCCGATAACCAAGTCGAAGCGGTTGCCGAGCTTGATGTTGTTCCGCTAATGCACCCCGAAGGTTTGTTTGAGTATCAGCAAACCTCGGTGCAGATGGGTGTTGCATCCATGAACAAATACAATCGAGTCTTGCTCGGACATTCCACAGGTGTAGGCAAAACATTCTGCGCCTTGGGCATCGCCCGTGAGCTTGGCAAACGGGTTGCGGTTGTCTGCCCCAAACCGATAACCACAGACTGGCATCGTGCCGCGAAGATGATGGGCGTGGAGGTCTTTGAGATATGCGGCTGGGAGTGGGCTAAGACAGGCAAGAGTCAGTTAGGTAGATGGACAGACGATAACAAGAAGACCTTCCGGTTCATGTTGCCCGAAGATGTTCTGCTAGTGTTCGATGAAGTCCACAGGGGCAAAGGTGAAGCAACCCAGAACGCTTTCCTAGTCCGAGACTCAGTAGTCCAGAACATCCCTGCTATTGCTCTGTCTGCTACCATCGCCGACGATCCTACCAAGTTGTGGGCAATCGGGCAGTTCCTCGGCCTTCATCAAGGTGGGAAGGATTACTTCCGATTCCTCAGTCAGAACGGGTGCAGGAAGACCCGCTTTGGAATGCAGTTCACCGGAGGCAATTCAGTATTGAAGAAACTCCATAGCCGAATCTACCCCGAAAAGGGTAATCGTCTGAGGCATTCTGACCTAGGCGATGCGTTCCCAGAGACTCTGATCAAAGCCAAGGCTTTCGACATGGACAACGCAAAGAAGATTGCCAATGAATACGAAGACCTCTGTAATCGAATCGAGGAATTACGGATGCAGGAAAACTTCTCAGCCAATGTCCTAGCAGAGCAAACCAGAGCCAGACAAAGAATCGAGATGCTGAAAGCCCCAGCAGTAGCGGCAATGGCCCGTGATCTTATCGAAGAAGGTAATAGCGTCTTCATCGCAGTCAACTACACCGAAACCCGCGAATGGTTGATGGAGGAGTTAGATACCGATTGTGCTATCTTCGGAGGACAGAATGAAATTGAACGGAGAGGTAAGATAGATTCCTTCCAAGCGGATCGTTCCCGAATCATTATCGGGATCATCCAAGCCAGCAGGGAAGGTCTAAACCTCCACGATCTCAACGGCAATCACTCGCGGGTTGCGCTAATAATGCCTTCGCCTAGCGTTTTCGACCTCAAGCAGGTATTAGGTCGAGTCCATAGGGCAGGCGGTAAGTCGAAGTCGATCCAGTATATGATCTATGCGGCGGGTGTTCCTATCGAAGAATCCATCTGCGAAAAGCTAGATGAAAAGCTAAAGCGTATGGACACCTTGAATGACGGCGAAGTGGATGCTACCATTTCCTTAGCTCCAAAAGATGAAGAAGAGAATCTGATTTAATCCAGTTTCACTTAAACTTAAAAACCAGATTGGAAGAAATTCCTTTCTGGTTTTTTTGTTTTCTCAAAATAAAACCAATGTCTCTGGAGTCTTGTCGGATTTAGAAAGATTCTCATGCGCCCAAAGTGGACGAAGGTTTCTATGGTGATTCAATCGAATGATTTCATCTTCTGTTTTAGCCATAGAAACTGGCATAATGTGGTCGATATGCCATTCCCCCCAATTATCCCACGACATACCCGATTTAAATTGCGATTCAATATGAGCTTTGAAATTCTCAAATGAACATCCGATAATTTTTTCTGTTTTAGAATTTTTTTTAAATGATTTTCTTTTAAAACATTGTCCAATTAGATTTCTTGTTGCAACTTTAAGTTTAAATTTTGAGTCTTCAGCGAATCTTTTTTTAAACAAAAATGAATATCGTTCTTTATTTTTACAATACTTTCTTTTTGAGTATTCTATCAACTTATTTGTATTAAGCTTCCTCCAAATTTTCAGCTTTTCGTTTTGTTCCTTTTGATTTTCGTGATAGTATATCCTTTTGTTTTTTTTCTTCTTTTTTACAAGTTCTTTATACTTGGTTTTCTCATACCAATACTCGCGTCCATTAACATCGTATCTAAAAAAAACTTTACCATCGCTGCGCGTATCACCTTGTTTTAGATTTCCATATTTGCTCATATTAAAAGGCCACCCGCCCTATACGGCTACAAGACCGACTGAATGTCGGGTGAAACCTTTACCGCATAGGTAGGGTGATATAGTTAGTGTTCAAATTTAATCTTGTATTTACATCAGGGTTTCACGCCGATGAGCTTTCGCTAAATGAAAGATAGATGAATGAATCTGAAGGTCAAGTTATTTTATGACGCAAGAAAGGCCCATAAGGTTTAACTCATGGGCCTAACTTTTTATCGGTTACGATACTTTAGCTGATGATGCGAGGGGCTTCCTCTTCCTCCTGCTTGTCGAAGCGTTTGCGGAACTGGCTCTCTTTATAGTAGAGGAACGCAATCTCCAGATACTTGATAGCTTCAAACCCCTCACCCTTGCGGGATTCGGATCGGACTACCATCATTGCCGCCGTGTGTAGTAAACTACCCATAGCGTGGACTCGTTCATTTAG
>Ga0315289_10005705_pt1 | contig 18347 bp, 12 predicted proteins | sample YL17G11_40_MG_FD_203452 | JGI IMG/M metagenome (GOLD analysis project Ga0315289, IMG submission 203452) | Sediment microbial communities from Yellowstone Lake, YNP, Wyoming, USA - YL17G11_40 | ecosystem: Environmental > Aquatic > Freshwater > Lake > Sediment | place: USA: Wyoming | collected... | reverse complement strand
GACCAACGGGAGCGTGCCTGCACGCCGAAGTGCTGCGTTTCAGCACGCAGGCGTGGCAATCTCACCTCATAAACAAGAGATTGCTTCGTCGTTTCACTCCTCGCAATGACGCTTTACTTAATGCGTTTGTATTAATTAAAACTCTTGACGTTATGAAAGCCAATATTATATAAGGCAGGCATCTAAGCAAATAAATTTGTTTCAGGTCTTGACTGTGACATTAGTTTTTGCAATGAGGGGAAAACCCCACCATGGTAAGACCACTCACACGGTTGAGACAAGAGATGACACATAACAAAGGATTATTGAAACTTATTGAGGAGATTGAGTCAAATGTCAAGACACCTTTCCGAGATCTCTGAAAAACAGAGTTCCTCGTTGCTCAACAATATTTTTTCGACAATTCTAAATCTCGCTTCACTGCAAATTCGAAACTCGCTTTCGCTCAGACAGCCGAATTTGCACCCGTTTCGCTCAATAAGAATTGTAACCGAAATCCGCCTGTGGCGGATCAATTCGCACTCGGAACCCTGTTTTCGATTTCTTCAGAGATCTCTTTCCTTTTATTACCAAAGAACGTTCGTGATGGTGAGGGTGCGGATGATTTTACAATATCACGGAGAGGGAGTCCGTTAAAAACAATGGATGTAAGAGAGCGAGCCAGAAAAATTCAGCAGGTTCTCATCGGCGTTCTTGTGCTCAACTGGGGCGTGGCCCTGGCCAAGCTCCTCTACGGCAGGCTGATCCACTCAGCCAGCATGATGGCTGACGGGTTCCATTCGTTCTCAGATGGGGCTTCAAACGTCATCGGCATCGTGGGGATTCTGATCGCCTCCCGTCCAGTTGACGCCAACCACCCCTACGGTCACAAGAAATATGAGACCCTTGCTTCGACAGGAATTGCGGTACTTCTCTTCCTCGTGTGTTTTAATGTGCTGAGAGAAGGCATAATGCGCTTCCTCCACCCTGTAGTCCCGCAGGTGAGCGCTGGCAGTTTCTGGGTCATGGGAGTGACTCTCGCTGTCAACGTGATGGTGATGACCTACGAATACAGGAAAGGGAAAGCCCTGAAGAGCGATATCCTCGTCTCTGATTCCATGCACACCCTGACGGATATCCTCACCTCTATTTCGGTAATCATTGCTCTCGTTGGCATCAGGATGGGCTACCCCGTTCTCGACCCGGCAGTCTCCATCCTCATTTCATTCTTCATCGGGTACGCAGCGATCACCATCCTGAGGGAAAGCTCCATGGTCCTGAGCGATGCTGCGGCGATCCCGGTGGACGAGATTAAACAGGTCGTGCTTTCCATCAAGGGTGTGAAGGAATGCCACAAGATCCGCAGTCGGGGGTGTTCATACGATATTTATATTGACCTCCATGTACTGGTTGAGCCATCCATGGACGTCCACAAAGCCCACCACCTCTCCTATGCGATCGAGAACAAAATAAAGAGGAACTTTCAGGGTGTAACCGATGTGGTGGTCCACCTGGAACCGCTGGAGGAGAAATAGGGACAGGGCTCGCCCTCCTTGAATTAGGGCTTATTCTCTAAGGCCTGACTCAGTAATCTGCCCTCGTTACTTTTCCCTGATTCCAGCTATACTAAACGCAAATAGTTTTGCATTTAGTAGAACTATATGCTATAGTTTCTGCACATGAAACAGAGGCAATTCTGGCTCAATAAGATTGAACAGGCGTGGGACAAACGGTCTGTTCTATGGCTTTCCGGTGTCCGGCGGGTGGGGAAAACGTGTCTCTGCCAGACGCTGACGGAAATTGAGTATTTTGACTGTGAACTCCCCCGGGTCCGGAGAATGATAGATGACCCTGAAGCCTTCCTCGAAGGATTAAAGGGTCACCGCATTGTTCTGGATGAAATCCATCGGCTGGAGAACCCCTCGCAGCTTTTGAAGATTGCGGCTGACCATTATCCGGATGTCAAGGTGCTGGCAACCGGGTCATCAACGCTCGGTGCTTCTGCAAAGTTTAAAGATACCCTGGCCGGACGCAAGACAGAGCTGTGGTTGACACCAATGATCACTCCAGATCTCAGAGATTTTGGACGGTTGGAACTGAAGCACCGTTTTCTGCACGGAGGATTACCTCCGTTTTTTCTCGCCAAGGATATACCGGAAAGGGATTTTCAGGAGTGGATGGATGCTTACTGGGCCAAAGATATTCAGGAACTTTTCCGGTTAGAAAGGCGTCATTCATTCCAGAAATTCACAGAGCTGCTCATGGCTCGGAGCGGGGGTATATTTGAAGCAACATCTTTTGCCCGTTCCTGCGAGGTGAGCCGTTCAACTATCAGTAACTACCTTCGCGTGCTGGAAGCAACCTTTGTGGCACATGTTGTCCGTCCTTTCAGCACACACCGGGTAACAGAAATCGTTTCTGCACCCAAGGTGTATGGGTTTGACACAGGCTTCATGTGTTATCACAGGGGCTGGCATGTCCTTCGCCGTGAAGATATGGGACTTCTCTGGGAACATTTTGTATTGAATGAACTCCATGCCCAACTGCAGTTTCGGGAGGTCCGATACTGGCGGGACAAGCACGGGCATGAGGTTGATTTTATTTTGGTTCAGAGAGGAAATCGTCCTGTAACTGTGGAGTGCAAATGGTCAGCAGAGGAGTTTGATACCGCAAACGTCAGGGCATTCCGGAAGCAGTACCCGAAGGGAGAAAACTTTGTGGTGGCGAAGGACGTTAAGCAGCCCTACACTCACCGGTATGGAGAAGTTCCGGTACGCTTTGTCGGGTTGACAGAATTCATTGACATCCTACTCAAAGGCAAATGGGGGATGTGAACTAATACAAGCGTAATAAGTAAAATGTCATTGCGAGGAGTGAAACGACGAAGCAATCTCTTGTTTATGTGGTGAGATTGCCACGCTCCCGTTGGTCGCTCGCAATGACAATGTAATAATATTTAATGCGTTTGTATTATTTACCGTCAAAATATCTAAATAACCTCCAACCTCCAACCTCCAATCCCCGAATCCCTAACCCCTGTTGTTTATTCTGTCTCCTGACTCCTGTCTTCCTATTGCCTCTTGCCTACTGCCTGCTGCCTTCTTCCTTCTGTCTCCTAAATTCTGACTTCTGATTTGTTGTCGCTGGATAGAAATAAGAATTGTGTCCGGGGAGGAGCAAAGGAAGGTGATAATTGATGTTTAATTATTTAAACCGGACCTTATTTACGTTTCCTCTTCTTGGGATCGAGAAGATAGAGAAGATTGTCACACTCAAATTTATTCAAAGATAAAGATTTGACCCCCTGCGCCCTTCTCTTTAAAGAATTGATCCCTTTACCTTGCCCAGCGAGGAGGATGGTTAAACGGGGGTTGAGATGCAAGAAGCAAGACCTGACCCCATGACCCTTTAAGTCCGCCACATATGATCTTTGTAATGAGGCTAACTTTAAAGGGCGCTGACCCTAATTTCGTCGACCCTAATTTCGTCCACACTCAAATTTATTCAAAGATAAAGATTTGACCCCCTGCGTCCCGCATGGGCGTAATGGGCGCAGCGCCTATTTTTTTCCCGATATCCCTCCTGCCCCCTTCTGTTTTCCTATTGCTAAGTGAAGAATGAAGACCTGACCCTCTTCATCTACGTGCTATGATAACAACTCAGGTATTAAAGTAAAGTAATCAATTTATCCCACGCCTCAAGCACCAGCCGCCTCGTGCGATACTCGCCGTACTGCCTTTCTTCTTTTTTCTTGAGCACCCGAAAGGTTTCGCCGGGGAAGTCGGGGCCGTAGATGTCTTTTGGGTCGAGGATGTAGCGGAGTTCATCGCGGGTGAGGCCGTAGAGCTTGGCATAGTAGGCATCGAGTTCAGCGCGGAGTTGTGCACGGCGGTTTTCATCCCACTTGAAAGGCGGTAGGGGAATGCCATCTTCGGCAATCTCAGCCCATTCTGGCGGTTCCCATTTGTGTCCCCCTGTAGCGGCACGATTATCTTCCCATTGTTGTTTCAGCACGGCTTTGAGTGAGTCATCCGCATCGCCCCACAGGTCATCAGCAAAGGGTTTTATGTCCCATGCGGTGTAGACCAATTCAAGTACACGTCGGGAGACGAACATCAAGTCATCGTGCGAATAGATAGAGGGCTGGAAAATAGGAAGCTGCTTCAGAATAAACTGATTTAGATTTGGATTTTGAGCCTTTACCCTAATTAGATAATCTAATATACAAGCATTGAAATTTGCTATGTAACAACACAGTTCGGTTGTAGGTGTTGCAATATAATGAACAACCGCTGAGTTACCAATCCCCGATAATGGAATTAACGCGAATATTAGTCTCTTCTCATTGTTCATATCAGCAATTGCGCGTTGGACAAGATGATAATTTTTATTTTTGCCTTTCCAATTATTTAAGCGCTCTTTCACTTCTGTGGCTGGAACCCAATAACGTGATTGAACGGAGAGGTTTGGGTTGCACTTTTCTTCAGGAGATAACTCTTTTGACTCGGCATCAACATATGTTGTCCAACGGTGGTCAAACTGGTGCATCATCTTAGCTTCATATAGCGGAAGATAACCTGCACGATTCTTATTTATAAACAGACTACTATCACTTGTCATGTTGAATAAACCTTGCCTAAATTGTACATCCCATGGGTTTTTACCTGTGCACTTGTCATCTAATAATATTGGGACGTGCTCATAAATCTTGAGAGTAAGTTCGGTATCGGCGCGGGTCCGAAAAACCGGCATAGTAGAGGTGTTAGGATTGAACATCTTGATCTGATCAGGAGTGATTGTAAAACATCGACGTTCATCCCCCAAATGTTCAACGCGGGTCGCAAAAAAGGCAAATTTACTTTTCGATACAGATGATGAACAGTTAATTGTCAGTAAACAAAATTTGTAACTACGATGAACACCAGGAAACAATGCTTCTGAATTTTGAAAGTCATAGAGAGATACCAGCATACGCTTTGTAGAAAGATCACAAAAGAATTCTTTCGTTGCATCGTCTGTTGCGATTCCCGTCGGGACAATGATACCACCCCGACCTTCAGGAGCCAGCAACATGACGAAGAGTTCACAAAAAAGTGCATAGGTGTTCATTTTCCCTATCGCTGTAAGATGGAATCTACTACTATTGCGAAAGAATTTATTTTGAGAATCTGCTGTATGCTTCGCTGCTTTAAACTCATTAGACAATAAGGGATTTGTCTTATTCAATTCTAAAATAGCTTGCTTACGAGTTTCTCCAGTAAGTTTTGAAATTTGGATGTCATGCATTGCAAAAAATTCTTGTTCTTCAAGTTGAAGCATTTCCCACGGCGGATTCCCCAGCAGCACATCAAATCCCCCCTGGGCAAAGACCTCTGGAAACTCCAGCGGCCAGTGGAAAAAGTTATGCTTCTGTGCGAGAACACAGGCATAGCCAGGGATTCGGGGATCTGAGGAATGGGTTTCTATATAGCGGCGCAGGTCATCAGTTGTGGGAATACGTTTTTTATCTCTATTTTCCTCCGTGATTTGGACAAAGAATGCTCCCGTCCAGATATGACAGGCGGTGGTATGATGCCATAACTCTGTACCTTGACTCTGGATGCTCTGGAAGGCTGCCGCCTTCATACGAATCTGCTCAGGGGTATCATCAGACAGTTCCTGAAGATGGCGGTAGGCTTCTGCAATATCTCCTTTATCTTCCTTTGACTCAAAGAACAACCGTTGTTGTCCGGGCTTTTCTCTCCCGCGATCTGCACGCTCTTCTCTGTTCTGTTTCTTGAGTGTCCGGGCTATAGCCTTATCATCGCCCGTTACCGGATCAAAGGCTTCATCAGGTATTCCCTTTTCCAACACCCCGATGTCAAAGACGCCCACAAGTGAATCTCCGCACCGCACCCGGTGATCGAGAAAGGTAAGAGGTTTCCCCTTAGAATGACCTTCCATCCATAATGCAACCTTGCAAAGGTCAACTGCCAGGGGATTCTTATCTACCGCATAAATGCAATGAGTGATTACGTCCCTGATGGCAAGGCGCATCTGCTCTGGCGCTGGTTCATCATCACCAGTGCGGGCTTTGGCAAGCTCCCTTCCCAGCCTCCTCGCTGCGGCAAGGAGGAAATGTCCACTCCCTGAGGCAGGATCGCACACCTTGAGGTTGAGGATCGTCTTTTCTTTTTCCTGAGGTGTTTTTAAACCTTTCAGGCGCTCTTCAAGGACAGGTATGAGTGCGCTCTTGATCAGCTCGTTCACCAGTTCCGGTGGGGTATAGTAAGAACCGGTAGATTTCCGCTCCATGCCGTAAGCGAGATCAAAAGCAGGATGACCATTCTGTTCGATGAACACCGGCTGGAAATCGAGGAGACTCTCATACACGCTGCCAAGTTCTTCCACATCCAGGGCAGAGAAGTTGACGCGGCGCCAGGGAGTGCGCTCATTCTCACGATACATGGAGAGATGCCACAGCGCAGTCAACAGGTCGCGATTGGTAATGCATACGTTTTCCAGGTCGGCAGTCTGCAAGGCGTTGAAGAGGTCGCCATTTAGGGGCGGTACCTGCAACATATTGCCCAACTGCTCGTCCTGAAAGAGGCGGAAAAGGGTTTGCAAGCCAAGATAGAGGTCTTCATGGTCAGAATGGGCGGAGCGGAGTTCTGTTAGCCTGCGTAGGCGACTGATACTGTAATGCTCGCGGTAAGTCATGTTTTCCGTGATGAGGTTTCGTTCCTCTGCCACCATGAGGAAGAGCAGCCGGTAGATGAGACGGAGGAGCTGTTGATAGAAAGAGCGAGGGTTCAATTCACCTTTTATCGCTTTCTCACGAAGAGGCTGGTTGCGGGGATGGCAAAGGAATCCTTGTGCGAAACCTTTCAATGCCTTTTCTACTCCGTCACGGAGATGGTCCCGGACACGTCCTCCCTGTTCCACGGTCAGGGTATAGTATCGTTCAAGCAGACAATCTGAGGCATCATCCATGCCGCGGGGCAGGCGGGAACGATGGATCAAACGATAGAGAAGTGAAAAGTCAGCAAACCTTTCATTCTCCATCATCTGTTTGAGGTCGAACTCGATGTAAGCCTGGCGGCGGATTAATTGTGAGTCTCTCAGTAGCCGGAGAGTACAGCCATTGGTGACGAAGCCCCACAAATGTTCGGTGCGGTTCAGGTATTCCTGGAGCAGGGCGTGAGGCGCCAGACGGGGTCTGCCTGATTCAGGGCGTCTGTCAAGAGACTGTCGTGCGCCAACGACGTGGATAGGGGGTGCATTTTCATCCTTACTGGCCCGGTGGGAGATGGCATAGGTTGAATTATCCACTTCATGGGCCTTGGGGTTATAGGTGAGTTCGTAGCTAAACAGGCTTAAGAGCGGAATGATCCACTGGTCGCGGGTGATGCTGGTGGCGGTATCATCTGAAGATAAACGTTCCAGGCGGTTTTGAAAAGCAGTCCAGAAGGCACGGGCATCAGTCCAGAGGGCAGCTATTTCGTCAGTAAGGTGATATCGACTCTCCAGCCCAAAGTCCGCAGGTTTCTGCCCAGGGGCTGTTCCATCTGCTATCTGGTCAATTAAGTCGATGGCAAAGAGGCCGCCTTCCAGACTAAGAGAAGGAAAACGCGATGTCATCTCTTCGCCCCCTCCGGCAGGGGGAGTAATACCAGGGTGCCCATGAGGTCAGGTGGCAGGTGGGGTTGAATGGAAAGTCCCCGGCGTGAAAGGTGGGCAGAAGAACGGATACGGAGATGACTATCCCGCAGTTTCTCAGCCCGCTGCTGGATGAGTGATTCTAATTGGGGTTGCAGATCTGTCCACTTGCCCAATACCTCATCAAGAACTTCTCTCCGTTCTTGAGATGAAATATTTACCTCAGGTTTAGCTTCTTTGAGCAGGTCAAAGGCTTCCTTTTCTGAAAGCCATTCGAGTCTGTCAGGTGAAGTCCTGCGGAAGCCGCAGACGAGAACCTCCTCAGCGAGTAAAGGTCTTTTTTCAGATTCTTCGAGGGTGAAACGCAAACGGAGGAGCAGCAAGACTGTGCGCCGGTCAATAGTGCGGGTACGAATGACACCGCACCGGGCAGCACGGGCTTCACCACCTTTTGTCAGTGCCTCTTCAAGCAGGTACTGGGCAAGGGCAAGAACAAAGGGATGATTGCGTCCGAAGTAAGTGGCCTGTTCAGGCGTTGGGGTCTGGAAGGAAATCAAGAGGTTTGTAACAGCATTGGATAAGGAATTTCGGACCATCTCCGGGAACCGGTCTATTCCACTGATTGTGAAGACACCATTTTCTCGTGGAAGTACGGTTACTCCGAAGCGCTGACAGGCATTGAGGATGAAGTATTTTACCGCCTCTGGATCTCCCAAGACACTGTCACTTTCTTTCAGTTCCCTTTCAACCTCATCTGGTTTGATACCCCGTTGGGCAAACCGGATACGGCTCTCCTTTTCCCGTTCTTGAGCCTGATCCCACCGTCTGTGCACATCCTTCACCATGGGTTCCTCAAAGAGGCTCAGTTGCTTTCCTTCAGGTCCTCTGAAGAAAAGGGTTTTGAGGACAGCTTCCATAATGGTTTCACTGTCCATAGGCACAGGCACCATGATACCCAGGGCACGGTGAATCTCCTTTGCCTTGCGCAACAAAACATCTAAGACAGCTCCATCTACTGGGTTGTCACGTCCATAGAACAGGATGGTCTTGACCTTCTTTGCCTCCTGACCAAAACGGTCAACCCTTCCTTCTCGTTGCTCAAGGCGGTTCGGATTCCAAGGGAGGTCATAGTGGAGGCAGGCGGTAAAGTGCTTCTGCAGGTTAATACCCTCACTCAGGCAGTCAGTAGCTACGAGGATTCGGCGGGGAAATTTAGACAGTTCTTCTATCTTGGATTTTCGTTCATCATCAGACAGGGCACCGGTAACTGAGATGATCCGGAGGCCAGGAAATTCTTTTCCCAGACGATCCTTCAGTTCATCTGCAATATAGTCACTCGTTGCGATGTAGCGGCACCAGACAATGGGGTGATAGTTTTCCCGTAAGAGTTTTCGGACAAGTTCTGTGCACCTGACCACCTTGCAGTCATTTTCATTTCCTATGAGTTTTTCAGCCAGACGGGAAAAATCTCTCAGGCGTCTGCGTTCATTATCACTGAAATCACTCTCGCCTTCTTCAACGATATGGACAGGCTGGACATCCAGCGTCTCATCATCGGTCGGTTCATAGATATAGGGTGCGTAACTCTCCTCAGTCTCTTCTTCATCCTTGACAAATTCCCTATCTCTCTTGTGCAGGGCAGAGAGGGCTGCTGCTGGGCTGGACATCACACACCGGAGCAAGGCGAGGGCAGTCCAGTAACGGATGCGTTTTTTCCAACCGGTCAGGGTCTCCCCGGTTCGAACCAATTCGCTGCTGAAACGGTAAACCAGATCAAAAAGTTCGCGGTAGGGGGGAGACAGGTCATAGGTTTCTTCCGGAGAGTCCCGTTCCGGGAACGGAGTATCTTCACCCATCCACTGTTTCACGTCAGCCCGACGGCGCTGGACAAAATGCCGGGCAAGGGTATCCCGTGCCTTTTCACTGAGAGACTGGAGGGTTAAACGGGTAAAGTCCGGCTGGAGCAGACCGAGGAGGGAAAGAAAGGATTCCTCAACTCCGCTATGAGGAGTGGCAGTGAGGAGGATCAGGTGACGATTGGTATCTTTCGCTATCTCTCTGAGTAGTTCGTGGCGCTGCTGTTGTCCCCTTGCCTGAGAAGAGGGCTGGGCAGCGCCATGGGCTTCGTCCACAATGACACATTCTGGACAGTTGAGGATGAATTGAGCACGGTGACGTTCTGATTTTGCATAGTCAATACTCACAATGGTAAAAGGGTAATACCTGAAAATGCTGTGATCACCTGAGGGTAACTGCCGTTCAAGCTGACCTATGGTTCCCGAACGTATAACAACTGCATCGATATGGAATTTTCCCAGTAGTTCCGTACGCCACTGATCACAGAGATACGGCGGGCAGAGCACGCATAAACGCTGGATTTCTCCGCGGTCTAAGAGTTCCCGGACAATAATGAGTGCCTCGATGGTCTTCCCTACGCCAACATCATCTGCAACGAGGAGACGTATGGGTTGCAGGCGCAGGGCCATGAGGAGGGGAACAAACTGGTAAGGACGGGGGCGGACAGAGATACGGCCTAAGGAACGGAAAGGACCTGCCCCATCCCGCAGGGAGAGACGGGCGGCATTCCAGAGGAGTTCTGTGCTAATGGCATCACTTGAATCCTCGGCTTTAGGCAGGGGGAATGTCGCAGGTTCAATGCGGTCAAAGCCGAGGCTCGTGAGGGGCCTGTAGATTCCACAGATTTCATTATCAGTGCCGGTGAGTGGACGGAGTAAGAGGAGGTTTTCGTCAGGGGAGGGAAGTATAACCCATTCCCGGTTACGGCATCGAACAAGTGAACCGACTGATAGTCCAGCCATGATTACACCGTCCTGTCTCCAAAGATATCAGAATACTGCCTGATCTGTTCCTCCAGATCGCGGTCATACCGGATAACGACGATGCGGTACCCCAGTTCCTTCAGCTCTTCACGGGTAGTTCGATCCTTCTCCCTTTGAGTCGGTTCATCGTGTACAGACCCATCACAGAACACACAGACATTAGGCTGATAGAAGAAATCAGGAATACTGAAGTAGTCTTTTATCATCTTTTGTGCATCGTCAGGCAGTCTCCGTTTGCTCTGGTAGAGGTGGTCGAGAAATTTCCGCTCCACGTCTGATCGTCTATCAGTCAATGTTCGAAGCCAGCGGTAATGCTCATCATAATCCCTTCCTGCTTTAACCGGATAGGTCTTACTCTGGCTGAGCCTTGCAAGGAAGTCCTTGATAAGCTGCCGGTTTAAGCGGGGATAATCACGCTGATTGGTATAGGAGAGCAGACAGTCATAACAGGCACAGCCACAGTCAGTCTTCAGATTTTCTAAGGTATTCAGATCAAAGTGGCAGCGTCCTAATGCGGCCTGGGCGACTTGCGCCAGTGCATCCGGCTCATCAACTAATCTTCTGAGCACTCCTATGCCCCCTTCTGATGCCTCCCAGAAGAGTATCGCCCGGTGAGCCCCTGATCCTATCCGTTCTGAAATCAGTTCAGACTCTTCAATTTGGAATACCTGTTCAATCCCCCGCTGGAGGGCATACTGAAGGGTTGCCTGAACATTATCATCCCACGGCAGTTCACTGAGAGCGGGGTATAAGAGAAGCAGGTTCTGTGTGTCTCGAACGAACAGTCGAATAACATCAGGCTGCTGCGAGGATTGGGGAACATCTTCATCGTCCTCTATTCCTGCTTTTTTCAACCACATACCGTTTGCAAGATCAATGGGGAACCCTTTTTCCCTACTGTTCCGCCAGCCGTGATTGATACGGTAGAGTTCTGCTGCCGGGGCATAGAGCATTCGGAGCAGAGCTGTCTCGGCTGTATCAAGAACAGTCCCTTCTGCAATCCGTTTCTGTCCTCCTGGAGCAGGGGCAAAGCGGAATTGTGTCGTCACCTCATAACCGAAACGGCGGCGTTCTTCTTCGTCACAGGTAATTCGTTCTCTCCGCCATGTCGTGATGTTTGGCATTTCAAGGAGTGGAATTACCACGCTCGTAGATGCATCGAGACGGGTAGTGCAGTTTTCACAGAGATCAATCGCTGCATCACTCTGAAAATAACCGCAGACAGTACACACTTTTCCCCGCGATTTACGAGATTGAAGGCCGCCTGGCGGTATAACCAGTCTACGTGCTTCGTACTTGGCACTCTCGTGGTAAATGATGTTTCTCGGACCGAACTCGGTAAGGGCAAGAAACCGGGGGCGGCTGATGAATTCACCATCGTTGAGAGGGATAAATGCTCTCACAGGCAGACGGGGGAAGTTATATCCGGGGAGAAATCCCTCGCTGGCAAGGTATCGATAAGGATAGAAGTCTGACTCTTCGCGGGTGGTTTCGATATTACAGAGGATGTTTTTCTGGCGTTCTGCTTCTCTCCGCTGCCCTTCTGCCCTTTTCCTCCTGCTTTGGTCTCTCACTGGATACCGTAAAATATTGTTTGCTTCATTCCACTGCTGGTCTGCCGCGCTGTATAGTTCACGCCAGCGTTCAAAGGAGTGGTCAAATTCCTCTGGTGCCCGGCGCAGGATATTTTCAACCCATGCTTGAGAATACCAGCCGCTCTTCGATATATCAGGATCACAGGATAGGAGGATGTGGTTCGTTTCCTCTATGCACTCATGCAGTCTTGCCTCGGAGAGGTTGATTTGGGCTTTGACATTTTCCTGAAGGGGGAACTTATCCAAAGTAAATTCGAGAATATCAGCTATGGAAGAGCCCAAGGAAAGCTGAATCTTTGAAAGCCAGATGGCATGAATATGGGCTTTGATGAGATCTTCGCTCCCCAGGTCAATTCTCGGAGGATGGACAGCACCAGTTACCATTTCCTCCCGGTGGTGAAAAAAGTACTGGTCATGTGCGCTTCCGGCTGAGCAGTAGGCAAATATCAGCGCAGGATCACCCTTCCTGCCTGCACGGCCGCTCCGCTGGGCATAGTTTGCCGGGGTCGGCGGTACATTGCGGAGGTGAACCAGTTGCAGGTCGGAGATATCAATGCCAAGTTCCATGGTGGGAGAGCAGAAAAGGCAGGGCAGGGTTCCTTCACGGAAACGGCGTTCCCGATCCTGACGGTGATCATAGCTAATCTGTGCAGTATGCTCCCGTGCCTCTATGCCGTGTAAAAAGCGGGCACCCTGCTGATAAAAATCATGGAAATACTCATTGGCCTTCCGTTGGACTTCAGTGTAAACCTCGCTGGTTACCCGCCGCGAGTAAATCGGGTCAGGAGGCGGAGATATACCATCCCCTTTACACCAGATGAGAGAAGAGGCGTCCAATTGGATGAACTCAGCTCCTTGTTCTGTGCCCTTTTTTGTCAAACCATGAGAGCAGAGGATATCAAATAATGCCCGAACAAATTGTGAATAAGACCCTGTTAAACTGAGGGACCTCCGAAGATGCCGTCCAATTAGGCTGGTTTCAGAAAGGCTTAAACCATCTATGGACTGATTTGTTTGCCCGGGGAGTAAGAAGCGTGCCGCTGTCCACAACAGTTCCTTTTCATCAAATGACCAGGATTCGTCTATATGCTGTTGAACCCTCTTACGTATCTGCTGCTGATACTGCTCTCTAAGACAATTGACATAAATTCCGAGTTTTTTGCGGATGTGGTCAAGGAGTCCCATGAGGATCTCTTGGCGCTTCTCAGGGGCGAGTCCTCTCATAGAGGGTAACGTATCCCATACAGTATCACTGGTGCAGAGTTCCTTTAGACCCATATAGTCAATGCGGAGTAATCCGCACTGTTCAAGATTCGGCTGAACTACCCGCCATCCCCGGCGGAGATCTTCATAGATACGATATTCGATCAGCTCGCGGAAGGCGTTCCAGACCTCTCTGCTCTGGGGTAGATTGTCCTGTAACTGTTTATTTAATGCGATATCCTTCAGGCCGAATCCTAAAGCACGAACCACCTCTTCAGCCATCCTGTCAAACCTGAGTTGCTGATGCTGTTTAAGGGCATTAAAAATGGCTGCCCGGAGCAGTGAGACCTGAACGAAGTCATTAAAGTGGCCTGTCTGGAGAGAGGCATCCTGGCGGTTATCAGTAAAACTTAATATTTTACGGACGCTCTCGTTGATTCCCCCTGCGGGGGCATTCCTTAAGGCAGAAACAGATAATACTGTTGTTGAAGTACTCCTACCCTCGCTGGAAAGACCTGTCAGCTTACGGAAATCCAATTTATCGCGCCGGGTGTAAAACTCTCCGCAATTCAGGCAGAGCATGAAAGGTTTGGGCTGAAACCACGCCTTCACTGCATTCTCTTGAGGTTCTGAACTGAAGGTTCCATCCGGCAATACCCACACCGGCTGAGGGACGTGCTGACGGTAATCACGTTTCACCTTGCCATTCTGTTCCAACCACTCTGCAGGAATATATTCCGGGCTCCATTCCTGCTCCATATTCTCTGATGGAATGAGTAAGTATCCTTCACTGGTCTCTTCCTCTACAGCAGAGTCGCTCTTGGGATCATTGGGGAAAAATTGGTTGTCCTCACCTTTTTTAAGAACTGAATAGTAGTCCTGTCCGCAGACACGGCAAAATAAAACGGGATAGAGAATGCGTTCACATTGATCTGCAGGGGCATAGTATTGGCCTTCAAGGGTAAGAAATCTCTTGGAAGTCGGTTCGAGGGTGGCATAGATGGTTCTTCCTTGAGCGATAAACTGGTGAAGTTTCAGGGCAAAGAGAGGATTTCCATCAGGCATCCGTAATTTGCTGCCAACCAGGAAAGATTCGCGCAAGCGTTCCAGACATCGTTGTGACTCAAGCCCTGTTGTTTCAACTATCCTTTCTGCACCCTCCATCAGACTCAGGGGAGTTCGCCGGCGCAGGTTACCATCTTCCTCCTTTTCAATACCAAAGGTGAGTTCTATCCATGCGGTAAGCGAGTTGTTCAGGATCTGGTCAGTAGTAGTTGGTACAGATGAAAGTATTGCATCGCGAAGGGCCTCTGGTTCGGGAATTGAAGGTGCTGAGGTAATTCGACGTAAAGATTCTTCGATGATATTCTCAGGTTCAACAGAAACGCCGAAGAGTCTGCTGGCAAATTCAGCAACTGCTGTTCGCCGCTCTTTAGCTGAGGTTGCTTTCCCTGCAACCATGGTGGCACTTGTGCCTATAGATAACAGATCAGGGTTGCCACAGCGTTCCCGCAATCGGCGTATCAGCAGGGCCACATCTGCCCCCTGTCTGCCCCGATAGGTATGCATCTCATCAATGACTAAAAACTCAAGCCCTGCTGTGGTGCGATCTACAAAATTATGTTCTTCAGGACGGACCAGCATGAGTTCAAGCATTACATAGTTTGTTAAGAGGATATGAGGAGGGTTTTGCTGAATACGCTGTTTTATTTCATTGCTTTCCTGGCCGCTATATTGAGCGAATCGTACGGGGCATTCCTTTCCTGTACTTTTCTTATATTGAGCTGAGAAGCGCTGCAGGGCTTCAAACTGGGAATTGACCAAGGCGTTCATAGGATAGACTACAATCGCTCTGGTCTTTAACTCCTGAGAATTGCCACGAAGAATAGTGTCGAAGATGGGGATAAAGTAAGTGAGCGTTTTCCCGGAACCTGTACCGCTGGTAACCACAAAGTGTTTATGTTTCAGAGCTGTCTCAATTGCTACCTGCTGGTGACGGTACAGGCGTATTGGTTGGCCATTTTCAGAAGTGAAGATTTGAGCACATAAGGGGTGGAGTTTATCGTCTGTTACAAGGTCTTTTATCGTTGCCGCGGTTTCATAGGCGGGGTTTAATTGTAGTAAGGCATCTGGCCAAAGGGTCTGTTTCTTTAGAAGTTCGTCTTCTATAAAAGTCCTAATCCGTTCATCAGCTATGGAGAGAAAACTCTGAACATACTTGCTGTATTCCTCAATTACGGATTGGCGGAGGGTAAAGATGCTCATCTATTTATTATTTAATGATTTAATGCTTGAAATGAAAAAGCCTCAAATAAAAGACCTCATCCCTTTTGGGGGGCGAAACAGGGTCACATCCTCAACTGTCAATTATCTTCTTAACAAAAATGCTAATGACACGGAACCATGACCCTTGATAGTCTCTTCAATAGTCCATTCTTTAGGAAAAGTAAAGAGGGGGAGGGAGAATTCAGGAGACATATCAAATGCGGAGTGCGGAATGCGGAGTAAAATACAGAAGTCAGGAGTCAGAATACAGAATACAGAAGTCAGGAGTCAGAAGTTGAAGGTGATAGGTGAGAGGTAAAAGGGGATGAGATTTTAAGACCGAGTTTGACGTAATCATAAAATTACGCTATTATGAAAACCGTGATTAAACCTGACCCTTCTCTCGAGCCTGACTGGGACGAGGATAATATTGAGCACATCGCGAGACATGGGCTCAGGCCAGATCAGGTGGAAGAGGTGTATTACGGTGAAGGGCCGTTCCCGACCCTCGCCCTTAAAGACATAAAAAGACATGGTCAAACTACTGAATGTAGATACCGGCTGTGGGGGACTGACGCATCTGGATTTTGTATTGAAGCCATTATTGCTCCTTACCCTGAATATGGGTTATGGAGATGTGTGACAGCATTTCCCATGTCTTCATTTACCCGTAAAGCCTATCTAAGGAGACTTAAAAGATGAGCAAACTTCCGGAAAAAATCAAAAAAAGACTGAAAGAAGAAGCCCGTACATGGGATGCCTCTCTTAGGAAAGAAAAGCCAGAAAAGGTTGAAAGGCTTCTCGACAAAGCAGAACCATTTAACGCCGTTCGTCCTCCCCGTCAACCTGTTTCTCTCCGTATAGACCCATTTGATCTCTCCGTGGCTAAACGCATTGCCCGCCGCAAAGGAATCCCCTTTACCCAGCTTATGTCCATGTGGCTTCACGAAAAAATCGAGAAAGAGAAGGCTGAGGCTGGTAGTTGAGGGTGCACTTCAATCATCACTACTTTTCATCTTGTTAACTGATTGTGAAAGTTATATCTTAACTAAGTAAGTTCTGCATTTAGGGTTACAGAATGAGAAATCAAAAAAGACTAAAAGAAATTGGTGCCAGGCTGAAAAAAGAATATCATGCAGAAAAGATTATCCTTTTTGGTTCCTACGCCCGAGGAAGACCTACGAAAGACAGCGATGTAGACATCTTAGTTATAGCGCCAACGAAGGAACGATTCTATGAACGGATGGCAACGGTAAAGCGTCTGATAAGAGACGTAAGGAAAGGTCTTCCTGTTGCTCCGATTGTTTTAACCAGACAAGAGATTGAAAAAAGAATTGAAATTAAAGACCAGTTTATAAACCAGATTCTGGGAGAGGGCCTGGAGTTGTGAAAAAACAAGATAAAGAATTTTATCCCCCTGACTGGCATAAAGTGGCTAAGAAAGACTGGCAAAGAATGAAAATAATGCTGGATGGGAGTGATTTTGAAGCAGCAGGGTATTTTCTCCAGCAGTCCCTTGAGAAGTACATCAAAGCCTTTCTGCTTGAGAAGGGTTCGCGTCTAAAAAAGATTCATGAACTGGATGCACTATTAGACGACGCTGTCAAATACGACGCAAGTCTTGAGTTTTTTCGGGGGTTGTGTGAGCGCTTTTCGGGGTATTATTTTGCTGAACGGTATCCACCGTTAGGCGAAGAAGGATTAACCACTAAAGATATTGAAAAGGATTTGAAAGAAGCAAGAAGTTAAGATAAGGGAGGTAGTTTACAGACTACCTCCCGCATTCTTGAAAAAAGGAGGAAAGTATGATGAGAAGAAAAAATCACATTAAAATAAAATCAATCGTGCCCGTGATGGTTCTTTCATTTATTTTTTTATTCTCGTCTCCAAGTGTTGCCGGACAACATTCCGCAGAAGAAAGCCAGTTAGCGGGAACCACGTGGGACGTCCTTATTTGGACGAGGGACCATAACGAGTGGGCAGACGGTAGTGTTGAGTTTTGGGAAAGTGGCGGAGTAGGAATAAGGTGGGATGAGGGGCATGAAGGGCTCCCCATGCAGTATAAAGAAGTTTCTTCAACAGATGAAACCGTAAAGTTTTTTTTGTGGAATGAAGATATATATAGTCAAGAGATATATCGAATAGGCAAAGGAACTGCAAAAATTGATTCGGATATAAGAATCATTATTTTCAGCGACGTTTACGGTGAAGATCGCAAACGCCTGCAATACATTATTCATGGTGAACCGTTTGTAGTTACAGAAGAATAGTTTTAAAAAGCTTACAGATCAAAAACCCAATAGAAGACAGTAATTTATTCGGTTGGGGACACATAGTGGAGTTTGGGGGGTCAGACCTTGAATTATCAGGTATGACCTGCTGCTGGAAAATAGATGATTAACGGAATCCCCCAGCAACAGCGTTATTCAAACGTCATGGATGCGGGAATTGGGGTCAAGTCTTGTTTCTCGCATCTCAAAAATGGTATCTGCTCATCTTTAAGCGATGACTTCTCACCATAAGAACGCTCATTGTAATTGGAGACTTCGGTCGCACCTTAAACCTATTAAATTTGCTGTTTGAAGTCAACGGGAATTTGAAGGGGTGGGGTTAGGCAAATGCGGATTGCGGAATGCGGAGTAAAATACAGAAGTCAGGAGTCAGAATACAGAATACAGAATTCAGGAGACAGGAATCATGAGATAGAGGGTGTAAGGTCAAAGGTGAAAGGGAGAAGGGCAAATAATCGTTCTTCTTGACACAATCTGTTTATAAAATTAGTATAGTATTAGTCATTAATCTGTTGGGAGACTGACTTATGGTAACT
>Ga0315289_10005703_pt1 | contig 18350 bp, 13 predicted proteins | sample YL17G11_40_MG_FD_203452 | JGI IMG/M metagenome (GOLD analysis project Ga0315289, IMG submission 203452) | Sediment microbial communities from Yellowstone Lake, YNP, Wyoming, USA - YL17G11_40 | ecosystem: Environmental > Aquatic > Freshwater > Lake > Sediment | place: USA: Wyoming | collected... | reverse complement strand
CGGCACTGTTTGCACGATGCCAATGAATTAACCGCTCAAAAAATCCAGGCTCATCTGCTTTGAGTACACCACCCGTAGTCTTATCAAATCGGCGTTTAGCACGCTTAATCGCTTCCTTTAACTCATCGATTCGAGAGATGAAGAAGTAGATAATGGCGCATAACCCAAGAACAAACACTACTATTGCCCATCTTACAAACCACCAGAAAGATCTCAATGACTTTGGCTTAGCTACCTGTGTCACTTCCTCCTGATTACCGTCCCAATACTGATAATGAGATTTTTCTGTCTGGTTACGACCGTCAATGGTTCGATAAACAGTTTCTGTAGCTGGCTTACTGGGCATGTATGGCTTGACCACTCTGTTTAGCTGATATATACCGTAGCCGAAAATTAGCAGAACAAAAATGATAAAATACGCAGCACGTCTGTTGTTCGCTTTGGCGCTGAAAAAATATTCTCTAATCCAACCAAAGACAAACGCCAGGAATCCTTTAATCTTTTGCCAATAACGAATAATCGCATAAACTACAAGGGCCAAGATTAATATTCCTATTAAATATAGGAAAATATTCCCTAATGTTCTTAATACTTCCGTGAACATATCACTTCGCCTCCTTATCTAATTCGCTTTTACCTGAACCAACGCGCTTTCCCTGCTTAAAATGTTCCCAAAAGGAAGCTTTTTCGTCCAGGCGTTTTTCTTTTTTTACCCCTTCTTCGGTCTCAGTCGCTTTATCTCCTGACAGCTCAAAAACTTCATTTTTACTGATGCCCGGTATATCGATGATGAACTTTGTTTTCTCCTGATCTGGTTTGCATTTAAGAGAAATGTCAGCTATTCCATACTCATTTGTTATAGCCTCGGAAATTTCCGCACCGCCGCCGGCTGAGATTTTTAATCCTGGTATGCCAATACCATTTGGTCCTTCAACAATTGCTCTTACTGAGTATTCGTTCGGACCAGTCTTTACAGGATCCAGGAAATTCGCCTCCTTGACTTCAGGGGCTTGCCATTGCAGCTGAAACACCTTTTGAGTTTCTGCCCGTGGATCATCCATAATACACCTCACCTCAACAAATCTTTTTAAAGTTTTTGTTGGATGCGGTATATTCACTATCGTAGAAGCTATACCATTAGGATCGGTTGGTCGCTCAATGGTCTGATCAAGGTACACAAATTTCACAGCTTTATTAATGACAGACTGGCCACTTTTTACTGCTTTCAAGCGAAGTGAAAATTCAAATCCGTCCTTTACCTGGATTGCCTCTCCGGTAAGTTCTAAAACAGGTGAATCCTCTGTCGTTTCTCCGGGTTTAGGAACTAGAAATGCTTCTACAATTTTTGTTACCTGACCAACAACCTCTGCTGTTAATGAGTGATTCCCCGGCTCAAGAGTAATGTTAGTCAGTACTAATCCAGCTCTCCCAGTTAAGTCAGAAGTCGAATTACCTTGGGATTTTCCATCCAGGTAAAAATGGATTAATACTCCACCTTGCGGTTGTTGCCCTCTGGTTACCTCAACTGTCGCGGAGACAGTGCCATCTTTGTATAATGGCCTTTCCTTGAAAGTCAACACTGTTGGTTGACCGCCTCCTGGATTTTTCGGACCGCCATTAGACATCTTCACTCACCCCCTTTAATAGGGTTGGGGTTAAACGTATTGTTTGCTTGAGATAACATATTGTATCTCATAAATACCTCCTTCACCCCTTGGGGTGAGTTGATTGTTTGAATTTTGATTATTGGTTTAATTATCAAAGTTCGACCACAAGCATTTCTGCCCATGGACTATAATAAAATAAACATAATTCGCCTACCTTATCATAGCTTCCCATATTAGCACATAATCAGATTTTTGTCAAGGGTAGTTATCCACAGGTTTTTAAAATAAATAAACTCTAATAAAAAATAGGGGTAATATTTACCTCGTCTCGCCCCGCACCTGACAAGCGAAGCGAGGCATGGTGCGGGGTCAAGGTCAACTTATGCACAGAATCTTAATATATATAAAATGGCAGGAATTTCTTCCTGCCATTAAGAAAATTAGCCAAAAGTTTCTCTCAGCTTCTCTGTTAAATAACTTTTAGCCATTGATTTTGTGAACCAACCGCATTTAAGCGTTATCATAATCTGATCTCCGGCGATCCATAGTTCTCCGCTTACCTTGCCTACCAGCGGAGCCTCAATAGCCATGTTAATGTGCTTTTTCTGTAAATCCTGTTCTAATTCATAGCTTCTTCCTTCAGCTAAATCTTTAATCATCTTCACCAACTTATTAAAAGCCTCATCTTCACTACTTAAATGGTGCTTCCAGACAATATCTGCCATCCAAATCCTCCTTTTTAAATTTTTATTTTGTTTAGTAAAAGATAGCATGTACTTAAAATTAAGTCAAGAGCATTCATTCACAATCAAAAAAACTCACCGCTCGCTTCCCACTCCCAAAATATTGCCATCACTCTTTATTTTAATTTCGCCATCTAAATCCGTACGAAAAATGTTAATGCCAAGGTTCTCCAACTTCCTCAATGTTCCCAAATGCGGATGACCAAATTTATTATCTTCACCCACTTGGATAACAGCGTAATCAGGTTTGACTACCTCTAAAAACTCCAGCGAGGAAGAATAGTGACTGCCATGATGTCCGACTTTGAGAACATCTGATTTTAACTGCCCTGACAATTCTGACTTTATCAATTGTTCCTCAATTTTCACCGATGCGTCCCCCATCAAAAGAAACGAAGTCTGGCCATAAACCAATCTGGAAACGATTGAACTGTCATTCAGCTCTTTAAACTTTTGATTGGTCAATTCCTCGAATGGATATAAAATATCTAAATATAAACTTGTCCCGAACTGAAAACGGTCGCCAGCCTTTACTATTTCCATCGGAATATTTTTTTCTTTGATTATTTTTAACCATTCTAAATAATCAGGCGAAGTGTGCAAAGCGCCAGTGTATAAAACTTTCTTAACTTCATAACGCTTCAGAACCTCGACTAAGCCGGCGACATGGTCTGAATGCGGATGCGTTAAAATCATTAGCTCAATGTCGCGGTCATAAAAAGGTAAATTTCGTCCTAACCCATCCAACACTGATGCATCCGGCCCGCCATCAATCAGAATGTCATCGCCCTGTGGGGTTTTAATCAAAATGCTGTCGCCCTGGCCAACGTCCAGAAAATCGACTTCCAAAACGCCTCGCGACTTGTTTTGCTGGAATAATAAAATGCCTAACAATATTAAAACAATAGCTAGCAAGCCAGTGATAAAAAATATAATTCTTTTTAATTTTGGGGCAATGACTATTGACATATCATTTGACTATTTGATAAAGTATAGTTAATCAAAATGAACATTAACAATCAAAATATATAACACAGGAGGTTTTATGGGCACTGTAACATACACGGAGTGTCCTGATTGCAAGGTAAAAAACTTCAAACTAAACAATTATTTCACCTGTTGTGGCAAGAAGAATCCAGATGGGGGTGGAACCAATGCCAAACACTTTAAGACCGGTAGAAAGAGATGTATTGTCTGCAAAGCCAAAAATCCAGAAGATACAAATTTTTGTCGCTGTTGCGGAAGAAAATTAGAAAGCAGCTTGCCCGATGGTTATATGTACTATCTTGATTCTAAAAAATAACAGTTCCTTTGACCGCTGATTTTTTGAATTTCAGCGGTCTTTTTTTAAATAAAATCAAATTAATTAAACCATAAAAAATCAAAAGCCAAAGCCAGTGTATCTGGCCAATCTCAATGGAAGCCCAATTTAATTTTGCCATCGTCTCTACCACAAAAATTACATAGCTCAAAATAGCCCAAGCAAACCAGCCGGCCATCTGACCAAATAGAAAACAGATCATACCTAATATTCCAACAATAAAACCTACTCCCATCGCCACTGGAATCATCGGCAGTATTAAAACATTCACCAAGGGTGCGACTATTGAAAAACGTCCAAATTGATACATCATAAACGGTGTGGTCATAATTATAGCCGACAAAGTCGCGACTAAGTTTTCCCTGAAACCAAAGTAATTAGGAAATTTACGAAAATATTTCTCTAGTTTCGGCGATAAATAAACCAATCCAATTGTTGCCAGAAATGAAAGTTGAAATCCAGCATCAAAAGCTAAGACTTTTGGATTGATTAATAACATAAATAAAGCGGCCAAAACTAACGCGTTGGTTACTCGACTCAAGCGGCCAAGCTGGGTGGCTAATAAAACCAAGATACCCATCACACCAGCCCTTGTTGCTGAAGCTGGCGCGCCGGTGATTAAAATAAAGAATAAAATTGCCAACACCGAAATCCAAAAGGATTTTTTACGTGGTATCCATAAAGCCTTGCATAAATTCATAATCATCACAGCGATAATGGTGATATTGAAGCCAGACAAAGCCACAATGTGTGTTGTACCAGTGCGGTTAAAGGCTGTCATTAAATCATTGGGAATTGATTTCTTTGCGCCTAAAATTAATCCACCCAAAAAAGAGGCTTGAGGCTCTGGCAAACTTTTTTGAATCACTGAAACAAATTTGCTTTTGATTTTTAATAAACTAGCCATCAAAAAATTTCCCTGATTCTTGGCTAATAACTTTATATCCGGCCGATAGCAAACTGAATATATGTCATATCTAGCTAAATATCTATCGTAGGCAAAATCTTCCACCGGCTCTGGTTTTTGTAATTCGCAAGTAATTGCTAGTTTATCTCCAAATTCGTATTCGGGATACAAATAGGCATTAACTAATACCTTGCCTTCAATTTTTTTCTGTGTACTCGATAAATATTCTGTGTCTTCTGTGGTTACACGCCTTAAAAACCCTTGCGAGGCAATCGTCAACTTAACATGATCGCTTCTGACATCCGGCTCTTGGGAAACCACACCAACAAAACTAACTTTTTGGTCATTGTAATATTCTATTCGATTAGTATCTGTTTTTGGCGTGGCTAACTCGTAGCGAAAAACGCCCAGTACCAGAAAAATCAAGCCGAAACCAATAACTCTCACACGCTTATTTTTCCTGAACAAAATAACACTGACAATTCCAACCATAAGAAAAATATAGTCGGCTACAAAAGGAACATCCGCCAGTGAACGCAAACCAACGCCAGCGATGAAAAATAAACTTAAAATTAAAAATATTTTAGCCTTAGTCATAATAAAAAAACCTTCCCATATAAATTGGGGAAGGTAAAAATTTTGGTGCGGCCGGATGGATTTGAACCACCGATCTTCCGTGTTGGGAACACGGGGGCTCTAAGCACTGAGCTACAGCCACATAATGAGCTATGTTATAAACATTTTATCACACTATTTATGATTGTCAACTTCTTCTAAATCAACTGTACCCTTTTTAACTGGACAATCCCAGCGCGGACAAACAGAACACACTTCATTTTTATTCGGTGTCTTTTTCTTTAATAAAGCTTCGTTAATCTTAGCATAAACTTCAATAGCTATCGTGTTCTCCTTATTACATGAGCCATACTGGGGTAAGATTTCTCGACGAACGCCGAAAATCTTATTAACCTTATCTTTTGTTGGCAAATCGCCACCAAAAATATCCTTTAAAACAGCACCGATGGGTAATATCTTTCTTTTTCTTTGCACGAATCCTCCATTTTTTATATTTAAAGGGCTATTTCTAACTTATCTTATCCTAGCAAATAATTACTCATCATGTCAAACAATAAAAATAGCCGCTTGATCAATGACCAAGCGGCTGGCGAATTTGATTCCTGCTTAACATTAATGCTAGTAAAAGAACGTATAACTCCACCAGACCACGGCTCTTTGCCTTTTGTAACGCTGATTACTATAAATTTCCCTTTGTGTCCCGGGACAGAAATTTTGTCACCTTCCTTAGGCATTTGAAAATTATCATGCCACGGAATCATCTGGATACGACCAAATTCCTCTTTCTCTGGATTAACGAGCAATGAGTAATAAATATACTTTTGGGGAGAACAGAGGTTATCGAAAATTTCAGAAAATTTATTCCTATCTCGCATCTTACCTCCTTTCACTCAACGGTGACACTTTTAGCTAGATTACGGGGCTGATCAACATCTTGGCCTAACTTGACAGCCGCATAATAGGCAAATAGTTGTAGCGGAATGACAAAGAGAATAGGTGTTAAATAATAAGTGGTGCTGGGAATGTAAATCACATCATTTACATGTTTTCCTATCTCTTTGTCTCCCTCGTTAGCAATGGCGATGACAGGACCTTTACGAGTGGTAAGTTCACTAATATTGCTGATAATTTTTCCATAATTATCGTCATTCTTTGGGACAATACAGACTGTCGGAAAATTTTCATTAATCAGTGCCAACGGGCCATGCTTCATCTCGCCCATTTCGTAGCCTTCGGCATGGATATAAGAAATTTCCTTTAACTTTAAGGCGCCTTCTCGAGCTGTTGGGAAGTTAATGCCTCTGCCCAAGTAAAGAAAATTTGTATATCTTGCATACTTCTCAGCAATATTCTTAATCTGATCAGCATGCCCTAAAATAGTCTTTACTTTTTCCGTGATATTCTTGAGATCATCCATATATTTACTCATCCACGGTTCATTCTCTATATCCCTTATTTGCCTCAAGAAAAGACTGATTAAGTGTAATACGATAATTTGTCCAGTGAACGCCTTAGTAGAAGCTACGCCGATCTCTGGGCCTGCATGAATGTAAACGCCAGTCAGTGCATTATGCGAAATTGAACTGCCGACTACATTACAGATGGCCGAAACATCCATTCCCAATCTTTTCATGGCTTTCATGGCTTCCAATACATCAGCCGTTTCGCCAGATTGACTGATTACCCAGCCTAAAGTTTTTTCAGGTAAACATGGAAATTTTTGACTGGCTAATTCCGAAGCATTTTTTGCTTGAGCCGGTATCTTGGCTATCTCTTGAAACAATATTTCACCGACAAGGCCAGCATTTAATGATGTACCGGCTGCCACAATTAGATGATTTTTGGCATTTTGCAATGCTTCTGAATGATCCAGGAGTCCAGCTAATTTTATCTTTCCGTCTTCTTCTATTCGACCCGCTATGGCTCTGGCCAAGCTTACTGACTGTTCATAAATTTCCTTAAGCATGAAATGAGGAAACCCCTCTTTTTCTATTTGAGCTAGCTCCCATTCAATGGTTTGAATTTTAGGAGAAACAGGCACTTTATCCATGTCCATAATTTCGTAACCATCTTCCATTATCAGACCTATTTGTCCATCCTCCAAGATTATCTGTTTGTCCGTGTGTTTCCGAAAAGAGGCTGCATCTGAAGCGACAAAATATTCCTTACCCCCAAGACCAAGACAAAGAGGGCTGCCTTTCCTGGCAAAGACAATTTGGTTAGGATAATCGCTAAAAAGAACGGCTAGGCCATAGGTGCCTTTCACTTCAGTTAAGGCTGTACGAACCGCTTCCAAAGGATCACCATCTAAATACTCACCAATCAAATGAGCCAGCACCTCTGTATCAGTATCTGATCGAAATTGATGGTTGCGTTTAAGCAGCATTCCTCTCAGGTCAGAAAAATTCTCAATTATACCATTATGTACTACCGCTACATGCTTTCGACAGGATAGATGTGGATGGGCGTTCTCATCACTAGGTATTCCGTGAGTTGCCCAGCGTGTGTGAGCAATCCCTATTGTACTAGGATGAAGCTGTAGATATTCGTCTATTATAACTCTTTCTAATCCATTACATCCACCTATTTTCCCTTTTTGTTTACAAACTAATAAATGAGTTTTATCTTCTGATATTCCTGGCAATCCTGACATTCGTTCTATAATAGCAATCCCGGCTGAGTCATAGCCACGATATTCTACTCTTATTAGACCATCCAATAAAATCGGTACGGCTCTTCTTCTTCCGATATAACCAATAATTCCACACATTTTAATACCTCCATTTTATAATTTTCTTTTTTAAAAAACAATTTTGATTATTTATTTTTAAAACTAATTTAAAGTATTCCATAAAAACTCAAAAATCATTTTTTGTGTTTCAAATATATTCTTGTCTTCAATTATCACACCATGCGGTACTTTATCAAGACTTAAAGAAATTAATGCTACTTTCTTGTTATAAATAATAATATATGTGGGCGAGCCTTCTTTTTTGGAAATCCATTTGCGCTCGTCCAATCCCCAGAGCGCGCCACCTGAACCAATAGCAATCGCCTTTACTTTGATACGAAGCTCCACTCTCTTTTTGGCAAAATTAGGAAAATCCTTGTAAAGATAAGCGCGCACATCAGATGATGAATAAACATAATATTCTTTTTCTTCAGCTTCATTCATCACCTTCAACACATCCTGTAAAATAGTTTTGATAGCTCGTGTCCCCTCATAATAACGCACCACTGGCTTCTGTCCGGCTTTATTGTAAATGGATTTCATTTCCGGAATAGCACTCTCGATTTCTTGCTTGACTGCATCAAGTTCTTTTATCCTTTCACTAAGATAATCTTTCAGCTTATCTGGATCTTCAGCCAAAAAATACTGATGTTTATCCTGATGATAATAGCTAACCAGCCCCCTTTTAATCAAAGATTTTAAAATATCATAAGTTGTCCCGCGATTAATCTGGGCTTTCTGGGCAATCTGCCGGACTGGCGCTGGACCCAGGTTTAATAGGGTTAAATAGACCTGAATTTCTTTTTCGCTAAAACCTAGTTGTTTTAAAATATTAATGATAGACATATTTTAGCATAAAAACTTATCCACAGGCGTATTTTAATTGTAACTTATTTATATAACTTGTCAAATATTTTTCTACAAAATATAAAATTAAAATAAAAAATGGCTAATATTAGCCAAATAAATATAATAATATTGTCATTAATAAATCTACAAATATTTTATTTCTTCTTTTGTTTTAAATAAGCTTCTATAAATTGGTCTAGCTTTCCATCCAATACAGAATTCACATCCGATGTCTCGAATTTAGTGCGATGGTCTTTTACCATTTTATAAGGCTGTAGGACGTAGGAGCGTATTTGATTTCCCCAAGCCGCTTCCTGATACTCCCCTCTTAGCTTTCTTTTCTCTGTTTGTCTTTCCTCCTCAAACAATTTATGAAGCTTGCTCTTGAGAATTTTTAAAGCTGTCTCTTTATTTTGTTGCTGTGAACGCTCATTTTGGCAGGAAACAGTAATGCCGGTTGGTATATGGACGACTCGCACTGCCGAGTAAGTAGTCTGCACGCTTTGCCCGCCATGGCCGGAGGAAAGAAAAGTATCAATGCGTAAGTCCTTGTCATCAATTTTAATCTCCTCAATCTCCTCCAACTCCGGCAAAACTTCTACTAAAGCGAAGGAGGTGTGCCGCATTTTTTCCGCGTCAAATGGTGAGATGCGTACTAAGCGATGGACACCGGCTTCTGATTTCAGATAGCCATAAGCCCAGCGACCAAAAACCTCCATGGTCACAGACTTGATGCCCGCTTCTTGGCCAACTGACTTGTCCACTATTTTCACCAGCCAGCCTTTTCGTTCCGCAAACCGTATATACATTCTTAAAAGCATCGCCGCCCAGTCCTGCGCTTCCACTCCACCAGTGCCAGCGTGAATGGCAAGAATAACGTTTCTCTCATCATATTTTTCAGAAAACAAAATAAAAAATTCCAGCTTATCAAATTCCTTAGTTAACTTAATTAGCTTTTTATCTAAATCATTCTTAATTAAGTAATCCTTGTCCTTCTCTGCTTCTTCTGCAAAATCTAATAAATCTTGTGTTTCTTTCTTGATTTTATCCCATGTTTCTAATTCCTTTTTTAATACATCATGTTCCTCGCTGATTTTTTTGGCTTTTATATTATCTTTCCAAAAATCAGGCTCTGCCATCTGAAATTCTAAATCCTTAAGATGATTATTTTTATCATCCAATTTTAACAACTTTTGCGTCTTGGCAATATTTTTCTGCAATTCTTTTATTTTTAAAATAATTTCCTTCATAGATAGAATTATTATAGCAGAGTTTAAACTTATAATCAATGGCACACCCCCACCTATTTTTGAAATAACCCGAATAATAATTGGATATCTCCCTGTATAGCAAACTGAATTAAAATTGATGCTAAATTAAAAATAGGTGGGGGTGTGGATAAACCCCATTTGACAACCTCTACTCATGATTTACAATAAAAGCATAATAGAATAAAATAAACTAAAATTATACTATAAAAGTATAATAAAAAAAACTCTCTTTAAAAAGGGTTTTTCTGTTTTTTATGGAAGACTAGCCTATTTTAGGAGAGTTTTTACGTTTTAAACAATTTAACCAAGGAGGTAAAAAAATAAAGTAATAAGGGGCAAAATAGTTATTTAACAATAAAAACTAATTTAAGGAGGTGTTAAAAATGGAAAAGAAAGATGTCTTAGAAACGCTGAAAAAGGAAGGAATTAATTATGTTCGCCTATTCTTTCCTGATATTCTTGGAAACTTCAAAGGTATGTCTATCACTACAAGAGAAATGGAGCAGGTCTTAGAAGAAGGCCAAGGTTTTGACGGATCATCAGTGGAAGGATTTGTCAGAATTGAGGAAAGTGATTTAGTCGCCATGCCAGACCCGGCTACTTTCCGGATTCTGCCCTGGTCAGTTAATGACGAGAAAGTGGCTTTAATGATCTGCGATATTTTAAATCCAGACGGTTCCCCTTTTACTGGCGATAGTCGGTATATCCTCAAGAGGGTCTTGGAAAAAATCAAGAAAAAAGGATGGACCTTCTATTGTGGCCCTGAATTGGAATATTTTTACCTCTTATCAAAGGATAAACCGGAACCTCTTGATACTGGTGGCTACTTTGACTACAGCACAGTCAGCGCAGGAACTATTCTAAGAAAAGCTACTGCCACTGCTTTAGAGAAAATGGATATACCAGTGGAATGCACTCACCACGAAGTAGCGCCCTCTCAGCACGAAATTGACCTTGTGTACCAAAACGCTTTGACTATGGCTGACTCAGTCATGATTTATCGGCTCACTGTCAAGGAACTGGCTACTAAGGCAGGCTATCACGCTACTTTCATGCCCAAACCACTTTTTGGCGAAAATGGCTCTGGCATGCATACACACCAATCTTTATTTAAAGGAGAAAGGAATATTTTCTTTGATGAAACTGATAAAAAATATCACCTCTCACCTCTCGCCAGACATTACATGGCTGGCATTTTCCAACACATCAAGGAAATTTCTTTAGTCTTGAGTCAATGGATTAACTCCTATAAAAGATTGGTGCCTGGTTACGAAGCACCCGTTTATATCTCTTGGGGAACTAGAAATCGCTCAGCTTTAATCAGAATCCCAGAATATAAACCTGGCAAGGAAAAAGCCACTCGTCTAGAATTACGCTGCCCTGATCCGGCTTGCAATCCTTATCTTGCCTTTGCGCTTATGTTAGGCGCGGGCCTAGATGGTATAAAGAACGGCCGCTACTCCTTGCCAAAGCCAGTCGAAGTAGATGTCTATCATTTATCTGAACAGGAAAGAAATAAACTTGGCATTGACTCTTTACCCGGTTCTCTGGAGGAGGCCATTGACGAATTCAAGAAGAGTAAGTTAGCCAAAGAAATCTTAAGCAAACATATCTTTAACAGTCTCGTTGCCAACAAAAAGAAAGAGTGGGATGAATATCGCACTCATGTTAGTCAATATGAGATAGACAAATATTTATCCATTCTTTAGTTCTTTGCCTTACAAAAAAAACGACCCTGCGCTTGTCGCAGACCCCGAACTTGTTGAGGGGTCGAAGGGTCGTTTTATTTTTATGTCTAATAACTAGCCCGTATACTCAGCTAAAGTTACATTCACTGTTTTTTCTTTGCCATCATGTAATATCTTAAGAGTAACTGTATCGCCGGCGTTATACTTTTGGATTAAAGAAGCTAAACTATGATTCTCGTCAATCTTTTGTCCATTAAACTCTAAAATAATGTCATTCTCAACTATTCCTGCTTTATCAGCTGGACTACCTGGCACTACAGCTACATCAGTAGGCTGACTTCCCTTGACGATTAAAGCGCCGTAATTAACGGACAGTTTATTTTGCTGGGCGACAGTATCGTTAATCAAAGTGTAGCGAACCCCGAGATAAGGTCTAACTATCTTGCCTGATTTCTGCACACTGTCAATATCTTTTTTAGCTTGATTAATGGGTATAGCAAAACTAACCAATTGGCCTTCTTGGTTAATAGCCGTGTTAATACCAACCACTTGGCCTTCCAGATTAAGTAAAGGACCCCCTGAATTGCCAAAATTAATGGCAGCATCTGTCTGTATTATGTTTTCTAGTGTTTCGGACTGTCCTGATGAGCTGCTGCCGGCTGTGATAGTCCTGGCTAAGCCGGAAACTACACCTTTGGTCACAGTATTTTGGTATTCGCCAAGTGCATAGCCAATGGCTATCACTGTTTGACCGGCCTGTAGAGTATCTGAATCACCTAAGGTCACTGACTGCAAATTTGATGCATCAATTTTGATTAACGCTATATCATTAGTAGGATCAGTGGCGATAATTTTCGCGTCATACTGTTTATCATCAGATGTTATCACTGTATACTGTGTCCCGTCAGAGCCGGTAATTACATGCTTATTGGTTAAAATCAAGCCATCGGTGGAAATAATAAAGCCAGTGCCAGCCGAAACCTCCTGCAGACCTTGCGGTGCGGATGGCATGCCAAATAAATTAAAATAGTAAGAATTTGGCCCCGTTAAATTATAAATTTTGCTTAAATCCTGTTTACCAACAATGCTTACTACAGCCGGACTGACTTTTTTTACCACATCAATAGTGTCTGATTCCTCGACAACTTGAACATTCTTTTGTCCTGCTACAGACGAAAGACTACCTTGGACTGAAGAAACATTTTTCTGTTGAAAAATATTTTCTTTTATCCAATTAGAAAAAGAGCTTGAGGTTGATGCCCAAGAACCAAATAAAGCGCCAGAAATACCACCGATCACCAAACTCGCTATAATCACAATTAAAACAAAATTCCTTAAAACAGAATGGTTAAAATTCATAGTTGATTCTTTATTTTCGTTTTTTGTTTTCATTTTTGGTATATCAATAGGCATATTTTTTATCTCCTTACTAATCTCTAAATTATTAAAGCGATTAAAAACCCGATGTTCTTGGACTTGTCGATTGTTAAAAATTCACAGCAAATTCACAACTTTTATTATAAACCTAGCTTATCCACAGTTTTCGAATAACCTACCAAACTCTAGCCGAATAACTTTTAAGGGTTATTAATATAATTATAAATATTTTTTTATTTAATGCCCCTTTCAAAAGGCATAAATTCATTATTAGTCAGCTACCATAAATTGTCAACCCTTCGGTTTTCTCAGGCCTTCGGCCGTGAGCTCAGGCCGAACGGGTTGACACTACCTTCGGCTCTGAGGCCTGAGCCTCATCGCTCAGGCTCGAAGAGAGAGACCCCGAGTTTATCGTCCTTCAATGAACTCAGGACGACCCTGAATTTATTGAAGGGTCGAGGGGTCGCCGAAGTGTCAATGGCTTAATTATATTTTATTTATCCCGCACCTTCCCCGAATACCCCGCAACTTGCTGTAGGGATGAAGGGTATTTAGTAAATTCTTCCAGCGTGGTCTAAAACCCCGCTGGAAGGTGCGGGATTTATTAAGAAATTATTAATAAAAAAACCTCTTCCACTCATTTAAAAAAGAGGCCTTAATGAATAAAATTATTCTTGAGTTAATCCATTCCCTAATTTTAATCAGACAACAAATCAGAAAGCCCAACAAAAGCAAACCCTTTAGCTTTTAAATCTGTAATAATTGAAGGTAAAATCTCTGCCGTAGTAGAATTAGAAGCCTGCATCAAAATAATAGCACCATTACCTGCTTTGGATAACACTCTTTCTTTTGATTCGTCAGATGTTACCTCCTTTGACCAATCCATGGCGTCTACAGTCCAAGTAATTGGGCAGTAACCCTCTCCTTTAACAATTTTATAAACGTCATTGTCTATTTCTCCAAAAGGTGGTCGAAAAAACGGTTTAGTGCTCTTATTTGTTCGTTGCATAATCGCTTGCTCAGCCTTCTGCAACTGCTCTTTTATACCACTTTCTGGCATGTCATTTAAATGTGGGTAATTATAGCTCAAGTTATATATTGGAAAACCAGCCTGGTCTATTTTATTAATCAAATCGGGGTTTTGTTCGGCTACATCGCCCCTGGCAAAAAATGAAGCTGTAGCACTCTGATTTTTCAGGGCATCCAGCACTTTCTGAATATCGCCTTCCTTAACTGTACCAACATTAAAAGTCAGAGAAATTTGTTTTTTATCAACCCCACGTGAATATGTCTTTGAACAAGATTCTATGCTAAAAGGTCCCGATAAAACTTTATTAGTATTTGCATTAGCATTTACGTTAACACCGACGTTTGCATTTTCATTTATCTGTGCGATTATATTCGCCACGCTAATATTTTCAGTGTTAGTATTATTTGTATTTTCGCTCGACTTTTTACCACCAAAAAGACCTTTACCAATGAAAAATAAGGCAAAAATAATGACTATAATAACGAGTATTTTGCCCAATCTAGAACCCTTTTGTTCTTTGTTATAACGAAATTGCTGACGTGGTTGATAAACTGGCATGTTTAAAAACTTAAGTAATAATAAAAGTTTATTAAGGTGTTAACGTCACCTCGGGACAAACCTCGCCTTTAGGAGTTTTTTTACAAAGATTAAAGCAGGTTCCATCGGGCTGACATTGATGATAGACAGGGCATTTATAGTTACAGTATCGACAATCCAATTTAAGAATGCCATTATCGCAATATTTACCACCAGTATTACATTCACCAAAAAGTGTACCATCCTCTATGCATTTACCATAAACGCCCGTTCTTTTATTATCATGCTGAAAAGTCGGCCATTCATTAAATTGTTTATTATAAGTACTTTTGACAGCCTCCCAAACATATACTTTGTCTTTGCCTAAAGCAATTTTATTACTAGCGATAATTTCTGCATCGCCATCTTGATCTAAATCACCGATTTCTAAATTACTGTTGATGACACCTTCAGATACTCTCGCTGGCCATGGGTCAACTAATTTACCGTCTGATTTGAAGGCATAAATTTTATCTTCCATCGGTACCAATATCTCACTATTCTCGTCGCTATCAATATCAACCAGAATTGGTGAAAAAGCAATGTTCAGTATGTGATTAAAATCTTCAGGCCAATTCTTGAGATTCGTACCATCACGATTAAAAACATAAATATTACTACTGGCACAGGAATAACTACCTGCCAAATTATATCCAGAAGCAACGACAATTTCGAGGTTTGTATCTTTATTTAAATCACCTACTGCTGGTGAAGCTCTCACTATTTCACAAGCTGTTTTTTTAGGCCAGCCTTTAAAAAGGCTACCATCATGATTGAAGACATAAACATTATTTGCTGTTGGTTCATTCAGAGTGGCAGTAACAATAATTTCCAAATCGCCGTTTAAATCCAGATCAGCCAAAACGGGCGAGGATTTAAATTCATTATACCCAATATCCTGTGGCCAGCCTTTCATTCGACTACCATCATGATGCCAAACATATATTTTATTTTCGGAGCCAGCCGCCACAATTTCCAAATCACCATCATGATCAATATCGCTAACAGCTGGCGAATTTCTGACGCCGAAATTATTATCAACCTCCTGAGGCCATCCGTGCATCAAGGTACCATTAGCGTGTAAAACAGTCACTCCACCTTTTTCACCAATCGGACTGCCAAATCCACTGGCTACTACTATCTCTAAACCAGTGTAACCGGGATCAACATCGGCTAAAACGGCAGGGCCAGCTAGACCTTTGCCCGCAAAATAACGGGCTCCCGCCTCTATCTTCCAAATTACTTTTCCCGTACTAATATTCCAGACAGAAACGCCGTAATCACTCCAGCCAATTGTTGGTCTCAAATAACCGAAATGGATTTTAACAAGCTCTAACTCATGATCACCATTTATATCTTCAATGGTATAACTCCCATCAGCAGAAAGATTGTCGAGACTAATATTTAACCCTTTTTTAAATTGGCCATCGGGAAAATAAGCATTAAGATGTGAAGTTGTTCCAGACAGTTCGTTTTCCATTACAACTAATTCGTTACGATCATCTTTATCTATGTCAATAATTTGTGGTTCGGTAGCACCATTAATCTCCTTAGGCCAGCCTTTTAATATATCAGGTTGAACATTATCTACTTCTACTAATACTCTTTTTTCATTTGTTTCGCCATTAGTTTTGACAGTCAATTTTAGCGTATATTGACCATCCTCGACAAGATCTGTATTCCATTCGGCTAATTTATCATTTATCACCTTCTGTTGACCGTCATTTACTAATGAAATCTCATCCTTTGACCAAGTCTCGGGATTAGTACCACTCCCATACTCAATTGAAAAATTTTGAAAGGTGGAATCAACTGAACCAGTCACTGTACCTTTTACTGCAATTTTATTTTTAATGACATCACCTGATTGTATTGAGCTAATATCAGCGATGGCTGCAGATGTATAACCAGCGCAAAAATCTGAGTATATTCCATGATTTAAATAAAATGAATCACAGATTGTTGTAATATGAGGGGTACCATCCCGCAAATTACCGTTATTGTCATCTACTAATAGCAGGATCTCTAAAAAATCCTGGAAATTTAAAGGGGTTAATTTGATAGTTTTCATAACCAATCCATCAATTTCTGACTTACCCAAAGAAGCTCTGATATCCCATAAGGCGCCGCTTAGAATCAGGGAGTCGTGATGAACTTCATTAATAAAATCATCGGGGTACTTCAATTTATTACTTAAGTTCCTAACTGCTTGTGAAAAGATGTTGTCGCCAATTGTTGATTTATTCAAAATAGTAGCAGCTATATAATCTGAAAACGCTTCGTGCAGAGCCCCTCCTTCACCGACATATTCCAGCAAACCAGGACCGTAGATATGTTCTGTCACTAAATGAGTATATTCATGATAAATAATGTCAGTACCTAAAGATGTTGCTTCGATATCATTGCCACCACCTGTAAAATAAATATTGGTGCCATCGGAAAAAGCATCACCACTATCTTTTTCGCCTACTTCTGCCTTGACAGGATAATCCATTTCATTCACATCGAATGGATCACCCGATGTAAAGAAATCATGAATAAGGTTAGTATGATAAAAAATGTTTGACTCTTCTTTTTGATAAGATTGATCTTCTGTCTCCCAGCTCCAGCTATGTTTATCAGGCGCCGTCAAAACAGCCGAGTGATAGGCATCATACTGGCTGTTGTTATCAACGTCAATATACGGACCCTTCAATTTTGAAGTTAATTCAACGCTACCTAATAAATTGGAGATCAGGTAATATCCGGATTGATCAGTAGTTGTTAAATAAGATTCAACAGCGATGTCTTCTTTACCAAATGGAACTGTTTTGCTACCGCTTGCAGGATTTTCAGGATAAATTAAACCAGTGACAAAACCATCAATATTATCATGGAAAATATTATCAATTCTTTTCAAGATTTGACCAGCTTGAGCATCAAGATAAAAAATTGGTTTAGTCAGAGGCTCTTTAATTAATGAATATTCTATTCTCCAAGCTAAGTGATAATCAATTTTTGATTCGCTTATAACGGGGTAAACCACTAAGGAAGACTTATTAAATTTTAAATCATCTATATTGATTTTTTTAGTAATTTGCTGAATAGAAACTGCCGGAATTGGTTGCGGGTTGAAAGATTTAGTATAAATTTGGTCTTTAGCTATAGTGGCGATTGACTGATTAAGGTTTTCTTCTTGCTCGACCATACCTAAAGCTTCTTCAATTGTCACTTTCGGTATAATCGAAAGCTCTATCTGGGAATAATAATTTGATTGAAAAAGTACCAGCTTATTATTATGAAAAACTAAATTTGTATAACTATTGTAAATAGGGACGTCCTTATAATATTGCTGAAAGTGTACTGATACTAATTTTTGCTTGACACCTCTCGTCGAGTCATCTTCGTATATTTTAAAAACTTTTAGATCTTTGTCATTTATCTTGAATAAATAAAAATTATCTTTAATAAAACCTCGAGATATTTGCTCGACATTTTCCTTATTAACAACTGACTCGCCATTAATTTCTAAGGAATCGACATAATAGCCAATGATTTTACTTGGCACCTCTGTTATTGGATTTAGTTCTATCTGCCAATCTTGGCCGTACCTAGCTTTAAACTTATCTACAACTGTTAAATTTGGTGGGCTGGTAGTCTCCTTTTGGTCGCTAGTGGATGGCCTTTGGGGTATA
>Ga0315289_10005702_pt1 | contig 18352 bp, 15 predicted proteins | sample YL17G11_40_MG_FD_203452 | JGI IMG/M metagenome (GOLD analysis project Ga0315289, IMG submission 203452) | Sediment microbial communities from Yellowstone Lake, YNP, Wyoming, USA - YL17G11_40 | ecosystem: Environmental > Aquatic > Freshwater > Lake > Sediment | place: USA: Wyoming | collected... | reverse complement strand
GAAGAGACTGAGGAGGTGATAAGCTGGTTTATGCTGGAGACGATCTCTGAGGGCTCTAATCTATCTTTTATCACTGCCCTCAGGGATGCATGTAAAAGAGAGACCATCAATGCGGCTGGAACACCTTTGCCTGAGGCATCCGCTATGGCAATCCCCAGGGAGCCATCCGCTCTTTCTAAGAAATCGTAATAATCACCCCCAACCTGATGGGCTGGCTGGGTATAAGCTGAAAGCTCAAATGCCTTTCCTTTTGGAAAAGACTTGGGCAAAAGCCCTATCTGGATCTGTCTGGCAACTAAAAGCTCCTCCTCTATTTTCTGTTTTTCCAGAGACTCCTGATAGAGCCGGGCATTTTTATAGGCGATAACGAACTGATTGGCTAAAGTTCTTAAAAGGGTCAAATCCTCATAGCTGAATTTGAAACCGGTTATCTTTTTAGTCAGTCCGAAAAATCCGATGAACTCCTCCGGGCTGAAAAGGGGGACGATCAGGAACACATCTGATTCAGCTAAAGTCTTGAAAAGAGGACTTTCTTTTCCAGGCTCCAGCTCATCCAGGAAAAAGGGCCTGTCCTTATTTCTTAGGTTTTCGACCAGCGGGTCATCTCCGGTGAAGGAAATGTTCTTTCCCTCTGAAGACAGGGAAAATCTCTCATTTTTTGAATCGCATAAACAAAGGTAAACTTCCTCCACTAACATCTCCTTTTTTAAGGTATCGAAGATGGTCTGTTTAAGCTCATCCAGGTCCAGAATGGAGATAATCTTCCGGCTGAAGGTTTCCATCATAATGCGGTAATCAGCCTTATCCTTCAAAAATAATTTTTTCACCAGCTCATCCATCCACCTCATAATCGGCTGGAACAGAAGAATGGCTAAGATCAGATAACTTATCTCTAAGATTGGAACTTTACGTCCGATTAAACTCTGCATGAAATTACTCAGTTGATTTATAAGGAGAAAATAGACCCCCAGAAGAAGGGCAGAGGTCAAGGAATAGACCAGGCTCTGCCTTACTAAAGTCCGGATATCCAAAAAGCGATACCGGATTATAGCCCAGGCAATAGAACCTCCACCCACTAACAGGGCGGTAATAGTCAGGGCATACCTCAGGCTGTCTGGGATTCTGAAGTTTAACAGGGCAGGTAAAATAAAAGCAAAAGCATAAAGGCCGGTAGAGGATCTGATCCCCCAGGTAACCAATTTAGCCTGATTCTTTAATCTGCTTTGGGCTAATTTCTTCGTTCCCTGATAAAGGAAAAAAACCGCTAAGAAAAGATAGGTTAAATTTACAATCGAAAAAAACTGCAGATGAAACCGGTAGAGTACCTCAATGGATAGAGATAAGAATTTGAGAAGATAGGTTAAAGGTTGCAAAAGGAAACTTCCCAATCCGGACCTGTTTTCCAGGGAGGATAGGTCGATGATCTTTTTCGGCTCGTATAAAAACAAGACCAGCAGGATATGAAAAATATGGGGGATGAAAATCAAGATCTTCATCCGGGGATGTCTTTTAATAAAAGGATTTTCTATCGGAAATACTAAAGAGAAAAGTAAGAGCTGGGGAAAGAAAAGCTCCCATAAATAAAAAATATTGGAGTATAAAAGGGAACTGGCAGGTTTAACTCCGGTTGATCTAAGGATAGTTCCAAACGCAGCAAAGAGCGGACCTAAGCCGGCGAATAAAAGCATTAAGCTGGTTATCCGGTTCAACCTGACACGATAGTCCTCAGAAAGGATAGTAGCTCCTAAGAAGAAAAGAACTATCCCGCAGACAAGATATACCCCGGCAACTAAATTCAAAAGGCTCATTTTCAGGTCTTTTTATCTTTTTTCAGATACTTGACAAGGCGAACAACTGTTCCCCCCTCTTTTTTGAAGACGAAATCTACTTTATCCATAAGAGACCTCAATATAAATATCCCTCGGCCTACTTCTTTAAGAAGATTCTCCTCGGTTATGGGACAGGGCAAAGCATCAAGATCGAATCCTTTCCCTTCATCTTCTACCTCGATCTTTATTGAGGATTCATCAGTTATAAGCCGGAGGGTAACTTTTTTCTGAGGATTATTCTTATTTCCGTGTACAATCGCATTGTTAACCACCTCAGTAACCGAGATGGCAATATCGGCTAACTGGTCTTTATTCAGACCTAATTTTTTTAATCCTTTCTCCACGAAATCGTCTACCTTCGCCAGATAAATCAGTGAGCTGGGGATTATTATCAAATTATCTTTGCGGATTATCTTTTGCATATTTTAAATTAAAAAAGGTAGGCTTATCGACCTACCTTTAGATCTTTTCAGGGAATTATCAGAATAAAAAAGCCTTTATTTAAAGCTTTGAACTGCCTGCTCAACAGTATCAAAGGTCTCAAAGACAGTTATGAGTTTGGTTATGGTCAAAAGGCTCTGAATCTTTTCCGTTACATTTGCCAGTTTGAGCTCTCCACCATTGTTACGCATAGTGGTCAGCCCGGAGATCAAAATACCCAAGCCGGTGCTGTTCATCCAGTCAACTTTAGCCAGGTCGATTACAACCTTTTTCTTTCCCTGATTTATTAGCTCATGCAATGAATCGTGTAAAATCGTCGCATCCGGACCTCCCATAATCTTTCCCTTAGGTTCCAGGATCATTATCCCTTTATTCTCGCTGGAAGTCAATTTCATCTTCTCCTCCTAATTTAACTTTTACGCAGTACGAGAGATTAAGTTTCAAATTGTCCAGAATGGACTCATTCACAAATCTATTTAAAGAGTGCCTTAATCTTTCCCCAGGTGGTGGTAGGATTAAGCACTCCCATAGTATTTAAGTTTATATCTATTCTTGGGTTATCAGGTGGAGCTTTGAAAAGGGTGGCACCTGAATAGTCTATAACTTGTAAGGTTATATATTCATCCTTTTCCCATCCATCTTTTTCTGGAGTGGAGGGGTTATCAGCCGGGATGGAGAGAGAATATTTTCCCTCTTTAACTTTTGTGCTGGCATACTCATAACCTCGGATGGAAGCCTTCACCACACAACCGTCTGGCACCGGGTGCCCCTTGTAGTTAACTATACCATAAACCTGACAAGGGGAATTCACCGATTGCCCGAAAGCATCTATGCTTAAAATCAAGCAGAAAAGTATTATATAACCTATCCCGCTTAATCTAAAAATCCTCATTACCCCTCTCATAAAGTTCTTCAATCCCTGCTATTATAAAAATATTATACGATTTGTCAAGGAAAATAAATCACTTTTTTTAAAAAAATTCTGATAAACCTTCCAGAGTTTGAAATAATTATTTGCTCCTAAGATGGCTTTAAGCATACCCAGTAGCTCTCCCTTAAGCTTAATTTTAAGAAAAAGCTTTTTATCCTGATTTATTAAAGAGACAAAATCGGAAAGTGAGTCGCCAGATCTTAATGAGACTCTCTTTAGCTCAAAAGGGTCTGTCTTATTTTCATTCCAGCCGAATTTAGAAGTGCAAATTCCTTTAAAACCGAGCTCCTGTGCAATTCTTTTAACTGTAGTACTATGGTAACCACCGGGTAAACTCAAAAGATTAATCTCTTTTCCGATTATTTCTTCCAATAATTTTTTTGAATCCAAAAGCTCTGATTTCAGCTCATTCTCTTTAAGAGTAGATAAAAATTTATGAGTCTTACCGTGAGAGCCAAACTCCATCCCTTCCTGGCTCATCTTTAAAATTTGGGATTTTTGCAGATGACTGGATTTGTCGATAAAATCAGTGGTCAGAAAGAAAGTGGCTTTGAAACCAAATTTTTCAAGCAGAGGAAAAGCTACAGTATAATCGGTCTGGTTTCCATCATCAAAAGTGATTATTAATGTTTTATCCGGAAAAGAGGTTTTTCCCTGCAGATACTCCAATAGCTGGTTTAAATTAAGAGTTTTCCACCCGTTTGAATTTAGATACTCCAACTGTTTTGAAAACTCCTTTTCTTTTACTGAGAAAACTTTCTCTTCAGGGCTAATCTTTGATAGATTATCCTCTTTGGGTAAGACCCTATGATAAAGCAGGATTAAGATTTTGTCCAAATAAGCACCTTTGTAAAAATTATTCTTGCTCTCTAAAAGACTCAGATTCGCAGGATTTATAATGTTCCCTCTCCCCCTGTGGGAGAGGGTTAGGGAGAGGGGTCACCCTCCCCTTACCCCTCCCATCAAGGGAGGGGAATTTTAAAAACCCATATTTCATCTCTTAGACGGCTCCCAGATTATCTCCTTTTTGCCCAGTATAAATTTTGTCCAGGCCAAAAGTAAGGCGAGATTCACCACATAAAAATAAAAAACAGATTCCATCAGAGATAAAAGTCCTGTAAGTTTTTTGTTCACCAGAAAGAGCAAATATAAAAGAGCGATAAAGATTGAGAAAAGCTCAATTAGAAAAGTAAGTTTAAAAATAAAATGCTGTAGTAAAAAAAGATTGCAAAAGAATAAAAGTAAAAGTAAGAAAGGGGTAAGCCATCTTAAGAGTTTATGGCTCAAAAGCTCTAAGCTGAAGAAACCATATTTAAAAAGATTTAATAAAGATAGCTCAGAGAAGAAAACCTCCAGCCCACCTAAGGCAGTTCTTCTCCTTCTTTTGAACTCCTCCTTGAAATCTGCAACTCTGGTTACATAAGCGATACCTTCTGGCTCAGATATTACCCTTTTCCCTTGCTTTACGACCTGAAGCGGGAGATAAAAGTCATCAATTAAATCATGGGGAATCTGGTTCACAAGCTCCCTTCTTATGGCATAGAGACATCCACTCACTCCAGTTAAATTACAAATTATACTTTCCAGCCTTCTCAACTTCATCTCCATCCCTACATAGACCCCTTCTCCAGATTCACCCTTTTCTTGAAGCGTGGAAATACTCCGGTCCTCTCCACTCACACATCCCACTTCGGTATCTGCAAAATTCTTAGCTATCTTCATTAGAGAATCTTTATTTAAAAGGGTGGAGGTATCCGTAAAGAAGACAAGTTCACTTTGCACTTCTTTTAAAGCTGAATTCAAAGCTTTTGTCTTTCCACTTCTTTTTTCAAGACGAAGAAGTTTTACTCCTTTATCTTCATAGGAAGAGACTATCTCCTCTGTTTTATCAGTGGAGCAGTCAGATATGACCATAATCTTGAGTTTATCCTGAGGATAAGAAAGGCTCAGGCAATTCTCCAATTTATCTTTGATCACTTTCTCCCCATTATAGACTGGGATAAGAAGGGTGGCAGTAGGAATATATTCCCCTTTTGCAACTGGATTAGATTTATTAAAAGATACAGCTTTCAAAAGCAGAAAATATCCTAAAATGGTGTAAATTAATAAAAACGCCAGGATTATGAACAAAGTAATCATCTCAGGACCTTAGAATAAAGCTCTTCATAATTTTTTACCATAGTTTCTAAGGAAAATTTCACTTTTACCCTTCTCCTGCCTTCATCACCCATCTTTACTCTTAAATCTTCATTTTTTAAAAGAAAGATTGTTTTCTCAGCTAATTTCTCTGGCTCAGCCGGAGGAACCAGAAATCCGGTTTTTCCATCAAGGATCAGTTCCGGATTTCCACCTACTCTGGTAGCAATAACCGGCTTTCCTGAAGCCATAGCTTCTAAGAGGGAGATAGAACAACCTTCAGAATGAGAGGATAAGATGAAAAGATCCATAAGACCTAAAAGCAAGTTCACATCTTCTCTGTGACCTAAGAATAAGACTCTGTTTTCGAGACCCAGTTCTGCACAAAGTTTAACCAGGCTGGATTTCAACTCCCCTTCTCCTACTATCAATAGTTTAGCCTGAGGGAAAAGAGTTATAACTTTATGAAATGACAAAATTAAAGTATGATGGTCTTTAACTTCTCTCAAATTCCCCACATTCCCCAGGATAAGCTCTTCTTCTGAAAGATTTAACTCCTTCCTCAAGGATTTCAAATCCTTTTTATTTTCAAATTTGTGAGTATCAATCCCGTTATAGATCAATTTAACTTTTTGAGGGGGAATTTTAAGTTCTTCTCTTAGCAGGTTCTGAATATCTTTTGAAACTGCCACGATTTTTTTAATCTGGCTGATGAAAACCTTATAGGAAAACCTCCTGGACCACTTCTCAAAAATATAATAGCGATTGTGGATTGTGGAAATCATTGGAATACCCAGAATCTTGGAAGCCCAGTATCCATAGAAATCTGTTCCCCAGGTATGAGAGTGAATTAAATCGATCCGGTTCTGTTTTATAAGCTGAATAATATTTTTCAAAAACTTATAATCATAAGTCTGAGTGCTTTCTTTAAGCCAGAGGAATTTGATACCCCTTTTTCTTAATTCCGAGGTAAGTTCACCTTCTCTGAACACACCTACATAGGACTTGAATTTGTCCGGGTTGATAAAATCTGCCAGATTTATAAACATCTGTTCAGCTCCACCTATGGAGCTGGTGTTGTGCAGATGAAGGATTTTTCTAACCTTGCTCATTCTCAATCTAAAATTTCTCTATAAAGTTCAACTATACTTTTTACCCTCTGCTCCAAGGAGAAATTCTCCAGAACAAATTTTCGGGCATTCTCTGTTAAAGTAATCCCTTTACTTTCATCAGTTAAAAGTTCCAGGATTGCCCGGGCTAAGGAGGCTGGATCTTCAGGCGGGACTAATATCCCTGTCTTTCTGTCCATTATAACCTCAGGCATTCCACCCACCTTTGTCCCTATGACCAGCTTTTCAAAAAGCATCCCTTCTAAAGCTACAATTGGCATACCCTCTGAAAGAGAAGGAAGAACAACTAAGTCCAAGGATTTATAAATCGAGGTTATATCCTTCTGGTAACCGGTGAAGATGACTCTGGAAGTTAGTTTTTTCAAAGCACAATATTCCTTTAATTTCTTCTCATCCGGTCCCTCTCCAACGATCAAAGCAGTAACCTGTGGAAAAATTTCAATAACTTTGGAGAACGCCTGTAGAAAATAGATCTGCCCTTTTTCCGGGCTTAACCTTCCGATGACTCCTAAGAGCTTATCTCCCTCAGGAACATTGAATTCCTTTCTAACCTCTAAAGGAGGGCTTCCTTCAGGCATACCCTTTTCATAAACCGCATTGTAGATAATTTTAATTTTTCTCTCTTGAATCTCCAAAGGATAAAGCTTAGAGGCTAACTCTTTTGAGACCGCCACTACTCTATCTGGAAACTTAAGCAAGAATTTATCCAGCCGATTATAAACCCTGATCTTCCAGTCCTCATCCGTCCAGCCATGGACATATGCAATCCAGGGTTTATCTACAAACTTTCTCAAAATAAAGACGATGAAATTAGCTTTATGTCCGTGAGTCTCAATTATATCTGGTTTATGTTCTCTCAAAAGCGATGAGAATTGAACAATTGGTGCTGGATCATATCTGAAACGATGTCTGACACTCAAGACTTTTATCTTCCTTTTCCTGGCTTCTTCTATGAATGGGGTAGTCTCTTTTTCACCTACGGTAAATCCTACTAAAATCGGATCACATCCATACTCCGGGGCGATCTCACAGAAATCAAAGAGCAATTTCCCTGGTCCGCCGACTCGATAGGTGGCAATTAAAATTATGACCTTTATCCTTTTCATATTAAAATTTCGAACATTATTAAAAGTATTCTTTTATTGGTTGATTGTTCTCAGGTATATTCCCTCTAATTTCTGGGTTATCTTCTCCCAGTCATATTTTTCCTGAACTAATTTTCTTCCTATACTGCCCAATTTCTTACTTACATCAGAACTTGTTAGAACCTCCAGCACTGAGTCAGCAAAAGACTCTGGAGTATCAGCAATTAATATTTCTTCTCCAGAATGAACCTCTATTCCCTCACATCCCAAAGTTGTCGAAACAACTGGTTTCCCCATAGCAAAAGCTTCCAGAATCTTGATCCTGGTTCCACCTCCGTAGCGAAGTGGAACTACCATTACAGAACAACTCGATAACACCTCTCTGATATCCTCTACATACCCTTTGAGAATCACATTCTTTGATTTTAAGGAACTCTTTAAGTTTTCAGGCATGTCTTTTCCCACAACTAAGAATTTTGCGTCAGGTATTCTTTTGATGATCAGGGGCCAAATCTTCTCCATAAAATAAAACATCGCATCAATATTTGGCCTGTAGTCCAATTTCCCTAAAAATAAAAGGGTCAAAGGGTCTGTCTTAACTCCTTTGGTTGAAAAATAATTCAAATCTACACCATTCGGAATTACCTCCAGAGATTTGGGTTGGGCAAAAAGCTGGAAGGTTTTCAAATCTTTTTCTGAGACGGCTAGACAGAGATCAAATTTTTTAGAATTTGAGATCTCATACTTTTTGAGTTTCCCAGCAGTTAAAGAGGCGTAGTATTTTTTAAAGACATTCTTTTCTATTTCTGAAAACCTTTCAAGATACTCTGATTCCACATTATGCATATCCAGTATCTTCAGACCTGAGCAATCCCAAGGTAGATACTGAGACATATGAATATCTTCTACCTGAATCACATCAAACTCTTTTGAACTAAAAAGCCCCTTTGCTTTCTTCTCCATCTTTCTGGACTCAAAATTCCAGACGCTAAAAGGGATGCTGGTCAATAATCCCTTTGCCAGGTCTAAAGGATTATAAGAAGAAGACCTTCTTATTGTAAAAATTTCAGAGCAATATCCTGAAAGTTCAGAAAATTTTGACGGATCATCCTTTTCAGTGTAAAAGGAGAGCAAGGTAATCTTATGTTTGGCTGAAAGAAACCGGATGAAATTAAAGACCCTGATATTCCAGCCAGAGTCAGGGGGAAAGGGGAATTGGCTGGTGATGAAAAGGATTCTCATAAAAACCTTTAACCAAGTTTATCTTTATCCTTAATTTTGACTGCCGGAACACCACCCACTACCGTATAAGGTTCAACATCTTTGGTTACTACAGACCCAGCCGCCACCACTGCTTCCTCTCCAATCACCACACCTGGTAGAATCAAAGAGCAAGCACCTAAGAAAGCCTTCCTTTTTATATGAACCGGCGCAACGATTCCCCTTATAGCGTCATGGGCTACGATAGTTACTCTAAAAGATATGCAAGCTCCATCCTCTATAGTAATCAATTCAGGGTATTCGTCATCCAATAGACAATCCCTTCCTATATAAATCTCAGACCGACCTAAATTAACCCCCATTAATCTGTAGAGGATATTCCTTAGCTGGTAGCTTAAAATATGAGGGGTGATCAAAGAAAGAAACTTACCGAAGAGACGAGAGAAAAAGCCTAATTTCCTTTTACTCTTGTATTTCTTCATATCTATAGGTTTCAACATAAGCTTATTTTCCTTCCTCTCCTATAACTTTTATTATCTCATTTAAGTCATTTTTTGAAAGAAATTGGTGAGTGGGTAAAGTTAATAGGGTCTTCTCCAACAAATCACTGTTCAAAAAGTCTGAAGAGTCAGGCACAAGATAACTCTCTATTCCCGATATTTTTTCCAGAGAAGTTGGATACATTTTAGAGGCTCCCAAATTTTTTCTTTTTAGAAGCTGAAAGGCTTTTTCTCTTTCAGTGCTATCTTTAAATAATATCGGCAGACGTAGGTAGATTGAATAAGCATCTTTAGAAGATGGTAGAATTGAAATCTTATTTGAATCTTTCAAAGCTGAGATTAGATCAAGAGCATTTTTTATCCTGACCTGGTTAATCTCATCTAATCTCTGTAAAAGATAAGAGCCGAGCCCTGCCTGATATTCAGAAAGAGAAAAAAGATCAAACTCCAGGGAAAATTTTGACTCACCTAATTCTAAAGCCGGGATCTTCTCCGGAATCCAGAAAAGACGAGGGTTAAGGAAGATTTTATAGAAAAGCGTTTTCAAGAAAAATTCTATGCTGTTTTCTTTTTTAAGATTTATGATTTCATCTTTGAGTAAAAAAGAAATCTCCTCATTCTGGCTCAAGATAACCCCTCCTTCAATCGTGGTGATATTCTTCCCTCGACCCAGGCTAAAAAAACTTAGATCACCAGAAGTGCCTAAATATTTATTCCCGAATCTGGCTCCCATCCCCTGAGCTACATCCTCTATCACAAAAACAGACTTTCCCCTGCAAAGCTTGATTATCTCAGAAATATCGTGAGCTAATCCGAAATGATAAACCGGTAAAACTGCCAGGGTATTTTTATTAATAAGCTTTGAAAGTTTCTGCACATCAAGGTCAAATGTCTCCAGGGAGATGTCACATAGACAAATCTTTAATCCAGCTTTAGCTATGGCTGATGGCACAGAGAAACAGGTATAAGCCGGGATTATCACCTCATCTTTAGCCCTCATTTTTTTCAGGACTTTTAAAATTAAAGTTAAAGCTGCCCTTCCAGAAGAAATCAGGAAACAATCTTTCACCTTGAAATAGTTACAAAGCTCCTGTTTGAATCTTTCATCAGCTCGATCCTCAGAGAAAAGGCTGGAGAAGATCTCCTTGAATTTGATCTTTGTGCCTGCAGGTGGAATCAATTTGAACATAGGCTCTCAGGGTAGGTTTCTGACGATTCTGGGTCCTAAAAAGTTGGCCCAGGCTAAAGGTAGCTTTTTCCAGAGCTTTATCCCCAGGCTAAACTTGGGACTTTCTGGATTAAGTTCGGGCAGCTCTTTTACATTATTCAAATAATATTGCCAGAAAAGCTGGGTAGGCTCCTTGATCCACTGTTTTTTAAAGTTAAAAGTTCCTGAATTCCAGCTCGATCTTCCAAAATTGAATTTTTTGAACCCTTTTAAACAACCTCGTTTGATTATTTCCCAGTAAAGAATATTATTCGGGCAATAGCTTAAAAATGATACTAAAGAAGAAGCAGAAGGAACGGTCAGCATATCTTTGAAATATAAAATTAATGCGCCTCCAATTACTTTATTCTCCAATTTCACCAGGGCTATCTCACTTCTATCCGGGAAAAAGTAAAGGATATTTTTAAAAAGCTCTCTGGCCCAGACCGGGGTTCCCAGATCCCGCATATTTAAAGAGAAGACGGAGTAAAATTGATCCAGGTTTTCTTCTCTGCCAAAAGTAACCTCTAAGTTTGATTTATGAGCTTTTCTAATCTGATTCCGTGCCTTTGAATCTATTTTTTTCCATACTTTCTCCGGATCAGGTTCAAGCTCTAATATAAAAGTAACCTTTGAGGTTTTGGTAATTAATCTTTTATCCTCAAAATTCACACTTCTGAGCTCTAAGAACTTACACTTTTTTTGTTGAGTTATTTCAATAGCCTTGTTGATGAGTTCCGCCTGGATTTCGACTGAATCAGCATAGACTCCTCCATAATCCAGCCAGGGCAAGGAGATTAAAAATTTCCCAAATAGAAGGCTGGAATAATAAAATAAAGGCAAAATACCCACTATCTGGTCTTTATCTATAGCCATAAGATAAAAAGGCTTTTGCTTAAAGCTTTCCTCCAGGATGGTTTTCCATTCGAGCTGATGAGCAAAAGAAACAGAGTTGTTTCTCACTAGATAGTTTTTCCACTGGCTTTCAAATTTTTCAGTGTATTCTATAATCTCCATAACCTTTGGCTCCCCTTTTTTCTTCTTATAGAGCTAAGTAACTTCTGCTTCTTTTAAAATCTTAACTAATATTGCGATCCCTAAGAGAAGATAGAGATGGGGATAATATCCCACTGAGAGAAAGAAACTTCCTACTGCATAAGCTAAAAGAGCACCTTTTAAACCAAAAGAAATGGATTTTAAATAACTTCCTTCTCTGGTGTTTTTTATTAAAAGGGTTGACTGTTTATAAATATAGAATATCAAGCCTAAATAAAATAATATTCCAAAAATCCCGGTCTCTGCAGATATCTGAATATAGGTGTTATGGGGTGCAAACCAGGGTCCGCTTTTTCCTCCATATTTCACGCCATAAGCCACTTCATAAGCTCCTACTCCCACACCAGACAGGGGCCGGTCAGCAAACATTTTAGCTCCGGCTTCCCAGGCATGGATTCTACCCATGGCTGATTCATCCTGCTGATAGGAGGTGATGGTCATCTGCCTTTCCCAGTATTCCCGAGGAGCGAAGAAAAAGATTGAGATGAGAATAAGAACGATTGAGAAAATACCAACTAACTTCTTTTTGCTTTTGAGGATTAAATAGAAAAAGACAATAAATAAAGTTATGAACCCTCCCCGGGAGGCAGTGGAGATGATCCCCAAGGTGAAAAGGATTAAGAAAAGAAGGAAAATAAATTTTAAAACCTTCTTTTTCTCTGATAGAAATAGATAGGAAGTGAAGGGGAGCGCAACATTCAAAGCTAAGGCGAAATCATTTGCATCTCCCAGGAACCCTTCACCTCCACCTCCTATTCGGGTTGATACCGCGGTTGGTCCCAGGAGTATGAAATCCTTAATGGCATTGAAGGCTAAAAATCCATTTACAATTAAGAAAACCCAGATAAAGCTCTTCAATTTTTTTTGTGAGTCAAGGAGATGTATAAAAATAATGGTGAATACCAAAATCTTCAGCATATCCACAAAGGTGTTAAAAGACTTTGTAGGCCAGAAGCTAAAAGGAATGGAAAAAGCCAGCATCAGAAAGAATAGATATAAGAGTATAAGACCTTTTTCTTGCAGATAAAGTTTAGATTTAGTACTTGCTGCCCGGATAGCCCAGACCACAATCAGGGCGATAGCTAAAAGCCTGGTTAAATGCAGATTCCCTAAGGCAGGGACAGTCTCCTCAAAACGTAAATAGCTCAAGATCATATAGACCAAGACCCCTAAATAAGGGAAGAACAAAAAGGTCAGACCTATTATCACCACTATAGCTAAGGCTGGCACAATCTCCGGTCTGGGGGAGGTCAGAAGAAAATAGCCAGCGATAATAGATATAAGGATAAGCAGAAAATACCAGAGCTTCTCAGAGGTGACAATCCAGGAAAGCGTATCACCTCTTTTAGAAAGTGCTCTACCTTTAGACTGTTCCATGTCTACTAAGATAGTGATTTTTTAATTAGAAAAAAGAATTTTTTACTAATTACAACTAATCGATCTCCAGCCTTTCCTACGGATCCGAATTCGGAGAGGGCAAGGCGGGGTTACCGATTGAGGAGATAAATGGGTGGAGACCAACTCCACCCCTACGCGAATATCCTAAGGGCTATCCTTAAAGTCTATTTCTCACAGAATTTTTATTTGATTATAGCTAATTTTCCAGAAGTGCTTCCGGAAGGGAAATCGACCCGGTAATAGTAAGCCCCAGAAGCTAAAGACCTTCCCTGCTGATTTTTAACATCCCAGACCACATCCGTAGAGGTGTTGCCAGAAAGCTCCCGCACTAACTCACCTGATAGAGTAGTAATAATTATTTTCGAATTTAAAGGGATATTTCGGAAAGTTATAAAACTATCCCCTTGAGAGGGTTTAAAAGGGTTTGGAAAAACATGAATTGAGCCGGTGAAAAAGGAGCCTGGATCGCTTATTGCAACTAATAAGTCTAAATAGTATACATTGACTCTCCAAAAATATCTCTTCCCCTCTTTTAAATCCCAGTTAGTTGTCCAGAAGATTACAAGGTCTTCCGGGATGTTTACATAGGGAGAGAGAATCGTCCTGCCAGAACTAAAGGAAGGTTCTTCACTAATCTCAAATTTTACCCTGATCCTTTCTCGGGCAAAACTGTTATGGATGAACTGAGCGTTTAAAGTTGGGCGTAGGGTAATTGTCAACTCATCCCCTACTGGAGAAAGAAGGTAGAGAGGGTAAAGGGAATCTCCTATTCCAGTGGAAAGCTGGAAATTATATACCGGCGAGGGCTGGCTGGTATCGCTGGGGTAGGTGTTAGTATAAGCTCGACTTCTCCAGTAATAGACCCCGGAAGAGAGCGGGGTTGGAACGGTCCATTTTGTGGTGCTATCCTCACCAGTCTCTAATTCAAAAGGGGTGGACTCCTTTTTAGCCTGAGTGTTGAACTGAGAGTTAGAATCCAGCTCGAAGTAATAAAGCAAAGGCCTGTCTTCAGGATCCCGAGTATTCTGGATGATAAGAGTTGGCTGGGTAGTATCCACAGTTGCACCGTTCTGCGGGGATAAAGGTTGTGGAGGATAGATTTCAGATTGAGACCCACCTCCAGTGCTGAGCAGGATTACCCCTTCTGCATTTCTTAAAGAGACCTGATTAACAGAATCGCCAATGATACTCCCGTTCACATCTAAGCGGTAATAATATTTTGGTAAGGTGTGAACTGTAACATCAGTATAATTTGAACCCGCTCCTGGTCTTGGCTTCCAGATAACATAACCATTAACAAAGGGACGTTTCCATACATATTGACCATTCTCTAAAACTTCAATTCCAGTATCAGAAGGAATACCTAGATTAATACCCATAAGTCCATACCACCACCTGGTTGTATCACCTAAAGCTATACCATAAGCAGGTTCGGTATCATATAAAAGATAAAATGAATCCGAATACTGGATATAATATTGTGAGAGTATGTTCATTTTACATCTGTTTAAATCAGACATTGGATTACTGCCCGAACCGTGCAGAAATTGTAAATTATAATTATAAGGACTATTCTTGTATTTTTTAATTGTATTTAATTTACTATTAAAATCACCACGATCTGCACCTGGAAGCAACCAAGTTTCGTGCCACAGTCCACTAACTGAGTGATTGAATACAATACTATCCCATCCAGTATTGACTTCATAAACATTAACCAGAAGAAAATTACCACTGCCTAAACTATCTTTTATCTGTCTAAGGTAATCTCTTACCGCAGGTCTATAAATATCATCATCATCCAATCCTTCAAGACAAGTCCCACCCATTGTCCAATTATCACACCAACCCGAACCACAACTGTAGCTTACATTAGTCTTCAGAATATCATCTGGATAAATATCTGTTGGTTCTCTGCCTAATAAATCAGTATGAATAAGATTATGAAAGAATTTACCAGCAAACGCCTTAGCCAGCCAATGCTTAATATTTATCAGGTTGTATGTCCAGGCTTGCGGACGGATTCTTGCCAAAGAGTCTGTCATAGCAACAGCATTATGATTAACTGCACTTGAATCATCTACTATAAACCAAGTGTAAGTATGAGAAGGAATATTTCCGTTTAGGTAAATTCTTGTTGTGGTATTTGAATCTACCCTAAAAGCTACAGTATCAGCATTTCCACCCCAGCCCATTTTAACATAATCACGTTGCCATTCGTTAGCCGTCCAAGAACCCATCTGCCCACCACCCACATCCTGTATATATTTACTTGTATAATCAACTGTAAAATAGGTAGTAGCATTATTGTAATCATAATCTGCTTTTTTATCTCTCTGCCAATTACCATTTACATCATTTACTGGGTCCCAGCCTGGTAGAAGTCTGCTTGTGCCTACTAATTCATTACGGGGATAATAATAAGAATTGACCTTAACGTGAACTACACCTGAATCTCTATGCACGCTATTTGAATCGTAGAAAGCATACAGCCAGGGGAGGCGAGTTGGTTGCCAAGCCTGAGCTAATTCATAAGTGCCTACTACTTGATTTCTGGTAGCGTGTGGATAATACCACTCCTTACCTGATGTCTGCCAGTCTATATGTTCATCCCAGAAAGTAAACCAGACACTTGTTGTCTCTGACCAGTCAGGGGTACTATGCCCAAAGAGATTAACTGAAGGGGACTTGTCTGCCCCTCCAAAAGCGATAGCAGTATTAAAAATGATAAGACCTAAGCCCAAAAATATTATAGTCAACATTCGCTTCTTTTTAAACGAGCCTATACGCATAATTTATTACCTCCTGTGTGAAAATAAGAAATCGTTATTTAATATTACGCAAAAATGATGCCACTTGTTAAGTAGCTTATTTTTAAACACATTATGTAAGTTAAATTCATAAAAAATGTTCAATCTTTGGCTAAAAGTTGTTTTCCACCGGTCGATTGTACTCCTAATCCCAATAATAGCTACAACTTGACTTAAACCTTCTGAAATTTGAGCAGTTTGGAAAATTACATCACACAAATTTAGCCAATGAATATATCGGTCAGCATTAACTAAGTGAAAAGAGCTTAATTTTTATAGTAAGAGATAGCATATTGTTAAATTTAGCTGAACTGTGGAAGCTTTATCTTTTCCAAAAAAAGAAACCTTATAACCCATAAAGATAAAGGTATACTATAGATCGACATTGGCCAGAGAAATCGCCCACTCAAATAAGCAGTCAAAAAAGAGAAAAGAGCTAACAAAAAGGAGAATAAGATTCCAACTATCATAGGAAGATAAAATTCTTTAGGGATTAGTTTCTTAAACTTTCGAAAGCTATAAAAAAATAATAATGAAAGCACGCCAGGCAAACCAAAGGAGAGCAGAAGCCCAAGTAAGGCTCTAATTCTTATGTTGCCGAGGATATATTCAATTTTAGGAAACCAGAGATAACTCCCTTCAGACCTGAAGATAGAATGGATTAAAAAGGAGGGTAATAGATAGGCTAAAAGTAAGAAGAGGATTTTCAATTTCCACCTCTTCTGCTTTACCCAGAGAAAGGAAAGACAAACAGGAATCAGCAAAACCACACTTTCTTTTACCAGGCTTCCTACTGCCAAAGTTAGGGCTAAATAAGACCAGCTCTCCCTGTAAATTAAATAAGTTCCCAGAGTCAATAGAAACATCAAGCCTGGATCAAGCCCCCCCACAGTGCTATAGTAAAATGTCGGGAAGGAAATAGTGAATAGGTAACAACCCAGCAAAGCATACCAGAAGTTAAATCCTAAGATCTCGAGTAAGCGAAAAAGAAAAAGAAGGGTCAAAAATAAACAGATTAAATTTAAGATATTTATCGCAGTCATTGGGTTCTTAAAAGGAAGATAAGAGGCGATAAACGGCAAAGCCGGTCTATAGCAAAAAGGAAGGGGGACTTCTTTTATATCTAACTTCCCTCTAAAATATTCGACATAGTTTATGTAATATGGAGAATCTCCCATTGAAGGTCTGCCCTCTTGTTTGCCGACAAGATCTCTTATAGACCCAAGGTCTTGCCTATTAAATCTGGGATAGGTTATTAAAATCAAGCTGAAAATAAGAATCGTCACCCCAACAAATTTCGACAGAGTATTCCTTTGAAGCATAGTTTAATTTGCTTTAGATATTAGGCTTGCAGGCCTTGGTCAAAGATTTCTTTAAAGATCGCCACTCCACCATACTTGAGTACCCGAAAGCACTGGTTTATAACCAGCTTTATTTCAACGTGATGAAGGATATCGATCCCCACAACTATATCGAAAAAATCGTTCGGATAATTGAGGTTTTCCGCGACCTGGATTGAGGCTATTCCTGATCCACAACCAAAATCTAATAGTTTTTGGTTTTTATTCTTAAAACTTGTTAAAGCGAATTCATATACAAACCAGTATAGATTCCAATTCCTTCTCTCTTTTCCCAAAATTGGATCAAAGGATACCTCCTGGATGGGTTGCCTTTTAGAGTACTCCTCATAGAACTCTTTCCCCCTTTTCTGTCTTTCAGAATATTCGCTTTTTTCCATGGTAAGAATCCCACGTTATTGATTGTGTAAGGATTGCTAGTAAAGGGATAATAACAAGAAATAGGAATCAAATACAACAAAATTCTTTTTTGGCTCCTTTGGTTCTAACATGTCCTATTCCACAATTTTCAGTATATTAAGAAACTCTTTTTCCATTTTTTCCACTACTTTAGCCCAGGTGTAATTTTCTTTAACTTGTAAGTATCCCTTTTCTCCAATTTTTTTTAGAACTGCTTCATTCTCTAAAACATCGATGACTCGTTCTGCCAATTCCACCTCATCCCCAAAAGGTGAGACAATTCCCGTCTCTAGATCTTTTATTAAATCTGCCAGATGTGGGTTCCCTTCACTAACAAAACAACAACATTTCCTCGCCATTGCTTCTAAAACTGTCTGAAGCCCTCCTACCTTAGCCGGCATCACTAACCCGGAAGCTCTTCTATAAAGCGAATCCAGCCTTTGCCTGTTTAGATTACCTGTGGTTATGATGTTATCATCTCCACTTTTGAAATCGACTCCCACGATAAAAAGCTTGAGATCCTTTATCTTCTTTTGAACCAATTTAAAGGACTTAAGAACGATTTCTCCGCCGTGTCTTTTGAAATCTCTGCATACAAATAGCAAAATCGGCTCGTACACCTTGTCAAAATCGGATAAGTCATCCAAATTTACACCTGATCCGATCACCCTGATCTTGTCTGATCCGATTCCGTAGTGATTCATCAGCGACTGCCTTACTATTTCGTTAAAAACCAAAATTAAGTCAACTTTATTATAGAGAGCATTCTCTAATTCGTACCAATTTTCCTTTTCGCTGTCTGATCGAAATGGAACCCACTCCGGGTATAGCTCTTCTGCCAACTTTGAAGT